>Ga0163148_10001330_pt1 | contig 32370 bp, 29 predicted proteins | sample OliLakLV19MP7P2_FD_148606 | JGI IMG/M metagenome (GOLD analysis project Ga0163148, IMG submission 148606) | Freshwater microbial mat bacterial communities from Lake Vanda, McMurdo Dry Valleys, Antarctica- Oligotrophic Lake LV.19.MP7.P2 | ecosystem: Environmental > Aquatic > Freshwater > Lake >... | reverse complement strand
ACCCCCCAAACTTTGGTTCTAAGAGCAAAAATAAAATATACTTTTCCATATTGCATTGTGCTGTCGAGGGTTTGGTAGTTTTTCTCATTGTCAAATACCTGTTTCTAGACCACTCATATTTATAAATGCACTATTTTGTTATTTTGTCAATGCGTAAGTCCTAGGTAATCGCAAATTCACTCATCTTTCTAAATGCTGTTTTCTGACTTTTTCAGCAAGCCCTACATAAAAGCACTACCTGGAATTTATTAAATGGCAAGGTCGTTTGATCCGAGGGACACGAACTGTTATTGGGGTTGGAAAAAGGCAGTTTTGCGGGAACTTACTTTCCGCCTCCCTTCGATGCAGGTAAATTCGATCGCGGGCGCTTCCTCGCCGGTTTTGGCTGGCGCTGGTAATTTACTGGGAGTTAAGGTTTTGCTGGTTGATGACGAGGTTGATTCGCGGGAATTTATGAGGTTTGTCTTGGCAGATTCCGGGGCCGCTGTCAGGGCTGCATCGTCTGCTGCTGAGGCGTTTGAGCTGGCTTCACAGTTTGGGCCGGATGTTTTGGTCAGCGATATCGGAATGCCGGAGGAAGACGGATATTCGCTGCTACGAAGGCTGCGTTCTTTGAACACTCAGACAGGGAAATTTTGGGCGATCGCCCTGACGGCTTATGCTAGGGATGAAGACCGCGATCGTGCTTTTTCTGCGGGTTTCGATCGGCATCTGTCTAAACCTGTGCAACCCGATGTCTTGGTAGAGACTATAGTCAAGTTGAGGCAGCAAGCGCTAACAACTTAAAAAACTCAATTAATAATTGGGAATTGGTAATTGGAAAGTGGTTAATTGGAATTGGGAATTGTGCTTGTCGTGACGACTTTAATCCTCGTAAAACTCGGTCGTACTTGCCTTCCTCACTACCAATCTATAATGCTGATTTTACCGGACACGAGCTGCTTAACCCGACTGGATATCGACGGAAATCGCTCAACTGAAAAATATAAAAATTTGGATTTTTCAAACTCTTCAAATTCTGCTTGTGCGGCTTTGCTTCTAGCCCGCCTAAAATATGCAATTTCTATGCCGATTAGGTGATTGGTTTGTGTTAATATGCTAAAATATCCAACAACCACGCGGTAATAATTAGGTGGACAAACTTCAGACAGATATAGAGGCAATTTACTCTCAAATTGAGGAATTGCGCCTGGAACGCCAGCAGCTTAGTATTGCCGATGCTCTCCCAGCCAGTGATTCACCCCAAGCGATCGCCGATGCTTACCGCCGTCACGCGAGGGAAACAGCACAAGTGTCGGCCGAAGTCAAGGGTATAGATGACGCGATCGCGGCTCTGTCTGCTCAACTGAGTCAGAAACAGCAGCAATCGGTAAAGTTGCAAAGAATCACTCCGATGGAGGAGCAGGTTGAAGAAGGAAGAACCCTCGCTCGCGGACACGCGGAACGGATTAACGAACTGGCGGGGGAACTGGCGGCCCAAGTGAAGGGACTCAAAGCAATCGCTGACCAAATTAGCCCCAGCTATTGGCAGGTTTATTACAAGCCTTTTATTACTGGTTTCAAGAGTATTTCTGTTCCCTACGTGCGATCGGACGGGGATGTTTGGACTATTGTCAATCGAGTAGTTTAGAGAGGCTGCGGGAGCAGAAATAATCAGCGCTCAAGACAATTTTTTTCCTGTCCCTATTCCTCTACCTCAACCTCGCAGCAATTGCTTAATAGTGCCGACCAATTCCTGTGGGTGAAATGGCTTGGCGATGTAAGCGTCGGCTCCCTGTTTCATTCCCCAATAGCGATCGAACTCTTCGCTTTTGCTCGAACACATTACCACCGGCAAATTTTGGGTTTTAGGGTCGCTTTTGAGCCGACGACAGACTTCGTAGCCGTTCATCCGGGGCATCACGATATCCAGAACGACTAAATCTGGGCGGTTAGCCTTGATTTGCTCTAGAGCTTCTACGCCATCACTCGCTACTGTGACGTTGAGTCCTCTACCTTTGAGCAAGTCGGCGATCATCTCCCGCAGAGTGACGCTATCATCAACAACCATAACTGTACTCATAGAATAATCCCTACCAAGTTTCTGGGTTGAAACGTTCTCATTAACGTTTACACTAACGTTCACCTTCAAAGGTGTCTTTTCCTGATTGAGATTGCGCTCTGCTAAATGTAGTTTACCCACTTTTGCTGATTTCTCAATCATTTTCTGAGTAATTACCGCAAAATTTAAAGATCCGCGCAATCTCGGTTGACACACGAGGCTATGTCCGTTAGTCTATCATTTTCTTTCTCAAATGGTACTATTATCAAAAAATCAGGGTATAGCTTGGTTGTGTGTTTCCCGTTGAGGACGGCGGCGCTCGGCCGCCTGCATCAACATTTGTCTAATTAGGATTTTTCGTACCTAATGCCGATAGTTTTTGGTCGTAGAGCGTGTCTAAAACGACCGGGCGCTGGCGGTAGCTGTGACCGGTGTTTTTGCAGCCATTAGCAACGATTCCCAAGACGGAAGCTCCAGAAATTTTTAATTCTTCTAAAACTTTGCGAACTTGCGATCGGTCTGTTTGCCCAATTTGGACGACCATAATCGTAGCGTCTGTACGAGCTGCGATCAAGTGGCTGTCTGCCAAGCCTGCTAGTGGCGGGGTGTCATAAATTACTAAGTCAAAAAAGGCTTGAAATTGCTCCATCAGATACTGCATTTTTTTGGAAGAAAGAAGCTTGATCGGATCGGGGGGAATTTGGCCTGCGGTGAGTACGAACAAATTTTCTTGGTTCGGGGCTCGTTGAATCGCGTCGTTGAGGCTGAGATCCGTGGAGATGGCCTCGCCCAGGCCACGCACGTTGGGCAGTCCTAACTTAGCGTGCAGTTGCGGGCAGCGCAAGTCTGCATCTACTAACAATACTCGCTGTCCGACTGCTGCTGCTGTGGCTGCCAGGTGCAAAGCTACTGTAGATTTGCCGTCTCCGGCTAAGGCTGAGCCGACTAAGAGCGATCGAATTGCCGTTCCTGCATTCAGCAAGTGAATGTTCGTGTAGAGCGATCGAAATGCTTCTAAAAATTGATAGTCCAAGTCGCTCAAAATACTTGCTCCCCCGCTCATCGGACCAGTATGTCTAGCTTCGCCCGGTTCGACTACTTCCACTTTCGAGTTCGATCGAGCTGATGTTAGTTTCCTCTGTCTAGCTGGCGGTCGGCGCTTGACTTTTTTGGTAAACGGAATCACCCCGAGTATTGGCAATCTTGTGGCCATTCTCAGTGATTCTGGAGTGTGGAACACAGTATTTAGTACCTCTACGAGCAAGCCGACTGCTATGCCCAGTAGACTGCTTAAAATTACTGCCAGCGCTAACTGTTTTCTGGTTTGTTTGACGGTAGCTGTTATAGGGTTGCCGAATTTGTCTAGCGGGATTTCCGGAGGATTGATCAGCACCCAGGGTATTTGCTGCTGAGCTGCATCGATCCGCAACGCTTCTCGTTTTGCCAAGAAGTCCGAAAAACTCTTAGTAACTACTTGTAGTTCCCGCTGTAAATTGTCGTATTGTCGGGTTGTGACTGAAAAGTTTCTAATTTTTTGGTTGAGAGCATTTTGGGAAGCGGTCATTTCGCGATCGCGCGCTTCAACTTCTTTGATTTGGCTCTCTAAATTTCCCATCACCACTTTTCTTGCTTGTTGAGTGGCGGTTAAAATCAGTTCTTCCCGACTTTTTCGCAGCGCTAAAACTGGCAAACTGTCTTCTCTGTACTGAGCTAATTTTAATGACAATTCCGAGTCTATTCTCTGAATTTGACCTAAAAGTCCGCCGTAAGCTTGCCCTTGGGTCATCAGCAGCCCCTGGGGATTATTTTCGTTGAGTAGTTTTTCATAGCTTTGGTAGAGGTTTCGCATCCCTTTTAGCTGAACTCTAATTTCTACTTGCTTGCCCCGAATGCTTTGAACTTGTTCAGACAGAGATTTCCCCTCTAGCTGGGGTTCAAACAAGTTGCTCTGCTGCCGCAGTCTTTGGACTTGCAGTTGCAGAACTTCCACTCTTTCTCGGAGCTTGGGCATCTCCGTATCTATAAACTTAATACCTTGATTAATGCCCATCAGCCGTTGCTGCAAGCTGTAATCTAGATAAGCTTTAGAAATTTTATCCAATACGCGGTAAATTTTTTTTTTGTTTGAATCTTTGTAGCGAACTTGTAAAATTTTTGTGCCTTGCTGTTTGCCATCTTTCGTGTAGCTGATGCGCTGGATCGACATTTTTGAGATCAGTTCGCTATAGTTCATTTTGGGATACGAAGCCCGCAATTCCTCAATCACTGGCTGCATCATGTTGGGACTTCGCAAAATCCTAATTTGGGTTTCGTAGTCTAGTAGGCTAATTCCTTCTATATTAATTCTTGCTAAGTCGGCAGCTTGGGTGTTGTTTAATTGTTTGGATTGCAAACCTTCAGCCGTGGCTGGTTCTACTAACAGGGAAAAGGAGCCTTCATACTCGACCGTTATGCTTTTAGAAGTGGCGATGATCGCTGTTCCTGCCAGGGCGCTCAAAGCTATGGTGGCTGCTGCCATGACCAGGAAGCGACGGCGCACGACGCCTAACAGCCAGGACAAGTCTAGCTTTTCTTCTTCTCTCTCCTCTACGAAGTGATCTCTGTAGTTCTGAGCAGATAACTCCGGCAGTTTGCCATTCGATTTGGGTGTGAAGGGTTGGTAATCTTGTCTGTTATCCATATTCAGCCAGGGTATTTTTGAGGTTGATATTTTTGAGGTTGATATTTTTGAAGTGGCCAGGTCGCGGCTGGGTAATCTTATTGTTTAGTTTATTCTAGCCTTTGCCAGGAATTATCCACCTCACCCGCCGCCTTCTTACCTGAATAAAAATCGGAGAACGTTTATAAAATTTAACACTCCCGTAGCTGGCCCGACAGGTCCGATTACAGCGTTCATGCGATCGACAAAATTGACGAGACCCCTGCGAGATACGATAATCATGTCGTTGTTGCGAAGTTGAGGATTGGCTTCTTCGTTAATTCCTTGGCTTAAATCGACTTCGATCGTCCGTTTAGTAGCCGTACCGTCGGTATTGAGGCGGACTAGCTCAACTTTATCCCTTCTAGCTCGGGTATTCTCGTAGCCAAAAAATCCTCTGGAAATTAAAGCTTGATTTAGCGTGGCATTAGCTGGGAGCCTCAAGGGATCGAGGGATGTTCTGAGTTCTCCTACTACAAAAACGTTAATGCCGACGGGGGCAAAGTTAGTGCTAGCGAGCACACCAGCTTCTGCAGGGTTGACGATCGTAGCTTTGGGTACGATGATCGTGTCTCCCTCCTGGAGGATGGTATCTTGGGCGCCGTCGCCGGACTCTAGGAACTGCCACAGGTTGACAGGGATAATTTGTTCGCCTCTTCTGGTGACGCGCCGCACTTGGATTTGCCGGATGTCGGCATCCGAGGTGATGCCTCCAGCTAGCTGAATCGCCCGGATGACTGTGGGGAAACCTTCGCGGCTGAGGTCGTTTGTGGTGTTGCCACCGATCACGACGTAAGCCCCAGGGCGGGTGACTTGGCCAACGATGGAGATCGATCGAGGTTTTTCTGGGGGTGGCGAAAAGTTGGCTGTCGCAAATTGACGAGCTTCTGCTTGGTTGAAGTTGGCGACTGTGGGAATCACGATTGTGTCTCTGTCTTGCAAAATGATGTCTTGAGAGATGTCTCCTTCTTGCAAGAATTTCCACAGGTTGACGTTGAGCACTTGATCGGGGCCGTCTCGTTGGGGACGGCGGACGCGGATGTTGCGGATGTCGGCGACACCCGTGACGCCTTCTGCGAGTCTGATCGCTTGGGTGACGGTGGGGTACTGGACACTCGGCGTGGCTCCCGGGCCGGGAGTTAGGGTAATGATGAAGTTTCCGGGCCTGGTGACTTCTCCGATGACGCCGACGTTGAGGGGGCGGGCGGCGACGAGGCTGACTGTGACTATGGGGTCTTTGAGGACGCGGCGGTAGGCGTTGCGGATGATGTTGGTGGCTTCTACTAAGGTGCGGCCACGGACGGAGACCAAGCCGATTAGCGGCAGGTTGACTGAACCATCGGAAAGAACTTCGTAGCCGCGGCTGAGTTCGGGTACTTCGAGTATTTCTACTTGGATGCGATCGCCGCCACCGAGTTTATAGCTTTCCGGCGCTCTCCTAACGGGCGCAACGGTCTGGGCTTGCTCTGCGCCTAGCGGGATGGGAAGTTGTGCCGGGGTGCTTCTGGCGTCAGCGATGACAGTGGAAGCAAACAAGACAACACCCACAACCGACCGGGCTATCTGTCCTGGAAAATGGGTGTTAACCATACACCACCTAATTTTATTGACTATGATTTATATAAGTGTAGCCTTTTTAGTGCTGGGCAAAAAGCTCATTATTTTAAGCGATCGCCGAAAAAAGAATGCTGTATTTTTGCTTTATGCCTAATTTCTGTGTTAGCCTGGTTGCGGGTTGATGGCTATATTTTATATCTAGATAATTTGCTCTTGTTTTGGATAAAGGAAAGCAATTATGACTCAACCAGTGTCTCAAGCAAATATGCTGAAGGAGCTGATTTTAGGTAGCTCTTCATTGACCTTGATGCTAATTGCTATACTCGCGATGGCAACTATACTATTATTTCAATTTGCTAGCTATAAAAAAATAGGTTTAGCTTTAGATAAAAGCTTTGCTGGTCTTTATATTTTTATCTCTCCCTTTCTGACACAACCTCCTTTTAATTACTTGCATTTTGTTAATTTGAAAGATCCAGAAGGTGGCATATTAAAACTAATACCTTATTTTTTTTACCCCTGGGTAGTATTGATTTTAATTTCACGATTTAAATTTTTTAGTAGCAATTTTATAGATATTTTTGCCAAAATATTGATAATGAATCCTTTCTTTTTACTTTATACATTACTTCCATTACTCTCTACATTATGGTCTCTAGTTCCTGAAGAAACGCTAAGAGCAGGCCTAGCTTTTTCAGGATTTACTGCTTTCGGGTTTTACATTGCAGCCCAATATAAATGGGAGGATTTATCTCGTTTTTGGCGGTGGGGATACACGGCAATCGGTTTGGCAAGTTTTGTAATGAAACCCCCTGGAGCAGGCGATTTTGTCGGATTAACCCAATCTAAAAATTCTTTGGGGGGAGTCTTAGCTCTGTGTACGGCATTTTGGTATTTGCATTATTCTCAAGGAGCTAAAACTCAGAAAGAGCGCTGGATTGCTTTGGGAATGATGTTCTTTTCATTTTACCTAGTAAGGGCTAATAAATCGGGATCGGCTCTAGTAATTACTATCATATTAATAATTGCAGTGTCGTCACTAAATTTTCTAAAAAAATTAAGTTTTCAGTGGGCATTTACTGCGATTATATGTTTCCTGGTGGTCAGCATAATTATGACTGTTTTTGTAGTAGACAACCTAGAGGATATTATTGTAGGTGGATTAGGCAAAGACTTGACTCTAACTGGGCGGACAGAATTCTGGCCGCAGTTAATGGCTGCGGCCAATCAGCGCCCCTGGTTTGGCTACGGATACGATGGATTTTTTCAACAAGATAAGTTAGGCTCGGCTACTCCTGCTTATTTTATTTATACTCCTAATGGATTTCAACCTAAAAATCCTCACAATGGGGGGATCGGGATCTTGTTAGCCTTCGGTTGGCCGGGATTAATTTTAATGATGACTTCCTTGCTGCTCAATTTAGCTTATGCAGTTCGGTATTTGAGTCGTAGCACCCTGGAAGAAGCGGGAATACCTATTTGTTTTCTAGTGTCTATTATTATAAGCAACATCACAGAAGGTTATATTATAGATATAGCAAATCCTTGGCTGAGTTACGCAATGTTGACGGTTCGACTTGCGATAGATAATGCTAACCATAGTTCTAACAGTAGCACCAGTAACCCTCAAAGGCCTTCTTTAGCTCGCCGCACTGTCCATTGAAGTAACCTTTATTGGGCGGAGCGTGGAGCCAGTTGTGGTATGTTGTTATAGGATCAACCAATCTAATTTTGCGAGATTGCCGACCCTGCCAGAACCGCGTTTGTGTTTTGTAAAGATTTAAAATATTCTGATGCTAGATAAGTTAACTGCGGTCAGTCAAAGGCTCGGTCCTAGTCTGCGCCAGGTACTCAGCAACATAGCTTGGCTGTTCACTGACCAAATCTTGCAGATGGGTCTAGGTCTGTTTGTAGGCCTTTGGGTGGCTCGCTATCTTGGTCCGACACAATTTGGATTGCTCAACTACGCGATCGCCTTTGTGTCGCTGTTTAGTTCGGTGGCAACGATGGGGTTGGGTACTCTGGTAGTGAGGAATATCGCTCGCGACCCAGAATGCAAAAATGAGACCCTGGGAACTGCCTTCGGACTACAATTTACTGGTGGCTGCATCACTTTGGTGTTAACTGTCACCGTGATTGCGCTACTCAAGCCCAACGACACTCTGACTCGATGGCTGGTAGGTATCATCGCAGCAGGAACTATCTTTAATGCTTTTGAGGCTATCAATTTTTGGTTTCAGTCCCAAATCCAGTCAAAATATACAGTTTTGGCTAAAAATTCGGTATGTTTTTTAGTTGCTGCTGTCAGAATTGGGTTAGTAACAATTAAAGCCCCCCTGCTTGCCTTCGCCTGGGTTCGATTGACAGAGGTGGCATTGGTAGGAATCGCTTATGTATATTTTTATCAGCTTACGGGGAATAAAATTAAGGATTGGCATTTTAGTTGGGAACGGTGTAAGGAACTGCTATCGGAGAGTTGGCCGATAATTTTTTCGGGCTTGGCAGTTTATGTGTACTCAAAAACCGATCAGATAATGCTCGGTGCGATGAATGAAAATGCTCAACTGGGCTATTATGCTGCAGCTGTTAAAATTTCGGAAATCTGCGATTTCTTGCCGATGATCATATCCAGCTCTATTTTTCCTAAATTAGCGAATTTGAGAAAGACAAATTATGAAGAATATCTAAATAAATTTCAAATTTATTCTGATATTATGATATTTTTATGGTTGGGAGTGGCCATACCGATATCATTACTTTCTCCCTGGATAGTGCATCTGCTTTACGGTGAAAACTATGCGAAGTCAGCAGCGGTACTGTCAATCTATGTTTGGGCGCAATTTGGCAGTAACTTTGGAGTAGCACGGAGTACATATTTGAACATAGAAGGTCAGTTGCGCTACGGTCTTTACTTGACTGTAGTCGGCTCTATTTTTAATGTAGCGTTGAACTTTTGGCTGATTCCTAAGTATGGAGCTTTTGGAGCAACTGCAGCTACTCTGATAACTTATTTTTACGTGATTATATTAGTCAATTTCTTGATTAAGGAATTGCGCCCATTCGCAAATTTCATCTGGCGATCGCTTAACTTATACAAGGCAGCTTGTAGAATCAGAGGATTAGTAAAGTGATTCAAATTAAACCTAAAATCGAACAGCGCTCGAATTGCCCCTATTGCGACACGGAACTCAATGCCAAAAAAATTTTGTGGCAAGGGATACATATTGTTCTGGACTGTAAGTGCGGGGGATGTGGCAGCGAAATAATGGACGAGTTGAGAGTAGGTCATGGAGTCAGAAACTCGATCCAAGTTGATACAATCAAAGGTGAAGTTTTTGCAAAAGTTGCTAATATAAAAGAGTGGCTAGGCAAACCATTACTCTATTCACTCCAAAATCCTCAACCCGAAAAAATTGAGATTGTCAAAGAAATTTTTAAACCCTGCAAGCGGGTAATTATCTTAAACTGTATCGATCATCTTTATGGTCATTCCCTGTTGAAGTTGCTAAATGCACAAAGGCACTTAGAATGCAACTCGGACTACGGGTTAGTGGTGATAGTTCCTAAGTTTCTAAGGTGGATGGTTCCTGATGAAGTTGCCGAAGTCTGGACAGTACCTATTTCTTTAAAAAATGGTCAAACTTACTATCCCAGCTTCGCTGAGTTTGTTGAGGAAGAAACCAAACGCTTTGATGAAATTTATGTCAGCGAAGCCCATTCTCATCCGAGTCATTTTGACATCACGCGGTTTACTAGAGTTCCCAAACACAAATTTGATGAACCAGAAACAAAAATTACTTTTATTTGGCGGGAAGATCGTTTATTAGTTAACAGTGGGCTATTCCGAATTCTGAAAAAGCTAAACCAACGAGAAAGGGCATTGCCATTGCAAAATTTGAAAATTCAGCAGTTATTTGAGAAAATTAGGTTGCAAGTACCAGAAGCAAAATTTGCAGTAGCTGGTTTGGGGACAAAAACCCAGTTCCCAGCATGGATTGAAGATTACAGAGTGGATAGTTTTAATGAAAAAGTTGAAAAGGAAATATGCAGTGTTTATTCACAAAGCCGATTAGTAATTGGTCTTCACGGCTCTAATATGTTGCTACCTTCGGCTCATGCTGGTATGACAATTGATTTGATAGATGAGCGTTGGGGGAACTTCGCCCAAGATATTTTATACCAAGAACGTGATCCGAGAATGGCGACTTTTCGCTATAGATTTTTACCCTATCAAACTAGCAATGATACACTGGCATACATAGCGGCTGTAATGCTTCAGAAGTGGTTTAATTTTAAATCGCAGATGACTGCTGATCTTGTTAATTCAGATGTTGAAGACTACTAGAAAAATTAGAGTCGCAGAAATGTTCAATTACCAAATCCAAACACCCGTCGCTTTTATCATCTTCAAACGTCCAGATACAACGGCTAGAGTATTTGAGGCAATTCGTCAGGCCAAACCTCCCAAATTGCTAGTAATTGCTGACGGCCCACGTCCAGATAGGCCGGGAGAAGATCAAGAATGTGCTGCCGCTAGAGCTATTATTGACCAAGTAGATTGGGACTGCGAAGTTTTGAAGAATTACGCAGACGTAAATCTCGGTTGTCGCCTGCGGGTTTCTAGCGGTATGAATTGGGTATTTGATACAGTTGAAGAGGCAATTATTCTTGAGGATGACTGTCTCCCTCATCCTACTTTTTTCCGCTTCGCTGAAGAATTGCTGGATCGTTACCGAGACGATCAGCGAATTTTGTCAATCTCTGGTCAAAATGTTCAGTTTGGGCGAAAAAGAACTGATTATAGTTACTACTTTTCTCGCTATAATCACTGCTGGAGCTGGGCGAGTTGGAGGCGAGCTTGGCAGCATTATGATTTAGATATGAAGTTGTGGCCGGAAATTCGGGATGGTAATTTTTTGATGGATGTACTTGGAGACTCCCATGCTGTAAAAGTTTGGACAAATACTTTTCAGCTTTGTTATGAAAAAAAGTTACAGAGTTGGGCTTTTCAGTGGACATTTGCTAGTTTTATTCAAAATGGTATGAACATTCTTGCAAATGTCAATTTAGCTTCTAATATCGGACATGGTGTAGGGGGAACTAATACGGAGGATGTCAACAGTCCTTATAGTAATATGCCTGTAGAAGCTATAACATTTCCGATGAAACACCCACCATTTGCGATTCGGGATAGGCAAGCAGATAATTTTACTGAAAATACTTTATATGATTACGATCCACCCTTGCTAAGAAAGGTGCAAAAAAAAGTCAATAAACTTTTGAAAAAATCAGGTAAAGTCAGCTAGAAATCTAGAGGAGAGGCAGGGGAAATGAAGGTTGTACTTCTCAATAGTTCTGACAGTGAAGGGGGGGCGGCCCGCGCCGCTTATCGACTGCACCAAGGTTTGCAAGGGATTGGCGTGTCTTCGCAAATGCTAGTAAAAAATAAGAGTAGTGGTGACCCTAATGTAATTTCGTCACAGAATAGTATTGCGAATAAGTTTGACAAGATTATTTCAAGTTTCTCTAACTCGCCATTGCGACTTTACCCAGACAGAAACCCAGGGATATTTTCTACAGAATGGCTACCCGACGCTCTCCCGGCTCAAGTTGCCAAAATCCAACCAGATATTATTAATTTGCACTGGGTTTGTGGGGGTTATTTACAAGTAGAAAGTATTCCAAAGTTTGAACAGCCCTTAGTCTGGACGCTGCACGATATGTGGCCTTTTACAGGTGGCTGTCACTATAGTGAAGATTGCGATCGCTACACTCAATCTTGCGGTAGCTGTCCGCAACTGCACAGCAGCAAAGATTCGGATCTGTCACGGTGGGTATGGCAGCGGAAAGCCAAAGCTTGGAAAAAGCTTAACCTAACTCTGGTTAGCCCTAGTGTTTGGTTAGCTAAATGCGCTAATTCTAGTTCTTTATGCAAAGATTTTCGAGTTGAAGTAATTCCTAACGGCATCAATACTCAAAAGTACAAACCCATAAATCGTCACTGGGCGCGAGAAATCCTGAATTTACCTCAAGATAAACAAATTGTACTCTTTGGAGGTGCAGGTGGAACGGGCGATCGCTGGAAAGGATTTAACTTGCTCGTGCCTGCTTTACAAAGCCTCAGTAAATCAGGCTGGAAAGATAGGATAGAGTTGCTGGTTTTTGGCTCTTCTGAACCAGAAAATCCGATTGAACTTGGTTTTAAAACTCACTATTTGGGGAGACTCGCAGATGATATTTCCCTAGCCACTGTTTATGCAGCAGCAGATATTTTTGTCGCCCCTTCCGTGATAGATAACTTGCCAAATACAGTCATGGAAGCCCTTGCTTGCGGCATCCCCAGCGCCGCATTTAATATTGGGGGACTGCCCGATATGATCGAACACTGCTCAAATGGCTATTTAGCTAAACCTTATGAAACAGAAGACTTAGCGCGAGGAATTGCTTGGGTTTTAGAAGATCCCAATCGGCATCAAAAACTTTGTATTCGCGCCCGCCAGAAAGTGGAACAAGAATTCACCTTGGAGATACAAGCAAATCGCTATTTGTCTGTTTTTAACGAGGTTCTGTCAACTCCAAAGTAAAGATAAAAATCTGATTTTATTGGGTAAATTTTACCTTACCTATCGTTAAAAGCATCAAAATTGGGAATAATGAACCGTACTAAGATCGCCGCCATTTTAACTTGCTTCAACCGCAAACAAAAAACATTGGCTTGCCTAGAGGCCCTTTTTAAACAGGTACTTCCAGCCGATGTTGATATTTTAGCCTATCTAGTCGATGATGCCAGCACAGACGGAACCAGCGATGCAGTCCGTCAAACCTATCCTCAAGTCAAGATTTTTTCCGGCGATGGGAACCTATTTTGGAACGGGGGAATGCGTGGGGCTTTCACCGAAGCAATGAAAGATGATCCCGACTACTATCTATGGTTAAATGATGACACTCTTATTTATCCAGAAACCGTAAGTGTCTTGCTAGAAACCACTCAAAAATTATCAGAAAAAGGAGAAACCAAAGCAATCATTGGCGGTTCTACCTGCGACCCCGAAACGGGTCAAACAACATACGGCGGTGTGGTGCGAAATAACCCTTTGCACCCCTTCCGATATGGTGTCCTAGAACCAACAAAAGAGCCTCAGATGTGCGATACTATGCACGGCAACTGCGTATTAATTCCCCGCAGAGTTGTGCAAATGGTCGGCAACCTCGATCCGGCTTTTGTCCATTATATTGGTGATTGGGATTATGGTTTACGAGCCAGACAGAAAGGATGTACAGTTTGGATTGCTCCTGGCTATTTAGGCACTTGTTCTCTCAACCCCCAGGTGACCAAAACTGCTGCTGATAATTTAAGTGAAGGATTGGATAAAATGAGCCAACCGAAAGGTTTATCGTTCAAAGATACTACCCTGCAACCGGCTCAAGAGTGGAAAGTATTTACTCAGCGGCATGGTGGCTGGTTGTGGCCAATTTATTGGGTGCTACCTTATCGCAGGTTAGTTTGGCTTTCAGTGTTGAGTAAACTGGGATTGACTAAAAACAAAACTCAAGGTGAATAGGATGGTTGATAGAAATGAACTCCGCATTGCTTGGCTTGTCCCGGAAGTGGAACTGGGAGCTTACTGGCAGCCTGTTTTGAGGGAATTTACAAAAATTTTTAAGAATACTGTATTTTATACTGGTCGTGTTTGGTCTGGGTTCGATCCTACCCTGCCGGGAGCATCCGCAATTCAGTTGGTAGGGGAGACTAAATTTGTCGAGACGGAAAAGATAGAAACAGGATACGATCGCGGATTCATTGTAGTATCGCCTAGTATTATCGGCTATTTGCTAAAATTTAGACCTCATGTGGTGTTTCCCCAAGCTTTCTCTTTGTGGACTGTAATTGTTGCGTTTTTAAAACCGCTACTGAGGTGGAAAATTGCGATTATTTACGATGGTAGTTCCCCAAATACAGACTTTCGAGATTCCAGTTTTAGGACGTTTGTGCGCCGCATCCTGGTGCGGTTTGCCGATGCTTTTGTTGCCAATAGCAATGCTGGTAAAAAATATCTGATGGAAGTTCTCAACGTACCGGAGGATAAAATTTTTACCCGCACCTATCTCGTACCTGATGCGGGAGCTTTGCTGAAACGATTGGATCAGACTCAGCCACCAAACTTGCAGTTAAAACGCCCGATTTTTCTCTATGTAGGGCGCATAACAGCTAGAAAGGGAATTAAAACGCTTTTAGAAGCTTGCGCTATTCTTAAAAATCAAGGTTATGTTGATTATTCGCTGTTGATTATTGGCAAGGGAGATCAGCGGGAAGAACTGGAAGCATTTATTAAAGAGTGCGATTTTGAAGAGCAAGTAACGTGGGCGGGATGGGTAGAATATGGAAATTTAGGTGCTTATTTTCAGCAAGCTGATATTTTTGTGTTTCCTACTTTTGAGGATGTCTGGGGTATGGTTGTACCGGAAGCGATGGTGTTGGGAAAAGCAGTATTGTGTTCAAATGGTGCAGCTTCCTGTGAGTTAATTCTGTCAGGCGAGAACGGTTATATTTTTGACCCTAGCAGTGCTCAAGAGTTAGCGGATAAAATGCAAATTTTTCTAGATTATCCTGATTTGATTGAGTCGATGGGAGAGCGTTCACGAGAGATAATTTCTCAAAAAACGCCAGAAACAGCAGCTAAAGCTTACGTCGAAGTTACATCTTTTTTGATGGAGAATAGGTGAACTAAGTTCGGCAACGGATTTTTTAAAATGATTTAACGGAGGGATGGAAGAGGGAAGAGGGAAAAATTACCAATTACCAATTAGCAATTACCACTTAGCCATGAAAGTTTTATTATCTGCGTTTGCTTGCGAACCGAATCTCGGCTCCGAAGAGGGAGTAGGATGGAATACTGTTATCCAATCTGCTAAACATCACGAAAGTTGGGTATTTACTCGCACGTTTTGTCGATCGTACATTGAAGCAGAACTAGAGCGGAACCCAGTGCCAAATCTGCACTTTGTTTATTTTGATCCGTTTGGGTGGAGCGAAGATTGGAAGGGGAAACAAGGATTGCTGCAACTTCACTACTATTTGTGGCAAATCTGGGCTTATTTTATCGCTCGGAAGCTCGATCGCGAAATTGGTTTTGACATAGTACATCACGTAACTTATGTCAAACATTGGTCTCCCAGTTTCTTGGCGCTGTTGCCACATCCTTTTATTTGGGGGCCTGTGGGGGGTGCAGAAGCAGCACCAAAGGCTTTTTGGCAAGATTTTAGCCGCCGGGGCAAAATTTACGAAACGCTCCGAGCATTGGCTCAAAGCGTAGGAGAACGCGATCCGTTTGTGGGTCTGACGGCGCGCCGCAGTGCCGTGGCGCTGGCGACTACGGAAGAAACCGCAGCCCGACTGCGATTTCTCAAAGCAAAAAACGTGAAGATTTTCTCGCAAGTCGGTTTATCGCAGCAGGAAATTCAAGAATTAGAGAAATTTCCTACCCCGCCGGAGCAACCAATTAGATTCATCAGTGTTGGTCGTCTCTTACATTGGAAAGGGGTGCACTTGGGACTCCGTGCATTTGCGGAGGCGAAGCTGGAACAATCGGAATACTGGATTGTCGGAGACGGCCCGGAAAGGCAGCGTTTGGAAGCTTTGGCCACAGAATTGGGACTGGCAAATAAAGTATTTTTTTGGGGAACTTTATCTCGCACTGAAACTCTTTCTAAAATGGGGGAGTCTCACGTTCTCCTCCATCCGAGTTTGCATGACTCTGGCGGTTTTGTTTGCACGGAAATGATGGGGGTTGGCCGTCCGACGATTTGTTTGGATTTGGGGGGGCCGGCTACTCAAGTGACTGATCAAACGGGGATTAAAGTGGCTGCTACTGACCCCGATCGCACTGTCCAAGGTCTAGCAGAAGCTATAGTGTGTTTAGCCCAAGATCGTGAATTGCGATCGCGCTTGGGTCGATCGGGTCAAACGCGCGTCAGGGAAATCTATGATTGGGATGTTAAAGGTCTATTCTTTGCCCAATTGTGCGAAGATGTATTCGATGGAAAATCAGGATAACTTCTGATTTGTTCGATCGGGCAAAACAAAGAAAACTATATTTTTTCAGGCGGTGAAACGTGGGCGTTGCAATCATTACTGGCTCGGCAGGTTTAATTGGCTCTGAGGCGTGTAAGTTCTTTGCCAAACAAGGCTTAGATATAGTTGGCATCGACAATAATATGCGCCAGTTCTTTTTTGGTGCTGATGGTTCTACAAACTGGAACCGCCAACTGCTCGAAAAGTCCTTGGGTACCAAGTATTATCACTTAGATGTGGACATTCGCGACTATGAAGCGATTACCAATATCTTTCAGCGCTACGGCGAGTCGATAGAATTAGTAATTCACACCGCAGCCCAGCCCAGCCATGATTGGGCTTCCCGTGCTCCGAAAATAGACTTTACCGTCAATGCCAACGGCACTCTCAATCTTCTAGAAGTAACTCGTCTGTACTGTCCCAAAGCTGTTTTCATTTTCACTTCTACTAATAAAGTATACGGCGATACGCCTAACAGTTTGCCTTTAATTGAATTAGAACATAGGTGGGAAATTGAACCCGGCCATACTTACGAAAGCGGCATTCGGGAAGATATGTCAATCGATCAGTGCCTGCACAGTTTGTTTGGTGCTTCTAAGGTAGCTGCTGACATTTTAGTTCAAGAATACGGTCGCTATTTTAATATGAATACCGCTTGTTTTCGCGGCGGCTGTTTAACGGGTCCCAATCACTCTGGCGCTCAATTGCACGGCTTCCTCGCCTACTTGATGAAGTGTGCTGTCACGGGAACTCCTTACACCGTGTTTGGCTACAAAGGCAAGCAAGTTCGCGATAACATTCATAGCGCCGATTTAATTTCGGCATTTTATGAATTTTATAAAGCTCCCCGAAGCGCCCAAGTTTATAATACAGGAGGAGGCAGGTACAGCAATTGTTCGATGTTAGAAGCTATCCAGATGTGCGAGGCAATTGCGGAACGCAAGTTTAATTGGACTTATGCTGAAGGGAATCGCATTGGCGATCACATTTGGTGGATTAGCGACAATTCCAAATTTTCCAGTCACTACCCCAACTGGAAAATGAAATATGACGTTAAACAAATCTTACAGGAGATTTATGAATGTAACCGCGAGCGTTGGCTGAAAGAGGATTCCAATGATTGAGCCGGGCAAAAAGAATGTGCTGGGAATTTCGGTAAACGATTGAAGAATGCAACATTAAACAAATCTTAGGGGAGATTTATGACTGTAACTGCGAGCGTTGGCTTAAAGAGGAGTTCCATGATTGATAAAGGGAAAAAGAATGTACTCGGCATATTAGTAAATGCCGTTAATTATGAAGCGGCTGTTAGCAAAATTATTGCGGCAGCCAGCGCCGGAAAACCAATGTCAGTTTCTGCTCTAGCGGTTCACGGGGTAATGACTGGGGTTCTCGACAGCACTCATCGTTATCGGATTAATCACATTGACTTAGTATTGCCAGACGGACAGCCGGTCAGGTGGGCGTTAAATTGGCTATACCATACGGAATTGCCCGATCGAGTTTGCGGGCCGAATGCGATGTTACAAATCTGCGAACGTGCTGCAGAAGAAGGATTACCTATCTATTTGTACGGCTCTCAAGCTTCTGTACTGGAAGCTTTATCTCGCAATCTCTGCCAGCGTTTTCCCAAGTTAATTATTGCTGGAACTCAGCCTTCTAAATTTAGGCAGGTTTCGGCCCAAGAGAAACAAGAAATTGCACAGCAAATTCGCAACAGCGGTGCAGCAATTACTTTTGTCGGTTTGGGGTGTCCCCGGCAAGAAGTATGGGCTTACGAATACCGGGACGAGTTATCAATGCCGCTGATTGCTGTAGGTGCTGCTTACGATTTTCATGCGGGTAATTTGGCTAAAGCTCCTGACTTTTTATCTAAAATAGGTTTGGAATGGCTGTTTCGGATGATTAAGGAACCTCGGCGCCTTTGGCAGCGGTATGTTTTTTTGAATCCGCTTTATATCTGGCTGTTTTTGCTACAAGCTTTGAAAATTAAACACTTCGACCCCACAGACGCCACGCCGCCTGTAGAAGAAGTATTATATGGTTGAAATTTAAAAGTTTCTGGTGAATTATGGGTGCTCACAAGTAAAAAGTAAAAAAGTCAACACATCGTAACTAATCGTTTTGAGGTACAACTGCGATCGCATATTCAAGAAAATTTATATCAAATCCGGTGGCATCCGCATTATAGTGGGAGCTTAAGAACTCGCTACCCAAATCGCGAGATCTTAAGCTCCCACTGACATGATCGAAATATATTATTCCGATGCCGCCGGAAACGATATTACGCCAGAAAACAATTTTTACATTATCTCTGTGGTAAGCTGCGGACTGCACACCTTAAATACAAAGTTTGTGCGTCAGTCTCGATCGAGTCAGGTGGATTGCTGGGTCAATAGTCGCATTTGGTTTGACTATACTCCTGGCATGGGCGATGATCGCAGGGAATCGCAAAAGTATGGTGAGTGTGTAACCAAACTTGATAATCAAGCCAAAAGTTTATTGCCCTTACCTCGATCTTGCTATGACTTTTGTGCCACAATCCGGATCGAATCGTACTTGTTTTCATCAGCAGCCAAAATTGTTTTTAGCAGTAGCTTCCAAGCTTGGACTTTACTGTTTTCTTTGGGCCTTACTATCTGATGAGATGCCATTGAATCGAACACACTGAAAATTTTTCTTTCATCATTAATCCAACTGTTCTCAAATTGGCGATAGTAGCCATTAAACTGGGTAGAAATTATCTCAAATCCTACTTTTTCACAGATAGCGCGAAAGCTCTGCGGTGTGAAAAAATACAAATGCCTTGGTACATCTAGATGCATCCATGCAATCCCTAATGACTTCAGCCCAATACAAGAGTTATTTGGTACTTCCATCACCAATTTGCCGCCATCCACGAGCAACTGCATGGCATTGCGGAGTGCAAGTAAAGGATCTCTGGTATGTTCGAGTACGTGGTTCATCACAATTATGTCGTACTGTCTAGACTTGGCTTCCGGGGGCAAAGATTCAGCAGTACCATAAAATACATTAAGGCCTCGCTGCTGGGCCAAAACCAAAGCTTGTTGATCGGGTTCTACGCCCCAGACTTTGTGACCATCTGCTTGCAGTTCTTGCAGCAGGTGCCCGTTGGCGCAACCAATTTCTAAGATAGAGGAGGAAGCAGTCCCGAACTCTTGCTTCCACCATTTACTTGTGACATCTACTCCGCGATCGAAACGCCAAGCTAGATGGGTACGCAATTTATCGAAGAAGGAAATAGAAGAGGCAGATACGAAGCCTGTAAAGTCTATATGATGAGTATAATACTCATCGATGTCGTAGAAGCTGGCGATTTTGTTGAGTTCGGGTAGAGGATGAATGCATCCAAGTTGTGACTTTTCGCACCAGTACAATTGAAATGACTCTTTGTTTCGAGGCCTGCGCCAATCACCGGGTATGAATAGCCACGGCTTCATACTCTGTCCCGATATCGGACAGGCGACGGTAGGGCTTAAGCACTGTTGACTTTGCTGCATTTTAGTTTTCATTACTTAGGTACTGGACGTACTAATAACCACTCATGTTAGATCAATCCGGGACATTATGTGTCAGTGATAATTGCGGGATACTAAACACAGCAGATGAATGCCTAAAACTTATGAAGTTTTGGGAATACAATTGCTAAGGCGTGGTTTTCAGGTAACATCGAATTTCACCTAACGCATTTAACTGCCTTTGTCACTTTACTTTTGATAAAAAACTACACTTTCCACTAGGTGGCTGTGAGTAAGTTTTTCTATTGTCAATAATTAAGCAAAAATTTAAGGATATATTAAGTTATAAACAGGGTAGGCTCTAGGCTATGATAGATACCAATAAAAGCTTTTGTGCATTTGTACCTAAATAATGAAGTAGTTGATTTGACAAAATTTAAACTAAAACCCCTGTTAGTTTTACCAGTTCATGTGAACACGAAAATGAGTTGGTCGCTCAAGGGTTTAGAGTTGCTGTGGGATTTGGTATTTGCCAATAAAATGTAACCCGTTAAAGGAGACTTGAGAACCTATGGAAGAAGTGCGATCGCCCAGTCGATTTTGATGCTATTAAGTTTGAAACAAAACATCTAAATCTAATGGCGGTCGCTCACCTCAACCATTGCCTTTACAAGACCTCCGATTTTCGTGGCTACCTTAATGAAACCAGTCTCAATCATAGGCAGAAGGATTCTTAAGGCAGTTGACTGTACGCCAAAACCATATCTGGAGCGTCACATACTTGACTTTCGGTGACTTGATTAGGCCGTGTTGAGTAGGCAATAGCCTGCATATGTTTTACGCGAGCTTGAAAAGTCTTCTCAAATGTGTGCTGTTGAGCAAACTTCAGCGACTTGAACGACATCGATGTAATTTCTTTCCGGTTGTGGCTGAGTTCTGCAATTTTCTTCGCCATCTGTTTAGGCTGATTCATTGGCACTACCCATCCTGCCTCCGACATTTCTGCAATTCCCTGGAATGCTTCGTTAGCATACCCAACAATCGGCACGCCACCAGCCATAGTTTCTATGTAAGTACAAGAAGGATCGCCCTGCCGGTGACAGCAAACAAACAAATCAATATTGTTCTTCACAAAGGGGAAAAACTCTGTGTTAAAGTCAGGCACTCCGAGCATTTTCACGCAATCATTAAGTTGATTGGCAGCTATTTGCTGGTGCATCATCTCTTCTAATTCACCAATACCACTGATGAACATTTCAAATTTTACCTTCAGTTGTTTGAGTTCTCTAGCGACCTCAAGTAAATGATCGGCTCCTTTCATCTTAATTAGGCGACCTGAGAATACTAGCCGCAGAGGCATATCTTGAGAGCGATTTTCAGTGCGCCGTTCAATGTCAGCTTCTGTTGCGAACATTGACTTGCGAATGCGCGTGTCAAAGAAAAACAGTGGATTGCGACTGATATGCTTGTATTCTTGGTAGGTAGGGGTGCCGTTGGACTGCAATCCATCTGCCATTGCGATCGCCTTGCGCTGCTTATATTCCTGACTGTAAGTCCAAAGAATTCTTCGCAAGCGGATCAAGGGATTGCTCGTACTCACATTCACTATCTGTTTGCGAGTTTTGAGACTGTATTCGGAAACGTAAATACACGGTACTCCCGCTATTTTACACACTTTACTGATATGGTTCTGTCTGTATTCCGGGACAGCCAATACCAGCGAACTCTGATGCTGATGTAGTAAAGCTGGGGTGATTTGATCAAAAGAAATTATTTCCAGTTGGAATGGCAATTCATCAAGTTTGAATTTTTTTGAATCTATCTGGTCGTTGTCTTCTTGGGTTTCTTCCATCATTACCGTAATGGAACCAAACCAATACTTAGCTAACTCACCAACTGCTTCAATCAATTTGCGGGTGAGTAAAACTTCACCGTTTGGTAAAAGCTTAGCTTTGAGTGGCTGTAAGATTGTCAGATTGTTGTTAGTAAGCATAGTTAGGTACTTCCTAATTTTAAGTTTTTACTGTTGATGGGGTAGTGAATCTTTGGTGTACTTGGCAAGGGCTGTTGAGCGATATAACCGACATCTACCGAATTTAAATTTCGCCGCCTGATACGAGAAGCATTTCAGACTCTGTTTCGGAGATATCTAATACTTAAGATTGATTCAGCAACTGGATTAGACCTTTTTTATTTTAAGGTGAGATCTGTTTGATATGTCGCAATCATCTGCGATCTACGTAGAAGTGTCAATAACCTTTTCCGAGCTTTACTCAATCTTTATAATTGAGCGGTCAATTATAAAGAAAAGCGCAATTTTAGGGTAGATTTGGTTAAAATAACGGTTCTCATAAGTATTTATACTTAAGTAAAATCATTTAACTGCTTCTAGCTAGCAAGAATGAGCGCGAGTTGCGAATACGGCGAGATTAATGCTTTAAGTAAGTCGCCGCGAAAAAACGCCCCTAGGTAAACGAGGGCAAAGTCTCCAAATGATCTCTACTGGCTGACTTAAACCTGTTTACATAGTGTTACATTATGCGGTTTAATCCGGCCTACCTACTGAAACCATAGAGTTATAACAAATTTATTAAAACTTTACATAAATAGATATGTTGTAACATAATAATATTTCTTTACAATTCAAGGCGAAGCAGAAGGAATAAAAAAAGAAATTTTATCCCTTCTCTCTTCGCTAATGCGAAGCCTTGATGCTGAACTTTTCTTTAATAAACCGGATATAAAGGTGCTTAAAGGCCGACTTCACCACGCGGGGCATACCAAAGTCGATCGGCATCATGTTTTCCGGCAACTTCCAATCCAAAACCTTGAGATTTTCAGGCTGCAAAAGCGGAAAATTAATTGCCTCTAAATTCGAGCAAAGTCCCAATCTCATCGCCGCAGCTACAGTCGGAACCGCCGCCGGATCAGCATTAATAATTTCAACTAAAGTTCTGTCCAAAGCAAACACATCACTCGACGCGCCCAAAATTCCCAAAAACTTAGGTTCGCCGCCGCTTGGCCCGTTACCTTCGTGGCCGATAATGCCATCCAAAATCGTCAAATTTGGGTTAATTGCCCGGGCAGTTTCTACCAGCATTTCACCGAATCTGGCGCTATCTTTGCCAGCTTCCATGTGCCACCAAGCCTTCATTTTCCCCGGTACGCAGCCGAACAAGTTTTTTACGCCCATTGTCACGGTTAATTGAACGTGAGATTTGAGTTTGGGCAAATTAATCACTACATCCGCTTCCATTGCTTCTTTGCAAAGTCGGAGATGATTGAACTCTTGGCTGACTGTTTCGTAGCGTTTTCCTTGAAACTCAACTACTGGCAAATTGAGTTCTTCCAACAGTGGCAAATAACCGTTAGCTTTGGCTACACCCATCGCGCTACCAAAAGCTGGACTGTCTCCTAAAAACGGTTTTCCGCCCGCTTCTATGACCATTTTCGCCACGCAGTAAACCAATTCCGGGCGGGTGACGCATTCTTTGGTAGGGCGAGAACCGGTGAGGAGATTGGGTTTGAGTAAAACCCGATCGCCCGATTTGACAAAAGCCGAGATTCCGCCCAAGGGTGCGAGCAAATTTTCGACAGATGTTTGCAGGATTTGGCGATCGTATGAATTGGCCTTAATTAAACTAACAGAAGACATGATGTTATTGGTTATTGGTTATTTGTTATTTGTTATTTGAGATGGGGCATTAGTAATTGATAATTGGTAATTACAACAAATTACCAATGATTAATCCTCATATCCAATGCCCAATGCCCCATGCCCCATTATGTATTCATCGGCAATCTGCCAGAAGCAGCCCGCTGCATCGTACTAACTCGCATGGAATTCGAGAAAATTCCTTGGCCTTGAAGTTCCGGGATAGCAGGTTTAATTTCCACTTTTATCAAGCGGGCAGTGCAGATAAAAACTGTTTGATCGACTAAATGAAAAGTCAACCAAGGTTGATTTAACAACTGCAGCACTTCCTCTTGAAATTCTGATGCAGGCATAGGAATTGTAAAGGTTTCCGTGTGACCTTCCACATAATGAAATGTCACTTGAGTTGTGTTCTCTTTATCTTGAGTTAATTGACCAAAGGAACCTGCGCGCATAAATTTTGCTCCCAAACTTTAGAGTTGAAAAGATTAAGACGGCGGTTGAAACCGCGTCTTGTCAAACTAAGTCCACCTCCGTGGACTGAAGAAAATAATGTAATTTTAACCGCCCAACCTTCAACCTGCGGAGGCTGGTTTTGTTTGAAAAGAAGCGGTTTCAACCGCCCGATTTTCTGGCATCGCACTCATTTTCTCTAAATCTAGAACTTTTGCCAAGTCTTCTGCACTCATTAAACCCTGTTCTAGCACAATTTGCCGCAAAGATTTGCCGGTTTCTAGGGATTCTTTGGCGACGGCGGCGGCGTTGAGATAGCCGATGTGAGTGTTGAGGGCGGTAACGAGGGCGAGACTACCTTCAGCATAAGCGAGACATCGATCGCCCTTTGCTTCAATTTTTTCGAGGCATTTGGTTGTCAGCGCGCCGATGGTATTGCCCAAAATTTCGATGCTGTGAATCAGATTGTAGGCGATTAAGGGCATCATCACGTTCAATTCTAATTGTCCTGCTTGGGCGGCAAGGGCGATCGCGCTATCGTAACCCATAACTTGAAAACAAACCATCGAAGTCATTTCTGCCATCACAGGATTGTATTTTCCCGGCATAATAGACGAACCAGGTTGCACAGGAGGCAGTTGAATTTCTTTCAAACCCGTTTTCGGCCCGGAGTCCATCAAACGCAAGTCATGGGAGATTTTAACGCAATCCTGAGCGAGATTTCGCAGTGCACCGGAGACATTTACAAACGGTGCCATACTCTGCATAGCTGCCATTAAATGCCTTGCTGGTTTTAGGGGGTGGTCGATTAATTCGGAGAGAATTTCAGCAACTTTTTGAGAGTATTCAGGGTGAGTATTTAAGCCTGTTCCGGCCGCACTTCCCCCCAATCCCAGAGATGTCAAATCATCGGATGCCCTGTCAATTCTCAAGGTATGTTCTCTGAGAATTTGCGCCCAAGCGCCGAAGGTGTCGCCGAGTCGAACCGGCACTGCATCTTGCATATGAGTGCGGCCGGATTTAACAATATTTTTGAATTCTTCTGCTTTGTTTTCTAGGGCGACTACGGCATCCGACAAAGCCGGAAACAGAGTTTTTTCTAAGGCCAATAATCCGCCGATCCGAATCGCAGTCGGAATCACATCATTTGTCGATTGACCGTAGTTTACATGATCGTTAGGACTGACGCGCTTGTAGTTGCCTTTTTCATCGCCCATAATTTCCAAAGCGCGATTGGAAAGAACTTCATTGACGTTCATGTGGTGAGAAGTTCCCGCGCCTGCTTGGTAGACATCAACTACAAATTGATCGCGCAAATTTCCTGCTAAAACTTCATCAGCAGCTTCGATCAGTGCTTGGCTGATATCTTCAGGAATGCAGCCGAGTTTACCATTCGCAATCGCCGCAGCTTTTTTAATTAAAACGCAAGCATCGACGTAAGTTGATAAAGGTTTGATACCGCTAATTGGAAAATTTTCAACGGCGCGCAGAGTTTGAATGCCGTAGTAAACGGTAGATGGGATTTGTTTGTCTCCCATTGAGTCGCTTTCGGTGCGGTAGGTAATGGTTGGCTGTTGCGTCATATCGTTTGGTTTGTGATAATTAGGAAGTATACAATTTTTTTGTAACAGCGTGTTCTGGGTGTTTTTACTTTACCGCACCCGCTGGCGACTGTACAGTAGCGTAAGTTGCGATCGGCTAAAATTATCTCACATCCCGGGGTTGAATCTCAAATCTCGAATTAAAGCTGCGGTGAGGGCGAGGGCGAAAAGGCAGTTTACAAAAAGCTAAAATTGATTAGAAAGGGCGATCGCACGCCGACAGGACTGCTCAGCTATAATCGTACAAGTAAATCCATTTCACTCTTAGGGTTAAACTGTTATGAACAGACCAGCAAAAACTTTCAAATACCCAGTAATTTTTTTGAGAATCGGCAATCTCGAAAAAATCTTGTTAGAAAATCTGCGACTGCTTCCGACAGAAAGACAACAGGAAGTGCTTGACTTTGTGCAATTTTTAGTACACCAAGGACAAAAAGTAAAACAGTCACCAAATGAAAGTTCTGAGTCTAGTATTTCGCCAACAGAACCACCGCATCCCAAGCGATCGTTAATGGATTTTCTTAGGGTCTTATTAGAATTCCCTAAAATACTAGAACCGTCTGTGGAGATAACAACCCAACAAGATTTAACCGCTGCCCAATTAACAGAGTTTTTTGTACTCGACGGCGAAGACTATTTAATTGACCCAGTTATTACTCGCAGCCACGAGGCTTTTTTGAAAGGCTACGCACCCGAAGATGAAGGACTTTATGACGACTATTGAACCAGGTGATTTTTGGGTAGCAAATATTCCCTTTACAAGCGGCGCAGGCTCTAAAAAACGCCCCATACTTTTACTGTGGTTGGATGGCGAGGATGTGGTAGCAGCAGCCGTCACCTCTGCAAAACCCCGCAGCCAAACTGATGTATTTCTTAATGATTGGCCCGCCAGCGGTTTGCGCGTTGCTTCAACAGTGCGTTTGTCTAGATTAGATTGTCTGGAAAAGTCTTTGTTGCTGGCGAAAATCGGGCAAATTTTTCAACCAGATGCAGAAGAAGTGAAACGAGTCTGGGATTTGTACGTTAAGCCTCAATTCTAACATATAGAGGTTCTGCGTAAGTCCCGATCAGTAAACAGGTTGGGTTGAGAAACCTGGTTGCTGCGTCAGTCCTAAAAGTAGGCGCGGCGAAGCTATCCCGAGCGTGAATCGCACATCTGACTCAAAATCTCAATCTTCTAAATCGCCCTCATACAAAGTATATTCATCCTCAAAAACTTCAGACCAAGAAAGGGATGTTAAGTGACATTTAACTTTCCTCATTTCAATTTCAGCCTCTTTCACGGCTGCTTGAAAACATTTACCCCACATAGATTCAACAATATCACGATTCAAACTAGGAATTTCTTCCTGAATATCTTCTATTTCCCGGCGCGCGGAGAGAATACTGATAGCCCAGCTAGAAGTTTGTTTTTGAGGTTGACATTTCCATTTAATAATATCAAGTATTAACCGAACCAACTGACTTTTTAATGCTAGTTTTTGGGTTCTTCCCATTGCTTCAATTAGAGATTCTAAACCGGCGGTTGCTTCCATAGATTTTCCTGCTTTGAGAAGTGTCTGGACTGTGACAGCAGTTTGATAATGAGAACATACTGCTAACCAGTCCCAATCTTGTTTAGTCAGCATTGCTATTTCCTTGAAATTGCTGAGATTCCTAAATTTATCATAAATTATATCCAATTGAAATGCAGAACAGTTTGTACCATTTTTACAAAGTTTTACGACAAATATTGTGTTGAGTTTGTTTACACTCTGCGAGGGATGGCATAGGTGCGTCGCTCTCAGATTGTCAATATTTAGTTAGGGATTTTTTATGGCGACACACCCTACGACAAACTCATTTTGTAACAAAAGTTCAAGTTCCGCATTCCGTAAAGTTGTTATAATTGGGTGACAATTTTTTTTGAAATGGGCGCATTGCCAAAAATCATGCCGCGTTACCCAACCATAGATAACCTTCTTAGCCTCCAACAGGCACTGGAAGCAATAATTGTTGACGATTTAAAAAAGCTCAAGGCACTATTACCCGATCCTCGCAAATTAACCCGTAAAGCGGATCTTGTTGATGGAATTAGATCGCAATTGCTGGGAGAGAACCTTCGGAAACTGTGGGCGCAATTAGACGACCTCCAAAAAGCGGCTGTAGCTGAAGTTATACATGGGGAGGATGGCTATTATTTTCCTGAGATATTTAGCGCAAAATACGGAGAATCAGCAAATTTTGGAACAAGCGATCGCTATGGAACTAACAGAGAACCATCACTGCTATGCTTGTTTATTTATGGCAGCCAGATTCCTTACGATTTAGAAGAAGCATTGCTGAAATTCGTGCCAAAGCCCAAAGAAGCCACCTTAGATTATGGTGAAACAATACAAGATAATGTTAAACTTCGCGTCCAAAGATATAACTATAGTACAGGGGAAAAAGATACAGAAGAATACGATATTCCCTTGACTTCTTGTGAAACACAGTTGGCAGCTACAAAGGATTTTGCAGCCGTTTTGCGTTTGATTCAGTCGGGAAAAGTTACTGTTAGTGAGAAAACTGCTTTACCTACTGCTGGAAGTGTAAAAGCGATCGCCTCTATATTGCAAGGCGGTGATTTTTATAATGAGGAACAGCGTCAAATTACCCTAGCCAAGGATAGCGACTATGATGATGAAGTATTCGCTGAAGTCGGTAGCATCAAGCCCTTTGCTTGGATAATGATAGCGCAAGGGAGCAAGTTCGCGGAACGATCTGGCAAAAAGCTAGTTTTGACGAAAGCAGGAGTGAAAGTTTTACAAGAATCACCCGCCAAAGGTTTACAGACAGCATGGAAGCGCTGGTTAAAGACCAAAATATTTGATGAATTTCGCCGAATTGATGCGATTAAAGGACAAACTGGCCGGGGCGCAAATGGCATGACGGATGTGGCGTGGCGCAGAGATGCGATCGCCTCTGTGCTCGCAGAATGTCCTGTGGGTAAGTGGATTCTATTTTATGATTTTAGTAAATATCTAGTCGCAACTGGCCATAGATTTGAGGTGACGGAGGAACCCTACTGTTTATATATTGGTGAAGCTGGGTATGGAAACTTATCAGAATTGGGTGGCTATAGTTGGTCGATTCTGGAAGAACGATATATGCGCTGTTTTTTGTTTGAGTATGCTGCTACTCTGGGAATCATTGATGTTGCATATGTCGATCCTGCGCTCATACCAAGCGATTATGACGATCTTTGGGGAACGGACAATCTGGAATTCCTGAGTCGTTATGATGGCTTAGTATATTTTCGCTTGACGACTTTGGGGGCTTACTGTTTGGAGTTGACGGATAAGTATACTCCGCCAGTAATTGAGGTTCGTCAAACGCTACGGGTATTGCCGAATTTAGAAATTATTGCGGCGGGAGATGGTGTCGAGACATCTGATGCGATCGTCTTGGATGTCTATACTAAAAAGGTGTCGGATGTTGTGTGGCGTCTGGATCGCCCAAAAATCTTTGCAGCTATTGAAAACGGATATCTATTAGCAGAGTTTACAGAGTTTTTGGACGCCAGGAGTATTGAACCGCTACCGCAAACTGTGCAGCAATTTCTGACGGATGTTACAGAGCGATCGAATAGCGTGCAAGATATAGGTAGTGTCAGGTTGATCGAATGTACTACCGCCCATTTAGCATTGTTGATTGCGAATGATTCCCGTACTAAAAAGTTCTGTCAGTTGGCGGGCGATCGCACTTTAGCGGTTCCATTGGGCCAGGAAACTAAATTTCGCACCGCCCTGCGGCAAATGGGTTATGTTTTACCCCAGAGTGATAAATAAGCTGTCGTGGCATTAGAATTGTATACTGGGGCGGGCTCTCCGGCCCACCCCACAAGATTTTTAATAGACAGTATTTGTAGTATTTGTAGGGTGCGTCGCTGGCGATAAATCCCTAAAAAAGATATACAATCTCGATCGCGACGCACCTTTCACATAGACTGGATCAAATAAACCAAACATTTCTCTTCCTTCTTCCCTCTTCCCTCTTCCTTCCATCAACTATCAACTGTCAACTGTCAACTGTCAACTGTCAATTATGAGTTACGTTGCTGAAAATGCTTTAATCGTACAAAGCGATCGATCGATCTTACTAGAAGTTCACGCCCCAACAGCACAAAAGGCACGAGAAGCGATCGCACCCTTTGCCGAATTAATCAAAAGTCCCGAACACATCCACACCTATCGGATCACGCCCTTAAGCGTGTGGAATGCGCGGGCGGCGGGAATGTTAGTTGAATTGATGATCGCAGCTTTGCGAAAGTATGCTAAATATGACATTCCTGAGTCGGTAGCGCAGGAAATTGCACTGCTTGGTACGCGCTACGGATTGACGGTAATTGAAAGGATTGATGCGGAAAATACCGATTTACAACTGCGGATTGCCGATCGCCCCCTGACGGAGTTGCTAGTGCGGGACGATCGCGTAAAACCAATGTTAGGTAAGCGGATTTCGGATCTTTGCTTTCAAGTAGATGCGGGGAATCGTGGTGTACTCAAGCAAGCTTTACTAGCTGTGGGTTATCCGGCGGAAGATTTAGCTGGATATGTCGAAGGTGCGGAGTTGGCAATTACGTTGCGCGATCACACTTTAGGAAGCGACTTACCCTTTAATTTGCGTGCCTATCAAAAGGAAGCAGTAGAAGCATTCTATCAGAGCGGAGAGGTTAGAGGTGGCAGCGGTACGATCGTCCTACCCTGCGGCGCGGGTAAGACGATTGTGGGGATGATTGCGATGAGTTTGGTGCAGCAAAAAACACTGATTCTCACCAGCAGTTTGACTTCGGTGCACCAGTGGCGCAGGGAAATATTAGACAAAACGAGTTTAACTGAAGATGCGATCGCCGAATACAGCAGCAACAGCAAAAAAACGGCTTCTGTAACTCTCTCGACTTACCAAATGCTCAGTTATCGATCGACTAAAGATGATGAATTCCCGCATTTCGAGTTGTTTAACGCGCAATCCTGGGGACTGATTATTTATGATGAAGTTCATCTATTACCCGCACCGATATTTCGGATTACCGCTGATTTACAAGCACGGCGCAGGTTAGGTTTGACGGCGACATTGATTCGCGAAGACGGGAAGGAAGGGGATGTATTTACGCTGATTGGCCCGAAGCGCTATGACGTACCTTGGCGGGAATTGGAAGGACAGGGATTTATTGCTACTGCTAATTGTACGGAAATCCGCGTCGCCCAAAATGAGGCCGAAAAAATGGAATATGCCCTAGCGCCCCGCCGCAGCCAGTTTCGGATTGCTGCGGAAAATCCGGGTAAGTTGGATGTGGTGCAAAGTTTGTTGCAAAAGGAGGCGGGACATCGTATTTTAATTATTGGTGAGTTTCTGGAACAGTTGGATGCGATCGCCAAAATTACCCAATTACCTCTGATTACGGGGAAGACAAAACAGGCTGAGCGCGATCGGCTATACGAAGCATTCCGTCACAAAGAGATTCCCGGACTAATTCTATCTCGCGTGGGCAATTTTGCCGTCGATTTACCCGATGCCGATGTGTTGATTCAGGTATCGGGTAAATATGGTTCTCGCCAAGAAGAAGCGCAGCGCCTCGGACGAATTCTCCGCCCGAAATCTGACGGACATACTGCGAATTTTTATACTTTAGTCTCGCTACAAACTTGTGAGGAGGATTTTGCGCGACACCGCCAACTGTTTCTGACTGAACAGGGCTACAGTTATACTATTGAGGTGCAAGGGTGATGGTTAGTCAGCGTTGTAGAATAGACCTTTTACAAAATCTCAGTCAGATCGATCGAAAAGGGCGATCGGCTGCTGACAGTGCAAATTTGATATAATAGAACAGGTAAAGTGTGCAGTACGCACCCTACAAATACCCGTACAAATACCAGATCGATGTGCAGGTAAAAATCAATGACACAAACACTCGATATCGAAAAAATATTATTAGATAATCTGCGGATGCTTTCGACAGATAAACAGCAGGAAGTGCTCGATTTCGTGCAATTTCTAGTACAAAAATTGCAGCAGACACAAGATTTATCAAAAGAAAGTTATGAGTACAGCAGTTCGCTAACACAACCGCCACCACTCAAGCTATCTTTCACAGAAATTGCTAAATTGCCGATCGCGGAACGCCATAAAATACTAGCACCATATATGGCTGTCACAGCCCAAGATTTTTTGACAGATCCTGAATTAACTGAATTTTCTGTACTCGACGGCGAAGACTGGGAGACTGAATATGACTGTTAACTCCAAACGAGGAGAGATTTGGCTAGTACAACTAGATCCAACCCGAGCCCAAGAAATTCAGAAAACTCGTCCGGCTGTTATTATAAGTTCTGAAATGTTAAGTTCTATTCCAATGAGGATTATCATTCCTGTGGCAAAATGGCAGCCAAAATTTCAAAATCGCCCTTTCATGATTCCCATCCAGCGAACAGAAGAAAATGGTTTAGATACAGACTCAGCAGGTAATATTTTGCAAATTAGGAGTGTAGCTAGCGAGCGATTTGTTAGATGTCTTGGCAAAGTGTCGGCAGTAGTTATAGAAGAATTAGTAGCCTGCTTAATTGTTTGCACAAATTGATATATCATGACTAGCTCTTTTATCATAAATTTTACTCGATTACGATACTCATTTCGTGTTTTTTATGATTTGAATAGCTGTGTTTTGCTGGGATATGGGAAAAGGGCGATCGATGGAAAGATTCGGAAGGAGTTGCGGGCGATCGTGTTTCACCTGTTGGGAAAAATGTAACTATCAGGTTCACCCGGCCGGCGCAACGATGCTTGATGAAACGAC
>Ga0163148_10001323_pt1 | contig 32501 bp, 34 predicted proteins | sample OliLakLV19MP7P2_FD_148606 | JGI IMG/M metagenome (GOLD analysis project Ga0163148, IMG submission 148606) | Freshwater microbial mat bacterial communities from Lake Vanda, McMurdo Dry Valleys, Antarctica- Oligotrophic Lake LV.19.MP7.P2 | ecosystem: Environmental > Aquatic > Freshwater > Lake >... | reverse complement strand
TGTATGAACAGGCTGCTTGAGAAACCGGTTGCAGATTGGGCGCGAAATAGGGAAGTTATCCACATGTGGATTCTTCCCCCTTCAACCCCCTTCTGCTACTACTACTGTGTAGACTTATTTTAGGACGGGACACCTCTGCGTACCCCTGCGTCCTCTGCGGTAAAAACTAAACTTTACAAAATTGCTTAGGGTGCATTTTAACCACGGAGGACGCTGAGGTACGCAGCGGGTCTGAACGGTTACGGTTTGCAAAGGCTATTATATCGCTCGCGACTTTTGCAAACCGCTATATAAACATAATCTACCGTGCAACCCGCACCATCTCATCGAACGACGCGCGATGCACTGGAAAGTTCGCAAATAGGCTTGGAGGATCGGCGCGAGCGGAACGCACTGACTTTAGTGCTTGTGCATCGCCCACTACTACTATTGCCAGGTGATCCAAGCTCCACCTTGTCTGGGCAACCTTCTGAATGTCTGCAGCGCTAACAGCCGCAATCTTATCTAGATATGTTAGGTCGTAATCACGGGGATAATTGAGCAAGCGAATCGTAGCTTCACGCTGCACAGATTCGGCAATTGAATCAAAGCGAAATAGAAAAGAGTTCTCAATTGAGCGCTTCGTTTCCTCCAGCTCTTGCGGTGAAATCTCTTCCAACTGCATCTGTGCCAAGCTGCGCAGTGACTCCTCCACAGCCTTACCTGCACTGGCAGATTTCGTTTGAACCAGAATTAGGTTGCGCCCACGTCCAAGGGCAGGCATCACCGCACCGTAGGTCGAATACGCCAGCCCAAGGTCAGAGCGAATTCTGCGTATTAGTTTTGATCCAAATCCGCCTGCTCCAAAAATCGAGTTAAAGCACTCAATTGCTGCGTAATCAGGAGTCAAGCGCTCAATACCCACCTGGGCGATCATCACCGTGGCTTGTGATAACGGTGCTTCAATCAGGTAAACACCCGGCTGAGTCTCACCAGTAAACGGCAAGATCGGATCCAGTAATGCACCGCGAGGTTGCCAGTCCCTAAAGGCATCAGCCACGACACTCTCAACTTCCACACGAGAAACCGCTCCAGTAATTGCTAAAATCGCTCCATCTGGACGCACAATCCGGCGGTGGGCGCGCAATAGGTCGATGCGTTCAATCTCTTTGATATCGATTGAGGACAAGATGCGTCCATAGAGCTGCTCGCCGTATAGGATATGATTACTTGAAATATCAGCGACCGTTCCCGGATCGTCTTTGCGCCGCGCAATTCCCTCTAGCGCCTGCCCCTTCCATAGATTCAAACGCGCTTCATTGAACTGCGGGCGCAGCGTAACATCAGCAACTCGATCAACGATCGTCTTGAAATCGGTGCTTAGACCGGAAAACGAGATTGATCCCGATTCAACTCCAAAGCTCGTTGCAACTCCCGCCGACAATCTCTCCATCTCAAGATCAAACTGCTCCGGCGAAAGCTCGCCTGCGCCACCCAAGCGTAACTGCGAACCCATGGCACTTATTACGCCGCGCTCGTCCGGTAGGCCCCATAATCCTCCCCCACGTAGATTAAGGGTTCCCATAACTAAGGGTAGTTCAGGGTCGTAGCGATAAAGAACCGTTAAACCATTCGGAAGGGTCCACTCCTCGGCAGCATGCGGGCGATACCTAATCGGATCGAGTCCCTGCTGCAACATCACTGATGCAGGCGGTATCGTTCTATCTACTGTCGGCGTACATCCAATTAATGTACCGACGACAGCAAAGAAGACTATCGAGAGGAAACGTCTGTTAGAGATCACTTGGAGTCCCCCTTCTTACCTAGCACAGTGGACTCTAGATATCCGATCGTTCGGTTGTTCGGACGCAGATACTCACGCGCAACTCGCATTACATCCTGCTCTGTTACCTTCATAACCTCATCATACCACTTCACCATCACGCGCCAGTCATTGTAGATCAGCTCAGCCGAGGCAAGCTGCATTGCTAAAGATTCATTCGATCGCAGCTGACCGAGGTATGCCATTGCTATCGAGCGTTTGGCGTTCTCCAGTTGCTCCGGAGTAATGCCACGGGCCAGAAAATCACTCAGTACCTTATCAAAGGCGGCAAGTAGCTCCTTATTCGTGTGTGGTGCCCGCGGGTAGAGACTAAAGATGACAAGATTCGGATATGCATTTCCGGGGGCCTCGTAGGAAGAGACGCTCGTTGCAATCCGTTGCTTTCGAACTAGCTCCTCATAGAGTGGTGAGATCGGGCTGCCAGCTAGCACCTCAAAAAGGATCGAGAGCGGTGGATCCACGGGATCGGGATATGGCGGCTTGTGATAGGCGATCATCATCTCTGGGGCAGAATCCATGGAGACTGAGAAGTGCCGCTCACCTTCCTGCGGCGGTTCAACCTGCATCGGGCGTCCGGGGACTGTGCCGCGAGGCAAACGGCCAAAGTAGCGCTCTAATACTGGTAGATCACGTTGCGGATCTACGTCCCCAACAACGGCTATAACGATATTCTTTGGCACGTAGTATGCCTTGTGAAACTCACTCATCATTGTGGCTGTCAGGCTGTTGATATCATCAGGATAACCGATCACCGGATTGCGATATGGATGGATGCGAAAGGCCTGTCCTAATAATGTTTCATAGAGCTTGCCACCCGGATCGTTATCATAGCGCATCCGGCGCTCCTCCATCACGACATCGCGCTCCTGATAAAACTGTCGCATGACTGGATGTACCAAACGCTCGGACTCCGCCCAGCCCCAAAATTCAAAGGAGTTGCGCGGTAAGCTTACAAAATATCGCGTTAGTTCAACGTCGGTTGTGGCATTCATTCCTGAAGCGCCACGTTTCTCGTATTCACGGGTGAAGCTTTCGCTGGCCCAAAGTGTCTTCAGTTCATCGTGGATCTCTAGCCAGCGAGCCTGATCCTCGGGACTTACCTGGTGTTTATCCCCGCCCCGCGAAACGATCTGCTCAAGTTCGGCAAGCAAAACGGCCTCGCGCGCATAATCGCCCGACCCGATGTCCGGCGTGCCTTTGAAGGCCATATGCTCCAACATATGCGAGATACCTGTTGCACCAAGTATTTCGTCGGAACCACCAACACGAGCGGCTACCATTCCGGTGAATACCGGAGCATCACCCCGTCTATAGAGTAGTACTCGCATCCCGTTTGAGAGCTTTGCTTCATGCACCTGATCCGTAACGCGTTGAAGGGCGGCGCGAGAAACAGATTCAAGATTAGTGTCTTGGGCCTCAGCGAGTAAAAGAGGCGAAATAAACAGAAGGGCAATCAGTATATTAATAGCCACTACAGATCGCCGCAGATTCAACACTGAATTGAGGAAAAAACGCATTTTATAGACCAGTCCAGAATAAAGTCTGGAGGATACTAGACTGGTATCCCGATTACGACAATTGGGTGAAGATCCAGGGTGCGGGATATGCTGGTGTAATTGGGCTCGACGGGTAACCGGGCTTGTGCTGCTCGACTATTTCTTTTTCCAAGTTCCATCGGAAAGTTGGACTAGGTTGCCAGGGGCAGTGGCTTCTATCGCCTTTTGTGCAGCTAAAGCTTCTACCGCGGATAGAGAAGTCCCGTTCTTACGCGCAATCTCTTGATACTTTTGGCGACGCTCGGAATTCACCTGTTGAATCAACTGCTGTGTTTCCGCATCAGCAGCACCGGAAGATGCCAAATATCCACTCGGCGTCTCTCCAACCAGTCCCTTAGCCTTGGCGGAATCAAGTGAGATCGCAAACGCCGCTGAGGTCGCCATAAATATACTTACTATCGCGGCAATCAACTGAATCTTTTTCATCTATTCTAATCCCTAAAAAAGCTTGCTGTCTTTACCGATGACTGCATCAAGGTCCTTTTCAACCTTCACCCGAACTTCATGATCGATCTTGATATTCATGTTGATCGTAATAGGTTTCTCAGGCGCTTCAACCTTAACAGTTGGCGTACAGCTGCAAAGCGTCATCAAACCGGCGAATACACACCAGACTGAAAGTTTAAGGTTGAACAGGTGAGTATTCATAAGTTCCAATTAAAAATCCCCAGATGCCAATCTAATACTCTTAAATAGTGCTGCTAAATTGTCTTCGATGTTAATCGCAAGATCTACATCCCTTCCGTTCTGAAACTGAGGATTACTTCCCGCCAGCTTTAGTCCCAACAATAGCTTGTACTCGGAGTCGACAGTTATTGAAGCATGAAGGCTAGAATAGCGAAAGTTTTTTAGGACTTCAAACGTTTCCTTAAGATGTTCTGGGCCGGTCTCCTCCAGTGGATGATTATAACTGATCCGCCCGCCACCGCTGTGCGAGTTAAGCTCACCACTGGGGACGGTAAACCCTCCTTTGTCACTATGGGCAATCTGTACAGATCCACTAAGGTGGCCATCGGCCTGTACTCGATCTTGAGGATAGAGCTTTAGGAGCTCTTCGAGATTGATACCTCGAATCTCGGCACTAGTGCTCCAATCTGAGAATGGCGGGCCGAGCTTCATATCCGCAATTAGAACTTCACCGCGAAGGACAGCAATCTTTGCATCCTTTATCCTTAACCGATCTCCCGAAAGCAGACTAAAAAGCAGGCTAAATCGCTCAAGTCCAAACGGCGCATCACCAAACTCTCCCTTGATGGAGGCTGGCGTAGTTGTGATTAAGCTCTGATCAAAGCGAAATGGAACCCTCAGATCTAATCCCTTGATCGGCAGCTCAAATAGCTTGGCTTTACTACCTTGCCCACGGATCTCACCAATAACAGTAGCTCTACCATCTATAAGGGTTCCCTCTGACAACTTGAGTTCGAGCGGCGTCAAGTTGATCTGTCCCTGCTTAAGGTCGAGTTCAGCGGGCTTCAGACTGAAGGTCGCAGGAAGAATCCGCCACCCCTCCGCATTTCGATTAATCGTAAGCTGTCCAGCTAGGTCTCCCTCAAACTTAACCGACGAATTTAATATCACTGCGGTTGAGTTCGGAATCTCACCACTAAATGTAGCCCCATTGAGCTCGATATCTATTAAGGGATTACTCGGCAGCGCTGAGAGATCAAAGTTAACTTTCAGCTTTGCGATATTAATTGCAGTCCGCACTCCTGCTTCGGCAGAAACAGTGAGAACCACATCACTAAGGGATGCTGAGGTAGAATTGAATGAGCCATCCCGATAGCTAATCGATTCGATCTGCGGCGGCATAAACCAACGCAGGGCTAACTTAGAAACTAGCGCTGGGTGATAGGTTAGCGCTGCCCTGAGTAGCACGACAGGCGAGATTACCAGAAGGACCAGCAGTCCTATGATCACAATCACATACTTTCGACGCATTAGTTCAATACTATGCGGGGTAGTTTACATTGCGCCATTGCGACATATATAGCGGTTTGCAAAAGTCGCGAGCGATATATTAGCTTTTGCAAACCGCTATATGCTGACCAGTTACAGATCTTTAACTCGCAAAACGCTATCTGCCACTGGCCTGAGCGGCTACCGAAACGGCATAGCTTCCCTGGAAACTAGCTTCATCCAACCGCGAACGACTCGGTAGACCACCCAGATTCCAACAATAAAAAGCAGCGGGATCCCGACGAGCATCCCAACTACGGTAAGGATGCAAAGCACCGCGATCGCCCCCCAAACAAACGCAAACCAGAAGGTACGAATCTGCCAACTAAAGTGCGACTCCAGCCAGGTACCGCGAACATCGCCGCGTTTTATGTAGTTGAGAACAACAGCTATTAGCGACGGCCATCCGGTCACCATCATTCCAACCACTGTTGCAGCTCCAATCACACCTGCGGCTACGCTAAATGCATGCAAGGCATAAATAACGTGAGTCATCGTGATAGATCCCTGCGAAGGAACTAAATTTGGGGTTGAGTCCACAGAACCCCCAGTCGATGAAATCGAAATAGACATAAAGATCCACTCCACAAAGCTGCCAAGACATTAGAGCTGAAATGATACGATCAGTCTACGCAATTGCACCACAGCTACAGTGCCTATCAAAAGTCGGTGCCAGTTAAATTGGCAAGCTTTTTGAATTTAATCATTTTAGGACGAGAGCTTCCCGGGCATCCGTTCTCAAATAGCGGCGATTCAGGACACCGTCGGCAGAATCAGCGTCACTATCGTTCCCCCACCTGCGCGCTCCTCAAACTCTAACCTGCCGTCGTTAATCTCGGCGTAGCGCGAAGCGATCGCGAGTCCTAATCCGCTGCCCTGCTGCTCCATCTTCTCGCGATTAATCTGGCCAAATGCATCGACTGCCTCTTTGGTTCTAATGGCGTCCATTCCAAGTCCGCGATCGCGAATCTCAATTCCGACCTCGCGATCACGCAACGAAGAATGAATCTCTATCGAGCGTTCCGTTGTACTAAATTTGATTGCATTGTTGATCAGACGATCGAGGATATCTTGAATCTGTGGTTCATAGATCCTTACGCTAATTTCATAAGGAATCTTTGAGAAGTCCAATGTACAACGTTCACCACTGATCATCTCCTCTCTTGCCTCAATGATCCGGTCCAACACAGCCTGAATCGAATGTACTGACGCTCGCGATTCAAATAGACGCCGAGCTAAGCCACCTTCAATCTGCTGCAGCAACATGAAATCGTTCACTAGTCGTTCAAGGCGCTCGCCGCCGCGCTTGATCGCCTCTAATAGATTGGCGGCCTTATCATGGTCAAGTCGATCACGCTGTTCGAGGAGTAGTTCAGCCCCGGTATTAATCGCCACAAGTGGTGTGCGGAACTCATGTGAAAGGGTGTGAATCACGCGCTTGCGATAGGAATCGTACCGCTCAGTTTCGGCGCCCTTGATCGATTTGGATCGCTGAATCTTCCCGCGCACCACCGCGATCAGCTCGCGCGGATCGAAGGGCTTTACAAGGTAGTCGTCGGCACCATTCTCCTTGGCTTGACTTATCTCAGCGTTATCCCCCAAGGCTGAAAGAAAGACAAAAGGTATATGGGCATACTTTGAACAGCCGCGAACCCGCTCATGAAGCTGGTAGCCATCCATTCGAGGCATCATAACGTCACAGACGATTACATCTACCGATTGCTGGTCCAGAATCTCAAGCGCCTCCTGGCCATTGGTGCTTGATAGGACTCGAATGCCTTCATTATTTAAAAGACCCCGCAAAACATTCAGAATGAGTGGATTATCGTCAACAAGTAGCGCGACTCCGCTACCGGCTTTGGTCCGATTAGCGCCATCTTTTGGCGTCGAAATATCACTTTGAACCACTAGATACCCTCCACTCGGCTACCATTTTCGGGGCTACCATTTCAGGGGCGCCACCTACACACACTTACATAGAGTTTAATCGACCTCTTTGCTGACTCGCTAAACACCAATCTACGATCCCAGAATTTTAAGTCGATCCCTAGACATAAGGGGCCTAAGTCGTTACCCTTCGCGCCATGACATCCAACTTACCGCCATCCAGAATTCTTGCGTTATTCCCTGGCCAGGGCTCGCAACGGGTCGGCATGGGACGGGAACTAGTCGACGGTTTTCCAGTTGCTCGCGAGCTCTTTGAGCGCGCCGATAAGGCCCTTGGATTTGCCCTTTCCAAAGTCTGCTTTGAAGGACCGATTGAGAACTTAACTCGTACCGCCGTCGCTCAACCCGCGATATTGACCGTCAGTACGATATGTTTTGAGCTCTGGCGCACGCGGACAGGGAGCTCAACGTCTGTAGTCGCCGCTGCCGGCCATAGCCTTGGTGAGTACTCGGCTCTAGTGGCAACCGGGGCGTTAAGTTTTGAAGATGCTGTCCTGCTTGTTCATAAGCGCGGAACCTACATGCAAGAGGCTGTGCCGGTTGGGCAAGGCAAGATGTTGGCAGTTCTAGGAATCGCGTTGCCTGACCTAGAGGAGGCCGTTATGCTGATTAATAGCGAGCTGGGTGAGCTGGTGGAGATCGCTAATATCAATGCTCCGGGGCAGATCGTAGTGGCCGGTCGGGCGAGTTCGATTGAGAAGCTGGCCGGTTGCTTAAAGGGGGCGCGTACTACGGAACTGCCGGTTTCGGCGCCATTCCACTGCGCAATGATGGAACCAGCCGCTGTTCGCTTAGGGCGCGATCTGGAGTTATTGCAGATCAACCCTACCGCAGTTCCAGTCTTTGCAAATGTATCCGCTAAGCCACTAAGGCAGCCCGATGAGATACGCAACGCCCTGCACCAACAGGTCTGTGGGAGGGTACGGTGGGTTGAGTGTATGCAAAATTCGGTTGAAGCAACTGCGGCCGACCTAGCGATAGAGTTCGGGACTGGTGCTGTACTTCAAGGATTATTGAAGCGCATCATGCCACAGATGCAGCGCAAGGGAATTGACTCAGCCCAAGCTCTTGAGGACGTCACCTTAACCCGTCACCTTAACACCATCTAGTTAGTTACTTAAGACAATAGGATCGATTAATGGAATCATGGGAATTATCAAAAAGCGTTGCGTTGTATGGGGTCCAGAGTTGGGGTGAGGGGTACTTTGATATTAACGCTAACGGCATGGTCGTGGCGCGTCCGAATAAGACCGGTACCGAGATTAATCTCTACGACACCGTGCGTTCACTGGTTCAGCGCGGAGTGAACGTCCCGGTACTATTGCGTTTCGACGGCATAATTCGCGACCGTGTGCGAAGATTATGTGCAGCGTTTACGAGTGCAATCCAAGAAAGTGCCTACAAAGGGGCCTATTGGCCGGTATTTCCAATTAAAGTTAACCAACAACGCCACGTAGTTGACGTAGTTCGTAACGCTGGCCGTGATTCGTGCCTCGGTCTCGAGGTGGGTAGCAAGCCTGAACTGATTGCGGTGATGGCGATTCACGACACACCTGACGCGCTATTGCTTTGCAATGGTTATAAGGATCGCGAATATATCGAACTCGCCCTGTTGGCGCGCAAGCTTGGGAGGCGATCGGTGATCATCGTTGAACAGCTATCTGAATTGGACCAGATCACCCAGGTTGCCCGACAGTTAGGAATTGAGCCGGAGATCGGCATTCGGATGAAGCCGATTAGCAAAGGGAGTGGGCGCTGGGAATCCTCGGGCGGCGATCGTGCGAAGTTCGGACTCAGCACTTCAGAGATCATTATCGCGCTTGATTACCTTGAGAAGAATAGCTGCGGGCACTGGTTAAAATTGTTGCATTTTCATGTAGGAAGTCAGATCACCTCAATTGCGGCGATCAAAAAGGTGCTTCGCGAAGCTACCCGGATGTATATCGAGATCTCCAAGATCTGTCCATCAATGTGTCTTTTTGACGTCGGTGGTGGATTGGCGGTCGATTACGATGGTTCGAAGACCAATTTCCATTCCTCAATGGATTATACCCCTGAAGAGTATGCCCGTGATGTCGTCTGGGCAATTAAGGAATCGTGTGATTCAGCTGGGATTCCACATCCTGACCTCGTAACCGAAGCCGGTCGTGCATTAGTAGCGCATCACGCTGTGCTAGTGGCCCAAGTCATCGATGATGCTCCAACTCTGGACGCCATCGCCTCATTGGACGCTCCGCCAACTGACAATCAGTTGCTGCGAGACCTACGTGAAACTTACGATAATGTTACCGTAAAGAACTGCATGGAGGCCCTGCACGACGGTGTTGGTTTTCGCGAAGATTCAACTCAGCGATTTATAACTGGGGAGCTCTCGCTACGCGAACGGGCCTGGATAGAGAAAACATTTTGGCATCTGATGGCCAAGATCAAGCGCGTTACTGCTGATCTAAAGTTCCTACCGGAGGAGATTGAGCGCCTAGATGATGAATTAAAGGACACCTATTTCTGTAATTTTTCGGTGTTTCAATCATTGCCGGATTCCTGGGCGATTGATCAACTCTTTCCGATTATGCCGCTTCATCGCTTGCGCGAGGAGCCAACTCGCCGCTGTACCTTGGCTGATATGAGCTGCGATAGTGATGGCAAGATCGAGAAGTTTATTGACCTCAAGGATGTTAAGAACTTTCTGAACGTTCACGCGCTAAAGCATAATGATCCGTACTATTTGGGGATCTTTCTCGTTGGCGCATATCAGGAGATCCTAGGGGATCTACACAACCTGTTTGGCGATACCAATGCCGTACATGTAGATGTGAATGCTAATGGCGAAGTCCAGTTAACCCACGTTATCGAGGGCGATACCGTTCGTGAAGCTCTAGGGTATGTGCAGTATGATATGCCGGACCTACTAGAGCGCTTGCGGCAGTCAATTGAAAGGTCGTTACGTGAAGGCAAGCTAACTAATGAAGATTCGGCAAAGATTCAGCGGCGTTACCGAGAGGCGCTGGAGGGGTATACATATCTTTGTACTGATCCGTGAGGGCTGAGTCAGTAGTAGGATATGCTGGCTGTAATTTAAAGTAGCAGGGATATTTGGTGACACTGCTTCGACTCTGGTTTTCACTTGCAGTTCCCGTTTCACGCCGCGCCTATCTACTGAGCGGCGTTTCCTTGATGCTATTCAAGTATCTAGTGGAGGCATTGATTGCTTACATCGGTAGCGGCGAGGCTCTCACCCCGTTACAGTTTATCAATCCAAGCTTTGATTCACGCGAGCAGGTAGCAGGTAATGTATATCTCCTCTGGGGACTGGCTATCTGGAGCTTACCATTTCTTTGGATAGGCGTTGGGATGTCAGTGCGCCGCTCGCTCGAGGCCGGACATTCGCCTTGGCTCGGCACACTGTTTTTTTCCCTGGCGTTAACTTCTTGCTGATGGCGTATTTATCGGTTGCTCCGAAACGCATCGATACAGAAGCGATCCTAGAGCAAGGTGCCAAACAAGATCTCAGCACCGGAGTCCTATCACTTAATACAGTCCTTCAATGTGCTGCGATCGGAGTTATCGTGGGACTCGCGATGACGGTCTTATCGGTCTATATCATTCGTGCATATGGTGCAGCGCTATTTTTTGCAACTCCATTTGCCATTGGAGTTATTACCGCACTGCGCGCAAGAAAATTAGGTGCCTGCTCATTGCGCCAGGTGTTCGCGATCTCCAGTCTATCGATCATTGTCATCGGTGCTGCGCTTCTGCTCTTCGCATTCGAGGGCGTAATCTGTCTTGTGATGGCGCTGCCACTGGCTGGAGTTGTGGCGCTTTTCGGCGCATTTTTCGGCTATCATTTTGCTCCCCGAAGGAACAGATTGCCCCTCGGCGGTGCACCCCTTGGTGCATTCTGTCTAATCGCACTTTGTGCCTTAGAACCGCTATCATTTTCAGCAACGGAAAGAGTATTTGAGGTTAGATCGAGTATAGATATCTCAGCTCCGCCCGAGGAGGTTTGGAATCACGTCGTTGGCTTTAGCGAGATCCCTGATACCCCAGGCTGGGCGCTACGCATGGGGATCGCCTATCCAGTTCGAGCTCGAATTGAGGGCAGTGGGGTCGGAGCAGTGCGCCACTGCGAGTTCTCTACTGGACCGTTTGTTGAACCGATCACTGTTTGGGATCCGCCAAACGTCTTGGGATTCTCGGTCCAATCACAACCGCCGCCAATGACTGAGATCAGCCCCTACCGCAACCTTCATCCGCCCCATCTTGATGGTACGATCCGCTCCCAACGCGGCGAGTTTCGGCTGACGCGCTTAGCAACCAGTGTTAAGTACCCTCGCGGTGGAACCCACCTAGAGGGTAGCACCTGGTATACGCTCAAGATCTATCCACAAGGTTATTGGCGACTCTGGGCGGATTTAGCAATTCACACCATTCATAATCGCGTGTTGCGGCATGTTAGGAATTTGGCGGAGGGCGGGGGTGCAAAAAGTTCGCAAATTAACAGGTTGGATGCGCTTTTATCCGCCGGAGGGCGGCCCCCGGAGGGATAACAAGTAACCGTTCACAAAAAATGCCCCGATCCGGGGCGACAAGAAAGGATAAACGGTCTTGAAATGCCAAACAAAGAAACAATCCACCAAAAGTTTTTAAAATTAACTACCCCCCCATGAACGGTTACCAAAAGGCTTGCCAATTTTATTGGCACCGACTTTTGATAATCGCTATAGTGATCTCATCTCGGAAGAATGCCGCGCGGCGTTTGAGTAACTTATGTACCTGCGCACTGGTGCCAATGCCAGTAAAGATCAGAAATGTTAAAGCTGCTAAATAGCCGGAGATCAAGTGTTAGCCATCAATTTTTTTCACCTATGAGTAACTGCTCCACTGATACGCTGAAACAATATCAACTTTGCGACCATCGACAATCTCTTCACCCTGCTCATCCATAGTCACTAAAGTAAGGCGTGGCACTTCTAGCTCCTGAGCAGCCTTTACAAGCGCTGCGATCTCTCTTCTGCGCGTCTCAAACCCTGAAAGAGAGTATGCAACCTGGATCAATTCTGATGCTTGGTGCCCTTTGCGAATCAGGAAATCCACCTCTAGGTTATTTGCCGTCTTGTAAAAGAACAGGTCGAGGTTTGGTTTATTCCCACGACGCCACAATTCAACAAAAACAAAATTCTCAAGCAGTTTGGAACTATCATCAAGCACTCCCAACTTGTGACTTGAGAAAAACCCGTTGTCGATAGTGTATATCTTTCGCTCTGATTTAATGCGCACCCGGGGTTTGCGGTGATACATCGCAAGCTCTGTTAATAGGTAGGAATCCTGGGCATAGCGAAGAAATTTTTTTACCGTTGGTGCACTAAGGTCAGCTTGCAGCGCGCGTGCGATGCTATCATGAGAAAAGCGGCTGCAAATATTTGCAAGACATAGGGCAAGCAGATCTCTAAGAGAGCCTACTGTTCTTACTTTATGCCGTTGGACAATGTCCTTTAGGATTACGGCGTCCCAGAGAGCGGAGAGATAATTTCTAGAATCTATTCTGCTAAGTAAAACCTCGGGGAATCCACCTGTCTCTAGGTAGCTGCGAAAACTCTGCAAAGTTGCCGACTCCCTCATCAGACTCTCCTGATAGCTGAGTGGAAACAGCTCAATCGCTACATGCCGCCCGGTCAGACTCGAGGAGAGCTCTGCGCTTAATAATCGAGAGTTAGATCCGGTGACTACGACGTTTTTCCCAAGTCGGTGAATCCGGTTGAGAAACTGCTCCCAGCGCGGCATATTCTGAATCTCATCGAATAGGTAGATATCCACAGGCCCGTAGACGGTGTTCATTGCGGAGATAAGCTCATCGCCATCTGGTTCGCCAGGGATCTTTTCATCCTCAAAATTGAAATAGGCAACCCGTCGTTTAGCAAGGGTAGTTACCGCCAATGTTGACTTACCTGCTCTACGGGGACCTGTAATTACCTTGATTAGTGAGGAGTCTAGGTGGCTCTCTAATTGATTAGAAGCTGTCCGATCAGCCGACCCAAGCGAGGATAGACGAATGAATTCAGCACGTTGGCGCTCAACCAGATTGATAAATAGATTCGTCATATTTTAGTATAATAGGCATTATTCTAAAATATGACAAGCGCAATTTTCAGCTTTCGAGAGTAGATTCTTAATGTGTTTGGTAACCTACTAGCGATAATCGTCTAGTTACCCTCGTGGAACGCGGGCCTTACAATTCTCGCCCCCTTCGCCCCCTTCTTTTTGTTCTTCTTACTCCCCGGCAAGATCCCAATCAACGAATCACCAGCCAAAATTGCGCGAACTACCTTTTGGGCCACATTCTCGAAGTTATCATGATCGGCTGAAATATAGAGCCATTTGCCTAATACGGGATGTTTCATCAAGTCGGGAAAGCGAATTTGTAATGCGGCGTGATGCGCAAACTCGGTAGGCACCAGCACCCCATTCCAGGGCGCGTCGCTATCAGCCAAGACTAGCACCATTCGTCCATGCAGATATGCAACTGCACACCCGAACATCCGTCCTGCAACATAGGTGGGCTCTTCTAGCATCGGCTCAAGAAGCCAGCCATGAGCGTTAGTTCTCCTCATGGCCATCGAAGATCAATTCACAACGACCGGCCCAACCCCACTATCGACTAAGCGCTTAACCAAGGTCAGAATAGTATACACTGCAACTGTTTCGTTATTCTGGTTAAACACCTCGACATCCCAGGCTACTACTCCCTGCGGAATTCCATCAGGGGGGGTCTCTTTGGCGATCTTCTGTTTGCAGGTTAGACGCACATTAATTGTATCTCCGATATAAACCGGCTTTGTGAAGCGCAATCCCTCCAAGCCGTAATTGGCGATTACTGGACCTGGTGCGGGGTCTACAAACAATCCGGCTGCTGCGGCCAGCACAAAATATCCGTGGGCCACGCGCTTTTCAAACAATGAATCCCGCGCTGCGATCTCATCCATATGGGCATAGAAGAAATCGCCACTTATACCCGCAAAGCGCACAACATCCGCTTCCGTCACTGTCCGGCGATGGGTCATCAAGGTCTCACCAATTGCAAGCTCCTCGAAGTACTTGCGGAAAGGGTGAATCCGATCCGTCGATGTTGCTGCACCACGGGTCCACTCATTGCAAACTACCGATAAAGTTGTCGGCGAGCCCTGCAGCGCCGTGCGTTGAAGATAGTGCATTACGGCACGCGCTCCTCCCATCTCCTCGCCGCCTCCGGCGCGTCCCGGACCACCGTGCACTAGGTGTGGTAGTGGCGACCCGTGCCCTGTTGATTCCCCAGCGGAATGCCGATTGATCATCACTAAGCGTCCATGAAACGGGGCAACTCCCATCACTACCTTACGTGCGACCTGATCGTCGGCCGTAAATAGCGAGCCACACAGACTGCCCTTACCCATCACTGCTAGCTGGATCGCATCATCAATATTGGCATACGGCATAACGGTATTCACCGGACCAAAGGCCTCAATATCGTGCGGCTCTGAATGCTCAAGCGGTTTGCGACAAGCAAGAAGTGTCGGCGCGAAAAATGCGCCCTTCTCACGATCAGCTCCGAGGACCTCAAAGTTCTTCTGATCGCCAAGTAATAGTTCCCCCACGCCGGCCAACTGCTGAACACACCTGCCAACCTCACGAACCTGATCGTGACTAACTAGCGGCCCCATCTTTACCCCCTCAGTGGCGGGGTTACCGACCTTCACGGAGGCGAGTCTCTTACGTAGTGCTGCAATAACATCCTCGATCACCGATTCTGGAACAATTGTACGACGGATAGCTGTGCACTTTTGGCCAGCCTTAACCGTCATTTCACGCGCTACCTCCTTAATGAAGAGGTCGAACTCCTCACTTCCAGGGGTGGCATCGGGACCAAGGATTGAGCAGTTCAGCGAATCTGCCTCCATGTTGAAGCGGATCGAGTTTTCAACGATCGTTGGGTGGGTCTTTAGCTTACGCCCCGTGAATGCCGATCCGGTAAAAGTAACGACATCCTGGCAATCCAAGTGATCAAAGATATCACCCGCACTACCACTAATTAGCTGCAGAGCCCCCGGGGGAAGCAGTCCCGACTCCAACATCGCATCTACAACCGCTTCTGTTAGGTAGCAGGTTACGGTCGCTGGCTTAACGATCGCCGGCATTCCAGCTAGAAATGTTGCTGCGAGCTTCTCAAGCATTCCCCAGCACGGAAAATTATAGGCGTTAATATGTAGCGCTACGCCCTGCAACGGAACACATAGATGGCGACCAACAAACGTTCCACCCTTGGAGATATTCTCCGTTGGACCATCAACATAAAATGTCTCATTCGGAAACTCTCGCCGCCCCTTCGAGGCATAAACATAGAATGTTCCGATTCCACCCTCGATATCGATCCATGAATCAACCTTGGTGGCACCGGTAGCCTCAGAGATCTTATAGAACCGATCCTTGCGTTCCATTAAATACTTGGCGATCGCCTTTAGCATCAGGGCACGCTGGTGAAATGTCATCGCACGCAGGCGTGGGCTACCAACGGTGCGCCCGTACTCAAGCATCGCCTTGAAATCAAGGCCATCACTACTAACCTGGCCAAAATGATCGCCAGTCACCGAGTGATTTAGCGCAGCCTGCTTGCCCTTTCCGGCATACCACTCACCTGAGGCATAGGAACGGATTGTTTGCATCGTAGATCCCTGAAGTTAGGTTGGCGGTTCGAGGGGGGATAATCTCCTGAGTGATGGCTGGAGATCAATGGCTCGAGTCGGAGCTGGCTAGTTTAAGCGCCACTATCCTCGACCGGCTGTCCAAAATTCCCTCGGCGATACTATCTTGGTTTCGAGATAACGCTTCACCTCCAGCAGGTCCTTATCGCCGCTAATGATGTACTGGGCCTCTGCCGCATGAGCTAATCCCAAGACATGCAGGTCAGTGCGATCCCTACATGCCTGGACACTAACCGGTGCGGGATCAAGCCACCTTGCCTGAGACCTGAGAATTGCTTCAATCTCTTTAATAAGGGAGATCGGCACCTTGATCTTCGAGCGCAATGACTTACTCACTTCTGCCCAGATCTGCTCCGACATAACCAGCGAGTGTCTTGCTATGATCAAGCTCAGAATCTCAGCGCACAATCCTCGCGCTGCCACTGCTGCAATAATCACATTAGAATCAAGAACGAGAATCACGAACGCAGCTTCTCGAATACATCTTCATCACTAAAGATCCCCACTTGCTCAGCAAACGAGCGGGTCTTGGTGCGAGCTTTCTTTAACTGGTGTAAGGCAATAATGCGCTTCAGTGAATCACGCACAAGCTCACTAATATCCACTCCCTCCTCTTCGCGAATCTCCTCAAGCGCTAGTTTTAGTTCAGTCGGTACGCGAATGGTTAGGAGTGACTTCATGGAGGGGGGTTCACCAAGGGTTAAATAGAAACGGCGTTGTTGTATTACACTGTAATACAGAGGCACGGTTCTGCCAAGAGGCTTCATTTTGAATACCAATCGAGCGCTAGCCCTTGCTATCGTCCCAATATATAGTCCCCCAATGCCAGTTTTCGAATACTCCGCCATCAACTCTACCGGAAAGGCCTCCAAGGGCACGATTGACTCCGAGAACGCTCGTGCAGCGCGGCAGAAGTTACGTTCTCAAGGTGTTTTTCCAACCGATATACGCGAGGTACCTGCAACAGCTACCGGAAGCAAAAACAGCGACGTTAAGCGCTATTTTAAGTCCAATCGTGTTTCTGGGGGCGATTTGACTACCATGACCCGCCAGCTCTCAACATTAATTGGGGCCGGGCTGCCTTTAGTAAGCGGTCTACAGGCACTAACGGACCAAACCGAATCACCAGTTCTGCAGCGAATACTTGTTGAGATTCGTGAACTGGTCGAAGAGGGTTCGTCTCTTGCAACTGCCCTGGGACGTTTTCCCAAATCGTTTCCTCGACTATATATTAATATGGTGGCCTCTGGTGAGGCCTCGGGCCGACTGGATACGGTTCTGACCAACCTGGCGGACTACCTTGAAGCTCAACAGGAGCTGCGCCGCAAAGTTATCTCGGCGTTGGCGTATCCGGCCCTGATGTTAATTATCTGCACACTAGTAGTCACAGCACTCCTCGCATTTGTTGTGCCGCGAATCGTAGCGATCTTTCAACGCCAAGGGGCAGTGTTGCCACTGCCGACCCGGATCATGATTTTTCTTTCGGACTCTATAACGAACTATTGGTATCTGGTTATAGCGATCATAGTTGGCGCGGTATCACTGGCCCGCTGGTACTACCGCCAAGAGCGTGGCCGGGCTGTCTTTGACCGGGCATTGCTGCGCCTCCCTGTTTTCCGAACTCTCTATCTAAAGATTACCACTGCTCGTGTAGCGAGCACCCTATCTGCTCTGCTTGCAAGTGGTGTTGGATTACTCCAAGGAATGGAGATCGTTCGCAACATTGTGAGCAATGTACATATATGCAAGGCCCTAGATGACGCAAAGGATGGTGTACGCGAAGGCCGAAGTCTTGCCCGCGAGCTGAGCCGTAGCGGTGAGTTTCCGACGATGCTTTCCCATATGATCGCTGTTGGAGAGCGTAGCGGAGAGCTGGAGTCGATGCTGGATAAGGCCGGTAAATCGTATCAAAATGAGGTCAATGCGGCCTTGGCGGGATTGACCTCCCTACTTGAGCCGTTACTAATGATTGTTGTTGGCGGGATTGTTTTAGTTATCGTAATATCAGTGCTGCTACCGATGGCGGACCTGATTCAGGTCATGCAGCAGTAACCAGTAACCGTATAATTTTTGTCTAATCTATTTGAGAGTCGCGACATGTACCCTATCCGTTTCCGATCTGCGTTTATCGCTCACATGTCTTCGAAACGTCTGCGATCCGAACGCGGCTTGACCCTGGTCGAGATTATCGTTGTGCTAATCATCCTTTCTATCGTTGGTGGTTTCTTGATTAGTAAGGTCATCGGGGCGGGTGATACAGCCAAGATGGATATAACTAAGATGAAGATGCGCGAGATCCAAAGCGCTATTGAGCAATTTCGACTTCGCTATAATGGAATTCCGAGCAGTATGGATTCCTTGCTGCGCTGTACCGACGAGACTGGTCAGGACTGCATTCCAATTTTGAAACAGGACCAGATTAAAGACTCTTGGGGAAATCCATTAATCTATCAACGCGACGGAGATGGCCGCACATACAAGATCCGCACCTTAGGCGCAGATGGTCGTGATGGTGGCGAAGGGATCAATTACGACGTTTCAATCACCGGACCTTAAGCGTTGCGCCGCTCGCTCAAGCAGACAGGGCTCACACTTATTGAGGTAGTAATTGTACTACTGATCATTGGGCTAGTAACCGCGCTAGTCTCGGTCAATCTCGGGACCTTCTCCTACTGGAAGGAGCAGGGCTTTATTCGTCGTCTGCGTGAGACCTTGGAGTTCCTGCATCACCAAGCTGTAGTTGATCAGTCTTTTTACAGAATCGAGTTTGATTTAGAGCGAAATACCTATCGCATTGGCGTCGTAAGGCCCGAGGACGATCCCAATAGCACCGAGTTAGCCCAGACCACAGCGGGTTCGGGATTGCTTACCCTTGAGCTGGCCGCGTTTCTAAATCCATCCCCTGGCGGGATAACCACAATGATTCCCCCGCCCTCTTTTCCCTCAATGGCCCAGCCAGTTCAACTACCAGCCGATGTTATATTCGATGATATCGTCTCGATGCGTGGCAAAGATCTGCCAAGTGACGGCGTCACTCCGTATGTTCTATTCTCACCACGTGGTTTTTCAGAGTTTGGCGTAATCCATATGAAGCTATCCAATGGCGCTCAGGTAACTCTGTTAATTAATCCATTCACTGGATTAGTTGAGACCCATAATGGGTATAAAGAATTCCAATGGACATATGGAAATGACAAGAATTCCAAGACTTAGTAGAGGAATTAGTCTAATCGAGGTCACCTTTGCGGTGTTAATCTTGACCGGATCATTCGTTGTGCTGCTCGGTCTACAGTCCCTCGCTGTAGACCGCGAAGTAACTGATTATAATCGCCAACGCGCCATGCTGATCGCGCGGCGCATTATGACACAGATTGAAACACGCACCGAGGGTCTAGAGCCAGAGAACCGTAAAGGTAGCGCCCTAGATGTTCTCGAATTTATCTCAGGCTTACAGCCGTATACTCCGGAGGAGGAGCAACGGATACTTCAGGGCTTCGAAGCGAATTTAAATATCGAAGAGCTCGCATTACCGGGGTTCGAAGATAAATCGCTACTTCAAATTACCCTCGATATCACCTGGAGTAGCTCGCCATTAGATAGACTTAATCTAGTGTACTTCGTTCCCAAACCAGAAATAGACGAGTGATAGCATGCTCAGATCCGCTTTTCCCCATCCATTGATTCCAATACACAGAGCAGGGGGCTTTACCCTGATCGAAATGATGATGGCGATGTTAATTCTAGGATTAATACTATCTGTAGCTTACGGCGGACTAAGTGGGATTATGCAGACAACTACACTGATCCAGGATGGCCGCGACGGGCGGGCTGTTACCAACGCTGTACTGATGCGCTTTACGCGTGAGCTACAACTTGCCATTGATGACCAGGCGGTAATGCCACCTCGCGACAACGTTGATAGTCCATACCCTGGAGCACCTCGGCTAATGGGCACAAAGGAGAGCTTAGATAACGGTCGGCGCGGCGATTCGATCACTTTTGTCGCTAGCGAAGCCGGTCAGTATGTAATGGATGGACCGACCCATTCTGGCTTGGTGCAGATCACCTATCGAGTCGCAAAGGATCCGGAACAGAGGAATTCCGACGGCGGGCCATACTTTCTAATTAGAGATGAAACCCCATATAAACGCCCATTTGATAAGGCGTATACTAAGACAATGACCTTTCCGATAACCGGAAAGCTAACCCATCTTGAGTTCCGTTATTTCGACGCCGAGAACAATGAATGGCGGGATGATTGGGGCGAGGAGGGACATACACAGCTACCAAACGCCGTACAATTTACAGTTGGAGTATTGAATCCGAGTGGCAAGGAGCAGATATTTACTACTGCGGTTCCGTTACGGTATGTGGAGCAGTAGCAACTATTATCAGTCACGCGGCTAATGCCTGGACCTCTGTAGCTAACCGATCACCAAGGCGATCCTTTTCGGATTCTAGATCATACCAAGACTGAAGATTAATCCAGAAACGCTCTGACAGTCCGAAAAACCTTGATAGCCGAAGCGCTGTATCGGCTGTTATTGATCGTTGACCTTTAACGATCTCATTAATTCTACGAGGAGGTACCGAAATCGATTTTGCCAATCGATACTGAGAAATCCCCATTGGGCTCAAGAATTCCTCCTTCAGAATCTCGCCCGGATGAATTGGCTTTAATTTTTTTGCCATAAACAACTCCACTCTAATGATAATCAACAATCTCGACATCAATCACATTGCCATCTTCCCACCGAAAACAGATGCGCCATTGGCTATTAATTCGAACACTGTACTGCCCAACCCGATTACCATGTAGCTTCTCAAGTCTATTGCCCGGTGGGATCTTCAGATCATCAACTCTGCCAGCACCTTCCAATAGCAATAGTTTTCTTAGAGCAACCTTTTCAAATGTCCCGAAACGCTTCGAGTGTTCTCGTCCGAAAATCTTTGCTGTTTCCTTGCACTTGAAGCTCTTTATCATCTCAAGCCTTATGATAACGCGGCGCGTTATCATCGTCAAGCGTTAATACTGAATGTTAGGGCGTTGGTGTGTTCCCAATATCTTATTGAAATACTTAATGATTAATTTTACCACGGAGTTCACAGAGGAACACGGAGAAAATACTTGTAACTTAACTTCATGATTCTAATGTATTTCTCGGTGTTCTCCGTGAACTCCCTGGTAAAAACATTCTTACGCTCTAATCGAAGGTTGCAGGAATGGGCCCAACTACCCATTCAACACCGCACTAGGACTAGGCAAGAGCGCCAGAATTTTTTCAATCTGCTCCATATCACCCTTACCCAGGCGATCACGGGCCTCGAGAGCGGTTAGATTCTCCTCCAACTGCTTAACGCTAGTTGCTCCCATAATAACTGTGCTGACGTTACGATTCTTGAGACACCATGCGATCGCTAACTGCGCCATGCTGCAATTCAGCGACTGTGCAATTTTTGCAAGTTCGCGCGTGACATCTAATGTTTCATCAGTCAAACGATCACGTAGCCACGGTTGCATCTCAAGTCGTGAACCCTTGGGCACGCCACTATTATATTTGCCGGTCAAGATCCCGGATGCCAGGGGGCTCCAGATCGTAGTTCCCAAACCGTAACGCTCATAGAGCGGCGCGTACTCTTTCTCGACCCGATTTCGCACCAACATATTGTACTCTGGTTGCTCCATTGTCGGTGGAATTAGGTGATGCATTGTCGCATATTCGAATGCCTCCTGAATGCGCTCGGCCGACCACTCAGATGTTCCCCAATAGAATGCCATACCCGATCGCACGATGTAGTCCATCGCTAAAACAGTTTCAGCGATCGGGGTGCTGTGATCTGGGCGGTGACAGAACAGGAGATCAACATAATCAATCTTGAGACGCTTCAATGAGTTTCGCGTACCTTCAATAAGGTGCTTCCGACTAAGTCCAGTATCATTTGGCCCCTCGCCACCCCAAAATATCTTGGTTGATATTACCAGGTCTTCACGCTTAAAGGCGCGCAGCGCCTCACCCATAATTGTCTCTGAGCGCCCGTTGGCGTAAACCTCGGCATTATCAAAAAAATTGATCCCGCGCTCAAACGCTGCCTTCATTAGGAGCTTAGCCCCGTCCGAGTCTAAGGCACTGCCAAATGTAAGCCACGAACCAAAAGAAAGTTCGCTGACCTTTATTCCAGATTTGCCTAGGTTTTTATAACGCACGAAACCTCCAAAAACTTGTTATTATCACTAGGTTACACCTACTGGCCGCCCTTGAAATTCTAAAATGGATTGCCATCAACGCACAAGGAAACCAAGAATGACAGGGTCCATATATCTAATAATCGTTGAATTCTCTCTATTTCTTCACGTATTTTGTCTCCCTCTCACTCCAACAGCTGGCCTATTGAGAGGAGCTCGCCCTATGGGACTTTCTGAGATTGCAGATTCAATCAAACGATTTTTCAGATTTCGTTCTGACTCTGCGGCATTAATTGACCGCGAGATCGGATTTCAGACTCTAATTGAGAGTTTAGGCGACGGCATTATCTTCTCTGACCGCGAAGATCGAATCATATTAGTCAACTCGCGCATGGCGTCACTCTCGGGATACAGCGTAGATGAGATGCGTGGTCGCCCGAGTGATGAGCTACTACTTCCGAAGAATGAACGTGGCGCTCTGATGGAACGCACCAATAGACGCCTAAGGGGGATCTCGGAGCGCTACGAGATTCTACTCATGCGCAAGAATGGGGAGCGATTCTGGGCCGAGATCAATGCTACACCGATATACAATTCGAAAGATAAGATAATCGGGACACTAGGTGCAGTCACAGATATCACGCAGCGCGTTGAGGCGGTACAAGAACTAACGTTTCAAAAGGAATTTCTGCGCAAGGTGATCGATACTACACCGAGTCCGATCTTTGCCAAAGACTCGAACGGGGTGTTTACCTTGGCAAATGAGGCCTTGGCTAATCTCTACGACACCACAGTAGACCGAATAGTCGGTCACCATAATCGAGAGTTCAGTGCCGACCCGGTTCAGGTTGAGAGATTTCTGGCGGAAGATCTGCAGGTAATAGCTGAAGCGATTCCTGTTGTATCTCCAAGTGTACGCACAACGAATCGTCGCACAAAGGTCGAGCAATGGTTCCATACAATTAAGGTGCCGTTTCGAGCCCATAATGGCGGAGATGTACAGGTCCTGGCGATCGCAACTGACATTACTGAGCGTAAGCAGATAGAAGAGTCGAATGCTCAGCTACAGGCTCAGCTGATGCAATCGCAGAAGATGGATGCAATCGGTAAACTAGCCGCTGGGGTTGCACATGACCTCAACAACTCGCTCGCCGCAGTAACCGGTCACCTGAACCTTCTACAATCCGATCCGAGTCTAAGCGCTGATGTGGCTCATTCGGTGGATGTTGCATTGAGCGGTTGTGCGCGTGCCTCATCACTAATCCGGCAACTCCTCGGTTTCGCTCGCCAAGGGCGATATGCACCGCATACCCTTGCACTTGCAGACGCCGTTGGCGAATCAGTCGAGTTCTTAGGACGTGTAGTTGGAGATAGATTCAAGCTTGTCATTCAATGCGATTCCAAGGTGCCTGCGATAAGCGCCGATGACGCTCAGTTACAGCAGGTGCTAACTAATCTAATTATAAATGCCACTCAAGCGATGCCAAATGGTGGTCAGATATTATTGAACATTGGAACATGCATCGTGGGGTCTAATGAGCTTTTCAATGCTCAAGCCAAATCCGGTCGATTTGTCACACTTCAAGTACAGGATACCGGCACTGGAATTGCGCCAGAGTACCTGGACAAGATCTTTGAGCCGTTTTTTACGACAAAGTCACCCTCAACCAGAACCCCTAAGGGAATTGAGGCGGGAGGTTCTGGTTTAGGCTTGGCGATGGTCTACGGAATTATGCAACACCATGGTGGTTGGGCTGAAGTTAGTTCGCGAGTAGGCGTGGGTAGCACCTTTACCCTATTCTTCCCGCAGGCCTGTCAGCAACAACTTGAGAAACTGACAGATCAGATTGAGATCCACGGCACGGGTGGCACTATAATGTTAATTGATGATGAGCCAACCTTGGTTGACCTCGGATCACAATTTATAACCCGTGCTGGCCACAATGTTAAGGGCTTTACTAAATGTCAGGATGCGCTGCGGTGGTTTAGTGAGCACAAAGACGAGGTAGAGCTAGTAATTCTTGATATGAAGATGCCCGATATTGACGGGCCAACCTGCTTTGCCGAACTCCGGCGCATCAGGCCTGATATAAGAGTTGCAATCTTATCCGGATACGTAGACGACGATATTGCACAAGATCTTATGGCTCACGGCGCCCTAAAGTTTTTCCACAAGCCACTCAAGTATCCAGAACTCATTGCTTGGATCGGTGATGAGTTGGGTCCTTAGAGCGGTTTGCAAAAGTCGCGAGCGATATAATAGCTTTTGCAAACCGCTATGGGTGCTAAGGGATGCTCCCTAAGCCTGTTAAGCATAGCAACTGCTATCCTTTAGGTACCTTACCTTCAAGTTTATGACCAAAACGAATAGCGATTAGCAATTACTTATCTGCTCGCTCAATATAACTGCCGTCCGCAGTTCCAACGACAACTCGCTCGCCCTGCTTAATAAATGGCGGTACTGAGATCATCAATCCGGTATTGGTCTTCGCTGGCTTTGGTGAATTGGATGCGGTCGCTCCACGAATCTCTGGAGAGGTCTCTACAACAGTTAGGACTACACTTGATGGCAGCGATACACCGATCGGTTCGCCGTTATAGGTCGTGATATCAACCTTCATCTGCTCCTCTAGGTAGAATACGGAATCCCCCAACTTCTCGGTGGTCATCACCATCTCTTCAAAGCTCTCCTCCATCATGAAGTTGAAGTTTTCGCCATCACTGTAAAGATAAGTGGCGCGGGCGGTATTAACATCGGCCTCGGTTAGCTCCTCAGTTGAACTCCACTTAACCTCTGTCTGATTGCCAGTTAGCAGATTTCGCAATCGAGCCTGCACCAATGCGCGAAGGTTCCCCGGGGTATGGTGCCGAAACTCCATTACCCTATGCGGGATGTTATTATGCATTACGACTACACCTTTACGAACATCGCTGGCTTTCATGGATTCCTTGAGTAAATGGCTGAAGTTCGCGTTGAGTTTAACGGGGGAAATCGGAGTAGTAAAGGGGTAGGGCGGGACTAAATTGTTATAGAGATTCCGATTCTGCCTAACCTCTTCAGATATCCAAAATATTGAATATTGATATCTCAGCCATCTTTGGCTATAATACCGAAATGAAGACCTCTGTGGAGCTAGATAGCAAGAAAGTTGCCTTAGCGCGGGCGCTTTCGCCTACTTCTACGTTACGGGAGCTCATCGATCAGGCTCTGCAGGCCTTCATCAATGAAGGTCGGCGTAGTTCAATTGCCGACCTTTTAGGGACACCATTCTTTTCGGGCAATCTTTCTAAGATGCGTAAACGTACGGGAAGGACTACAGGTGCCAATTCTGGTCGATAGCTCGGTTTGGATAGCGGCTCAAAATTCTCGAAATTCTGAATGCCTAAAGCTCAAGCGGATGATTCGTGAGGGGAGCGATCTTGCAATTATCCGGGCTATTCAGGTCGAGGTCACCCAGGGAGCCAGGACAGAAGAGCTATTTCAGCGTCTTTGGGAGGGGTTTCTAGGTTTTAAAATTCTTGAGATTGAGGAACGACATTGGCTAGAGAGCGCCTTAAACTACTTTAATTGTCGAAGGGCGGGATTAACCGTGGGAACCTTAGATTGCCTGATCGCAACGGTTGCTAGAAGCAACAACGCCAAGTTATGGACCGTAGACAAGCAATTACGACGGGTGGCGAATACTATTGGGGTTGGGCTTTTCTAGTGCGGATTTATGTCCGGAGCCATCGAATTACCCCTTCCCATTGCGCACCTCAAACACCGTAGCCCGCAACCCCTGGGTGGTTAAGACCGTTAAGGTTCGTGCTTTCAGACCAACATCCAAAGCAGCGCTGCGTAGAATATCGCGTTCGGAGGTCAGTAATATCATCCTCGCGCCTGCGGCCAAGCTTGCGCGCCAAGCTTTAAGTGCGCGCTTATAGAGACTCCGCAGATCACTGCTTTCGAACCTCTTACCGAAGGGCAGATTACAAACTAGGACAGTTGCACCAGCCGCATTCTCAATCAACGCTTCTTCATCGGTAGCATCCCAACGATAGAGTTCAACTGGCCGATCAATTATCTTTGCGCTCTGACGCGCAATCTCAATCGCTTCATGATCAATATCTCCACCAACTAATGACTCGGTAGCTCCCCAAAGGGCACGTTCGCAAAGAATCGTTCCCGTTCCACACATCGGATCAATAAACCGATCCTCCGGACTCGGATCGCTCATTACAACTAACGCCGCCGCAAGCGGTGGGCGTAGTGCCCCAGGACGCTCACCCGCGCGGTACTTACGCTGTCTAAAGGATATGTCAGTTAATCGCACCCCCGCCGTTAGGCGTCCCTCAATCATAAAGGCCCAGACCTCTACATCAGCTGGCTCCTGTGCGCGCCAGTGTGAGAATGAGGCACCAATATTCTGAACAAGCACGTCGGCTACCTCGTGACGGTAAACCTCGTGGTCGCGATCCTGTTTGACGAATACCCAGTAGTCTGTGGCGCGTTTCTTATTCCCACGCTCACCTTTGAGTGGCAATGACTTGAGGATCTTTTCCTTCAATTCCATCCGACCTAGACGCCTAAGCTGCGCCGGCTCATGCAACGAGAATCCCTCAACTATGATCGTAAATAGATCGTCGACGACCCGTAGCTCTCGCACACTAGGTGCTAATCCCCGGGCGATGTCGAATGTAACTAGATCGTGGTTACGCAAGCGATAGGAGGAGATATTTCTAACAACTATGCGCCGTAACTCCATTTCACGTTGAGCCCAAGGACCCAAGCCTGGAGCTGTTAGAAGTGCCAGGCGAATATCACCACTCGCCGTTGGTTCGGGGCGAACAAAGACGGCCTGCTTGATCGGACGTGGATCCGGTTTGGCTGGGCGTTGGCGCGCAGCTAACTGCGCATTCTTGCGTACGGGCGCTCTAATTGAAGAGGGCCTAGAGGTTCGTTTTGGGCCATGGCGCTTCGGACCATTTCGCTTTGGGCCATGGCGTAGGTCACCCTTGCGAGAATCTTTGCTATACGGCGCACTACTACGCGACTGCGATCTCCCAGTACTGTTCCTGCGCGCTTTCATGGGATGCTCCAAATTGCTAATAGTATTGCTCAGTGAGAGGTAGGATAATCAGTTAAATCAAGACTATAAGCAAATAACTAACCCTAAAAGCCACTCAAGTGCCTATGCTGAGGTGTCGATTAAATAAACTGGTTCTGCATTTCTAGGCCAGATTTTAATTTTTGGACTTATCACATGGACAACAGAGAGCCCAGGGACGCCCCGCGCGAGGGAGTGTTTATTGAGCGTCGTATGACGCGCGCCTGCAAGTATGTTTCAGACCAGTGGTTCCCGATCAATCCGCTTATCCTAACGGAACTACGATCTGGATTAGAGTCAGGTCGCTTTGACAATGACCTGAAGCCATTTACTACGGAATTAAAAAAGGACTTCTCTCTTTTCACCTACTGCCTGCGCGAAGTAGCTCGTTTGTTGCGCAAAGATGGGGTCGAGACCCCTACTGAGTTTGCAGTAACAGAGATGTTTCAAAGCGCTGGCATCGCAAGGCTCAAGGAGATTCTCAGCATAGAACCAAATGAGATATCACGGCATACCCTTGAGGGTGTTTCACCGTTACAGGCTGAGCGAATTCAGGAGGCACTACTTTCTGCTTCAAGTACCGAAGTAATCTGTGAAACTGAGGATCTCGATGCTGATGCCGGATTCTCGGCAGCGTTACTACGCCAACTTGGACTGACCCTAATATCTTGGAACTATCCAGAGGTCTATCAACGCGCCGTGCGCTGCTTGGAGGACTTCGAAACACTCGATCTTGCGATCGCCTCACTCCTTGGTTACTCACCAACGATGCTGGCGATCCGCCTCGTGAAGGGCTGGGGATTACCGACGGAACTAAGTTCGGCAGTATATTGCGCGGATGAGATCTCAACTGAAGAAGATTCTGCTACAGCAAATGCGGTCGGAAGTGTTATCGGAACGATCTGCCGTATCAGTGAAGCATTGGCTCGCGCAAACAATCCACAGATCTATCCTCACGCCGTGAGTGATTGGCATGAGGCCCGTCAGGCGATCGAGGAGCGCTTAGGCACCACAGCCCTCTCTGCGATCCAGGCGCGCTTTGAGGTGCACTGTTTGGGCTACCTTGAGTCAGTTCCCGATATCTTTCGCGCAGGTATGCTCGTTAATCCCGAGATGCAGTTTGTCACCTCTCGGCAGGCTTCCATGCTGGGCCGTAACCCATTTGTTGAAAGGTGCCGACCGCATCTACGTACGCGACTATTATCTCTATATGCCGAACTTGCCGGGGGCAAGTTAGATCGTGTGCCGTTGCACACCCTACTGCACGATGTAATACCAGTCGCTGGATTCACGGGTGGCTGCGTGTTTACTGTTGATCCAGCAATTAAAAAGCTGGTAGCGCAAACAGTCATCGGCGAACCGGTGGTTCGCAAATGTCAGCCGGTTGAATACCATGACGCAACAGACACCGTATCAATCGCCTTTGAGAGCCAGACTCCCCTTGTCATTGAGGAGCCGATTGATCCAACCCTAGGTAGCGATACATATATGGTGTTGGCATGGGCTCTTGGCTTCTCACAGCGCGTAGGCGTGCTCTACCTAGAGATGCCCAGCGCAACATTTAGACAATCAGCTGCGGATCAGATGACCCACTTCAATGCGCTGTGTCAGGCGTTAAATGATTGTCTGGGGTTGCACTAGGCCCAAACTCCCGAAGCCTCGAAGGTACCCCCGCAAGGTTCCAACGCGCAGCCTTACTGCGCCAACCTTGCCTGAACGATCTCTAGCGCCTTATCAATTGAGATCCGCTCCTGCTTGGTCGTATCACGATCACGAATCGTTACTGTCTGATCGCTCTGGCTCTGATGATCGATCGTTAGACAATATGGCGTACCGATCTCGTCATGCCGCGCATAGCGTTTACCGATCGAGTGTTGCTCGTCATAGCGGGCGTTAATTCCAGCCGCTGAGAAGCGCGTCACAATTGATCGGGCAATCTCGGGTAAGCCGTCCTTCTTAAGCAGAGGTAAGATCGCTATCTTAACAGGAGCAAGTCGTGGGTGTAGTCTTAGCACGACCCGCACCTTCTCGGCTCCATCTGCGTCAACTCCCCGCTCTTCGTAATAGGCGTCCAACAGAAACATCAATGCGGCGCGGGTTAGACCGGCCGCTGGTTCTACGACAAATGGCGTATAGCGCCACCCCATCTTAGCGCTATCTGGATCGGGCTTGTTCTGATCAAAATAGGTTAGCTTGGCTCCGGAATGTTCCGAATGCTTGTTCAGATCATAGTTAGTACGCGAAGCGATACCCTCAAGTTCGTCCCATCCCCATGGATATCGGTACTGAATGTCAGCACCAGCGTCAGCATAGTGCGCAAGATCCTTCTTCTCAGTATGTTCAACCCTTAGGGCTGACTGATCATTCATATAACGCTTCCACCAGCTGCTGCGCTCATTAATCCAGTGGGCGTGCCATTCTTTTTGTGTACCTGGCTCTACAAAAAACTCCATCTCCATCTGCTCAAATTCGCAGGTGCGGAAAACGAAATGCTCGGTGGTAATTTCATTGCGAAACGATTTGCCGATCTGTGCTATACCAAACGGCACCTTCATGCCCGAGGTCTGTTGCACATTCAAAAACTGCACAAACATCGCCTGCGCTGTCTCTGGACGCAGATAGATCGCGGAGCTTTGCACTGCCGCTTCAAACTTCTCACGCAACGTTTTGCGATCTAACGCTTTACCTTCTAGCTCCTGCATCAACACCTCAAGTGGATCGACAGGACCGATGCTTGTGCGAAACATCAGATTAAACTGTCTTTCAGCGGAGAGTTCACTTGCGCCACATGAAGGGCAAACATATCCAGCAGATCCAACTACGCCATCAAGGTGCTGGCCATCGCGCGTGCCTCCCTTACGAAATTTGGTAGGCGTACCTGGTGCTACACGCGGGGCCTTATCAGCCCGAAAACGCTCCTTACAGTTTAAGCAATCAACCAGTGGGTCAGAGAAGGTGGCTAAGTGACCACTCGCCTTCCAAACCGCCGGGTGCATCATAATTGAGGCGTCGATGCCAACAATATCCTCACGTTGGTGAACCATTGATCGCCACCATTCGTTGGCGATGTTGCGTTTTAACTCCGCGCCCAAAGGACCATAATCATAGGCGCTCTTCAGACCGCCATAGATCTCGCTACTTTGAAATATAAATCCGCGTCGCTTTGTCAGCGAGATAACCTTATCGAGTACATCGCCATCATCACCAACCTTTGGCGTATCTTTCTGATCGTTCACGTTCCGTTCCTGTCCACCTAACCCTGAATCTTGCTTAATGCATCTATCTTCTGTTGAAGCTCCGCTCGCGTATCCCCCAGATCCTTAGCGCGCTGAAATGCAATCAGCGAATTTTTATAGTCCTTCTTTGTCTCATATGCTGTGCCAAGGGTGATATACAGCTCACGAGTTGGCTTAAGCTGAATACCACGCTTGGCCGTGCTTACTGCCATGTCTGCCTTGTTATTTGCTAGAAATACCGCGCTCAAGTTTGAGAGTAGCTGCACGTCACGTGGGCTTTGATCTACGGCATCTAACAAGGTTTTCTCTGCCTTGGATAGCTGATTAGAAAGTGTATAGATAGTTGCTAACTTTGCTGAAACAGTTGGAGTGCTTGGATCGATCTTCCATGCACGTTCATATGCTCTTTGAGCTTCAGTTGTTTTCTTGGTTGAAAAATAGGCGTCCCCAAGTCGCGCCCATAGTCCTGCATCCGTGGCAAAATCTCTGGTATAGCTTTCAAGCAGTGATATCGCCTGGGCCTCCTTCTGATTTGTCAGAAGCATTCCTGATAAATTGAACACCGCCGAGATATTCTTACTGTCAGCCTCAACAGCTTTTCGAAATAGATCTTCAGCTGCACGTGTATCACGCCCACCAACAGCAGCAACACCACGCTCGTTAAACTCGATTGATTTGGGATTGCCCTGTGGTTCGGCTGCTGGCGCAGCGCTGTTAGCTGAGTTACTCGGGCTAGCTTCTTTACTAGGGGCCGCGTTGCCAACCTGCGCACATAGAAGTACCCATAATGCAACGATTGTTACACTGACGCTGAAACTACGTATCGGCATATATCCTCCCAATTGGAACCTGAGACGATCTTAGGCTCAAGCAATTCGGGCTAGGAGTCAAGCGAGATAGCCAAAGATTGGCGATTTTGTTCGAAATTATCGAACTATGCAATGCTGAAATCCAAAGCGTCTCGATCCTATTTCAGTGTTACTACGATGATAAATAATAGAAGTTCCCAAAAGAGTATAAGTCGTGCCGAACCCCTACAGATCGTCCCAGCCCTCACCGCCCGCAAGCTATTTCTTGGCGCCCAGGGGCTGCTAGCTAAAACCAACCAGCCCTGCACCGGAACATCGCTTTATAAACTAATCGCTGCCCTAGGTTTCGTTCAACTTGATAGCATCTCTGTTGTTGAGCGTGCCCACCACCATATCTTGGCAACCCGCATGCAAAGCTATCAACCAGCCGTTCTGGACAAGCTCCAACGTACTGGTAAGCTTTTTGAGCACTTCACTCATGATGCTTCGTTAATTCCCGCCACCTGGTTTCCACACTGGCGTCATCGCTTCGCTAGGGCCGGAGGGTCGGCCTGGCTACAGAGTAAATTGGGGCCGCAATCAAAAACAGTGCTCCGAACCGTGCTTATAGCGGTTTGCAAAAGTCGCGAGCGATATAATAGCTTTTGCAAACCGCTATAGATTCGCGAAAGCGAATCAAAACAACAACCTATAGCGATTAGATTCAAAAGGCTTGCCAATTTTATTGGCACCGACTTTTGATAATCGCTATAGTCGGATCAGATCCGAGGGCCCTTTAATGGCGCGCGACTTTCGGGACCCTGCTAAACAGTCTGGAACTTGGTGGGAGTGGACCCCGACCAAAGCTGCACTGGAGTACCTGTGGCGCAGTGGTGAACTGGCAATCGCAAGGCGCGAGCGTTTTGAAAAGGTTTACGATCTAACCGAGCGCGTCCTTCCAAAGTTCTACGCTCTTGGAATGCCTACACATCAGGCTCACATCGATTGGGCCTGCAGCGCTGCGATGGAGCGCTTAATCATCGCCTCCGCGCCAGAGATTCGAGGCTTCTGGAGGGCGATCTCCTTAAACCTAGAATCCGCAGTTGAACCGTAGCGAGAGACACGAAATGCCTGATTATATTGATTTTCTTCGACGAAATTGAAGCGATAGCCTAGCACCGCTAGGGTGAGCG
>Ga0163148_10001313_pt1 | contig 32631 bp, 23 predicted proteins | sample OliLakLV19MP7P2_FD_148606 | JGI IMG/M metagenome (GOLD analysis project Ga0163148, IMG submission 148606) | Freshwater microbial mat bacterial communities from Lake Vanda, McMurdo Dry Valleys, Antarctica- Oligotrophic Lake LV.19.MP7.P2 | ecosystem: Environmental > Aquatic > Freshwater > Lake >... | reverse complement strand
CAAAGATGTTGTCGACGCTCAGGCTCTTCTCGATCAGGTAGCCGGTGATGTAGCTCATCGCCGCGCCCGCCCCGCCGTTGATCCCTTGCGGGTTGTCGGCGGTGACGGCCATCAGGTCAACGACGGTGGTCGTGTCTCCGGGCGGCGGCAGGCCCAAGCCCATCCAGTGCCGCTCGTAAGAGACATACACGAACCCGGTGAACGCCAGCCCCAGCGTGACCCAGACGGCCGACCACGCCAGCGCCTCCTTGACCTTGACGACGTGCGCCGTCCGGTGGAACACGCCCAAATCCAAGGCCAGCATGAGCAACACAAAGACGAGAAAGCCGATCCAAATCCATATCATCGTCACGTCTCCAGCAGGTGGGCCACCACCGCGCGATGTGGCGGTCGCGGTTAGCCCGCATCTTTCACGCTTTTTCGTGATGTGCCTAAAGCGCGAAGGCCTTACTTCCTGTACTGTTCGGGAGTTACCAAACAACCGGACACGCACGGAGGCAAGGCCATCACATGACAGAGTGTAACGGCAAACCCATCAAGTTTTCCAGTCTCGCCCTGCGTAATGTGGTCGCGGATTTTTCCGGCGGTGCCATCACCTCTGATGCGGGGGCGCTGCTGCTCCGCGAAGTCGATCGCAAGCTCGGCCTGATCGATTCGCTGGACGCGGTCATTCCCGATCCACGCAATCAGGCGCTGATCACGCATCAGCAGGTGACGATGTTTCGCCAGCGCATCTTCGCCATCGCACTGGGGTACGAAGATCCGCCGCATCAGTTCGCGCCCGCCCGGAAAATCCGACACGCGGTGTGCCACAATTCGTCCGAGCCACAAGATCGGCGATAGCGCGAAATATGCGGGTTAGTCGAACAGTTCGCTCCAGAACGACTTCCGCTTCTGCGGGTAATCTCGGGGGTCGTGCCCGGGACCGGCATACGGCATGACGGAGCGACGATGGTGGTCATCGTCGTCGTCGTCGTTACTGTCACCGTCACCGTCGCGGCGGTAACTCGGCTCCATTCGGGCAGACCGCTCGATCATCTTGTCCAGCTCGCCTCTGTCGAGCCAGACGCCGCGGCACTTCGGGCACAGGTCGATCTCCACGCCATGACGCTCGTGGGTGTTCATGGTGACGTAGCCGACGAGCAGGCCGCGCTCGCCTTTGATTTCCTGCGGGCCGAGGACGCTCTTGATGGTGAGGACTTGCGCGAGCGGGATTTGCGCGCCGCTGCTGCTCGGCACGAGAATTTTCTCCAGCTCGGGAACGTCTTCGCGGAATTCGCGCAGGTAGCGGACGCGAATCGGGTAGCGCTCGCGGCCCTCGACGGATTCCATGATGTTCATTCCGCCGATGGCGATTTCGATCACATCCTGCACGTCGCGGATGCTGACGCCGTAGCGGGCGATGCGGTCGCGGTCAATTTCGAATTCCAGGTACGGCTTGCCGACGATGCGGTCGGCCACGATGTCAGTCGCGCCGGGCACCTGCTTGAGCATTTGCTCGATCTCCAGACCGATGCGCTCGATTTCCTTCAGGTCGCTCCCGTAAATCTTCACACCCATCATGGCGCGAAAGCCAGTTTGCAACATGACGAGGCGCGTTTGAATCGGTTGCAGGAACGTCGGCAGCACGTTTTCTGAACGGCTCATTGAGGGCATCCTCATCGATGAACTGATGTAAACCTCGCTGCGTGTTAACGGCGATGCGAACCTGTCGCGAAGCGACGAAAAGTGATAGCCCAAAGCGCAAGCGTCAGGGGTCAGGGTTCGGGGTTCGGGGTTCATGAGTCAGGATGAGAGCACGTCGTCGATAATGCGCGTGGTGGAAAACCTCAACTCCTCCGCTTGCGGCTTCGCGGCAGAAATCGGCATTCGAGCGAAGGTGCGCGGCAGGTCGCTTGGCATCTCGGCTCCGCTCGGTACAGGCAAAGTCTTACCAAACTGCACTGCGAGGATGGTGAAATCATCGAGATTCACCACGCCGTCGGCGCTGTAGTCGAAGTTGCCCTGGCTGAAGACGCGGCCGGTTTGCCCGAAGCTGGCGGCGAGGATGGTGAAGTCGACGAGGTTCACCGAGCGGTCGCGGTAGGCGTCGCCGGCGAAGACGTAGAAGTCGAACGCGAAATCCGACGCCAGCGCGTTGCCGATGCCGTCGGCGATGGAGCCGGCGGGCAGGGTGGCGCGGTAGTTGCCGTCGGCCAGGAGGCCGCTGGTCATGCTGCCGACTCCGAACTGTGCCGTGTTGGTCGCGGTGTCGTAGGTGCGGGTGAAGCTTCCCGAGGGCACGGGCTGGCCCGTGGTCTGGTTGGCCAGCAGCAAGTCGGTGGACGCAACGCTGGCACCGACGTTTTCCGTGAACTGAATGGCCACTTGATGCGCGGTCTCGAAAAGGAAGTTCGCGCCTTGCACCGCCGGGGGCGTGGTGTCGGCGCCCGTATTGAGCAGCACGCTCACGTTGTTGGAATTGTAATTCGCCGTCACGAGGTCCGGCTTGCCGTCGGCGTTGAGGTCCGCCACCGCGACGGAATGCGGCTGGTTGCCGGCGGCGAAGGTCTGCTGGGTCTGAAACGTCCCGTTGCCGTTCCCCAGCAACACGCTCACGTTGTGGAAAATGATATTCGCCGTCACGAGGTCCGGCTTGCCATCCGCGTTCAGGTCCGCCACCGCGACGGACCGCGGCTCGATGCCGGTGGAGAACTGAGAACCCACAAACAAGATGGGACTGAGCAGCACCCGCGATTCGAGCAGTTCATTGAAGTACCAGGACGACGCGCGCACGGCCTTGCTGCGATCGGACATGACTGATCCCTTCCCGGTTAAGAAACTGGCCCTTCCCCGATTAAGAACGGTCAGGTCAACCCATTCCGCCGAGATCGCAATTGCAAACTTTCCCGGACGCGGGAATTCTCGACGGAAACCGCATAGGACCGATGGCACGGACACCCGCTTGCGCCTTCGCGGTGATTTTGGCCAGAATTCACCGCGCTTGAATCGCTCCCGAATCTGCCGGCGGCGCCGGGTGGCAAAGATGCGGTAAACAAAAGCCGGAACAACGGTTCTGTCTCTGCCATTTGCTTGGTCAAAAAGGATACGCACGGGGCGACTTCGGGCGACTCTGAGAGACTGAACGACAAGAACCAGGCCATCGCGCAAGCGACGGCCTCTCAAGGAAATACAGCGTTTTTCAACGGAGGCGGTAGGATTCGAACCCACGGTGCCCTTGCGGGCACTCCGGTTTTCAAGACCGGCGCATTCAACCGCTCTGCCACGCCTCCGGGGGTGTTGCGATCGTCGCAGCCTATCTGCCTGCGGAAATCACGTCAATGAGGGCACCACGACGCCGCGACGTATCCATCATTAACCACGAAGCTCGCGAAGCCACTCAGGATAACCACCAAGACACCAAGGCGCGAAGAGCACAAAGAATTTCAAACCGCAATTCGAAAGAACGGTTTTTCAACTTTGTTTTGTGACGGCTCAACTCATGAATCAATCCTCAGCAAAAGCGAATTTTGCAACATAGTAATGCAGGCGACCGGCTCTTGGTGCCTTGGTGTCTTGATGGTCAACCTCATTTTTCATACGCCGTACGCCGCCGCCGGAACCTCGTCGTCGTCATCCTTCAAGTTTGCCTCGGCCAGCGCGCAGCCGAGCAACCCATTGCCCACAGCGGCGATGCGCCGGGCGGTCGCTTCGCTGCTTGATCGTCTTATTTCCGCGGGTTCGAGTGCGGCGCAGGGCGTGCCGAACCGCGGGAGCGCAAACGGCAAGTGCGTGTCGCCGCGCGCCAGGATATGACTGGCATTCGTCATCTTCGTTACAGGGTCGATGCGATCGGCCCCGTGTACGCCGCTTTCCTGATCGGCCCCCCATTGCGTGAACGATCGCGCGTTGCAGTAATGCCCCACAAACGCCCGGCGAAAACGGTCGGCCGACACATTTCGTTTGCTGCGATGAAGCACATGACCGTTGAAGAACACCACGTCACCCGCTTTGGCCGAACAGAGAATCTGATCATACTTCGCCGCGATCGGCGCGAGCGAATTCTCCGCATCATTCTCGTTGCTCGCGCCGGTGATATACGCAATATCCCCCACGAGCTTATCGCCAAACCCATACCCCACCTCCGGGCACGGCGGATAGACCGGCTCGTTGCCGCTGCCTTTGGCAAACCACATCGCGCCGTTGAACTCGTCGCAATCATCAATCGCAATCCACGCGCCACAAAGTGTATCCGGATGTGTCGGAATGTAGTACGAATCCTGATGCCACCCCTGCCCCGGTTTGCCCGGCGGCTTGAGGAACAACATCGATTGCAGCGCCAACACGTCCGGGCCGATCAGCACTTCCAGCGCATCCAGCACGCGCGGGTGGAGCAGATATTTTTCATGCAGCGGCAGCCGCCGATGCAGCATATGAATGCGCAACCAGAATTGCGCCTTGTCCTCCGGTGAAAGGTGCGCCGGCGGGGCTTCCAGGCCTTGAATCGTCACGCCGTTGTCTTTGCCAAAGTCGCGACCGGCCATTGTGGTCGATTGTTCGGCAAGCCGGCCTTGCATCAGATCATCGGTGTGCCGCCGCAGCTCCTCCACATCGCCGGCGCACACCAGCCGCGGCACGACCAGAAACCCGTCCCGGCGGAAGCGGGTGTATTGGTCGACGGTGATGAGGTAACGATTCATTTCCATGATCGAAGAGATTCGCAAAGCCCGCGTGCATCCAACGCCGCCGCGTACTATCGCTAATCATAACCGCCGTACGCTTCTGCCCGTTCACGCCTAAAAAAAATTTTGAACCACGAAGCTCGCGAAGACACGAAGGAAGAGCCGCGTGATCAACCGAAATCATTCTTGTTCGTACTGCTGATCAAGAGGCTCAATTCACCAGGTCGACAACTTCCGCCTTGCCGCTCGGCTGGTGTTTCACGCCGCCAGGAGTTTCCCAAAAAAAGATGTTTGCTGCGTCTTTCGCCCGCGTATTTTCGTCTAAGTCATTTTAATGTCTCGGCTTAAGGAAGATATTGCGTTGTGCGCGCTGCCAAAAAACCGGGTCCAAACCGTGTCCCAAACGTACCTTTTTGGGTCCTTTCCGTGTCCCATTTGGACCCATTCAGGCCCCGAATTGACCCGAAACGGTCCCCTTCTTTTTCAACCCCGTCGCGTCCAAACCAGAGCACGCCGACAGTGTCGCGACGGCACGGTAACCGCCTCCAGGCCCGGTCAAACCCGTTGAATATACACAAACAATACCGCCAGGTTGAATAATAACGAAAACCTAACAAATGGCGGGCGGTTGTCAAGCAAAATCCGCACGAAATTACGATGTACGGCAAGGAGAAATGTTCGAACAATTGGGGGCGAGAATGCAGGCACGCGGCGTTCCATCCCAGCCGCGAAGCGGCGTAAGAAAGTAGCCAGGGGCGCAAGCCCCTGGACAGGTGACGGTCAAATAGCCCCGAAGGGGCGGAAGAGTTTCGGCGGCGGCGCATCGTAAAGGCGTTCACCGGCGGCGAAATTACCGAAACGTGGCGTCCAATTTCTTACGCCCTTTCAGGGCTTTTCGTTTGTCGATCCCGACCCAGGGCTTGCGCCCTGGGCTATTGTCTTTCGCCGCTACGCGGCTGAATGCACGCGTGCTGAGCCACTTCAACCCAGGGCTTGCGCCCTGGGCTATTGTCTTCCGCCGCTACGCGGCTGAATGCAGGCGTGCTGAGCCACTTCTGGCGGCAAGCCTGCTGAGCCAGTGCGGCGGTGTTGATTGACGCGGCGTTCCATCCCAGCCGCGAAGCGGCGTAAGACAGTAGCCAGGGGCGCAAGCCCCTGGACTGGTAACGATCAAATAGCCCCGAAGGGGCGAAAGAACGTCGGCCGCGGCACATCGTAACGGCGTTCAACGGCGGCGAAATTACCGAAACGTGGCGTCCAATTTCTTTCGCCCTTTCAGGGCTTTTCGCTTGTCGATCCCAACCCAGGGCTTGCGCCCTGGGCTATTGTCTTTCGCCGCTACGCGGCTGAAGGCGGGCGTGTTGAACCACTTCAACCCAGCGCTTGCGCCTTGGGCTATTGTCTTTCGCCGCTACGCGGCTGAATGCGGGCGTGCTGATGGTCCTGAAACGCGATCGACCTGAACGACAGGCTTTTGTGCTGCGCTTGTGTTGGCACTATGCGTTCCATCCCAGCCGCGAAGCGGCGTAAGAGAGTAGCCAGGGGCGCAAGCCCCTGGAAACTCACGTCGATCAGAAAGCCCCGAAGGGGCGAAAGAGAGTTCCCGCCGAATCAATCAAATACATACTTTGGCGGCGGAAAACGGGCCAGGCCCGACTTATGTCCCGTCAATCAAATACATACTTCGGGTCGTACGCCACCTGGTGACGCTCAAGAAAGGCAACCAACTCGTCCTTGAAGGAGACACCCCGATGATGTTCCTCTTGCGTTGCGATGTAATGCCGAACCGCGTCCAGATTCGATTTGCTCACGCTGAACGCGGCGTAGCCCGATTGCCACGCGAATGACGCATGCTCCGAACCAAGTTCGTGAACCCAGCGCGACGAATTGGTCTTGATGATGCGCATCAGATCCGCCAGCGAATGTTTCGGCGCGATCGAAAGGAGAAGGTGTACATGGTCGTCCATTCCTCCGATTTCCATCGCGACGGCATCCTCTTCTCGAACGATTCCGCCGAGATAGGCGTGCAGTCGTGGCGCGAGATCGTTGGTTATCAGGGGTTCCCGGTGTTTGGTTGAGAAGATCACATGCAGGTAAATGGCCGAGAGGGTTTGTGGCATCGTTCTTTCGTCCCTTCGGTGCTTATGATCGCAAAATCTTATCTGGGGGTTGCGCCCAGGCTATTTTCTTTCGCCCCTGCGGGGCTTTTAACGACGTGATCGTACCCAGGGCTTGCGCCCTGGGCTATTGTCTTTCGCCGCTACGCGGCTGAAGGCGGGCGTGCTGAGCCACTTCTGACGGCAAGCCTGCTGAGCCACTGCGCCGGTGTTGATTGCCGCGACGCTCCATCACAGCCGCGAAGCGGCGTAAGAAAGTAGCCAGGGGCGCAAGCCCCTGGACTGGTGACGATCAAATAGCCCCGAAGGGGCGAAAGAGTTTCGGCGGCGGCACTTCGTAATGGCGTTCAACGGCGGCGAAATTACTATAACTCCAAGCTTGACGCGAACGGCCACCACCGGCGACGATGCCGACGCGGGTTTCAGGGGTGTTCTCTGACGACACGCGCAGTAGAATACATGTTATGCCTCTTGATGATCCTCCTATTTGGAAGTTCATAGTGGGCGTGGTGCTTTTCTTCGGCATCCCCGTCAGCGTCGGTGTAGGCGTCGGCATGTTCCTGCAACTTAGCGGACTATCCGAATTCTGGTCGGGCATGCTAGGAACTATGGTCGCGGTGGCTGGCCTGTATTTCTTCCTTGCAAGCTTTCCGCGCAATAAGCGAAAACGACCGACCTGTGATACGACCGAGGCATAACCACACGCTGCAATGGACCGGCCCCGCGTTGAGCATTCTGGTAAATTGAAAGTCGGTCGGCGCGGTGCCGGCCATTGAACGTCGGTCCGTTATCCCGCCAGCACCATGACTCTTGTCGCGGTCGACTCCACCATGCTCTCTGCCGTCGGTTTCGATCCTGACACCGGCGAACTCGAGGCGGTCTTCGCCGACGATGCGGTGTGGCGCTACCGCAATGTGCCCGAACGCGTGTATCGCGAATTGTTGGCCTCGGACTCGAAGGGGAGTTACATGCGCGAGTTCGTAATCGATGTGTACGTCGACTACCGCGTGCGGCGGCGATCGTAGCGGCGTTCAACGGCGGCGCGATCGCAGGAACGCCTCGACGCATTTCTTTCGCCCTTTCAGGGCTGGTGGATGGCCCATTCAACCCAGGGCTTACGCCTTGGGCTATTGTCTTTCGCCGCTATGCGGCTGAAGGCGGGCGTGCTGAGCCACTGCGGCGGTGTTGATTGACGGGGCGTTCCATCCCAGCCGCGAAGCGGCGTAAGACAGGACTGGTGACGATCAAATAGCCCCGAAGGGGCGAAAGAACGTCGGCCACGGCACATCGTAACGGCGTTCAACGGCAGCGAAATTACCGAAACTTGGCGTCAAATTTCTTGCGCCCTTTCAGGGCTTTTCGCTTGTCGATCCCAACCCAGGGCTTGCGCCCTTGGCTACTTTCTTTCGCCGCTACGCGGCTGAAGGCACGCGTGTTGAGCCACTGCGGCGCTGTTGATTGACGCGGCGTTCCATCCCAGCCGCGAAGCGGCGTAAGAAAGTAGCCAGGGGCGCAAGCCCCTGGACAGGTGACGATCAAATAGCCCCGAAGGGGCGAAAGAACGTCGGCCACGGCACGTCGTAACGGCGTTCAACGGCAGCGAAATTACCGAAATGTGGCGTCCAATTTCTTTCGCCCTTTCAGGGCTTTTCGCTTGTCGATCCCGACCCAGGGCTTGCGCCCTGGGCTATTGTCTTTCGCCGCTACGCGGCTGAATGCACGCGTGCTGAGCCACTTCAACCCAGGGCTTGCGCCCTGGGCTATTGTCTTCGCCGCTACGCGGCTGAAGGCAGGCGTGTTGAGCCACTTCTGACGGCAAGCCTGCTGAGCCATTGCGGCGGTTGTTGATTGCCGCGACGCTCCATCACAGCCGCGAAGCGGCGTAAGAAAGTAGCCAGGGGCGCAAGCCCCTGGAAACTCTGCGATCGATTCCCTGCGATCGATTCCCGCATAACTACTCCGGTCGCTGACGCTCGCGGCTCGTAAATCGGGGCACATGCGATTGCGCTGGCTTGCCAGTCGATTCATTTCGGTGAGCGCCTTGCATTTCAACCGCACAACCGCGAACGTACCCCGGCCATGTCCGATCGGTTTGCGGCGATGCGCCGCTTTTCTCCTGCTCTAATCGCCGCGGTGGTTTGTGGCGCTTTGTTGATCAGCTTCTGGGTTCGATCGCAGTCGGCGGTGCGCGGGAAAAGTTCCACTTACGACGAGCCGATGCACGCGCTGGGGGCGTGGGTGCATTGGCATCAGGGCGATTGGCGCATCAACTACGAAGACCCGCCGCTTTGGCATTACTGGGCGGCGCTGCCCAATGGCTCGAACGCCATTAAGGTTGATTACGACGCGCCGCGTTGGAAGCTGATGGCGAGCGAGTGGGAACAGCAGTGGACCTGGGCGGTGGACACGCTTTATCGCACTCCCGGCAACGACGGCGAAGCGTTCGTGCAGCGGTCGCGGTCGATGATGATTGTCATCGGCGTGGCGGTGGGCGCGATGCTGGCGTGGTGGGGTTATCGCGTCGGCGGAACCGTGTGCGCGGCGACGGCGGTGACGCTGTTTGCGCTCGATCCGAACTTTCTCGGCCATTCAGCGCTGGTGAAGAACGACGTGTCGATGGCGCTATGCACCACTTGTTTGTGCTTTGCCCTCTGGAAGATGGGCGTCCGGCTCACGCCGTTCAATCTCGCCGGCGCCGCCATCAGTTGCGCCGCGGCGATGGGAACCAAGTTTTCGGGCGTGTTGCTGGCGCCGCTGTTCACGCTGCTGTTGATCGCCGCCCGCGTTGCGCTGCCGCAGCCGTGGCAAGTATTCAAATGGTCGATCGAAAAGTGGTGGCAACGGGCGCTGGCCGGCGCATCGTCGCTGGTGGTGATCGGCATCGTGAGCTACGCCGGGGTGTGGGTGGCGTATGGCATGCAGTTCGGGGCCATGCCCGACCCCAGCAAGCGGATGAACACGCCGTACATTTTCGAGCAGGCCAAAAGCGGCCAAACCCGCGCCGCCATCGGCAATTTCACCGCTGCCGACCAAGCCGATCCGAAAACGGTGGAGCGGCTGAACGCGCAATACGCAAAACTATGGGAGAACTGGAAACCCGACCGGGTGCTGTCATCGCTCAAATGGCTGCTCGATCGCGAACTTTTTCCCGAAGCATGGCTCAACGGGCTGATGTTCGTGCAGGCGCGATCGTACCTGCGCGGAAGTTACCTCGACGGCGAGAAATCTATCGTGGGGTTCCGAAGTTATTTTCCGTTGGCGATGGCTTACAAGACGCCCCTGGCAACGATTCTTGCGCTGCTTGGCGCGGCCATCTTATGCGCATATCTCATGGTGCGAAGCCGGCAAGCGGGCCAGAGGGCGCGCACCAGGCCGAACATCTTAAATGGAATGTGGTTGGCCTCGTGCATCGGGTTGCCGGTGATGGTGTACATGGCGATCTCGATCAACTCGAATTTGAACATCGGCTTTCGTCACGTGCTGCCGATCTACCCGCTTCTGTTTCTTGCAACGGCGGCGGGGGTGGCGGCGGGTTGGAAGCGGTGGAAGAGGCCGACGATTGCCGTCGCAACGGCGCTGGGGTTGGGGCTGGCGGCCGAATCGTTTGCCATCGCGCCCGATTACATCACGTTCTTTAACATCGCCGCCGGCGGGCAGCGCGGCGGGCTGCAGCGGCTGGGCGATTCCAACCTCGATTGGGGACAAGACCTCCCGCTGTTGGCCGACTACGTGAAAGACCCGCAGAACGTCGGCGCGGCGCTTTACCTCTGCTATTTCGGAATGGTCGATCCGCAGTTCTACGGCATTCGTTATCTCAACATGCCCGGCGGATACGAGTTGAACCCGCAGGCCATTTCGCCAACCGCCGGGTCGATCGTCGCCATCAGCGCCACCAAGCTGCAGGGCGTTTACATGACCGACGAACTGCATGAACAGTACAAGGCGTACATGAATGTCGAACCGAGCGTGATCCTCGGCGGGACCATTTACATCTACGACCTTCGCAAGCGACAACTCCCCGCGGCCCGGTAAACCATGCGCGACGACGTGTACGAAGAAATGTTTCGGATCGAAGACACGCATTGGTGGTACGTGTCAAAGCAGCGCATTGTCGCGAAGTTGATCGAGCGATATGCAAAGCGCGGCGCCGCCAAGGCTCGGCTGAACATCGCCGATTTAGGGTGCGGCTGCGGGGCGATGCTGAATCGATTGAAAGATCAACACGACGTTGTCGGCGTCGATTCATCTCCGCTGGCGATTCAGTTCTGCGCGCGGCGCGGCATTGCGGTGCAACAGGGAAGCTTTCCGAACGAAATCCCGCTCCAACCCGTTGTGTACGATGTCGTATTGCTGCTGGATGTCATCGAACATCTGCAAGATGATTACGCCGGCGTGCAGACGGCGGCGCGGCTGCTCAAGCCCGGCGGGGTGGCGATCGTTACTGTTCCTGCATTTCAGTGGCTATGGAGCGATTGGGATGAACTTCATCATCATTTCCGCCGGTACAACCGCAAAATGCTCCGGCAGGTGCTTTCGACGGCGGGGCTGAAGGTCGAATTGCTCAGCTACGCCAACACCAGCCTGTTCCCGCTGGCGGCGGCGGCGCGGATGGTTCACAAAATGCGGAAAAAGAAAATCGAGTCCGCCGACATGCACATTCCGCTGGCCCCGGTGAATGCGACGTTTCGAGAATTATATAGTTTCGAGCGATTCACCCTGGGTCGGTTGCCCATGCCGTTCGGGCTGAGCGTTGTATCGGTGGCGCGAAAAATGTGAACCTCCCGATACGTCCGTTGAAATTGACGTACCTTCCCCAGTCTTTTCATTCTCACATCGGTTTTGCACTGGAAACGAACGAACGTTGCGGTTAGTGTCAACCGTCCCTCCGAGCGTTCGGTTGTCGTGGAGAAAAGCATGCGTGAAAATTTGTATCCCGTTGAACAACTTGAGTCCCGTCGTCTCTTCGCAACTTTACCGACTGGATTTGTTGAACAAACCATCACCACGCTGACCGATCAACCGACGTCGCAAGTATTCACGCCCGACGGTCGCCTGTTCGTGACGCTCGAAGGCACCAACGACACCTCCGGGCCGGCGGCGGTGCGGGTTATTAAGAACAATGTGCTGCAGGCCACGCCGCTTCTCACCGTCACCACGCAATCATTCTTCGAACGCGGGTTGCTGGGCATCGCACTGCATCCAAATTTTGCGAATAACGGATTCGTCTACGTCTATTACACCGTTCCGAGCACCAACGTTACCCACCGCGTGGAACGGTGGACGGTGCCCAGCGGCAGCGATGTGGCCAACCCCGCCAGCGTGACGACTATTTTCAATATTACAACGCCTGTAGGACAGAGTTCGCCGGGCAACCATAACGGCGGGGCGATGGGCTTCGGGCCCGACGGCAAGCTGTATGTCGCCGTCGGCGACAACGCCAACTCGTCCAACGCGCAATCGCTGAGCACGCTGTTCGGCAAGATGCTGCGCCTCAACGACGACGGCACGATTCCTACTGATAACCCCTTTGTCGCATCAACCACTGGCTTAAATCAGGCGATCTGGGCCTTGGGTTTGCGCAACCCGTTTACGTTCGCGTTTCAGCCGGACACGGGCAAGCTGTTTATCAACGACGTCGGCTCGTCCGGCGCCGGCCGCCGCGAAGAAGTGAACCAGGGCATCGCCGGATCGAACTACGGTTGGCCGACGATTGAAGGCTTCCGAGTCGCCCAGCCGTTGCCGCCTATCGGCACCTATCGCGATCCGCAGCACGCGTACAACGACGGCGTCGCCATCACCGGCGGCGCGTTCTACAACCCGGTAACGCCGATGTTCCCGGCCAGCTACATCGGCCGGTATTTTTACGGCGATTTTGTCGGTGGTTTTTTCCGCACGCTAAATCCTACCGCCACCGCGCCGCTCACCGCGACGGCTTTCGGCACGGGCGCCAGCGGGCCGCTTGATTTTGACGTGTCACCGGTTGACGGCTCGATGTATTACATTGAATACAACACGCGCAACGTCAAACGCATCACCGTCAATTCAACGCTGCTTCCGACGATTCAAGATCAGCCCGATGCGCAAACGGTGTCACTGGATGAGTCGGCGACATTTACCGTAGAAGCCGCCGGCGCGGGGCTGACGTATCGGTGGCAGCGGAATAATGTTGATATTCCCGGCGCGACGATCGCCAGCTACACGCTGGCGACTCCGACACTCACCGACAATGGCGCTGTGTTTCGAGTGATTGTTTCTAATGCGAACGGCTCGGTTGCTTCCAACGGGGCTGCGCTGACGGTGTTGAACAATTTCCGTCCGACGGCGCAAATCACTTCGCCGTCGTCCGGCGGAACGTTTGTGGTCGGTCAGCAGATTTCATTCGCCGGCTCGGCCACCGATCTCGAGGACGGCGCACTGCCCGCCAGCGCCTTCAGTTGGGAAGTGCGCTACACCACCGGCGCTGTGACGCGACCGCCGATCCTTCAAACCAGCGGCGTGACCGGCGGCGACTTTACCGCGGTGGTTACACCCGCGCATCGCGGCGTAGATGTTACATACGAAGTCGTGCTCACCGTGACCGATTCGGCCGGCACCACTCGAACGGTGATCAACACGCTTGCGCCGATCGTTGCCAACGTGACCCTGGCGACCAACGTGTCGGGGTTGAGTGTCGCGTGGGACGGCACGACCTTCGCGGCGAACTTTACCTTCGCCAGCATCGTCGGCCGCGAATGGTCGATCGGCGCCGACGCATCACAGGTTGTCGATGGGCAAACGTATCATTTCCAAAGCTGGTCCGACGGCGGGGCGGCGATTCATCCCATCACAGTGCTCGCCAGCGATACCACCTTCACCGCAACATACGCCGATGTTACCCTGCCCGTCGTCACCGAGACGGCGTTCAATTACACGCTTCCCGCGCCGGCGGCGGCGCATTCGATTAGTCTGCGTTTTTCGGAAAATGTCGGCGCCAGCCTGGCGCTGTCCGATCTTGTCGTCGCCAATTCCACCACCAGCACCGTCATCTCATCTGGTGCTATGTCGTTGGTTTATGGCGTCGATAATCGTGCCACCATCACCTTCCCGGGCCTGCCCGGCGGGGTGCTGCCCGACGGTAATTACACCGCCACTTTAGCGGCCGGCACCGTGCTTGATGCGTTCGGAAATTCCAATGCCGACGCAACGGTGGTGCCGTTCTTCGTCCTGGCGGGTGATGTTGACCATAGCCGCAGCGTTAATCTGGATGATTTCACGGCGCTCGCGGCCAATTTCGGGTTGACCGGTCGAATCTTCTCGCAGGGCGACCTCAGCTACGACGGGTCTGTCAATCTGGACGACTTCACCATTCTGGCCGCAGCGTTTGGTACGTCGTTGCCGTTGCCGCGCGCGGCGCCGTTACCGACGGCATTGCCCGTAAAGTTCGCGGCGGTAAAGTTCGGCTCGATTGCAATAGCGTCATGGGCGGACCAGGTGCTGGGACAACCCGGCACCGATCTGCCGGTGTAACGGGACTGTGTAAGGTGACGGTGTAAGCCCGGTATCACAAAATATTGGGCAAGTTTCCATTGACAGCGGTGACCCCGCAAGGTGATTATGACACGTCGTCTATTTGGCTGTGCCACGTCGGCTCGTTTTAGTTTTGGGAGAATCCTTTCCATGTCATCCTCGTCGAAATCGATCGAATCGTTGCGCGCAAAAATTCTGGCCCAGGCGTCTAATGCGGTCGAGCCGCTGGAAGTGCGCCGGTTCCTGCACGCCGGTCACGAGCACGCGGCACACACCGACGATGCCGGCACCGCCCCCGCCGAGCACATGCCGCTTAGCGAATTCGTGCGCGAAAACCCGCAATTCGCCAGCGTGAATGTCTGGAATCCCTCAGTCTTTAACCCCACCAACAGCACCAATATCGAAGATTGGCTTTACGACCCGCACACCATCGAAGACGATCGCCCGGTGGCCATTGCGCCGGAAACGCCCGCCAATTCGGGCGGGCCCGAAGTCGTCCGCCTGCCCGATCTTGTTCCGCTCACCACCGGCGGCGCGTTGGTTCCCAGCATCGATAAAACAGAAATCCCCGGCCACAACCTGATGCGGTTCACCACCACCATCGGCAACCAGGGCATCGGCCCGGCGATTCTGCGTAGCAATCGCACCGGCACTCCGCCGGCGGGTTCGGGGCTTACGTCGTGGAGCAACCCAGACGGAACGCAAAACGTGCTTCAGGAGTTGTACGAATACAACGGCACGAACTTTACATTCTCCGGCTACCGCCAGGCGGGGCGGATGGTGTTTCACTCGGCTCACAACCACTTCCATCTCGAGGGCTATGCCAGCTACCGCCTGCTGACCAACGTCGGCGGACAGCCTGGGCCGGTTGCAGTCCGATCGGGCTTTGACGGCGCGCCCGCCGTCGGCGATAAAGTTGGATTTTGCCTGGTGAATATCGGCGCCAGCTTTACGATGACCAACGGGCAGTCGTCCACGACGCTTTCGGGCTACGACCCGGTTGGCTCGCAAAGTACGGCTTCCACCAACGGTCAGCCTCAGACCACTTGCGGGTTCCTGCAGGGCATTCACGTCGGGCATTCCGACGTCTACAGCTCCATCTACGACGGCCAATGGGTTGACGTCACCGGCGTACCCAACGGCAGCTACTTCCTCGAAGTGACGCTGGACGCGCAAAACGTCATTCAGGAAAGCGACGAAGCCAACAACACCGTTCTGGTGCCCTACACACTCAACACCACCGCCAACACCGGCGGCACGATCCTGCCGGATCAATACGAACCCAATAACAGTTTTGCCGAAGCAACTGATTTGGGCGTGCTGGGTGTTGAAAATCGGCCCACGCTAAGCATTCACATTTCCGGCGAGTCGGACTATTTCAAGTTCGTCGCCGCCAGTGCTGCGCCGGGCAACGTGCAGTTGCTGATCGCCGACCGTGATGTGAACCTGGCACTTTACGATAGCAATTTCACGCTCCTCGGTTCATCCTCGTCGGCGGCGACGGGGACCGGCGCCAATCCGGTCACCGAGACCATCAATTTCACCCCCGTTGCCGGAGCGACCTATTACGCCAAGGCAACCGGGTTCGGGAGCGACCTTAATCCCCAAACCAGTGCCATCAGCGGCAACTTTGCGTTTAAGGTCAACATTCTGCCCACCGTCAGCGCCGCCACCGCAGACAGTTCTGCCGCCGAAGCGGGGCTTGCCATCGGGCGGATTGATCTCGCCCGTAACGGGCCGACCTCCAGCGGGTTGAATATCGGCATCACCGTCGGCGGAACCGCGACGCGCGGCGTGGACTATGAAATTTATCACGACGACGTATTGATCACCGGCAACACCATTGGTATCGGCAACGAAGCGTCAGTGGCGCAGTTGCAGATTCGTCCGCTGGGCGATGCGCTGGTTGAAGCCACCGAAACCGTCACGATCGCGGTGAACACCGGCGCGGCGTATGTGGGGGGCGACGGGGCCAACGGCACCGTAAACATCGCCGATATTCCCCCGCAGGTCGTCGCCAGCGAATTTAAGTTCGACACCGGCCCGCAAGGCGTGCAGTTCGATTTCTCGCTCGATGTTTCGGCCAGCCTGAGCCTGGCCGACATAGTCGTACGCCCCGTCGGCGGCGATCCGGTGACGCTGGGCAGTGTGAGCTACGTTCCGGCCACCAACCGTGGCACTTTCTCGTTCGGTTCGATCCTGCCCGACGCGAATTACACCGCCACGCTTGCGGCGGCGGGCGTGACGCACGCCCAGGGCGCGGCTTTGCCGGCTGATTCGGTCGTCAGCTTCTTCGTGCTGGCCGGCGACGCAACCCGCGATCGCTCGGTCAACCTCGACGACTTCACCGCGTTGGCAGCGAACTTCGGCGGGCCGGGCACGTTCAGCTCGGGCGACTTCAACTACACCGGCGCGGTTAATCTCGACGACTTCACCATTCTCGCTGCACAGTTCGGGGCATTTTTGCCGGTGGCGCGATTGGTGAGTGCGCGGCCGACGTCCGACGAACCGGCAGCACTTGTGGCGACAGCGCTGCCGCCGCGCAGCGCGCTGTTTGGTTCGACTGTACCGATCGGTCGAATTTTTAATGAACTGGAAGAACGCAGCGTAGGCGGCCTTCCGGCTTAATGTCTGCAAATTGGTTGTCTGCGCACATTCATATCCTGTCGGCGCGAGTCGGCGGGGCTGGTTTTGCCGAATGAACTTAGCAAAATCGTCTCATTGGTCAGCCGCCGAGACCCGGCGGGCGTTTTGGAGAAGTCACACGATGTCACCGTCTTCGATGTCACGCCTCGTTCGCGCGTCGGTCGGTTCTGTTGAAATCCTCGAATCGCGCCGGCTGTTTCATGCCGCCATTGATCACGCTTTGCCAGCCGACGAAGCTGCCGCCGCCGCCGACCATCTCAGCGCCGCACAAGTGCTGAGGGCATTCCCGCAACTCGCCGGCCGCGATTTGTGGGACGCTTCGACCTTCAACCCCACCAACAGCAACAATCCGGACGAGTGGCTTTACGATCCGCACTTTGTTGAAGACGATCGCCCGGCGGCGGAGCATGTCGGGTTCAATCCCGACGTCGCCGAGCCGAGCATGCTGGTTGACGCTTTGCCCGATTTCGTCCCACTGCGCAACTGGGCCAGCGGGTCATTCAGTCCGTTCATCGACACGACTGAGAACCCCGGTCGGGTGCTGGTGAAGTTTGCCAACGCCATTGGCAATCAGGGCGCAGGCCCGGCGTCGCTTTTTTCGCAAAGCACCGGTACGCCGCCTGTCGGCAGCGGCATCAGTAGTTGGATTAACCCCGACGGCACGCAGAACGTGCTGCAGCGAATTTACTCTTATAACGGCAGCGCCTACTCCTTCAGCCGATACGCCCCCGGCGGGCGGTTCATTTACCACCCGGCCCACAGCCACTTTCACATGGAAGGCTACGCCGATTACCGATTGGTGCAGAACGTCGGCGGCCAGCCCGGCGCGCAAATTTTCCGAAACGACGGCACCGAGGCCGTCGGCGAAAAAGTCGGCTTCTGTCTGATCAATGTCAGCACGTTTACGTTGCCCGGTGGCCAGCCCAGCACGTCGCTTCCGGGCTACAACGCCAGCGGCCAGCCGAGCCCCGGCTGTGGCTTTCAGCAGGGCGTGAGCGTCGGCCGCGCCGATGTTTACGGCAGCGACTATGACGGTCAATGGATTGACGTCACCGGCGTACCAAACGGCAATTACTTTATTGCCGTGACCGCCGACGCGCGAGACGCCGTCGAAGAATCCGACGAAACCAACAACACAATGTACGTGTCGTTCAACCTGAACGTAAACCCACCGACCGGCGGCATCCCGCTCGACCGCTTCGACCAAACCGCCAACGGTGGCCCGAACAACACCTTCGCAACCGCCACCAACCTCGGTGAGCTCGGCGTGACAACTGAAGCAGGCCTGACCGCACACGCAGGCGTCGATTTTGATTACTTTAAGTTCACTGCGACTTCCAGCGGCCTGTACAACGTCCAGTTGGCCTTCACCAACGGCAACATGGATTTGTACGTTTATGATTCCAATGAAAACCTGCTGGAGCAGTCCACAAGCGACCCGGTTTCATCCGGCTCGCAATTGCTCGAAACCACGCCTGTCAACTTTACCGCCGGGCAGAATTATTATGTGCTCGCTCGCGGGGGCTTGATTTCCGGTGCCAGCGGTAGCGGAATGAGCAACAATTACTCGCTGCGCACGTTCGTTCTGCCGACCGTTACGCCCAGCACGCCAGACGCCTCCGCCGGCGAAGTCGGCCTTGAGTCGGGCATCATTCGGGTCGCCCGCAACGGCCCGGACGCACAGCCGGTCAATGTGCTATTTACCCTCGGCGGCACCGCAACGCGCGGCGTGGATTACAATCTGTACCTTGACGACGTACTCCTGCCCGTTGGCACGAATCAGGTCGCCATCAGCACCGATACCTCGGCGTCGAACCTACAAGTCCGACCGATTGCCGACGCGCTGATCGAATCGTCTGAAACCGTCACCATCACTGCCCAAGCGAGCAGCGCGTATGTGCTGGGGTCGGGTGGCACGCAGACCGTCACCCTAGCCGATATTCCGCCGGTGGTTTTGGCTTCGGCGTTTGCCTTCGAAACGGCGCAGTCGCTTTCGTTTGATTTTTCTCTCAACGTCCGCGCCTCTTTGGGGTTGGATGATCTGCTGGTCATCAACACCCTGACCAGCCAATCGGTAGCGGTGGCGTCATTCTCGTACGACGACGTGCTGAACCGCGTGCGGTTTAACTTCGAATCGTTGCTGGCCGATGGTCGGTATCGCGCTACGCTGGCGCCGTCGGGCGTCACCCATGCTGCCGGCGCTCCGCTGGCAGAGCCAACTGTGGTCGATTTCTTTGTCCTCAGCGCCGACGCGAACCATGACGCGTCGGTCAATCTCGATGACTTCACCGCGTTGGCGGCCAGCTTCGGCCTGGCCGGCACGTTTGCGCAGGGCGACTTCGATTACAACGGCACCGTAGACCTTGACGATTTCACCGTGTTGGCGGCGCAGTTCGGGACCACCCTGCCGCTCGCGCGGCCGTCGGCGGGGTTGGGCATGGGGCTGGTCAATGGCTTGGGAATGACTGCTTCGGCCGGCCTGTTCTCGACGACCCGAATTGTGTCACTGGCGTCCGAATTGGGCATCTAAGGTTTTGAGGTAAGCTCAGGTAAACTGGGCGGTCTATTCCGGCGCATGGAGCCGCTACTCAGGGTCGCTCGCCGGGGCGGATTGCGCCGCCGGATTTTGGTTGTCGCGTCGTCGATTGCGGAATAAACTACAACATTGGTCGAACCTCGGCGGTGGAACTGCTGTATTGTTCACAGAACTCGGGGTACCTGGAGGCGTGAATGTCGGTGCGCAAAGTTACTTCTAAATCAGCTATCGTTGAATCACTTGAAACCCGCAACCTCCTCACCGCCGCCGCCAATGCGGTGGTGGCTGAATTTAAAACGGAGCAAGTCAGCTTCGAAGGGCAAAACGCCTCGGCCATTTCCGGTCAATGGATCGTTCAACTCGGCGGTTACGACGGCACTGCGGGAAGCCAGTTGAAGAAAGCGCGCCGTTTGCTAATCGCCGAAGATCCAAACGCGTTCGTGCGCATGTATCTGGTTGCCGACGGATTGTTCAGCGTTCGGGTTCCCTCGACGTCGACGGTGAAAGAGCAATACGCAGCGCTGAAAAACGTGCCCGGATTTATGAGTGCCGAGCCGGATTGGGTTCACCACAGCGATGCCACGCCGAACGATCCGAGTTTCTCATCGCTCAACGGGCTAAATCAGGGAAACGATCAGGACATCGACGCGCCCGAAGCTTGGAATCTCACCACGGGTTCAACAACCCAGGTTGTGGGAATCATTGATTCGGGGGTTGATTACAACCATGTTGACCTTGCCCAGAACATCTTCCTCAACCAGGCCGAAATTCCTGGCACGCGATTAGCGAATCTCACCGATATCGACGCCGACGGATTGATCACGTTTCGCGACTTAAACAATGCCGCCAATCAAGGCGTGGGCAAGATTCAGGATCAGAACGGCGACGGCCGAATTAGCGGCGTTGACGTACGCGCCAACTTGAACCGGACGGCCGGCGTGGACAACGGCACCGGCGGATGGGCCGATGCGTCCGACACCGACCTCAACGGCTTCGCCGATGACCTGGTGGGCTGGAACTTCCTTTCAAATAACAACGATCCGAATGACGTAAACGGGCACGGAAGCCACGTCGCCGGCACGGTGGGGGCGGTCGGGAACAACTCGCTGGGCGTCGTCGGGGTGAACTGGAAGGTTCGAATACTGCCGCTCAAGACCGGCGGGCTGACGGCAGGCGATAATTCCATCAGCACTTCTGCAGCCACGGCCGCGCTGAACTACTCCGTGCTGATGAAAAATCGAGGCAATGCGGTCCGTGTTACGAACAATAGTTGGGGCGGCGGGGGCGTGAGCGGGACGCTGCAAACTGCGATTCAAGGCAATTCGAACAACGACATTCTCTTCGTGGCAGCCGCCGGCAACGACGGCACGAACAATGACTCGACCCCGCACTATCCTTCCAATTATGCCATTCCCAACGTGGTTTCGGTGGCCAACCTGACGTCAACCGGCGCTCGCAATGGCGGCAGCAACTTCGGCGCCGCTTCGGTCGACTTGGGCGCGCCGGGAACCAACATTCTCAGCACGACCGGCGGCGGGTATCAGTTCTTCACCGGCACGTCGATGGCTTCGCCGCACGTTGCCGGTGTGGCGGCGCTGATGTTGAGCCTTTCACCCGGCCTTACTATTGCACAAATGAAGACGGCCCTGTTCACGACGGTCGATCCGCTGGCATCGTTAGCAGGCATCACCGTGACCGGCGGGCGCGTGAATGCGGCGGCAGCGGTTGCTTCGGTCGTGGGCTTCCCTTCATCGCCGAGCGCGCCGGATCTGGCCGTCGGATCGGATACGGGGTTTTCGACCGTCGACAATGTAACTAATGACACCACGCCGACCTTCTCCGGCACCGCCGGCGCCAACGTCACGGTAAGATTGTTTGCCGACAATGTCGAAGTCGGCTCCGTCGTTGCCGGTGGAGATGGTAGCTGGGCCATTACCACGACCCCCTTCGCGACGAATGGCTTGAAGGTCATCACGGCAACAGCAACCAACGCCACCGGCACCAGCGCCGCCGGCCAGCCCCTGAGCATCACCATCGATACCGTGGTTCCCGGCGCCGGCAGCGGCGCGTTTTCGGTCAGCACCTCGCCGCACCGAACCACGTTTAACTTTACCGAAGACCTAATCACGCAATTCACTTTGGCGAACGCCACCGTTACCAACGTCACCACCAGTACGGTCGTGCCGAGCGGCGACATGTCGTTCACTTACAACCCGACGGGGAACCTGGTGGCGTTGCTTTTCCCCGGTCTGGCTGACGGTCGGGTAACCAGCGGGAAGTACGCAGTGTCGATCCAGGCCAGCGACGCCGCGGGCAACACGATGGCTGTCCCGTATCAGTACGTCTTTTACTTCCTGGGCGGCGACTCCGACAACGACCGCGACGTCGACTTAAATGATTTCACGCGCCTCGCATCCAACTTCGGGGCTTCGCCGCGCACCTTCTCGCAAGGCGATTTCTCCTATGACGGCAGCGTTAACCTCGACGATTTCACCATCCTTGCGAGCAACTTCGGCCGGGTAATTCCCGCAGCAGACCTGCCTCGGGCCGCGGCCGGCCCGTCCGGCGGGGTGTTCTCAAATTCGCAGGTCATCGACGCGGTGAGCGAAGACGTGCTGGGCGTCGCCGCCGAACCAGTCTGACCATCGTTTGGCATGAGTCACGGGGCAAAATAATCCCCCTGTGCGGCCGGTATTTGGAAGCGTGGGGGGATTTTCGTCGTCTCGGAAGCATTCACCGAATTCAGTGAATTTCTTTTGACTCCGATGCTGTTTCGGGCGAAATATTCAATTCCGGGTGGCGTCCTATCCGGGTGCAGGTGAGTGGCCGAATTGCCGGTTTTGTCGGTGGCAGGTCTCGTCGAAAAAAGAAGTTATAATCGTTCAGAGGAGAATTCCATGCGTTCGCTGCAAACTGTTGTTCGGGGATTGGTCACCAAGCGTCGTTCGAGCCTTGGAAATGCACCCCCGATGGTCGAGGCTTGCGAGTCGCGCCAGCATTTGACAGGCACCATTAGCTTCGTTGATGTTGCGATTGATTCCGCCGCCAAGGCCGCCGACCCTACCCTCAACAATCTTCGCACGCTGGATGTGCGGCTGACCGTCACGAGCGGTGATGACTGGCTTGCTTCCGACTTGCGGCTTAGCTTGACCGCCGGCTCGTTCTACAACAGCGCCGGAAACGTGCCGGTGATTAGTGACTGGAGCGCGAATCCGCAGCAACGGTTTGATACATGGGTCGGCGGGCCGGGTTTTTCGCAGCCGACGGTGCTGGGGCGTAAAGAAGGCAGCGGGGCGGCAATATTCAGCGCCAGCGAAGTCAACGTGGCGTTTGGCGATCTTTCCAACACCGGCGGCTCCACGTTCACGGTCGCGCGGCTCACCATGACGCAGGATGCCGTCGGCACGCTGAATGGCACGTTCTTTACGCTTGTGGCGCCGTCGTCATCGGTGCCGTTTACGAGGAACATCACCGCCGCAACCCCCGCCGCAACCACAATCAAAGGCTGGGTTTTTAACGACATCGACGCCGATGGCGTGCAGGATACGAACGAAAGCCGCCTTTCGGGGTGGCAGGCATACATCGACGGCAATAACAACGGCAGGCTTGATACGGGCGAGAAGTCGGTCAAGACCAATTCCAGCGGTAACTACACTTTCGGCGAACTCAACCCCGGCACCTACCGCGTGCGGCTCACGCTCAAAGCCGACTTCAGGCGCACCGCGCCCACGGCCGGCTCGTTTAACGTCGCGCTCACCACGGGTGTAACCGCCGACCGCAAGGTGTTCGGCGTAACCCAGCGCGGGCTTATCAGCGGGTCGGTCTTCAACGATGCCGATAACGATCGCACCAAGGATTCCGGCGAAGCAGGCTTGTCCGGCTGGCGCGTTTATATCGATCGCGATAACGACAGCAAGTTCGATTCCAACGAAACCAGTGTCCGCAGTGGAACCGATGGAAGCTGGAAGTTCAACGACCTCGGCGCCGGCACTTACAACGTGCGAATTGTGCAGGTCACGGGTTTCAGCCGAACAACTCCGACGAGCGGTGTCTTCTCCGTCGTGGTGGCAAACGGCTCCGAAAAGACGGGCAATCTCTTCGGCCAACGTGCGGTGTAGCGTTTGCGTGTGGAATATCAGGTTCCATAGAGGCCGGGGCCGGATCGTTGGCGATCGTGCTCCGGCATTCTGTTGGACAGGGTGTAGAATAATTGCGACGGGGACAACATGAGAACCGCGCGCATGTCTCGAAATCAATACAAGTTAGCCTTTGAACACCTCGAGCTTCGTCTGCTCTGGTCGGCGTCGCAGGTGATCGGAGTTCAGTCGGCGGCGCTGGATCAGCCACGCATCAACGCTTACCTGTCGCGCACGCCCACCGGCGACCCGCTCACTGACTCTTTCGGCTTCGATTTTTTTAACATCGATGCGTTTTTCGACACAGGCGCCAGCGGCGTGCTGCTCAGCGCCAGCACTTCGGAGTTCCTTGAGGTCAACAATGCCACGTCCGGCGGGAGCGATGTCATCTTCAGCGACGTCGGCGTCGGCGGCAGCGATGATTTCCTGGTCTCCGAACAGCTCTATCTGCACCTGGCAAAGTATCACCCGAACGCGCAGGTGGACGACTTGGATTTTTACGACATCGCCTACCCGCAGCAGATCGGCCCGGTGCGCGCGCAGATGGGTCCGATCGCAGAAAATCCCAATCCGTTATTGGAAGGGCTTGACGTCATCGGCATGCCCGCGATGGCGGGCAAGGTCATCGTGATGGATCCCAAGCCCGTCGACAGCTTTGCCGACACGATGCGCACCTACGTCTACAACCCCGGAACCGCATTTGATCCGGCTCACGCGAACGACGAACCGGGCATTCCTTCGACGAATGTTCAAATCCCGTTGTCGTATGTGAACTTCGACAGTTTCACCACTGTCACGCCCGCCGGCGCGCCGGGGCCGACGCTGCGCAATAACCCGTTCATCGGACGCAACCCCTTCGTGCCCGGCGACACGCACGCGCAGCCGCTTAGCAGCTATAACGGGCAGACGTCGAGCGGCAACTGGCTGCTCGACACCGGCGCGGCGGCATCCATTATCTCGCAGGCTCGGGCCGCGGAACTGGGCGTCACTTATGCGCCGGGAAGTTACGGCTCAGATAATCCACAACTGCTGGGCATCGCGCCAGGCACGCAAACGTTTTCGCTGACCATCGGCGGCATCGGCGGAACGATCCAGCTCATGGGCTTCTTTATGGAGTCGCTGCTGCTGCCCACCACCGACGGCCAGGGGCTTGAATACGTCGGCGCGCCGGTGCTCATCGGCGACATTACCCTGTTCGATCCCGGCACCAATCAGCCCTACACGCTGGATGGCATTTTCGGAATGAATTATTTGGTGGCGTCGGCAAACATCGAAGACGGCGGGATATTTCCCATTCCGGTTGATCTGACGATCGGCGCCTACGACTGGATCACCTTCGATGAACCCAACGGCATCCTGGGCCTGCAACTTCGCGATGCCGTCCCCGCGCCCGCAGTCACCGATCATCTCTTCGAGCACGATGCATCGCCCAACGCGTTCTATTTTCAGTTCAGCCGCAATGTGAGCGCATCGCTGTCATTGAGCGATCTGCAGGTGCAGAACCTGACGACGGGCCAGACGATCGCATCGGCGCAGATGTCGCTGGCGTTCGATCCATCGCTCAACACCGCCACGCTGAATTTTCCGGGCGTCGTCAACGCCAACGGCATCCTCCCCGACGGCAACTATCGGGTGCGCGTCGTGGCGGCGGGGGTGGAAGATCAGTTCGGAATTCCGATGGCCGGCGACGCCGTGCTGGATTTCTTTTCGCTCGCCGGTGATGCCGACCGCGACCGCGCGGTGGATCTCGACGACTTTACCAGCCTCGCGGCGAACTTCGGGCAGCAGGATCGAATCTGGGCTCAGGGCGATTTCACCCTCGACGGCTCAGCGAGCCTCGATGATTTCACCATCCTTGCCAGCAACTTTGGCAAAAATCTTCCTCCGCCCCAGCCGGCATCGGGCCGAGCCGCGCTATTGGCCGCAGCGCCCGGCGCGCGATCGCCTTTTACCGTCGGTTCGCTGCTGGCGCGTTTGCGCGATGTTGAAGATGAATTTCCCTTGTAGAGACGGAGAATTTGCATGCACTGCAGCGAGCAACTGGAAGCACGTCGCCTCATGGCCTTCACCACGTCTATCGCCGGTGGGGTGCTCACCGTGACGAGCGGCAACACGGCGGTGAATTTATCGCTCGCGGCCGACCTCGGCAGCCTGCGCATCACCGACTCCAACGATGCCAGCACCAGTGTCATTCTGTTGACGCAGTTCAACACCGTATCAGTCGTCGGTGGGAACGGGAACGATCGCATCGTCCCGGCTATCGATGGGTTAGCCTTCACCGTCAACGGCGGCGCGGGCAACGATACGCTGGTGGCTTCATCGGGCACGAATGATATTCGCGGCGGCACCGGCACCGACACCGTAGACTTCTCCTCCGGCAGCGCGGCGCTCATCATTACCCTTGATGACACCGCCAACGATACGGCCTTTGGCGCCGCATCAAAAAATGTGCGCTCCGATATCGAAAACGTCATCGGCGGCGGGGGCAACGACAGCATCACCGGGACGCAATTCGCCAATGTGCTGCAGGGCGGCGGGGGCAAAGATACGCTGGTGGGCGCCCAGGGGAACGACACGCTTTCCGGTGGTAATAAGAATGATTCGCTGGTCGGCCAACGCGGGGCCGACTTTCTGGTGGGCGGGGCCGGCACACTTGATATCGTCAGCTACGAAGAAAAGCGCGAGCCGGTCAGCATCACCATCGACGATCTTGCCAACGACGGCGTCGAGGCCGAAAGCGATAACATCGCCGCCACCGCTGAAGGCTTTGTCGGGGGGATCGGCAACGACAGCATCATCGGCAGCGGCAAGCCCAATCTGATCTTTGGCGGCGCCGGCGACGACACCCTGCGCGGGGGAAGCGGCAACGACAGCATCACCGGCGGCGCGGGGCTGGATTCCATTCTCGGCGAATCGGGCAACGACCAGCTCTTTGGGCTTGACGGTCAGATCGATACGCTAAGCGGCGGCAGCGGCACTGACTCGGCGAGCAACGACGGCAACGACGTTATCATCGCCATCCCGTAAGGTCCTCCGCATTTTCGCAATGGCGCTTCTGAAGTTTGTAGCGCCCGCCGGCGCACGACTTGGCCTGAGAGCCAAGATCGTGGCACCCCGCTCGCTTCTGCCGTTCTCAATTACGACGAGCCTGACACCGGCGCTTGACTCTTCATTCCAGCTTATATATATTCGTTTAGTCGAATATGCGAACAGCCGCATCAAACCTCGCCGCGTCACACTCGGCCGATCAGCTTTTCGCCGCCGTGGCCGATGCGACTCGGCTGCGCATCCTTGCGCTGTTGCGCGGGGGGGAATTGTGCGTGTGCGACTTGGTCGAGGTCTTGCGCCTCCCCCAGCCCAAGGTATCGCGCCATTTAAGTGTGCTGCGTGACGCGGGCCTGGTCGAACAGCGCATCGAATTGAACTGGCGGCACTATAGCCTGACCATGCCCAGGACCGCACTGCATCGCAAGCTGCTCGAGTGCGTGGCGTGCTGCACGGAATGCGTGCCGCAGGTGCGGTCGGACCAGAATCGCCTGGACCAGCGCGCCCCCTGCTGTACGCCGGCGCAATCTTTTTTGAACGTCAAGTTGGCAAAGAGGTGAACGATCATGGCTTCCCGGCAAAACATTCTCGTTTTGTGCACCGGCAACTCCTGCCGAAGTCAGATGGCGGAGGGCTTTGTGCGGAAGTATCACGGCGACCAGTTTAACGTCCACTCGGCCGGCACGTCGCCGAAGGATGAGGTTCACCCGTTGGCGGTCGAGGCGATGAATGAAGTGGGCGTCGATATCGCAACCCACCGCCCGAAAGATCTCACCGCGTTTCTGGGCAAGTTGCCGCTGACGCATCTGCTGATCGTCTGCGACCGGGCGAATGATAGCTGCCCGCGGGTGTGGCCGGGCAGCCTGTCGCGAACGTTTATGCCGTTCGACGACCCGGCCCATGCCACCGGCAGTGATGAAGAAATAATGCAGATGTTCCGCCGTGTACGCGATGAAATTGATATCGCGATGAACGCATGGCGGCCGCCCGCTTCGAAGTAAACAATCAAATTGGAGCAAAATGATGGCCTCTGAAACAATTACAACAATCGTTAAAGAAAAATATGGCGAGACCGCTTTGGCGGGTCTTTCGAGCGATAATGCGGGTGTGCGGGCTGTCGCCGAGGCGTTCGGCTACACCGCCGACGAACTGGCTGGCATTCCCGCCGAAGCGAACATGGGCCTTTCGTGCGGCAACCCCATCGCTACGGCCAACTTGCGCGCCGGTGAAACGGTGGTTGACTTAGGCTGCGGCGGGGGGCTGGACGTGTTCTTGGCGGCGAAAAAAGTCGGCCCGGCGGGTAAGGCCATCGGCATCGACATGACGCCGGAGATGATCGCACTGGCTCGCAAGAACGCACAGAAGGGCGGCGCCGACGGCAAGCCCTATGCCAATGTCGAGTTTCACCAGAGCACGATCGACAGGATTCCACTGCCGGATGCGTCGGTCGACGTCATCATCTCCAATTGCGTGATCAACCTCGCCCCCGACAAACATGCGGTGTTCGCCGAGATGTTTCGCGCGCTTAAGCCCGGCGGGCGCGTGGCGGTGAGCGATATCGCGCTGAAGAAGCCGCTTCCGCCAGAAATGGAGCAGGACATCGCAGCCTACGTCGGCTGTATCGCCGGCGCGATTCAGATTGACGATTATCAAGCCGGGCTGAAGCGAGCCGGCTTTTCGCATGTTGCGGTGGTTGATGCCAGCGCCGACTTAAACGCATACTCGTTAGTCGAAGGCCAGGCCGGGTGTTGCTCGCCCGCCATGAGCGCGCCATCGCCCGTCGCCGCCGCGAACTGTTGCGGGGGAGACAAGAAAGTGTCACTGTCGATCGGCAGCGGGTGCTGCTCGTCGTCGCCGGCAACGGCGGTGCATGAGGGGCTTTCGAAGACGCTCAGCAGGTACGACGTGAATGAGTTCGCCGCGAGCGTGAAAGTGTTTGCAGTCAAACCGTGAAGCTTTAGCATGCGAAGGATGAAACTTGCTTCGGGTGTTTATCTGCTTGCGATCCTATGCGCCGGCTGTGCGTCGGTCCGACCGGAAAATCTGATCTCTGCGGACAAGATTCGTAACGACATCGCGTTTCTTTCTGATGATCGCTTTCAGGGCCGCTCGTGCCGAAGCGATGAAGCACGTCAGGTGGCCGCCTACCTTGCCGATCGTTTCAAAGCCGCCGGGCTTGTGCCGGTCGCCGGTGGCGACGGCTATTTTCACGCGGTGCAGGATGCAAAAATGGCGCCCAACGTCGTCGGCATGCGCCGGGGCCGTGGCGGCGATTACGTCATCGTCTCGGCCCACTACGACCACCTTCCTCCGAAGAAACAAGGCGATGACCGCATCTACAACGGCGCCGACGACAACGCGTCGGGCGTCGCTGCGGTGCTGGCGATCGCTGATGCGCTGCATCGGGGGCGCGTGAAGTGCGATGCGTCGATCGTCTTCATCGCGTTCACGGGTGAAGAGGCGGGTTTGCGCGGTTCGCGCTTCATGGCCGGGCAGCCGCCGTTCCCGCTAGCACGGGTTCGCGGCATGTTCAATATGGACATGATCAGCCGCGGTGAGGACGACCTGATTTTTGTCGACGGCGGCAAGGATGCCGATGCGCTGCGCAATATTCTTCGCAAAGAAAACGCCCGCGGAAAGATCGGCCTTCGCATTCACTTTGACGAGCATCCCGACTGGCTCATGCGTTCGGACCAAGGCCCGTTCATCTACCGCAGGGTGCCGGCGGTGCTGTTCAGTGTGGAAGATCACCCGGATTATCACCAAGTGACCGACGAAGTGACCCGCATCTTGCCGCAACTCGCCCAGCGCGTGACGAAGCTGGTGTTGCTGGCAGCGGTCGATCTGGCTAACACCGCGCCGGCAAGTACGCAGCCGAGCAGGCCCGCGGCGAAAGGCGACGCTGCAGGAGGATGACATTTGTCGGGGGTCGTGGTTATTCTGCCCGTCATGCCGGAACCAAACCTTCACGAACTCCTCGCCGTCGCCACAGAAGCCGCCTACGTCGCCGGCCGGCGCACGCTGAGTTACTTCAACACCGGCGTGGCGGTGGATATCAAGCAGGATGACACGCCCGTCACAATCGCCGACCGCGAGGCCGAGCAGATCGTTCGATCCATTCTCGCGAAGTATTTCCCCTCGCACACGATCGTCGGTGAAGAGCAGGGCGAGTCGGCCGGCGATCCGGATTACAAGTGGTACGTTGATCCGATCGACGGCACCAAGAGTTTCATTCACGGCATACCGCTCTATTCTGTGCTGATCGGCTGTGAGATTCGCGGGCGGGTTGATGTGGGTGTGATCTATCTCCCCGCGCTCGATGAGATGATCGCCGCCGCCCACGGCTTGGGCTGCTCGTGGAACGGCCGGCGCGCCAAGGTGTCGTCAACCGACACGCTGCAGCAGGCCATGCTGCTGTGCACCGATCTTCGCATGGCCCGCGATCGCAGCGGCGCTTATGACCGTCTTGAAAAAACCACCAAACTCCAGCGCTGCGCCTACGACGCTTACGGTTATGCGCTGGTGGCGACGGGGCGCGCCGATGTCATCATCGATCCAGTGATGAACGACTGGGATTGCGGCCCGCTGCCCGTCATCTTCCGCGAGGCCGGCGGGCGGTTTTCGAATTGGAAAGGCGAAGAGACCATTCACGGCGGCGACGCCGTCGCCACCAATGGCCGCCTTCATCACGACACACTCAAAATTCTTCAGGAGCCCTGATCGTTCCGCTGCGCGGTTCCCCACACCAGCGGCGTGGTGGGCGTAACGAAGGGCCGTCCCACCGCCAGACGGGTCGTCCGCATCGGCGCAACCTGCTCCGCACGCGCCGCCTCGCCCTCTCGTGGTGCAGCTTGAATTCCTTGCACTCCGGCAGAAGATGACTGCCTGAAATGATCTCCAGCGAATGCGGGCCAGTGACGTGGAGTTTTTGCAATGTCGGAATTGGGTCAATCCAAAAAGCCAACTGATTTCGAAACGGTTGAAACAGCGCCGCCTGAAGTTTCGCTGCGTTACAAACTCGTCATCGCCTACCGTGGCACCGCGTATCACGGCTGGCAAACGCAAAGCACGCCGCCCTCATGGAAAGGCGCGGTTGCCGCCGCGGGCGCGGGCATTCCCACGGTGCAGCAAACGGTGCAGCGGGCGCTCGCATCGATCGTCTGTCACCCCGTGGCACTGGCGGGTTCCAGTCGCACCGACGCCGGCGTTCACGCCCGCGGCCAGGTCGCCCATTTTGATACCACCGCCCTCCAAATCCCTTCGGAAAATCTTCGCATGGCCGTGAACGCGCGGCTGCCGACCGATATCCTGATCCGTTCGATCGAACCCATTTCACATGCGTTTGACGCCGTTTTCTCGACGCTGCGCAAGCGCTACGAGTATATTATCTGGAACGAACTGGACCGTCCGGTCTTCAACGCCGACCTCGCCTGGCACCGCTGGCAAACGCTCGACGTCGACGCCATGCGTTGCGCGGCTGAGGCGCTGGCTGGCACGCACGATTTCGCGAGCTTCGCCAAACCGGGCCACCGCCGCGAGCACACGGTCCGCAGTGTGACCACCATCGACGTGCGTCGAGACGCCGGGCAGATCATCGTCGCCATCGAAGGAACGGGTTTTCTCTGGCAGATGGTGCGCATCATCGTCGGCACACTGGTGGAAGTCGGCATGGGCCGAACGCACGCGGACGAAATCCCCCCCATGCTCCAAGCGAAAGACCGCCGCGCCGCCGGCCCGACAGCGCCGGCGCATGGGCTGTATTTGCATGAAATCTGGAGTCGGGATGAGCATGAATCCTGACTTGCGATCCTGGCCTGACCTGACACCCTATGTCTGACCCATTCGTTGCTGCCTCCCAACGCATTCACCTTCATTTCATGATCGGTCGGCTAGCTTCGTTTCCTCCGTCGGTTCCAAGCGGGACCGGGTGAGTTCGATATTTTTATTTTTGAAGGAGCAAGTTATGAGGCAAAGAAATAGTCTGGTCACCGTGGCCGCTCTGGCGATGTCTGCGATGGGCGTAATCGCGTATGCTGGCGAGGGAGCGGAAGAGAAGATCGATCTTGATAAAGCGCCACCGGCTGTTCAGGCGGCGGTGAAAGAGGCGATCGGCGCGGGCAAGATGGAAATGCTGATCAAGGAAACCGAGGAAGGGAAAACTGTATTCGAGGCTGAATTTGAGGTCGGTGAAGTTGACCACTCCGTCAAAGTGAGTGAGTCAGGCGAGGTTATCGAGGAAGAAATGGAAGTTGAATTGAAGGCCGTTCCGCAGGCCGTGGTCGCCGCCGTAAAGAGCAAGTACGCCGGGGCCGAGATTGAGGACATCTATCGCGTCACCGCGGGTGGGAACACGTCATTCGAGCTAAGCATTGAAGTCGGCAAAGCTGAGCGCCACCTGAAGGTTGATGCCTCCGGCAAGATCGTCGAAGATGTGGCTGAAAACGAAAAGGGCGACGACGACGGCGACGACGATGAAAAGAACGAAAAGGAATGAACGAACTACGGATGCCCAATTGACCGCGCACCGGGGCGGCGTGGCCCGCTCCGACGCTGTTCTTGCCAGACATCATTCGACCGGCGCTCGATGCATCCGGTCGGTGCGGTTCTGGCCACTGCCCGCCGCCCTTGTGTCAGCTTGGAATTCAAAGTGGACCCCAGCGTGAATCCAAGCACGACCCACAGTCGATCCCGGACTCCGCTCAATCTCCGTAATGCGACCTTTCCGCGCCTAGGCGCGCTTGTTGTGCTGTTAACTGCGGCGGTGGTGTTGCGCATTGCCGCGATGATATGGGTACCGCTGATTCCTGAAGAAGCGTATTACTGGATGTACTCGCAGCACGCCGAGCTGAGCTATTATGATCACCCGCCGATGGTCGCGTGGGTGATCAAATCAGGCACGACACTTTTCGGCAATACCGAATTCGGGGTTCGAAGTGTCGGTCACATGCTGATGCTCGCATCAAGTGTCGTTATCTACCGCATCG
>Ga0163148_10001311_pt1 | contig 32679 bp, 28 predicted proteins | sample OliLakLV19MP7P2_FD_148606 | JGI IMG/M metagenome (GOLD analysis project Ga0163148, IMG submission 148606) | Freshwater microbial mat bacterial communities from Lake Vanda, McMurdo Dry Valleys, Antarctica- Oligotrophic Lake LV.19.MP7.P2 | ecosystem: Environmental > Aquatic > Freshwater > Lake >... | reverse complement strand
GGGGATAACTGCGGCATACTTTTCAAGTTTAGTGACTCAAAAGTAACCCGGTTATCCTCATTTTTCACCCCACGATCGCTGTTATAAAACCTCTAACTCTGTTGCATTTGAAACTTGAATCTGCTGTCAATGATTTTTGAATACCAGGGCTGGCAGAAAGAAGCGTAAGGAACGCGGCACCAATAACTTAGTCATTTGATGCCATCCTTTGTTCCATCATACGGCCGCTATTTTTCTTTAAATAGCCCCACTATTCGCAGAAAAATAGTGTTGTCTGATGAAAAAATGCTTGACCTAAAATGACTAACTTATTGGTGCCGCGTTCCTAAGCATTCAGGAAAAGTATGGCAAAAATGTATTTTTTCATGGTCACAAAAAATACACCGCAGGTGGCATTGTAATGCTACCTGCGGTGTATTAAAGAATTAATTGAGTATCACCAATTTAGATTGGAACAAGGTGTTGCCCGAGTCGTCCCTAACTGTTAGGAAATATACACCCGAAGCAAACTGCCCTCCACCAATACTATAAACCCCATCGGTAGTAACATTGACAGTATGGCGGATTCTCCCGGTAGCATCCTTCAACGATGCACGGTACGTTGCATTTTGAGGCAAACGCCCGATTTGCAAGTTAAAGAAACCGTTGATGGAAGGGTTTGGGTAGACCCATATCGCCGGAAGTGGGAGCTCAGGATCGGAAAGGATAAAGTTGTTTCTCTCCTCGCCTCCCACCTCTGGTATTTCAACTTCGATACGGTCTCCAGTCAATACCTCATACAGTGAACGAGCATAACCGTTGAAGCTGCCATCCGAAGTGCCAACGGCATAGAGATAATTCCGGTTTGTCTCTGTAAGTTCATACGCTGCAGGTTGTGCAAGATAATCCAAGTTAATGTTCTGCACCCCCACGAAGTCAGACTGCTCTTGCGTTTGTGTAAAAAGATTGTTTGCAAAAATTCTCGCTCTGGTCAACTCCCCGTAATGCACCATGATGCCATAAGCAGATGTCTTGTCCTTGAAATCCATATATGCCGAAGTGTAAAAGGCAATGGCATTTTCTTTACCTGCATTCGGGTCTTGTGATGCTGGGTCAAGCATCTTTTGCCCTATAGTTGACTCAAGTGTTTCAATGCAGCATTCGAGTGATCCCATGCGAAATTATCCCTGACCTCAATATAATTGGGCACAAATTCAAGGTGAATATTGTTGTAGTGGAGTGGCGATGAGGTACACTGGCAACTTTCTTGGATCTGATTTTCAAGCCTTTCGTTCGCATCTGCAAATATCCTCTCGAAAAAGGACATGTGCGCTGAATTCGAAATGGAAAAGTTGCCTTCGCCATCCTCGTTTTGAACAAAAACAACATTCGTCCTGAAGCGAAGTTTTCCGTCAACTCACTGTGGGACAATGTCGTCGGCGTGGTTAGCCAGAAAACTGGCAAAAGAATTGTTGCAATTTTGGGTAGGGTTGGAAAAAGGTTCAGGAGGGTTAGCTCCCGTGCCGCATACAAAATGCTGAGCACTCAGGCTAATTGGCCATTGGCATAGGCCAATAATACAGATGAAAATTTTGAATTTCATTGTGAGTAGATTGATTTGTAAAAGCCAAAGAATTGACTTTGATTAATTAATCCCTCCAATTTTTTAGGTGGGTAGTGGGTTTCCACCACCAGTACTGGTTAAAAATACCCTTTAGGAAACCTCTGTTTTGAAAATCTAGGTTGCCCAAAGAACAATATTGTTTGCAAACACGTAGCAAAGGTAGAGCTACTATAAAAGCAGTAGAAACCCATGATGTTCCATTTCGGCCCTTGTTGCCTCATATCGTGTCAAGAAGGCTCATCCACTTGTTCCTACGGTGGAGTGTTCTGGGGGGAGGGCGAAAACTTAGGGGGAAAGCCGAGCCTCACGCGGAGATAATCTTGTTCGTCAGGCGAAAGAAGACGGTTGGGCGTTTTCAACTCAAGGTTGGAGAGGCGACGATAGAAGGTTGATTTGGAGTAGCCGAGTTCTTCCCAGAACTCTTTGAGACTGATAGACATTGGTAGCGTTGGGTGCATGAAATGTAGCGTTTATGTAGTTAAATAGGATTTCTACCCTTTTCATATTAAGTTGATATGGATACAGATATACTCCCCTTGGCTTTGAATGCGAACAATATGCCCAAATTCTTTTCCGAACTTTGCCAAAAATAGTCAAATCTAATTTCCGCCGAAATTATGTTCGCCAACAAACTCATGGTCCCCTTTGTGCTGATTGCCGCGCTGTTTCTCGCGCTGGCTTGGGCAGTGGACGACCGTTATTCCATTTATTTCGTGCCGTTTCTGGTCATAGCGGCCCTGATTTTCATCCTCTCCCCGCAGATCAACTGGTGGTGGTACAGCCGCAATGCACCTGAATTGAGCATGGAGTTGCGGACTTTTTTAGCGCGTTCCTGCGGGTTTTATCGCAGGCTTTCGGCAGCAGAGCAGCGTCGCTTTCGGGGACGCGTGGCTATGTTCAACATGGGTACGGATTGGGAGCCGTTGGCTTTTCCGGAAGATTCGTTGCCACCAGATATACAGGTGGCCATTGCGGCACAGGCCGTGACGCTGACGTTTGGGCGGGAGCAGTTTTTGTTCGACAAGTTCGAGAAAGTGATTGTTTTCCCGCGGCCTTTCCCTACCCCGGAACACCCCTACGACCACGCTTCGGAGATGCACGAAAAGGATGGTTGTTTGCTCTTTTCGGCAGACCAGGTGATGAAGGCTTTTGTGAAACCGACGCAGTGGTACAATGTGGCGATGCACGAATACGCTAAAGCCTTTGTGTTGAAATACCCGAATGAACCCTGGCCCAATTTTTCAGCAGAAGATGTGTGGGAAAAATTGGAGGCTGCAAGCGGGATGCCCCGCGCCCATGTAGAATCAGTAATCGGCCTGGCGGGCGTGGATGTGCTTCCGGTGGCGGTACATCATTTTTTCATGTTTCCAGAAAGATTTTCGGCAGTTTTTTTGGAGGAGCACCAGGTGTTTTCCGAGATTTTCATCAGTTCTCCCTGAGACCTTCTCATATTTACCAAACGCCACGCGTACTGGAATTTCCTGAAAGGCGTTTACTTTCGCCCCCGAACGGTGACCTAATCGTGTAGAACACGGATGATACGGATTAGACACGGATTAAAATCAAATTAAGACTAAAATCCGTGTCTAATCCGTGTCATCCGTGTTCTACACGATCTCACTATCCCAATATCAAATTAACTAAACACACACCCACCATGAGAAACGTACTCCTCCTAGTCATTTTGGCCACTATGTTTGCTCAAAGTTGCGACGTTTTGCGCCAAAGCAGTGGCAGCAACAGCAGCAGCAAATCCAGCAAAGGCACTGGCCTTGACAAAACAGTAATGGCGCCAACAGAATATAGTACGCAAGACCGAAATCTTGATTATATCACTAAATTTAGCCGTGCAGCCGCGCTTTCCATGGACCGAATTGGTGTACCCGCAAGCATCGTACTCGCGCAAGGTGTGCTTGAAAGCGCCGCAGGTACCAGCGATCTCGCTACGGCGGCCAAAAACCACTTTGGCATCAAGTGTGGGGGCAATTGGAGCGGCAAAACCTACAAGAAAAAAGACGACGACCGCGATAAAGACGGCAACCTTATTGAGTCGTGTTTCCGAAGCTACGAAACGGTAGAAGAGAGTTTTGTGGATCATGGGCAATTCTTGCGCGATCCGCGAAAATCCACCCGCTACAGCTTCCTTTTCAACCTCGACCGTACGGATTACAAAGCATGGGCGCGGGGCCTCCAATCAGCCGGTTACGCAACTGCTCCCGACTATGCCGACAAACTCATCAATCTCATCGAACGCTACAAACTTTATCAATACGATACGCCTGGATCAAGACCAAATACCTTCCCCACAGAAGGTGGAGGCCAAGGCGAACCCGCTACACCGGTTGGCCCAAATGCCCCAGGGCAAAAGGCCGAGGCCACAGGTCGTATTGGCCGGGTGAATGACGTGAAGGTGGTTGCCTCCCGCGATGGAGAAACTTTAGAAGACGTAGCACGCGCATTCCGCTTGAGCACCCAAAAAGTAGTGGACTACAACGACCGCGGATACCCACCCGGTGTGAAACTCAAAACCAACACCCGCATTTTCATCCAGTGCAAGGGCACTAAATGGCATGGACGCTCCACGGAACACACCGTTCGCGAAGGGCAGACCATGTTCGATATTGCGCAAGTGTATGGCATTCAACTGGAAAAATTATTGGCAATGAACGGCATGCGTCGCGGTCAAGAACCTGAGGGCAACGAAACCGTCGCTATACGTGGCAAAAACAAACGCCCCGTAAAAATCAAGGACGATTCCGACTACACCCCCAACAAACCAACCGACTGGCCAGGCAGCAAACCAAAACCTAACACAAGCCCAGTGGTGGAAGATGGCGAACTTGACTTTGAAATTGGACCAGGCGCCCCAAACACGACCCCAGCAAAACCTAAACCTGAACCAGAAAAACCCGCCACTACCAGTACCAAACCCGGCCAAAAGCCACCTGCTACCAGTTCCGACAGACCTTACGATGAGGACCCGTATCCTAGCACGGGTACTGCAAAACCACCTTACGAAGACCCGTACGAGACAGAAAAGCCCGCTCCACGAGGTTACCACCGTGTGGTAAAAGGCGATACGATGTATAAACTCTCACGGGATTATGGGCTGACCGTTGATCGCCTCAAGCAACTCAATAACCTCCCCAATAGCGATATTAAAATTGGGCAGTTATTAAAGGTTCAATAGAGACATTGGACTGCTGGACTTTATAGACCATCAGATGCCTAGAGAGTCGAATCGTCCAATGTCCAAAAATCCAAGGTCCATGAACACCACTGACAATTCCTTTCAACAGGACCCCGAACTCGCTCGACTCGATGCGCTAGCCAAACTTATGGACAATCAGTTCCGAGTCCCTGGCACCAATTGGCGCTTTGGTTTGGACGGTATTGTTGGCTTAATCCCTTATGTGGGTGATATGGCGGGTTTTGTGGTTTCTGGCTTCCTGATGCGAACGATGGTCAAAAAAGGGGCTAGTCCGCTGCTTATACTTCGGATGATGTTCAATTATATCGTAGATGCTGTAGTGGGTATCGTGCCGTTTGTGGGTGATTTGTTTGATTTTGGCTTCAAAGCAAATCGGCGCAATGTGAATTTATTGAAAGCCTATTACGCTGATGGCAAGGTAAAACCCAATGCAACCCGCTCCATGGCATTCCTTGGTCTGGTGTTTTTTGCCCTTTTTATCGTGCTGATCTGGCTGGTCTGGAAATTGGCGGCTTTGGTGTTGGGTTGGGCATGGGCGGCGATGCAGGGGATGTAATGCAATCAAGACACCATTTCGGGCTACCTTTGCCCAAATGGTATCAAATCAATTGCTTCGCATTACCCTCTCCAATCTAGACATTCCAGTTTTAAATGAAATGCAGGAACAGGCATTTCATACCATCCGGGACGAGAAAGATACGATACTGTTGGCGCCTACCGGCTCAGGAAAAACCCTTGCTTTCCTACTGCCCATTTTACAACTGCTGAAAGCCGATCAGCCCGGTGTGCAGTGTCTCGTAATTTCACCAACCAGAGAACTGGCGATTCAGATAGAACGGGTGTGGCAAAAAATGTCCACCGGCTTCAAGGTGAATACCTGCTATGGCGGCCATCCGATGCAGACGGAAATCAACAACCTGAGTCAGCCGCCTGCTTTGCTGATTGGCACACCTGGGCGCATAGTGGAACACATCAATCGAAAATCTTTCGACCCTCAGACGGTCAGAATCATTGTGTTGGATGAATTTGACAAGTCACTCGCGATGGGTTTTCAGGAACAAATGGCCGAGATACTTCAAGCGCTCAATGGCCTGGAAAAACGCATTCTGGCCTCGGCAACTACCAAATTGGTCATTCCGACATTTGTGGGCATTACCAAACCCGTCACCCTGAACTACACTGAAGCCGAGGCAAAGTCCACCGATGGTTTGAGCATAAAAAGCGTAGTGTCGGCTTCCCACGACAAATTTGAAGCACTGGCGCAACTGTTGTGCTACTTTGGAACGGAACCCACCCTGGTTTTCTGCAATCAACGCGAAACCACCGAAATCACCCGAGCGCGACTGGCCGAGCGCGGAATTTCCAGCGCCAGTTTTCATGGCGGCATGGAGCAAGTGGAACGGGAATCCACCCTGGTTCAATTCCGAAATGGCAGCATAGTTTTCCTGGTTGCCTCCGATTTGGCAGCACGCGGACTTGATATACCTGAAGTCAAAAACGTGGTGCATTACGAACTCCCGATGAAGCAAAACGACTTTATCCACCGAAATGGGCGCACCGCGCGGATGCATGCTCAGGGTGCTGCTTACCTTATTTTGCCGCCTGACGAGCAACTTCCGGCTTACCTTACTGTACGCCCCGAAGTACTGCAACTGCCTGCTGATCAAGCACTACCGCCCCTTCCGCCTTGGGTGACGCTCTACATCAGCGGCGGTAAAAAAGACAAACTCAGCAAAATAGACATCGTTGGTTTCCTCTCTAAAAAAGGGGGATTGAAACCCGATGATTTGGGCAAAATTGAAATGATGGATCACATGTCTTTTGTGGCCGTCAAAAAAGATGTGCTAAAGCATTTATTGAAAGCCATTGCAAACGAAAAGATGAAAGGGAAGAAGTACAAGATAGCAGTGGCGAAGTGAGGAATTAAAATCTGCGTAAATCAATTTCTAAACGCTTCAATATGAAACAGTTGTACTTCTCATTATTGCTGTTGGCAGCCTCCATTCCTGTATCTGCGCAATTGTCATCTCCTAAAAAAATTCGGGGATATAGTATTCAGGCAGAGCAGGATGTTTTTTCAGGGTTATTAGGGTTAAAGAATTTAGATAAAGATTATTCTGGTGGTTTTAAGTTTGAATTTTATACAGATTACTTAAATAATGGCATATTTCCATTATTTAAAAATAGAAGGGAAGAGAGATCTGGGCAAGCGCCTGATTATGTAAACTTCAACTCCTTATATATAATCGGAATGGGATTAACACCCAACGAAGAGGCCATTACAGAGGTATCACCCGTTACTTCCCAAAGGCCTTATGCATCTATTATTGGAATTGGGCGTAAGCGTATAGCCGTATTTGAAGATATTGACCTGTGCATTGAAAGCGATTTTTTACTAGGTATAATTGGAACACATCTGCCTGGCAACATTCGAAACTTTCTTCGCAAAAATGTTACAAACCGAGATCATGTTAACGGTTGGGACAATCAGGTTGGAAAAGGTGGAAGATTGGTCGGGAATTACAGATTAAGGGGATATGTGAATCCCTTTGCTTTGATTGATGAATCAGCAACTGAAAACGCGTTTCGCTTATTTCTTGAGCCTGAATTATCATTTGGCAATCTGTTTATTAACACAGGATTGGGTGTTTCTATTACAGATAGAAGTGCACAGTCAAAAGGTCTTTCTACCGCGACTGGAAGCAATAGGCTACATGTTCTTGGTGATAAGGGGGAAGCTTATTCTGGTGGTTTCCTTTCTCATTTTAATTGGGAAATATATGCTAAATATCAGCGTGTGTTTCATAACACCTTATTAATGGGAATGCCATTTCAAGACAATAGTGTTTATACTATCTCGGAAGGTGAAATGAGCAAAAATCTATTTGATATTGGTGGAAAAATATTGTTTAATTATTACCCAAATCCGTTCGGAAGAAAAAACAGGCATACCACCCTATTCATTGAATTGATATTCCGGTCTAAAGAATTTTCCTATCATGATACTCGAATATTTGGCAATGTAGGAATAACGGTATTTAAGCTCCAAAAGGAGTAGTGCTATATCCATCATGTGTACGGTCACCTACCTCCCCAGGCCTTCTGGCTTCATTCTTACGCACAACCGAGACGAAGCACCTTCACGCTCGTCGCAGGTCATCATCCGCGAAAAAACACCCGGCGGTCACACCTTGCTTTTCCCCCGCGACGAGATGGCAGGGGGAACCTGGATTGCCACCTCTCGCGAAGGGCGCACGGCCTGTCTGCTCAACGGCGCCTTTGTCTTGCACAAGCGCGAGTTGCCCTACCGCCGCAGCCGTGGATTGATTTTGCTCGATTTTTTTGACTGGGAAAATCCGGATGATTTTTTTCAACACTATGATTTTGAAGGGGTTGAGCCGTTTACTTTTCTTTTTTTTGATCGAGGCCACTTTTCCGAAAGTTTAGTCCCGAAGAAATCGGGATCGGAAAGGGCAATTCCCCGCATCCTCGAATTTCGTTGGGACGGACTGCAGCGTTACTTGGAAAACCTGCCAGTACACCAAGCCCATTTTTGGTGCTCTGCCACGCTCTATCCTGCGGAAATGCAAGTCCGCCGCGAGCTGGTTTTCAGAGACTGGCTTACCATTGAACCAATCACCAATCCACCAATCACCAGTCAAATCTTCAGCCTCCACCTTACTGGCAGCATAGGCGATCCCGAAAACAATTATGTGATGAGCCGAGCCGGAAAAGTGCAGACTGTAAGCATCACTCAAGTAATCGTGGATGAAAAAAGCGCACGAATGCGGTACTTGGATTTGCTGGGCGGAAAAAGAAGCGAACGGCGGCTAACCCGCAACAAACGGGTGGCAATTACTGTGAACAGGTAGCTAAGCTCCGCGCTTATTGTTTGCCGGACGTTAAATCTTTGCAAACTATCCAAAGAAAATTTTGGTTTGGATGTGCAACCGCCCTATTTTGCAGACGAATTCAGCCTACAGTAGTTCATTTTTCCAATTTTTATCGAGCCAATTCTTTACTACTTAGCCCTTGGGACGTTTACGGAAACGGCATTTACCCTAATCATTGCACATGAAACAAACTTTACTAGTCTTCTTTTTTCTGCTCACCGCCCTTGCGCTTCGCGCCCAAAATGCCTCCCGACCAGAACTATCTGTTTTCCCAAACCCCACCACTGAAAATATCGCTGTGCAGGATAATTCAGACGCTACGGGGCAAATCATTGTATTCAACCTGCTGGGTAAAAAAATAAAAGTGTTTGAAGCTTCCAAAGGCGAACTCTATTATGTGGGTGATCTTACCAAAGGTGTTTACCTCGTGCAGTTGCTGGGCCGAAACAGGCAGGTCTTGAAAACGCAAAAAATCGAAAAGAGATAAATACTGTGGTCAATGTGAACAATGTGGCCAATGTGTTATAGAGAATACGAAGCGGCTCTTGGCAAACCACCAAGGGCCGCTTTGTCTTTTAAACTTTATTTTGTCGGTGCTGGTAACTTTTTTCCTGTTTTTCTGTTTAAACCATAATTTTTAATCCAAAAAGTAAATTTAGATCCAGAATTTTATTCGGGATTACACCAAAACGATGACCAAGAAAAAAAAGAGCGGCGGCAAAAGACTGACCGCCCAAGAACTCCAGATCGAAATCCTCAAATTCCTGCTCGGCCACCCCAAAAAGAGTTTCGCGCCGCGCCAAATCACCGACCATCTTCGTATCGAAAATAACCGCGATTCTGCGGAACACGCGCTGAACCAATTGGTGCAGGCTGGCTCTGTGGCGCAATTTGCAGAAAACAAATTTGGTATCGCACTTAATCGCTTGACCTTGGACGATGGACAAGAGACAATGGATCATGGACTTAAGACTAAGGACTTTGGACTAGAGACATTGAATAAATCCCATAAAAAAGAAGATTCCTCCAGGACAAAAACGTCTACAGATCAACGTTCATCCTCCTTCGGCAGGCCTTCGGCGGATAAATCATCCCGCAAAATCGTCGAAGGCCGTGTGGACATGACACGTACAGGGGCAGCCTACATCGTCTCTGAACTGATGGACACCGACGTGTACGTACCACCTAAGTACGTTAATGGTGCCTTAAACGGCGATACCGTTCGGGTACAGCTCTTTGCGCCTGCACCCTATCGCGGCGGCCGTCGGGGCGCTTCACAAACCCAAAGAAAGCCAGAAGGCGAAGTATTGGAAGTAATCAAGCGCGCCAACGAGTTTTTCATCGGAACGCTTCGGCTGAACCGAAAATACGCCCTTTTTCTCCCTGATAACCCTAATGTTCCTACCGATATTTTTGTTCACATCGAGGACATTGGCGAAGCCCAAGATGGTGATAAAGTAGTGATAAAAGTGACTGATTGGCAAGAAGGAAAGGGCAGGGTGCCCATCGGAAAAGTCACCCAAACGCTGGGCAAAATTGGCGGGAACGACTTCGAGATGAAGAAAATCCTCATCAATGCCGGGTTTCAACTAGCGCATTCTGAGGAAGCAGAACGCGAAGCCGCCCGCATCCCCGACACCATTTCGCCGCAAGAAATTGAACGCCGCCGCGATTTCCGCGACATCCTAACGTTCACCATCGACCCGGAAGACGCCAAGGATTTTGACGATGCATTAAGTGTCCGGCAATTAGATCCCGAGCAATCGGGAGGCAACATCGAAATCGGTGTTCACATCGCCGACGTTACACACTACCTGAAACCCGATTCTGCACTTGACCGTGAGGCTTTTGAACGAAGCACTTCGGTTTATCTGGTGGATCGTTGCAACCCCATGTTGCCCGAAAAACTGTCCAACAATCTGTGCTCTTTGGTGCCGGAACAAGACCGCCTGACTTTTTCTGCGGTGTTTGTTTTTGATTCAAAGGACAAAATTGTATCGCGCTGGTTTGGCAAGACCGTGATTCACAGCGCAAAACGATTTGCTTATGAAGAGGCGCAAACCATCCTGGACAAAAAGCCTTCAGAAGAACTGAAAAACCATCCACGTTTCTCAGAACTGGAATGGGCACTCAAAATACTCCAAAGCCTTGCCAGCAAAATGCGCAAAGAGCGCGAGAAAAATGGCGCTATTGGCTTTGAAACGGACGAGGTCCGCTTCCGGCTCGCGCTCGACGGCACACCCCTGGAAGCTTATGTTAAAGAGCGCAAAGAAGCGCATTTGCTCATTGAGGATTTCATGTTGCTGGCCAACAAAGAAGTGGCCTTGTATATGCAGCCGCCCCTCAAAGCAAGAAAGGAAGATACTCCTGAGTCCGTGGCTCGTGGCAGCGCAATCGTGCCCTTTATTTTCCGGGTTCATGATTTGCCGGATATGTCCAAAATCGCAGATTTTGCACGATTTGCTTTGGAACTTGGTATCCAAATGAAAGTGGACACGCCCAAGCAAATAGCACAGTCCTTCAACGAATTGATGAAAAAAGCGCGTACAGACGACCGCCTGAAAGTGCTCGAACCGCTTGCAATACGGTGTATGGCCAAAGCCGTTTACAGTTCGAACAACATTGGCCACTACGGCCTGGGCTTTACGCACTACGCGCATTTCACCTCGCCTATACGCCGCTATTCCGATGTGTTGGCGCACCGAATTTTGGAGCGAAACCTTGACGGGAAAACCTATCGCATGGATGCTTCAAAACTCGAAGAACAATGCAAGCACATCAGCAACCAGGAGCGAAAAGCCGCTGAGGCTGAACGCGAAAGTACGAAGTACAAACAGGCAGAATTCATGTCCACTCGCATTGGAGAAAGCTTCGAGGGCATTATCAGCGGCATGATAGAACGAGGTTTTTTTGTGGAATTGACCGGTTCAAAAGCCGAAGGTTTGGTGGACTTCAAATACCTGGACGACACCTACACGCTGGAAGAAGGAAACCTTCGCGCCACGGGTCGCCGATACAAGAAATCGTTCAAAATGGGCGACCGGGTGCAGGTAAAGATTGCGGCGGTGGATCTGGCGAAACGGCAGGTGGAGATGGAGCTGGCGGAGATGTAGGTGTTTCATCAACTTGTCTCGTCAGCGCGATCTTTCATCCAGCCCAGATATTCATTTATCTTCTCTCCAAGAAAATAGGGCAGGTTTAGCAAGCGGTACTTTTTGCCATTTGGCGTAAGCGCAGGTTGAAGCGATAATTGCCCCGCGTACATACGAATGGCCATATCATGGTTGCAGTCGTCCATAAACAGTTGGAGCGAGCGCATCTTAGGAACGCGGCACCAATAACTTAGTCATTTGATGCCATCCTTTGTTCCATCATACGGCCGCTATTTTTCTTTAAATAGCCCCACTATTCGCAGAAAAATAGTGTTGTCTGATGAAAAAATGCTTGACCTAAAATGACTAACTTATTGGTGCCGCGTTCCTTAGGAACGGTGTCAAAATAACTTTCCAATTTCAGGCCAATTATTTTGGCATTAGCCAACTATCTTTTGAGGCGAATAGTGGGGCTATTTAACGAAAAAGATAGGATGGATGGCGGCAAAAGAATGGCATCAAATTGGGAAGTTATTTTGACACCGTTCCTTACCTGCTTTTCCAGATTTTACTTCCATTGGGATTAGCCGATTTTCAAAGGGCAGCACAAAATCTACTTCTGCGCTGCTTTGATTCCAGCAGCGTTTCAAATAGAGAGCCTGCCGCTATGACGAAAATCTCAGGGAACTGTTCGTAGAAATACCTCAACCATGCGACTGCCTTTGGCTCCGTCTGGATTTCGTCAATAAAAAGGAGCGTCTTTCCGGCCCCAGCAACTACATTATTGGCAAATAATATTGCCGCTACAGCATTTTCGATCCGTTCATAACCGGTAAAAAATGCCCGGTCGTTGCTTTTTTCAAGGTTTAGGGCAATGAAATGGTCGAATTCATTTCCAAACACCTGTACCATAGTCGTTTTCCCCACCTGACGAGCACCCCGTAAAACGAGCGGTTTCCGGCCAGGGCGTTCTGACCACGCTCGTAGTTCGGTCAGGATGTTTCTGTTGAAATTCAAGGTTATTTATTTTTTACACAAAGTAAGGGCAGTTTTTACAAAAAAACCACACAAAGTAAGGGCAATCTCCGCGCCACGGGCCGCCGTTACAAACGCTCCTTCAAATAAGGTATTCCTACCTGCTAGTTTTGTGCCTTGCCACAGCGGCACAAGCCCAGTACTCCGAACAGTATCATAGGCCAAAGCCAGCCCGCGAACATCCAGCAGCCATACTTGGACATTAACTATGTGATTTGCGTGTACGGGATATTCCCTTCGCGCAATTGATTTAATGAGCGGACAAGGGTCAGCGGGTTTTCGGTTTTTTGGGAAACCTGCTGACCCTACCCAAGTGTTGTAACCCGGAATGATATTCCGGCGCGCAGAATTCCACTGCCGTGTCACCAGACCTATAAGGTTTTGAAAACCTTATAGGTCTCGAATTGCGAACTTCTCCCCTCCGCACCGAAGCCCAAATGACGCTCGCCACCGCTTGGTGGAAAGGCCTTTGCCATTGGTCGTAGTGGTTTCGTGATACACCCGCACCATTGCACCGACCACTGGCTCCCCCGCTTCGTCCACCACCTTTCCTTTGAATGAGCTGACCACCAAAATAGTGGGGTCATCTTCTTCCACGATGACTTTGTTGATAAGTTCGCCTTTCCTGCAGCCAAAGAGCAGGAGGGCTATGAGAAACAGAAGATGTATCTTTTGCATGATCCTTGTTTTTGATGAAAATGATTGTTTGGCGCGCCGTTCCCCTATAAGATGGGAATGGCAGCCAAAACGCTACAAGGCTCCTCATTTTTTCCAGAAAATAAAAAAGGCCACCCCAAGGCGGCCTCAAAAAATGTCCACAACAAAAAGCCTCCTTCGGCAAGTCTATGGCGCGGGTAGGAAGGATACCCATAACTTTTCCAGATTCAGAAGTTTTTAGGCATTCCCAATTTAAGGCTTTACTTTGTGTAATAATTTTTGACACAAAACAATACTTTATGTTTGAACGCCAAATTTTTTCGAGTTTAGAGGCGCATTTTACTGAAAAGGAATTCACTGTCATAACAGGTATGCGCTGCACGGGGAAAACGACCGCGCTGCGATTTTTGCTCGAAAAAACGCCGCACGCTATCTTTTCAAATTGGTTTCCCTGCTCAGCGCACGAATTGGAAGCAAATTGGATTACCAAAAAATCGGGATCACGCTAGGTCTCAGCCGCCACAAAGTCAAGGATTATATCAAGCTGTTCGAAGCGACTTATTTTCTGCACCTCGTCAGGCCTTTTTCACGAAGCATTGATCGGGAGATTGCCCTGCAACCCAAGATTTTTCTCGCAGACACCGGACTTGTCAACCAATTTGCCCGTGTTGATTCCGGGACTTTGTTTGAAAACGCTATCGCGGTACAACTGATGGGAATCGGGAAGGTCAATTATTGCCAAAAGAAAACCGGGCAAGAAATTGACTTCATTCTAAACGAAACCCTGGCCATAGAGGTCAAGGAAACGCCCGTGCCCTCCGATTTAAAGCTGCTTCGGGAACGTGCATCTGGCATTGGCATGGAAGATACAATGCTCGTGGGCCGATACCCGGCTTTGGGCGATTTTGCAGATTTCGTCTGGGGCGGCAGTGTTTTTGGAGAAGTGCCCAGATGAGTGGAGATGGAGTTGGTGGATTGAGTGTATTAATGCTTTATTACAGAGACTGTCTTTGTAAAACCTTCGCCGACAATCTGCACATAATATGAACCGGATGGCATTTTTTTAAGGCTTATGGTTCGTGAAATTCCGTCAGGCACCGAATCTTTATCTTCCAATATTACCTTGCCCAGATGGTCTATTACCTGTACCCTGGAGCTTGAACTTCCGTGACAAATGATGAATAATAAATCATCCGTTGGATTAGGAGAAACGGATATTGTATATCGCTTACTTTCCTCGTTCGTGGAAGTGGTCATAATAACAATATTGTCAGTAGCCGTGCAACCAGCGTTAGTGGACACCGTTACAGCGTATGTCCCTAGTGAATGGACACCAATGGTTGCTGTTGTTTCTCCGGTTGACCATAGGTAGCTCTGGCACGCACATGTTGCGTCAAGAACTGCCGTATCTCCTGCTGGCAAACTGATATTAACGCCCAAGTCTACCGTTGGCAAGGGATTAACGGTAACGGTGCCGGCAACCGAAGCACTGCAATTCGCCGTTGTTCCTGTCACGGTGTAGGTAGTCGTTGTGTAGGGGATGACCGTGATGGCATCTGTCGTCGCCCCAGTGCTCCAAAGATAGTTTTCTGCCCCGTTTGCCGTCAAAGTCGCCGTTTGTCCGAAGCAAATGGTTTGACTGTCCGATGTCACCGTCGGGGCAGGGTAAATCGTTAGATGGAGCGTAATGGTACTGTCACAGCCGGCAACATTGGTTAAGGTTTGGGTGTAAACGCCACTGGAGGTAAACGTTTGATTGTTCAAAATATAACTATTACAGGCCACGGCAGTAAAAATAGTATCCGTGGGTACGCCAAGCATTATATCTTGGATTACTTCAATTGCATCGGGTGCATAGGCATTTATTCCACTCTGGAACGATGTTATGGCTATGCACTCCTTCTGGTCAGAGCTGTCCCATACCATGAAATTATAGGCTGAATCTACTTTCAGGCCCTCAAAAATAGCAGGAGTACTCGGATCATCACCCCATACCGTAATCGCCAAATTTTCTCCTTGATGGTATTTGGCCATTCCACAGAGTACTCCGGTTGACGTAAAAACCCCGATTTCATCTCCCGAGTCAATAACATTATCCGCTATCGAATCCATCAATATTATGACAGCATTATTGCCCGTGTTTAAGTTACTGTCTAATATAAAATGAAGTGTTTCGGTCTCTCCCGCGTTTTCAGCCCGCTCGGCCACTGGGTTTCCTGTAAAATTAGGACGATACGACAGCGTGACGTTCGATAATGCCTTCACCTTATATCCCTGACCAGGAATCATATTCCCAATCGTATTGATGCCAAACTGTGGTGAATATATCTTGCCATCATTGTTTTTTACCAGATTAATCTGTGTCTTAATAGATTTAAATACCGTATCTATATTCATTGGGCTATCGCGCAAATAGCCGATAATTTGCCATCCTGTCTTTAGGAGCATTGGGTTAGCCTCCGGGATGGCCTTCTGACCTGTTACCACTAAGGTGTCCTTTTGATTGGCCTTAACCTGATAGCCTTCCTGCAAATTCCAATCGCCAATGCCATTAATCATCAACAAAGGAATGTAACTATCCCCTGCACCATCTTTTACAAGGTCTACACTTGAAGCAATGGGATCAAACACGTCTTTCATGTTTGGGTTGGTAGGCACCACATAACTGGAAATCATATTCCATCCATTGTTCAACGCAATGGCATGGCTTGCCTTGGTAGTAAGTGCGTTCATCATGCTAATGCCATCATCCGCAAAGGCATTTGTATGGGTTATTAATCCTGCGAGCCATCCAACGGGCGCGTACTGCACCGATGCATCAAATATCTCGCCTGTGCTGGCGCGCCAATATTTTATTTTAAATACTTCACCAGTATTAAATCCATTTGGGGGCAGCGGTGCGGCATCGTTGCCGTAAGCGGCAAATACAAGCGTCAAACCTGACCACACACCATATCCGCCACATTTAAGGGTGCCAGATGAATCATAAAATACGCCGATTTGGTCTCCTATTTGCAAATTGCCCCCCAAGAGGTCAGTTTTCAGGGTATCAGGAATAATAATCGTATGGTTTCTACTGGTCGGAGTAACGGTCCAAGGGGATGTATTTGGTATGTTGATATCCTGACAGATAGAAGAACTACAGACGGGGTTAAATGCGGTTAGGCATACATTGTAAACACCAGCATTGGCAAATGTAATCGTAGGGTTCGCCGATTGGCTTGTCTGTCCATCGCCAAAAGTCCATTCCCACCCGCTGAAACCAAGGCTTGCAGTAGTGGATTGGTTGGTAAAAGTGACCGTATGGTTGCTAATTGAATAGGTAAATCCAGCCGAAGTTGCTGCATCTTGAACTTCAAAGGGGTTGCTCGTAAACGGGCAGCTGTATTCATCCTTCAGGCTAAGGGTATAGACGCCTGGTTCATCAATTGGAAGCGTAGGAGTCGAAGTCGGGATATTAAAATTCTGCCCATTGGTATGCTCAAATACCCATTGTATGTCATTAAAAACCAGTGCGTTAGGGTTGATAATGTTAAGTGCGTTATTGCCGCTGTTTGGACATATATAGATCGGCCCCGTAATTACAAGCGGTCCATTAAAAAAAGGGCCGGTCGCTACATATTCCTCGAGAAAATGGTCGCATCCAACCGTCGAATAATCCCAACTCCATGCTCCAGGAGGAGTAACGATAATCTTGTGCGCAGTTTCGCCGGTGTTCCAAGTAGCGACGTATGGGATAACTTGCCCCGAAAACAGATATTCAACCCAAGCTGACAACTCTATTGTATGGTTCTGGCAATTGACCACCGACTGGATAATCGGCCCGCAGTGCCCCAGTTTCAATGCAGTTGCGATTGAATCAGGGCTTGCAGGGCCACCATTGGGCGGATTTCCGTTCGGTTCACTATTGGCGTGCAACAGGGACGGAATGACAACAAGTGCGAGGAGCGGTAGGGCCAATCGAAAAAAGGTGTAGGGCTTTGTCATAAATTGGAATTTTAAATAAACGCTTTTCAGCCGCTAAGGAACGGGGGAATAATGGCTTTGTTGATGCTATGTCGCTGTAAAAAAGGCAATATTTTATTGGTTCCTCATTTTGCGCTTCAAGTGCTCTGCTTCTTTTTGAAAGCGGTGGTGGTTGCCGAGCCGACCCAACGGGGTTTATTGGCTTGCTTAACGCCGAGAGACCTGAGACGCGGTTCGCCAAAAGGGAAAATGTGCATTTCAGCATGGATGCCCCCTTTGCTGCTTTGAATTAGAAAATTGCCCTGCGATGTTTCCGAGGCAGAAAAACTCCCAGAGAAGATTTGAAGTGAACAGATTGATTTGAAATCCTTTACACCATCTGAGGAACGTCAAAAAAGAAACGTACTCGGCTCAGCACATTTTTTTGAAAAAAAAATTGCTGAGTCATCTTTGCACACCATGCGATCACAGCAAAAAACATCCAAAATCTGCAAAAAACACTTCTTTTATACAAAAAAACCAATAAAAAAGGCCGCCCTAAGGCAGCCTCTAAAAATGTCCAATGTCCAATAAGAAATTTCCAATGTCCAAATCTACACAGCAAAGCTTTCTCCGCACCCGCAGGTGCGTGTCGCATTCGGGTTGTTGAACGAAAACCCTTTTCCATCCAATCCGCCTGAAAACTCCAGCGTGGTGTTGAACAGGTAAAGGAAGCTCTTGAGGTCGGTCACGACCTTGATGCCGTTGTTTTCAAAAACCTGGTCGTTGGGCTTCGATTCGTTGTCGAAGTCCAGTTTGTACGACAAGCCGGAGCAGCCACCAGAGGTAACACTGACCCGGACGAAAAAGTCGTCGGCCATCTTAGAAGATTGGCGGACTTCCTGGATTTTTTGCTTGGCGCTTTCTGCTACGAAAATCATAGGACGGTGGATGGTGGACGGTGGACGGGGACGGTGGACGATAATCTATTGAAAATTAAGCAGTAGCGAAGGCGGCATTGCCGTCAACCGTTATCCCATTTTTCTGTTGGTAATCAGCAATCGCCGCTTTGATCGCGTCTTCGGCGAGCACGGAGCAGTGGATTTTTACAGGCGGGAGTGCGAGTTCTTCCACGATATCCATGTTGTCAATGCGCATGGCGTCATCAAGGCTTTTGCCTTTGAGCCACTCGGTGGCAAGGGAAGACGAAGCAATTGCTGAGCCGCAACCGAAGGTTTTGAACTTCGCGTCGCTGATGAGACCCGTTGCGTCGTCTACTTCGATTTGCAGGCGCATCACGTCGCCGCATTCAGGCGCGCCAACGAGGCCAGTGCCTACGTTTTTAGCGTCTTTATTGAGCGTGCCTACGTTGCGTGGGCTTTTGAAGTGGTCGAGAACTTTTTCTGAATATGCCATGTTGATGTTGATTTGAGTTGTGGTAGATTCGGTTATCCGCCAAAGCCTCAGCGAAGGCGGGTTGATTTGATGGGGCTTTGCACTTTGTTATTTCGGCTTAAATAGGGTGTAAAAAATGGCTTTTACTCCATAATAAAGTTTGTAAATCAAACGGGTAAATGGATCAGGTGGACTTTGAATGGGCATGGTTAGTGTCGTTTTGGGCAAGCAATTTTTTGAAAGTTTCCAATTGAATGACCTCTATTTTAGGAAACTCTAATTTTTTCAATGCCCTAAAACCGCGGTCTTCACTAACAAGAAAACTTGCATTTGAAGCTACCGCGCAATCCACAAATTTATTATCGTCTTCATCAGCAAGGACATGAAATCGAAAATATACATTGACGAATTCGATGTTAGGAAGTGCTAGAAAGGCCTCTAAAACAGCTTCGCTAACCTTACTTCCCATGTGCTCTTCGATTATTTCGGCGTATTCATTCAAAATTTCAGTCGTGACACAAATCCTATAATTTCCATCTAAAAGATGCCTGAAGACCATGTGATGAGGTGATTTTGATGAAATCATCACCAATACGATGTTCGTATCCAAAACAATCCGCATCCTAGATCAAGTTTTTTTTCGCGCACGAAGTTTAGTCTTAAGCAACTGCTCCGTCTTTTCATTGTTCCAGCCCTTATCCTCCCATGCTTGATCCGCCAATGCAATTGCCTTTTCAGCGAAGAAATTTGCTAAAATTATCTTCATCTCAAGCAATTCCTGTTCGCTGAGGTTGTAAGAAAAAGTTTTTAATATTTCCAATTGCACGTTGGACAATGGATGTTGTGCTGCTGTCATGTTTGCCATATTTAATGTGCGCTCCATTCAATTTTTGTCAAATCCACCCCGTCCTGGTACATTTCCCAGATGGGGCTTAAGTCGCGCATGTGGTTCACGCCGTTGCGTACCAGTTCGATGGCTTGATCTACCTCTTCTGCTGTGGTGAACCGACCCAGCGAAAAACGAATGCTCGAGTGCGCCAGATCATCGCCCAGACCCATACCCACCAGTACATAGGAAGGTTCGAGTGACGCCGAGGTACAAGCTGAGCCTGAAGAGACCGCGATATTTTGGTTGAATGTCATCATAAGACCCTCCCCTTCAACGTGTTTGAAGGAAATATTGGCCACATGTGGCATCCGATGCTGTTCATTGCCGTTTACTTTGGTCTCTTCCATTGTTGTCAATTCTGTCTGCAAGTGGTCGCGGAGTTTGCTCAAACGGGCGGCATCTTGCAGCATTTCTTCGCGGGCGATTTCTGCTGCTTTGCCAAAACCTACAATACCAGGAACGTTTAAAGTGCCAGAGCGCATACCGCGTTCGTGGCCACCACCGTCCATTTGTGCCGTCACTTTCACACGCGGATTTTTGCGGCTCACATAAAGTGCTCCAACGCCTTTGGGGCCGTACATTTTATGCGCGGTGAACGACATCAAGTGGATGCCCACCTCGCGCGGGTGGGTCGGAATTTTGCCCACAGCCTGCGTCGCGTCGGAGTGGAAAAGCACCCCGTGTTTTTCGCAAATCATAGCAATTTCGCGCATCGGTTGGATCACGCCCGTTTCGTTGTTGGCCCACATAAGGGAAACCAGGATTGTGCTGGGCTTGATGGCCGCTTCCAATTCGGCTAAATCAATCAGGCCGTCTTCTTTGACTTTCAGGTAAGTAATTTCTGCACCGGCCTTTTCCAAGTGGTCACAAGTGTCGAGAATCGCCTTGTGTTCCGTCTCCGCTGTGATAATGTGATTGCCTTTTTTGGCATACATTTCAAACACCCCTTTGAGGGCAAGGTTGTTGCTCTCGGTAGCACCAGATGTAAAGATAACTTCCTTATCCTCAACATCTAAGAGTTTGGCTATCTGCTCACGCGCATAGTCCACAGCATCCTCGGCTTCCCATCCAAACTGGTGACTTCGGCTGGCGGCATTGCCGTGTTTTTCGTAAAAATAGGGTATCATCGCATCCACCACCCGAGGGTCGCAAGGCGTGGTGGCGTTGTTGTCAAGATATATCAGTCTGCGCTGGTTCATTTCTTATTTAGATTGATTCGCAAAGATAAACAGGCTTCTTGAAAAATGGTTTTTCTTTTTTTGATAAATTCTAAAGAGTGTTGGTTTCTTCTAGAATGGGTCATGCTGAGCGTAGCAAAGCACACGATTGCGAAGGAAAATACAGATACTTCGCTACGCTCAGCATGACACAATTGCCTGAGATTCAAAATGACTGAAAGGAGCGCAAGCCCTGCGCCGAAATCTTTACTTTTGCCCCGACTCCACCTTCCACCCTTCTTCGTCCATGCAAGACCTTTTTCAAGAGTTCCCCTCCGTAAGTAAGGCTGATTGGCTGCGCCAAATCGCCAAAGATTTGAAAGACAAGCCTTTAGAAGACCTGGATTGGCAATTATCCAACGGCTTGGTGGTTTCACCTTTTGTCCATGCAGACGATTTTGAAACAAACCCTGCACCACTTTCTGATCAGCCCAACCCTTGGGAGATTTGTGAAGATGTGAAGGTGGATGACCCAAACACTGCCAACCGCCAAACACTGGACGCACTGGAAGCCGGGGCTGAAGGACTTTGCTTCTGGCTCGACCGGCCGCTCGAGGCGGGAGATTTTAGGCAATTGCTAAGCGGAGTTCACCTCGATTTTATCGGACTCCATTTTGCGGGCAGCGCAGTGGCTGAAAATCCCGGCATGGTGCTGGGAAATCTCGAAAAACTGGCACAACAACGCGGCCTTTCCACCACCCAGTTGCGCGGCTCTCTGGCGTATGATCCGGTGCCCGTTTCAAAAATAGTAGACTGGAGTTATCTGGCTGATTTGTTGGAATATGCGCGGGAAAAATTTCCACATTTTAAGATTATACAGGTAGGTACCCCGGAACTCCGTTTCGGGGAGGTTCCAAGTGCGGAGCTCTCCCCGGAACGGAGTTCCGGGGTACTATTACGCAACGCCAACACATACCTCCAAAAACTCTCCGAACGCGGCATCCCGGTAAAAGATGTCGCTGCGGCGATGCAGTTTTCCGTTCCCCTGGGCAAAAGTTATTTTCTGGAAATTGCCCGTTTACGCGCCTTTAAACTATTGTGGTTCAATGTGTTGAATGCTTGGAACACGCCATTGCAGCCGCCCAGCATTACGGCCCACTTTCAGCCTGCGGCCTATTCAGAGGATCTGTATTCCAATATGATCCGCGCCACCACCATGGCCATGGCTGCGGTACAAGGGGGTGTTGCGCGACTCACCGTATTGCCTTACGATGCTGGACGGGAGGCGCAAGCGACTTACCCACAGGCATTTAGCCGCCGCCTGGCTCGAAACGTTCAACACTTGCTAAAAATGGAAAGCGCCTTGGATGCAGTGGCTGACCCCTCCGCGGGGAGTTTCTATATCGAGACTTTGACAAGGCAATTAGCGGAGAAGGCTTGGGGGGAAATTGATTTACGATATCCGATTACATGATTTACGATTTACGATCTGGTGCGATCTCCAGATATTTTGCCCTGTCGTTAAATCTCTAAAATCGGATATCGTAAATCATGTAATCGGATATCGTAAATCAACTTGATCCATCGCCCGCTCGCTGATCGCCGTTATAGACAGCGCAGGATTCACGCCAGGGTTTGCAGAGATCATTGAACCATCGCAAACCAGCATATTTTTATAGCCAAATACCCGATTGTTGTAGTCAATCACGCCATTGTCAGGTGTGTCGCCCATCACAGCGCCACCGAGAATATGCGCCGTGCCTGGAATTCCCATCAAAGGGGTCAACCCAAACGCAACGGCCTTTCCTTTTAAAATCACCTCGAATCTTCGGGCCAATTCAATAGCACGCGGAATAAAAGCCGTCGGTTTTTCTTTGCCCACCACAGCAGTGCGCATACCGCCCCACCAAGATCGGGTAAAAGTCACTGTGCTGTCCAGCGTTTGCATAAAAAGCATTACGGAAGAACTTTTGGCCCAGTCTTTTACTTGCAAGTATTGCCAGTATTGCCTCGGATGACTAAGCACTTCCCAGATCATTTTGAACAGCCGAACAATGAGGTTCGGGCCATCCACAAACGGCAAAAACGTAAGTCGCCAAGCACCGGAACCAGCGCCGTAACGGCATAATTCCAAGTGACTGTGCTCGTCCGTATGCAGGATGGCTCCAATGGCAATACCCTGAGATTGATCGGAGGAATTGTCCAGCTGCGTGACCGCGATCAGGCTTTCGTTGTTTGTACGGACTTCTTTACCCACCATATCAGACAGGAGTGGCAACGATGATTTTTTCAATTTGAGCAGCAAGGCTACCGTGCCCAACACCCCGCCAGCGAAAATCACACCTTGGGCTTGATGGCTTTTTTTCTTTTTAAAAAATCGGGTAGAATCCTGAAATTCAACCACATAACCCTCAGATCCGTCAGATGCTCCTATTGGACGAACATCGGTCACTTCTTGTTCAGCCAAAATTTCTGCGCCATGTTGTTGGGCAAGGTAGAGGTAGTTTTTATCCAGCGTATTTTTGGCATTGTGCTGGCAGCCTGTCATACATCCCCCGCAGAATGTGCAACCGGTGCGTTCCGGACCTTTGCCACCGAAATAGGGATCGGGCTGCGTTTTGCCTTGCTCGCCGAAATACACGGCTACGTTCGTGGCATCGAGGTTTTCTTTTTGTCCTATGTCTTCAGCCAGTTGCTCCAATGCGTGTTCGCCATCAAAAAAGCGCGGGTTTTTGGTCGCCCCCAGCATTTGGAGGGCACGTTTGTAATAGGGAAGCAGTTCTTGTTGCCAATCAGCCAATTTGGCCCAGGAGCCGGAATTGAAAAATGCGGGTTTTGGCACGGGTAATGTATTGGCATACACCAGTGATCCGCCGCCAACTCCTGTACCTGACACGATGCCTACATGTCGGAAAATCGTGATTTTCATGATGCCATACCAGCGCAGAGAGGGCAACCAAAGCCATTTGGAGAAGCTCCAGTTCGTTTTGGGAAAATCTTCGGTATGATACCATTTCCCTTTTTCGATGACCAGGACTTTATAGCCTTTTTCCGAGAGCCTAAGCGCGCTTACGGAACCGCCGAAGCCGCTTCCGATGATGATGTAGTCGTAGTCCACTGATTGCTGGATTTATTTTCTGATTCAGATAGTGCAACAAATGTAGTGTGTGCAGGTTTTTAAACCACATAGCAAACATAGTTAAGTTAGGTTCTCAAAACTATGTGGACTATGTGGTTTAAAAAACCTACGATGTGACCTCCAAACAAGCCGCCCGCAATAACTGCATGTACTTCAATCCTTTTTCTTGTGCAAATGCAATGTTCCGCTCAGGAATTCCCTCCGGGTCTATGTAATGATCCACAGCCCGGGTAATGCTCTCCTCCCGCAACAGATGCAGCATTGGATAAGGGGAGCGATTGGTATAATTCGCTGGATCGTCTTCATCCGCCCCTGCAAAGCAGTATTGAGGATGAAAACTGGCGATTTGATACACGCCTTCGTAGCCTTCCGCAATGGATAATCTTTCAGCCAATTCCACCAAATCGAGGTAGTCATCAAAATCAGCAAAGTGATTGGGGAAAATGAGGAGCGTCGTTTCAATATCTTCTGTGCGGTCAAGGAAGCGTAATTCTGCAATAACGGCCTCTAAACCAGTCTCCAGTATAGCCTCTGGAATTACCACATAGCGAATGCTTTTTCGAAGCACTGCTTTAGCCGCAAAGGGGCAAAAGTTGCATCCAATAACTACGGAATTGACCCACTGGGAAGTTTGGGCGATGATGATGGAATCTGTCAAGTGCAAGTATGTGGAATTGAATAAAGGTAGAAAGATAGGGGATTTCTGTTATTTAATACTTTTCTGCCTGCGCTTATAACTGTGTTCGTTGTTGTTATTAGAAACCGTCAATAGTTCGATGAATATTACACCACCTATCACAATTAATTCACCCGAAAAATATAAGATTCCCAGGATAGTAAGAGACTGATATAATGCTATTACTAGCCCAATTGTAAGAAAACTATACATCAGATTAGCCATTGCAATTGCTTTTAAGAAAGGGCGCCAATTTTTAGCAACAAAAAAATAGCAGCCAATTGAGTATAAAGCGTAAACACAGGCCAATAATGATAAAGGATAAAGGACTTTTCGTGGCATACCGAAATCCCCTTCATACCTTGTTAGAATGGTGCCTAACAGAAATGCTGTAAGAAAAGCACCTAATCCATCAATTAGAAAAAGTCTTTTCGGGTTGGAGATTGATCTGTCAAGTATTGATCGAAAATGCTTTGCAATGCTCATTGTTTTGCTTTATCAGTATTTATCAGCGATTCGTCTCGATTTTAATGGGGTTGTTATTTCATCGGTACTTAGGAGGCATGAAAGGTAGAGAATTTATGTTTTCTGCCCAAACTCCCCCCAAAATTGTCAATTCTTTTACCTTTCCTACCCTTTTAACTTAACTCTAACAGCCCAAGCACATATTTTTTGCGTCTGGCATTGTTAAACAGCCGTATGTATTTGGCAGGCCATAATTTGGCGTCAAACACATTTGCATTCAAACACTCGCATACCATGAAACAGACACTCCTTTTCGCGCTCTTCTTCGCAGCGCTTTTTGCCAGCCCCCTGCAGGCACAGTATTTCGGGCGCAACAAGCCCCGCTACAACCAACAGCCTTTCAAAGTGACTGAAACCGAGCACTTTGTCATCTACGATTATCTCGACAATCCTGAAAAACTGAAGGAACTCGCCGCAGCTGCCGAGTTGTGGTACTCCATGCACTCCAAGGTGCTGGGGGATACTTTCACGGTCAAAAACCCGCTCATCATCTACAACGACCACGCGGGTTTCCAACAAACCAATACCATTCAGGGCGACATCAGTGTGGGCACTGGTGGCGTGACAGAAGGCTTGCGCAACCGCGTCATTTTCCCGGTTGCGCCCACCAACCAACAGACCCACCACGTGCTTGGCCACGAATTGGTTCATGCTTTTCAGTACAACATGATCCTCAATGGCGACTCAACGAGTATGCGCAACCTAGCCAACATCCCCCTGTGGATGATAGAAGGCTTGGCCGAATACCTCAGTATTGGGCGCATTGATCCGCATACCGCGCTTTGGATGCGCGATGCGGTGCTAAACGATGAGGTGCCGCGCATCAAGGACCTGGACTCCGGCAAATATTTCCCTTATCGTTGGGGACAAGCCTTTTGGGCTTATGTCACAGGCGTTTACAGCGACGAGGCCATCAAACCACTTTTTGAAAACACAGCCAAATACGGCCTGAAGCCCGCGGTGCAGATGACGCTTGGTATTTCAGTGGATTCGCTCTCCAATGCTTGGCGCAGCACCTTAAAAAACCATTACGGCCGATGGGCAATCAAAGGCAAAAAAGAGGATTTGCCCGGAAAAATCCTGCTCGACGACGACAACGCAGGCCAAATGAACATCTCGCCGGTGCTCAGCCCGAACGGTAAGCACGTCATTTTTCTTTCGGAAAAAAACCTGTTTACCACCGACCTTTTTCTCGCCGATGCCAAGACCGGAAAACTCATCCGGAAAATTGCCAGCACAGCCTCCGATGGGAATGTTGACCATTTCAATTTTTTAGAAAGCGCCGGAACCTGGAGCCCTGATTCAAAACGTTTCGCGTTCGACGTGTATGAAAAAGGGCGCAGCGTGCTGGTTATCAAGGATATTTTTAAAGGAAAGAAAACGAATAAAGTACAAATCCCCGGAGTCCCGGCATTCAGCAACCCTGCCTGGAGTCCTGATGGGAAGACCATCGTTGTGAGCGGCCTTGTGCATGGCCAAACTGATTTGTACGAATACAATTTGAAAAGTAAAAAGGTAAAACGCCTCACCAATGACCGCTATTCAGAAATCCTCCCAACCTGGAGTGCCGACGGCAAATCCCTGGCGTTCTCGACCGACGAACTGAGCATCCAACGCGGGCGCACCAACGGCGCCTGGACGATGAACCTTGCCGTGATGGACATGGCTTCAGCCGAATCAGAAAATATTGACATTTTCTCTGGTGCCGACAACATGAACCCCCAGTTCGACAAAAACGGCAACCTGTTTTTTCTCAGCGACCGCGACGGGAGGCGAAACCTTTACCGCTATGACGTAGCGACAAACAAGGTGTTCCAACTCACCGACCTGATGACGGGCATCACGGGCATCACGCCTTACTCGCCCGCCATTACGGTAGCGGACGACCGCGACCGCATTCTGTACACGCATTACAACAAGGGCCGCTACACCATACACCAAGCGAAAGATGCGGATTTCGAAGCCAAAGAAATTGACCCGCTGGCAGTGGACCAGGTGCCTGCGTCTCTACCGCCTTTCAGCCCCAAACAGCGCGATATGGTGAACACAAGCCTCCGCCTTATGGACTCCGCTCCGGACAGCACTGCGATGAAAGCCAAGAAATACAAGCCGAAATTCCAACTCGATTACCTCGGAGGCAGCACGGGCGTAGGCGTCAACACAGGCAATAGCAGTTTTGGCACACAAACGGGTTTGGCGGGTGGTATAGACGCGCTTTTCAGCGATATATTGGGCAACAACCAACTCTATGCTGGTGCTGTGATGAACGGCGATATCCAGGACGCTGGCGGGCAATTGTCGTACATCAACCAAAAGAACCGCATCGGTTGGGGCATAAACGCCTCGCACATCGCTTATCAGACGGGGGGGTATCAATACATCATAAATGAAGATAAAGAAATAAACGGGGTGCAAACGACCCTGCTAAAAAGCGTGTTTGGCCTGGGACGGGTATTCCAACAGCGCGTCGGAGGAACGGTCTTTTACCCATTCACTGTCACAAAGCGGGTAGAAATGGGTGCTGCAACAGAGTTTTACAGCAGCCGCGTCACGGAGTATGCCGACTATTACTTTCTCGACGGCAGGTACTTCGGTTCGGATCGCCAAAAACAGCCCAAGGGGCCATCGCTCAACCTGAACAATGTGAATGCCGCATTCGTGGGCGACAACTCCTATTTTGGCATGACCGCGCCCTTGCAAGGCTGGCGTTACCGATTCGGCGTGGAGCAATACTTTGGGGGCGATTACCAGTTCACGGCTTTTCTGGCGGATGCTCGGAAATATCTCTATGTAAAGCCCTTCACCTTTGCGGTTCGAGGCTTGGGTTATTTGCGCACGGAGAAGTACGAAGACAACACCTTTAGTGTTGATTATCCGCTCTTTGCAGCCAACCCTTTCTTTGTGCGGGGCTATGACCGAGCAGTGTTCAATACGGAAGAAGACCCTTATTTTTTCCAAAGAACCATCGGCAGCAAAATGTTCGTCGGCAATTTTGAAATCCGGATTCCATTCACGGGGCCGCGCAGGTTGTCCCTTATCAAATCGAATTTTCTGGTCACTGATTTGAATTTGTTTTTTGACGCGGGCCTGGCTTTTTACGAATTTGACGAATTGAAAAAGGGTGCCGAGTTCTATCACGAGCCCATCTTTTCGACAGGGGTATCCTTAAGAGTGAATTTGTTTGGCTACCTGGTATTGGAGCCATACTTCGCCTTGCCACTTACGGCGCCCGAAAGTGAAAGGAGTTGGCGGTTTGGGTTGAATTTTATCCCGGGATGGTAGGTTTTTGGACAGGATTTACAGGATGGACAGGATAGTAGAGCGTGTTCAAGAAAGTGTGGCACACCTCGAATTTAGGTGTGCCACACTTATATGAACAATAGAATTCAGACATTTGTCCCACTTTTTTAAACATAACACAACCCAAACGCATCCGTACCGTTTGAGTGATCCAAATAACCAAATCCACAAATCTTCGCATCAACAATATATTATGACCAAAATCCTCTGGGCCGACGACGAGATTGATCTCCTAAAGCCACACCTGATGTTCCTCCAAAACAAAGGCTACGATGTGGTGACCGCCACCAACGGCCACGACGCCGTGGAAACCTACTACGAGCAAGCCTCCGACATTGATGTAGTATTCCTCGACGAGAGCATGCCCGGCCTCACCGGACTGGAAGTTTTGATGAAAATAAAAGCCCGCAACCGCAATGTGCCTGTGGTGATGATTACCAAAAACGAGGCAGAGCACGTCATGGAAGATGCCATCGGCGGACAGATTTCTGATTACCTCATCAAGCCCGTCAACCCCAACCAAATCCTGCTAACGCTCAAGAAAATATTGGACAACAAGCGGCTTTTGAGCGAAAAAACCGCGCAAAATTACCAGCAGGAGTTCCGCGAAATTTTCATGGAAATCACAGGCGGCCTCAACCAGACAGAGTGGGTGGATGCCTATAAAAAGATCGTGAACTGGGAGATGCGCGTGGATGCCAACGAGGCCACTGGGGTTAGCGAAATCCTCTCGCAACAAAAAGAGCAGGCCAACACGGAGTTCTCAAAGTTCGTGGTGAAAAACTACTTTGATTGGGTGGACAAGAACAAAGAGGTTGGACCCATTATGTCGCACTCCGTGATGCGCAAGCATATTTTGCCGCACGTTGGCAATGGAACGCCGACTATCATGTTGTTGCTCGACAACCTACGTTACGACCAGTGGAAAACCATTGAGCCTATCTTGAATGAACTGTTCAGGACCGAGGAAGAAGGCTATTTTTTTAGCATTTTACCTACGGCCACCCAATACAGCCGCAATGCCATATTTGCAGGCATGATGCCCTCTGACATCGAAAAAAACTTTCCCGATAAGTGGAAAAACGACACCGATGAGGGCGGGAAAAACCTGTCTGAGGATTTCTTTTTGGGCAAACAAATCGAACGCGCCTTCCGCAAACCAATCAAGTGGGACTATATCAAAGTCACCAACGTAAACCACGGCAAAGACCTGAACGACAACATCCTGAACTGCCTGAACAACGACTTGACAGTCATCGTCTATAACTTCATTGACATGCTCTCCCACGCCCGCACAGAGATGGAAGTATTGAAAGAACTTGTGGGCGACGAACGCGCCTACCGTTCGCTCACGCGCTCTTGGTTCTTACACTCGCCTCTCTGGATGGCATTGCGCAAACTTGAAGGTCGCGACGTACAGCTATTTGTCACTACTGACCACGGCACCATTCGAGTGCAAACACCTTCCAAAGTCGTCGGCGACCGTGAAACCACCACAAACCTCCGTTACAAAGTAGGCCGAAACCTCCAATACGAAGCCCGAGACGTGCTCGCGATCAAAGACCCCCAGAAGGCAGGATTGCCCCGCCCCAACATCAGCAGCACGTTTATTTTTGCCAAGGAGGACTACTTTTTCCTCTATCCGAACAACTACAACCACTACAACAACTACTACAAAAACACCTTCCAGCACGGCGGGATAAGTCTGGAGGAGATGATTTGCCCGGTGGTGCGGATGCGGAGCAAATAAAAAATTAAACAGGAAAACCGCAAAACAGGAGAACCGCAAAATTTAAAACTGTTCTCCTGTTTTGTGGTTTTGCGGTTTAACCCAATAAAGAAAAATCCCCCTCCACAGTTACTGCGGAAGAGGACATCCCAAAAACCGATTACATCTTTATATTGGCGGCGCTATGGCCGTAATAAGGTCAATTTGTTTTGCCCGAATTGGGCGCGTTATAGTGTTGAAGAAGCCAGCAATCACGAGACTTGAAAGTCTTTGAATATTCTGGCAGGGATTAAAAGGAATACTGAAATTGTTAACGCAAAAGTAACGCCACTTTCAATTATTTAGCATACTCATATTTTATATTTAAATGAAACCCGAATGACTTCCAAATGCAAAAGAAAGGGTTTTATCAAAAATCCTTTATGATTTTACTCATCTGATTTCCAGCGCGTTGTCCAGTGCTTCAAGCCTTTGCCGCAGGGCCAAATGTTGTGTATTGAAGTGTGCTATTTGGGTTTCTTCATTGGACAAAAGGGCATCTATTTCTCCAAAATTGTCTCCAATACGACCCTTTATAGTGCGCACATAGCCGCGCAACTTGCCTTCAAGCGCCTCTTGCATCTGCGTCCGGCCTTTAGAAATCTCTTCATCGTACCCTTTCACGATTTTGCTGCGTTGTGCCCGAGCCGTAAATCCGGCGAACAACACCCCGATCCCCGTCAGCACCCCGCCCGTTATATCAAACACTGCCATTTTTGTTACACCCGCCAAAATGAGGCCGATGATCGCCACCCCACTCCCTGCCGCGATGTTGGGCGAAACGCTGGCATTTTCGGGAAACAGCCTCCCGTCGTTGAAACTTTCGGAACGCGACATGAAGCGGGCAAAAGCTTCCTGAAGTTCTTTCATCACCGAGGCTCGTTTTTCTGAGATGGTTTCGAAAATATAGGAATCGCTTTTGACCACCGTGTTGGCAGCGCGGATTTTGAGGTCAATCATCTTCGCCATTTGCTGCACTGAGTCGGCGAGATCCACCACGCCATCATTGAGTTTGGTGCGAAGTTCGGCGTTGAGTTGGAGTTCGAGTTGCTTGGCGAGGCCGTTGAGCCAGTCGGTGATGCTGGCTTGTTTGCTGAAAAGGCCCATAAACGAACGTTTCAGCAGCGAAGGGAACGAAAGCCCGTCAGCCAGTTCCTGACCAATGCCTCTGGTGATACGGTCGTATCCATGGAGCAGGTTTTCAATCAATAAATTGACATGGTGGTTGGATTTTTTCTCCTGATTGTCCAGCGTCAGGCTGATGTCGTTTCGAAATTCAGTGTCTTCCAGGAATTGCTCGGCACGTGTATCCAGATCGCTGCGCAGGCGTTCGAGGATGTGGTGTGAAGTAGTGAGGTTGTTCTTTAGTTTCAATGCTGCAGCTCGCCCGCCCGTAACATGGGTGCGGATATAATCACGCACAGCAGAGAAATTACTCTGGTCGAAATGACCTTCAAGTTCAGCCTTGGCGCTGGTAGCGAAAATGGCTGGCTCACCCATCCCTTTTTTGATCGCAAAATCGTACAACCCGCGTTCGTTCACAGCCAAATCAGCCTCCGAAAGGAGGTCTTTTTGCTGAAGCACGAAAATGATTTTTTTATGCCAGTCGCGGTGAATGAAGTCAAAAAAGTCCCAGGCCGATTGCCGGTAGGGATTTTTGGCCTCAAAAACAAAAATGACCAGATCGCTGGCGGGGATAAAATTCTCGGTGATTTCCTGGTGTCTTTCAATGATGCTGTTGGTGCCGGGAGTATCCACCACCGCGATGTCGCGCAGAATATCAATGGGCAGGAAAATCTTTTTCAGGTAAGGATTTACTATCACCGTCTCCTCTTTTTCGCCGTACAAGATTTGTTGCACCGTATCGGTCATGGGCTGGGGCGCAACGGCGCAAATCTCGCGGTTTGACTCTAAAAGGGCGTTGACAAAACTGCTCTTACCAGCCTTCACTTCGCCCACGACGACGAACATGAAGGGCTCGCTCATCCGATTGCGCAACTCGCCCACCATGACGGCCAATGCTTTGTGCCCGATTTCCTGGCTAAGTTGCTGGAGGTCTTTCACTAAGTCTTCGCACTGGGCGCGAAGCGCGACGGTGTGTTGGTTCAGAATCATGGGGTAAACGTAGGGAGAATTGGGGAAAACGTTGGAGCCCAATAAGGTTTCCGAAAACGCTACGGTATGTACACGTTGTGTAGTCTTCTCCGCTGCGCTACGACATGACAATTCAGAGGGCACTTCACCGGTTCATTTTTTCGGGGAGGGGGCAGGGCAGACGCATATAAATTTGAAGATTAAATCTCCAAACACAGAATTTTATTTGATTGACGAATGGCGAGTACATGATTGAAGATTGTTGAAGTAGGCGTTGCGCTTAAGTGTTGTGGCTTTTGC
>Ga0163148_10001308_pt1 | contig 32723 bp, 27 predicted proteins | sample OliLakLV19MP7P2_FD_148606 | JGI IMG/M metagenome (GOLD analysis project Ga0163148, IMG submission 148606) | Freshwater microbial mat bacterial communities from Lake Vanda, McMurdo Dry Valleys, Antarctica- Oligotrophic Lake LV.19.MP7.P2 | ecosystem: Environmental > Aquatic > Freshwater > Lake >... | reverse complement strand
TCTTTTAATCGTACCAGATTGGAATTGAAACATTTGAAAGTCTGTATAAAGCCAAGTCAGTACGGAAAGCTTTTAATCGTACCAGATTGGAATTGAAACAACTATCATACAAGAAAGAAGTAAATGATTTAAGTTTTTATTTATGTTGTTAATAAATTTATGAATAAAAATTATAAAAAGGACAGATTTATTATAAAAATAAATTATTCATAAATCATAATAATCACAAAGCCCTTTGAAAACTCAAGGGACTTTGTAATCGAGAATCCAATTTTACGATTCTACTGCTCAAAACTTTGCTCCTACCGACACATACCACGTACGTCCATCACCGGGCAGCAAACCTGGACCTGGATAACCACCAGCGCGTCGCGTCGCATATCTTTTGTCATATAAATTGTTGATACCCATGCGAATGGAATAGTTTTTGAGAAAATTTACCCGAAGATTCAAGTCGGCAACATGATAAGCTGCAATCAACCCAACCTGAGCATTGGCGGTGGGTGCAGCGGTATTGGCAGCATCGGCGAAGACTTCCCCGGTGAAACTGTGTTGGTATGACAGCGATATATCTTTGTGCGTGAAAGTAGCGCCCATGCGATGGATATAATTCGGGGCGTATTCTATTTTTTTACCCTTAAGATTGGTTTCAACCAAACGTTGGGTTTGGCTATTGTAGCTAATGGTTTGAAAATCAGAATATTCTGCATTCAGCCAAGATAAAGAACCAAAGAAAGAAAGCGCCGTTTGGCGGGACTGTTTGCCATTGGAAATCAGGCTGAGTAAATCTATTTCAGCATAGAATTCCACGCCCCGCGATAGCGATGCGCCTACATTCGTACGAAGATTGAAAGGCTTGTTATCTGCTCCCAGTTGCGTCAGCGTTCCGATTCGATTATCATAAAACAGTTGAAAAACACTCACATCAAAGGTTATCCAGCCGTCCACATTTCCTCGGAAACCTAAATCAAAATTATAGCCTTTAGCGTCTTCCAGATTTTCATCAATCACGTCGGTCGTAGCCGCTTGTGTTAAATCGCTGAACAATACCGGACGGAACGCCTGCGTAAAATTCGCATAAAAACCTGCGGTATTAAATATTTTCCAATCTGCGCCGATACCTGCGAGCATCACGGTGCGGTTACGTTCCTGCGGCGCAATGTTGACGGGCTGACCGCTAGTAATGTTGGTGCGACCCTGTGCTTTATTCTGAATAAATTCGACTCGAATGCCCGGCGTAATGGACAAGCGATTTGTAATTTGAAACAAATTTTCGGCAAAAAGTGCCTGATTGCTCGTTTGGTATTGCAAAAATCGCGGATAAACATCATTCACAATTGTTAAATCGAAATTAGTACTCGTCGTGCCTGCGCCTAATTGCTTGCGGTCGGTATCACAAGTGTACCAGCGCACACCAGCGGCGAGGGCTTGTTGCTGTCCAAAAAGACTATATTTGGTTAGGGTGCGGAGTTCAGCGCTCCAATTATTATAAAAATCGCGATCTACCTGACGAGGATTGAATGTACCTAGTTTTTCATTTAATGTATCCTGAATGTTGATGGCACGCACAAAACCAACGCTATTTCGCTCAGCATCAATGTGAGAAACGCGCAAAGTCGCTTCAAAATTGGCAGTGGGCGTGAAGTGTAATGTCGCATTGCCCACGAACCAAGGCGCATTAAACCAGTTGCGACTACGAAAAGACTGTTGCGGATTTTCGTTCAATTGCGCATCTGTCAAGCCGCCCGGCTGTTGGTTTTTATAAGTGTAATAAGTAGCTTCTACTGAGGCTTCCAGTTTGTCGCTAAACCGATAACCCAGTTTTACAAAACCATTGGTCACGGTGTAGTCACTCTTGTCGCGCCAGCCATTAGCGAAGCGATGATTGACATAGCCGTAATAATTGAACTTACCCACCGTACCGCCGATGGCGTTAAAAGTGCTAAATAAGCTATAGCTACCTATTGTATTGGAAGTTTCAAAACTGAATTGCTGGTCGGTCGGAGCTTGTTTGATGCGCATATTGATTAAGCCACCAAATTGCGGTCCATATTGCAAGGAAGCCGCGCCACGAATCACTTCGATGCGTTCCAGCGCCTCCGTTGGTGGGGTATAGTAAGCCTCTGGATAGCCGAAAATATCGGGGGTAATGTCGTAGCCATTCTGTCGAATATTGAATTCCCAAGAACGATTGGGGCTCAAGCCGCGCGTAGCCACGCCCAATTGAGTACCAGAGCCATCATTTTCCCAGACCATCATGCCAGGTACTTTGGCAAAAATCTGACGCGCGTTGTTCGTTACTACATTCGCATGAATACGGTCGAGTAAAATAATTTCATTTTTTTTACCAGCATAAATCTGTCCATTTTCGATATTTTCAAAGCGGTCAATTCCAGTTTGCGAGCGCAGCGCCGAAATAATCACTTCTTTTAATTCTATGGTGTCGTGAATAGCTTCTTGAGTTTGTGCCTTGATTTTCAGAGAAAAAGACAAGCAAAATAGCAGCAAAATCAGGTGCGCAGTGGATTGTTTCATTTGTTTATTTTTATTTAGACAAAATCTAATCTCGCTGCAAAAATAGAGTTGCTTTGCCTATTTACACCCCTTAAAGTTTGTCATTTTTTGATAAAAAATTAGGTAGGCGTTAGGTACGCAGTCACTACCTAAATCATGGATGAGATTTATATGTAATAAAAAATATCACAAAACTTCAATTTCCCAATAATTATAAAATATATTAATAAAAAGTAAAATCAACTTATTGCTTAGAATTGCCCTGAATTTCATCCAACGTATTGGCATCTTTCACTTCGGTCGGCTCTTCGATGTTTCGCACACTGGCAAATTCTCGCTCCAATGCTTTTTTAACAATATCCTTACGGCGACCGCTGAAAAGGAAATCTTTTTGCACTTCACTTTTTGCCATTTTTATTTTGTATTCCTCTACCGTTCCGGCGATATTAAAATAAAGATTGAACCAACCATTTTTCTGGGCTTTTTGGGGCTTCATGTTGGAATCGAAACTTTTTAGGCGATTGGCAAGCACTTGTCCAGCATTCACTTTTATATTATAATTCATATTATTATCAAAAGTATGCTCCCCGCTTACGGTCATATTCATGGCGTTGCTTTGGATAAACATGGTGGGAATGTAAATTTTTCCATTGGCAATTTCCAAATAATTTTCCAGCTCGGCAAAGTGAATGTCGCGCAAATCCTGCACTTTCACGTAGGTAGAAAACGATTCTAGCATTTTGAAATCCTTGAGTGCGCCATCGCGAATGCGCATATCGGCGAGTACCCGAAGTTTATCATATTGAAAATTACCTGTGGTGTCCCAATAGGCGAAAATAGCGATTTTAGAATCGAGATTGCCAATCACATTATTATTCGTAATAATATCTTGTCCGAAATTCTCGGTTTGACGAAAGAACTCACTGGCGTTCAGGTTATTACAAATTAGATTGGCGGTAAGGCGTGGCGCATTTTCAAAATACATCTTGCCATCGAGGTTGAAAGAACCATTCATAGCTTTGGTGTCGCCCTTGATATTTAGTTCATTATTATTAAATTCTAATGTGCCCTTAAAATCATTACCATCTATTAAATTATAATTAAAATGCTGAATATTTGCATCAAATGTACCTTTTAAAAACTGCGTAAACCGTTGGCGCTTATGGATTTGTTTGGTTTGTAAAGAATCTATGGTAAGCGTATCGGCTTGCTGCTGATCTTTGGCAATATAAGTTAATTTCATAAGTCGGTCGATATCAAGATTTTGCGATTGTAAATTCGCCTGAAATTCTAATGCCACATTATTACGATTGGTCGAATCCGCAAAAAAAACGGGGAATGATATGAATTGCTTGTCCTTTGAATAAAATATCGCTACCCGCACCGTCCAGCTTGAATTCTGGCACCAAAAGCGTGTCGCCATGGAGTAATAATCGTCCTTGGTCAATCATCATTTTTTCATCATTAATGGTCAACGAGGCATCGTCAAATTCTACTTCCCCACTTGCTTGCACTTGCGACACGCGATTGGTATTAATCATATCTTCGTACAATCCTTTGAGGGTCAAGTTTTTAATTTCTATTTCGCCACTTCCGGCGGTAATTTTAGGATTATTTAACAAACCATATACGGCTTCCATCGGCACTGCGCCATTCATCGAAAAGTCAATATTAGGCTTGTCAAAATTGTCAACCAGCAACCGCATTTCAAATAACTCACGATTGAAATAACCTTTCAAGTTTTTTATTTCAAAAACCGTACTTTCATTATTTCTATATTTACCATTTGTAAAATTGGCAGTAAATGAAACATCGCGCAGCGGCTCTTGCGAACGCGGACTCTCGATGCGACCATTTTGCAAACTAATTTCCGTCCGAATTTCTGGGTTCAAATCTTTCGTAGCTTGCCCTTTGATGTACGTTTTAAAATCAAAATTGCCATCGCTGGTCAGCTCGCCGAGGTTTTTTGAAAATTGCTCCGGCAGTAGTGCGATGACCGAAGAAACGTTGCCTTCCGTGCAATCCAGATACAAATCGAAAGAAGGACCCGTGTTGAAAAGCTCAATTTTGCCGTCGGCTTTGAAGCGATTCTCATTGAGTACAAGATTCACATTTTGTAAATTATATATATTTTGCTCTAAGTCTATCAACGCTTTAGCGGTGTATCCCAAATTTGCTCCTATGAGATAACGCGTGCTGTCTATTTCTACAAAACTCGACTGTAGGATTGCTTCACTTTCCAAGAAAAACTTTTTTTCAGAAAATTGTCCCGCAAAAGTCGCATCTATTACCGTCATCAACAAACTTTGGTGGGTGCTGGCATCTTCATAGATTAATTCTATATTTTTCAATGCCGCTTGTTCCAAATCAATCGCAGTACCCGTTGCGTCATCTTGCTTTTGCGGCGTGGAGGAGGATTTAAAAATATCATAATTTGATTGTTTTAAAAGCTAATTATTTCGTACCGTTCGTATGCACTTTTCTAAACCCTCTATTCGGATGTGATGATGGTCTAATAAAGACAATGCGCCCAATATTTGTCAGATTGGATTTTGACTAAAAGTTATTGCCGGAAACACTTTATCTTGACTATTTTATAAAACTACCACCCTGTAACCCACGCTTTCATCTTCGCCATATCAGGATGGGTAATGCCTGCTTGTTCGAGGGCTGCAAAATCATTCAATAACACCTGATGATAGCCATTTCCTTCCCCATCTTTTTTTTCTTTGAGTTTTTCATAGGTAGTTTGAGCTTGCTGATACTGCCCCCGCAGCAAATACGAGTACCCCAGATTGGTCAAAACCCATTCTTGCGAGGTATCGAGTTCCAGACAGCGCAGGGCGGCTTTTTCTGACAAAGCAAAATCTTTAGCTAATAATGCCCACCAAGAGAGATTGCCATATTCCCTAATAGCATAATTTAATATTTGATTATCTAACTCTTTTAAATGGTCGCAGCTTTCCGCTAAAAAATATCCCGCTTTGGCTACCTTTATAAAGTCATTTTTTGCTTGTGCCGAATCTTTTACTGCAGTGACATTACTTAGCACCTTTACCCACTCCTGAAAAAAGTGAGTACCACCATCCAGGATAGCCTTTTCTCAAATCGTCATTGCTTCCTCGTATTGTTTCAGCGCCTGGTCATATTGTTTTGGGGTTTCATAAAACACGCCCAAATTATTCAAAGTCAAAGCCACATCAGGTAAGAAGGCATCGGGATTCTTGGCTGCTAATTGCCGATACATTTGTAGAGCTTCTTGGTAGGCACTATCCGCTTGCGGCATCTGTTGATTAGCACAGTAAAGATTACCTAAGTTATTTAAAAAGGTAGCCTTGCCTTCATCGGTTTTGGTGGAGGACAATGCTTGCTTGTATAAGCTAATTGCCCTTTGGTCTTGGTTCTGAAAATCTAAAAAGTAAGCGTAGTTCCCCAAAGTAAAGATATTCGTTGAATCCAACTGTAGCATAATTTCAAAACAAGTAGCGGTACTATCAAACTCAAAGCGGTTTTTATGCAAGTCGGCTTTGAATTGAAGGGCTGCAATGACATCGGTCGTACGCTGCTGTTGTACAGAATCCCGTTGGTCGAGCTCTTTTCTACCTGCTACTATTTTCCCTCGTTCTATCAGTATCTTTTCTGCTTGCTGCGCCAGATTGGCTTGTTGTAATATTTTCAGTGCTTGGTCTAACTCCCCTTTTTGAAAAGAACGAAAGGCTTCCTGGTATAAAGGAGAGGCATCGTCTAAGTTGATGGGCGCATATTTTCTTGCCAGTTCCTGGGCTTGTGCTTCTATTTTTTTGCTTTGCTCCGACAAGGCGGCATATTCGGTTTGTAAAGTTTGGATTTTGGCGGCATTGGCTTTAGCATCTTTTTGGAGTTCCACAATTGCTTTCCCTTTCTTTTGCAGGAGTGCGGTTAAGTTCTTTTCCGCTTCGGTTTTGCCGATGTTGTAAATCTGTCGGCGGTATTCGGCTATTTTATTAGGTGCTGCCATAGAAAGGCGCACCTGGTCGCGTTGCCCGGTCACCGCACCCAGTGCGTCAATATTTACCACTTCTAAGCCCTCTTTTTTCACCACTAGGTTGACCGTTGCTTTTTCGGGTACGCCTACGAATATGAGTTTGAAAATACCCTGGACATCGGTCACTTGTGCACTGGCTTTTTCAAAATCATCTTCTATTTGCGCATTGTTTACATATTTACGTTTGCCGGTATCAAATTTGCTATTGTGAATGGAAACAATGCCCGAAATGCTGGATTGTTGGGCGGTTAAAGCCGTAGCGGAAAGCCAAGCTATGAGGAAAACAAGGGTCTGTTTCATGGTATTTTGGTTTTGAAGTTATTTTTCCATAATAATATTCAAGGGTACATTCGTCTGCGGGTAGGCTTTTTTCAGCAGCATTTTAAAACCTGGTTTCAAAAATTGCACTTCCTGTTCTTTACGTTGCGCACTTTCGGGAATCTCCATGCTGTATCGTCCGGTTACGTCCGTGGTATCGCTTAAATTATCAATCGTGACTAAAACACCCGGCAAGGGTTGGTCGCGCTATATCACCGTGCCAAACACCCGACCCAAATTTTGAAGTTCCAAGGCAAGATAAATACGTCCATCGGTAGGAACGGTATAAATCGAATCGGGATATTTGGGTTTGAATGGTTCTGAGAAATCAATGTCGAGACTCACTTGGTCGCCTATTTTTACATTTTGAAAGGAAGCCGTTCCTTTATCGTCAATCAATTCTTTTTTGCGTTCGCCGCCTTCCACATCCATAAAAATGTACCCTTGCTTCCGCAATTCGTCCGTACCCATTTTACTCTCTACAAAAACGGTTGCGTTGATTAGTTTACCTTGTTTACTGGAAGAAAATATATCCCGTAAACTGTAGCCTGAAAACTCAGCTATAGCAGCTAACAAAGATAAAATAGTAGCAGCAAATGCAATAGATACGGTAACCGTACAACCTTTCCGTTTTTTCAAAGAAGTAAAAACAGATTCTTTTTCTTCTTTGGGCAATTCATCTACAATGGAGAGTAGAGAATTCGTAATTTGATTTTTCAACTGATTTAATTCTTTAATTGCTTCTGTTCCAGTTCTCTGCAATTTTTTATATTCGTTCAGGCGGGTAGATTGAAGCACTACTTCATTGTGCCATTGCTTGTTTTGCGTGACCTTAAGCAAGGTTTCAGTAGCTTCTTCGAGCTGGTTTTTCGCAATAAGGTTTCGGATGTTCGCTTTTTCCATTACTGGGTTTTGTTGAAAAAATGATTGTGCCAAGATAAAGTATAGGGCAAACGCACCAAATTTTTTTATACTTAGTAAACAGGGTTTTATGAAATAATATAAATTTAAATTAATGTAATTTTTATTCCATAAAGACCTGATATACAGTATTGGTTTTTTCTAACAATACTTTGATGCGTTTGCCCTGAATAAAGTATTTATAATAGTGATTATGCAAATAAATTCCGTATCATCCGCCGTTAATTTTCAAAGTTTATTGGGACAGCCTATTTTTCAAAATCGCGCACGTACAAAATTTTTCCAAATAATCACTAATATCTAATGCAGGAATTTTATCAAAATTGTCCATTTCACATCCTTTCTCTATGGTGCTTGACTCTCTGTAATTACAATTTTTTCGGAATGATTTCGGCTTATTATGATATCTAATATGGTAATCTTTCATATAAACTTGACTTCTTTTACTTACATCTCCTACTATCCAACCCGCTTTTTTCCATTTACCTCATGCACCCCCTAAACTGTCACGGTTTTTGAGGCGAAAAACGCGCTGCCAGTTCAGGTACCGAGGGGCAATCGGCAAATGAATGTGGGCGCTTCAAGGCTGGTGGAAAACAGCCTGCCTCGTCCGTTTTGCTGCTGATTTGCTATCTTCTTTAATCTGAATCCTCCCTTTTTCACTGTCCACAAAGATAAGCGACACCCTACGGGGCAGCCAAGCTCAAGGGTTCAGCTTCGCTCCGGTTGCGCATTTTTATTGCCTACATCAAAAAAATACTTCCCATCCCTTGCCCTTGCCTGCTTGTGTCGCCTTGTGACAGTTTCCGCAAAAAGGGAGGATACCTCAATTAAGAATCTGGCATCAAAAAAGCCTAAAACGGCTTGCCAGTCTTTCCCGCCTTGCACGCCCGAATGAAGGGAGTTTCCTTATTATGAATCACAAAACCAAGCAGTTATGAAAAAAGACAAAGTTTTACAAGTGGCAGAAGTGACATTGGTATATCGCACCAAAATCAAAGCAAGTGAACGCCCACAGATTAAAAGTTCGCAAGATGCCTACAAGGTCTTGAGTGCCAATTGGAGTGATTTGGTGGAATTTCAGGAAGAATTTAACCTGCTTTTCTTGAATCGGGCAAACCGAGTGTTTGGCATTTTCAATGTCTCCAAAGGTAGTACGAACGGCACCATCGTAGATGCTAAAATCGTCTTTGTCGCTGCCCTCAAAGCAAATGCCTCTGGTATTATCCTCGCGCACAACCATCCTTCTGGCAACTTGCAGCCAAGCCAGCAAGATATAGAACTGACTAAAAAGCTAAAACAGTGCGGCGAACTACTGGATATTCAAATCCTTGACCACCTAATCATTACACCCGAAGACGGCTATTTCTCCTTTGCCGATGAAAACATGATATAACAACTAAATAAATCATTTTATAAACCATTCAAATCAAAAACCATGACAACCACTACTCAAAATCTAACTACGCAAGATGTTTACGCGAAAGTAACAGAAAGAATCATTTCTTTACTTGAAAAAGGCGTAATTCCCTGGCGTAAAACATGGAACACCTATGGACTTGCTAAAAATTATGCTACTGGACACGTTTATACTGGAATCAATATGATTTTAATGAATAACACGGAACATTCAATTCCCTACTTTATGACATTCAACCAAGTAAAAGTGAGAAACGGTAAAATAAAGAAAGGTGCAAAAGCGGAGTTTGTGGTGTACTTCAATGTTGTATTCAAAAATGACCAAAACCAAACCATTGAAAGGGAAGAAGCTGAAAAATTGGAAAAACAAGGCAAGGAAGTAAAGGTGCAACGATATTTGAAATACTTTAATGTGTTCAATGTGGGCAACATCGAAGGTATTGAATTTGACTTTCCAGAGGTAAACTTGAGACCCAACGAAAAGATAGAAAAGTGTGAAAATATCATCCAACAAATGCCCAACCGACCAGACATTATCGAAGAAGATGCCAACCGGGCTTATTATAATCCCTTACATGATTTTATCAATCTACCCGCCATTGAACAATTTGAAAGCGCAGATCATTTTTATGCCACGTTTTTCCATGAATTAGCCCATTCCACCGGACACGAAAGTCGTTTGGCTCGCCCCGCCTTTACCCATCCAAATGAGTTCAAAAGCAAAGCATATAGCGAAGAAGAACTGACTGCCGAAATCACCGCCTCTTTCCTTTGCGCATACGTAGGCATTGATTATGATGATATTATGGAAAACTCCGCAGCTTACCTGCAAGCTGGCTAAAAATCTTGAAAAAAGACAAGTTGTTTATCTTCAAAGCCGCGGCAGCCGCACAAAGAGCAGCCGACTATATTTTGAATCAATTGAAAAAAGATTAAAACAACAATTAGACCTCATCCCACTTGGATATGGGATCTAATTTCATTGTTGTAACATCAATATTACTTTGGCGAGCCCGCCTTCAGGGCGGACAACAGCGGAAGACAGAATAGTATTAGCCGACTGAAAAACACGCTGCATTTTTCAGTAATATCCCGTCGCAGTCCACTCTAATTTTGGATAGCTCTCTCAGAGTATGTTTAAATTTCAGCTAGGGGTATAAAAAAATGAGAATCAGTTCATAAACTTGTGTTTGAACCACCAATCAAAAATTATATGGTCACTCAGTATAATGAGCTCACTGATTCTCAATGGAAAGTTATTAAAGAATTTCTTCCGGTGCAACGAAAACGTAAATATTGTTTACGGATCATTGTAAATGCAATTTTCTGGATTTTGCGCACGGGTGCTCAATGGCGTAACTTGGAAAGTCGGTTTCCGTATTGGCAAATTGTGTATTACTATTACTGGCATTGGGAGCAGGAAGGGGTACGGGATAGACTCAACGCGGGCTTAAATGAATGGGAACGGCAACGACAAAAGCGGTCGGTGTCTCCTACTTGGTAGATGGTAGTTATAACGGTACTTTTTTTGACTATGCCACCCAGGAATTAGGAATTGCAGTGGAAATTGGCGCTCGACCCGAAAGCCAAAAGGGCTTTGTGCCTATCAAATGGCGCTGGGTGGTAGAGCGTACTTTTGGCTGGTTCAACTATTTTTGCCGATTAAGCAAAGAGGTGGAAAAGACCGCTAAAAGTGCTCAAACCATGATATTGTTAGCAAATTGTCAAATCATTATTAATCGAATTTAGTAAATGGAAATTTAAACATACTCTTAGACCCAACAAAACGGCTCACTATTTTTGTGTAAGCGCCAGCCGGGCCCAACATAATGAACGGAAACCTGTAGTTAGGATAAAATCATCCGTATGAGCCTACATATTCTTTTAATTTATTCATAACATGCCTATTTTATCCAATTGCGTTATTACCAATATTTGGTTTTCAAAAAAATATTTAAAAGAAGGGGACGCAGAATCAATACCGCATAATTGATTTTTAATCACTTGCTTGCCTCTGAGATAACAAATACAATCGAAACAATTACGCAGGCTAGGAAAACCCAAACCAGGGGTCGTATAATCTTTCCTTCTAACGCGCAGCGATAATCAAACTTAATCCAGCTAAATATAACAGCAGCATGAGGTTTAACACAGCGGATGTTCCTTTAGGTGCATTGCGAAATTCTTTCCAAATCAAGATGCCCCAAACAGCGGCGACAACAGTTGCTCCCTGTCCCAATCCATAAGAAATGGCGGGACCTGCCTTACCCGATGCAATGATGCTGAACGACATACCCACACACCAGATAATACCGCCCAAAATACCCGTAATGTGGTTCTTTAGACTCCCTTTAAAATAATCGGAATAGCTAACCGGAGCGCCTACAAATGGCTTGCGCATGAGCAGCGTGTTGAACAAAAAATTGCTGAGTAAAATGCCCAGAGAAAAAAACACAACGGCCGTATAAGGGCTCAACTTACCTGCTTCGGGAACATTAAAATCGAGGAATATGGCGGCGGCAACATACTTATAAAAAAAGCCCATCAGCACACCTGCAATAATCGAAAGCAACAAACCTTTTGAAGAAGTATTTTTATTACCCGCCTGCATTTTTCTATAAGCATTTGCATTGAGTAAAATAGCTATTACAATCAATGCAACACCGCTAAATAACAACAACTGATTTCCTACCGGATTTGCAATATAATTTACCACTACACCAATCACCAATGCCAAACCAATACCTACCGGAAACGCAACAGCCATACCTGCAATAGCAATGGCAGCCACCAGTAAAATATTGGCAGCATTAAAAATAACGCCACCAATAACCGCGGAAAAAATACTGTCGTTATCTGCCTGTGTAATGTCTTCCGTAAAACTTCTTCCGCCGATTCCAGTGCTACCCAGTGTAAACGCAAAAACAAGCGAAAGCAATAAAATACCGAATACATAATCCCAGTAAAATAATTCAAACCGCCAACTGCGTGCTGCAAGTTTTTGAGTGTTTGCCCATGAACCCCAACATAACATAGTGATGATGCAGAACAGAATGGCGGTTGAATAATTTTCTATGATGAACATGTGGGTTGGTTTTATAAGTATTGAAATTATTTTTTTGCGGCATTCATATTTACCTGAATTCCATCAACAGGTTTATCTGAATAAATAATAGCCTGCGATGACTTTACTGAAAATTCAGTTGATGGATTTAATATTTTCATTCTTACAGCATGTTTACCTTTTGGCAATTGGTATTTCCAAGCAAGTTCATTGCTGCGGGTAGTATAGTTTACAGGTAGATTCCGGCTTTCAATTAGTTTGCCATCAAGGTAAAGCTCCGTGTTAAAAACATAAGTCGATTTACTGTCCCATTCCGATGCATCGCCCATTAATACAAAACCAATTCCATCAAAATCAAAACTCAATTCATCTTGAGTACTGTTCCAGGTAACAGGTATTTTGGCTACCGGATAATGGCCATCAAAACTTTTTTCAAACCGGACGACAACAGGTTGTTGGGCAGGTATTGTCACATTCAATGCATTTACCTTCCCTCCATTTTTTTCAATATTTTGCAATGCATGTTTGTAGCCTATTTCATACACGTCATTCAGGCTCATAGTCGTGTATTTGAAATCAATGTCCTCAGCCTCCTTCAAACTTCTTTTCCAGTAAGCAGGAATTTTATCATAACCTAAGACCGTACCCAAAATACCACCAACCGTTGAAGGGTTGCAATCTGCATCCTGCCCGCAGCGTGTGGCTATTTCCATTGATTTTGTAAAATCTCCACCGCCATACAACAAGCCCATTACCACGTAGGCGGCATTTACGGTTGCATCAATATTAAAGGGATGGAAAACGCCATCAGGGCAACCAATATCATTTGCCCATTTGCGTTGCACATTAAGCCAGGTTTGTTTCCAGTCGTCCGGATATTTTTTATGCCAATCAATCACATCGTGAATGCATTTATAAAATTCACTTTGTACAGGTATTGTTTTTAAGCCTTCATTTACAATAAAATTTATATCACTTGAAGTAAATGCCAGTGCATACATAGCACCCACATAAACTCCACCATACCATCCATCTCCATAGTTCATGATGTGCCCAATTTTGTCACTTATTTTTGAAGCGGCATTAGGCATAGCCGGGCTCATCAATCCGGAAAAATCACTTTCAATCTGGTAGTCAATACAGTCGGCATGCGGATTGTTTTGCCATGCCCCGCTTTGTGGCGCTTTAATACCATTTAAAATATTGTAACGCCCTGCTTGGTTGGCATGCCAAAGCATATAACCGGCATGTGCAAACGCATTCGCAAAAGAATCAACAGGCGCATCCAAACCATACTTCTCAAACACATCAACAAATGTGAGGTCCATATAAAGGTCATCATACAGGCCTGCGTTATCAATCATATTATGCTTTACTAAACTATCGTTCCATACAAGGGGCTGATAGTCGCCGATAAACGTACCCTGGAACCGGAATTCATAAGGGCCACCAAACGTAACACCGATCGTTTGCCCGGCCCAGCCGCCTTTAATTTTATCTTTCAAAACATCTTTTGAAATAGTAATTGTTTTTTGTGCATGCAGCGCATTGAGCACAAAAAATAAAAGACCAATTGTGATTAATTTTTTCATATCAAGATTTATGTTTTTTAAATATAATTATGAATCAAACTGTATTGCTACTATAATGCTTTTGTTGCGTCACTTTTGTTCTATAATAATTCTATTGAGCTTTTGCGTCACTGTATTCGCAGCTCATCATGGCCAATGTTACAAATAGAAATGTTACAAATAGATTTTTCATAATTTTAAATGTTATCTATTTTAGGTTAGGTATTTTATCACGGGTAATTGACCGTGAATCGTTCATCATTTCAGAAGCATTATTATTATCTTGAATACTCCATTCATCATGCCAGGCAACAAAATAAGCAAACTTAGGGTTTTTGCTCATAGTTGTAAGATACTGCCTATTATCAATTCGGATTGTATCACTGGGACCAAATTCAGACATTGCTAGTATTTTTTTGCCTCCAAAAGCTACTTCATAGTAAGCTGCATCCTCCTCATATGCCTGAATGGGAAAATCTTGATAAGATGTAGGGGCAACAATATCTACAAAAGCACTCCCTGGATAAGGGGAGCCAAAAGGGTCGCCAACTGGGGCATATACCCACAACAAATTGTTTAGCTTTTTTGTATTGGTAAAATAGTTATACATATCCTTCCAAACTGCAATATAGTCGGCATTAGACTGCCCGGCAGGTCTGCCAGGAGTATTTAATCCATACCAAAACCACCAGCCATTAAATTCCTGCATAGGACGCCAAAGAACTGTAACGCCCTTAGTTTGTAAATCCTGAAGAGCAGCAGTAATTACATCCAACCGAGCAAGCCAAGCACTTCTTAAACTTCCACCGGGTAAAATTTTGTTCATTTGTCCGGCAGTGCGAGAGTCCGATCGACTGTCCTGAGGATGATCATTTTCATACAAAATATCATCTGTCAAAATATTACGTGGTGTATAATTTATGGTAATAAGACCACCCGCGTTCCAGTATGCCGCCAGTGAAGTGTTTACTCTTTTTAAGGTTTCAAGGCTGTTTGTCAAGGTATATTCATAATCAACGCCTAACATTCCGGGATATTTACCGCTCTTCATAACTAGCGAATCTATATTATATTTATATGCACCTATAAAATCTGGATTATCTGGATTGAAGAAATAGTCGGCTCCATGTCCTGCATTTTGCCCCACAATTACACCTGGGGTAGTTCCATAGCTTAAGTCCCACAAATAATCATACACTTTTTTGGTAGCCTGATTTGCATTCGGGTTAACCGGATTTGCATTCGGGTTAACCGGATTTACATTCGGATTAACCTCTTTAGAACATGATCCCAAGCAGATCATCGTAGCTAATGTTACAAATAATTTTTTCATAATTTTAAATATTAGTTAGTCGTTAATAGTTATTTATAACGTTTCACAGCGTTTGTTTTGAATAAGTTGTGTTATTTTCTTTTCAAATAATCAACTTCTTTTAAATTATTTAAATTGATAAGCGCCAATATCCGGCGCACTATTTTTCGGCAACATTTTATTTTCCAAATCAGTGCTGTAACCAAGCCATTGCCCGGCCTTGATTGCAGGACTGTTTGCATTTATGCGATAATCTGAATTAGTTATACTCAGGAATTGCGGATCAATAATCTTCTCACTTTCACCAAGTGGTTTTCCGCAGGGGTCTGCTGTACTTGCATCTAAGCAATAATAAATATTGTTTTCATGAATAACCTTTGCGTAATTGCCAACATTATAAGGAGCTGTTATCCAAACTTGTATTCCATTTGCCACAAGAAAAATATTGTTCTTTAAAGAGAAATCAGGGTTCGTCATCGTAAACACCGTGTTAACTGAGCCATGATTGGAAGGTCTTGTTCTTATAACGGTATTGTTGTCTACCCTTGAACGATTACCTCCCCAATAGAAAATAAATTGCTGGTAATCGTCACTAAAATTGTAGTAAACATTGAGGCTGTCGCCGGTTACTTTAGATTCTATTTCAAGAAAACCCTGATTGGCTATTGATGTGTTGTGATGGACATTAACATGATGAACTTTGTTGCCGAAATATCGATCTTCGAATTCTATGAAGCCCCCGTCAGCGCCATAGTTTCCGCCAACTTTTACATAGTTCGTGCATTGATTATAACTTACGTCATTGTATGCATTGCCTATTACAATACCAATGGGACCCCAGTCGGGCTCAGAAAGAAAACGGTTGCAATCGTGGAGGTTATTGTTTGCAACTACGCAGTGTTGACCATTGATGTAAATACCAATTGGGCAATCCTCAAATTCATTGTTTTTAATGTTTAAATGATCTGATCCCGTTACGCCATACACAGCACCCATTAGAAGTATTTCTTTGTCAACTTTTGTTGCGGCATTTGCGCAATTCATAAAATGTAAGCCATCAATGGTTATATAGCTTCCTTGCAACCGGATAACACTACCATTCAAAAAACTATAATCCGAGTTTGTAAAAGCCGGACTGTTGCCTTTACCGTATGTGGAGAAAACAATTTCTTTTCCGGGCTTGCCGGAGCTGCTTACAATAAAACCTCCCTGAAAAGCCGAGCCTTTTGCAAACAATATACTATCCCCTGGTAAAAACTTTTGGTTACTTAAATTCTTTAAACTTTTCCATGGTGAATTTTCTGAGATGCCTTTATTATTATCATCCCCTGTGTTTGAGTTGATATAATAATTTGTGGTTATACCAGTTTTTAAGCTTTTTTGTTTACTATAACAACTAAATAAAAGACTCATCAAAAGCAAGCCAAATGTAATACTATTATTTTTCATTGAAACATTTTTAAATAGTGTTTATTTTTTTAATCAGTAACCCGTGTTTTGAACAAGGTTTGGGTTTTTATTGATTTTATTCTGTGGTATCGGCAGATAATACAAAGCCTCTCTCCAGGAACGTGTTTCCATTTCTTTTACTTTATAAGTAAACTGCTTGACAGCAATTTTTGTAATTTCCATTTTATGAACAGGAAGACCCAATACATCGGGTGCAGTTTTCCAGCGGCGAATGTCGGCTGTGCAAAGGCCGGATTGTCGCCCAAAAATATTTTCCAACCCTTTGTCATGTCTACAGTTGGAGGCGTGGCCCGTTGTGCTTGGATGATATACATCAGGCCACCATGCTTATCAATCCAATTGTTTTTATTTTCATAATCACTTGATTTTTTGTTTATGGCTCCATTTAATTATTGCGAATGCCTTACTACTTTGGTGAGTTTTAATAGAGCTGCCAAGTCATTTTTTCCTTCTTTCATATGTTTCATTGTAAGAAGTTTTTAAAGTAGTGATTGTGTGTTCATCAGTTTATCGTTTTACGCACCTGAAACCAACAGCTTCGGACCTGTTATACCCGGGATTGAGCCACCAGAATTTTAGCCGCTGGTTATTGGTTAGCAATCCATTTTCGGTATACCATAGACTGTAATACGACTGGAACCAACTGCCACCACGCAGGTATGAAAACCAGTGCATTCCATCGTCGTGAAAGCTATCGGTCATTTCGGCCACATTGCCCGTCATATCCAATACACCAAAGGGGCTGGCACCGCCAGGGTACGAGCCAACGGCCCTTGCACCGCTGCTTCCCACATTAGCAAGTGTACTGTCCCATTGGTCGCCCCATGGAAATAATCTTCCATCGTTGCCTTGCGCTGCATATTGCCATTCGGCTTCCGTAGGCAATTCTTTTTCCGCCCATGCCGCATAAGCTTTGGCATCATCCAAATCAATATATACCACCGGATAATTGTCCTGCCCTTTGGGATACGTTCCGTTTTTCCAATGCTTCAAAAAGTTCTGATCAAACTTTGGTTTATAACCGGTAGCATCCAAAAAGGCCTTGTATTGTTTATTGGTCACTTCGGTTTTGTCCATGTAAAAATCTTTCAAGTCCACATCGTATTCCTCTACATAAGTGTCGCCCAAAGGTCCTTCTTTATAGTTGTTCAATTCAAGCCCTTCACGCCAGCGGTTTTGCTGCAGGTAGTGAAATTTTGTACCTTTTACCAAAACTATACCGCTGGTTGCCTGCTGTGCGGACGCATAGCAAGCAACGCACATACCTGCCATCGTTAACATGGTTTTAAAAAATTTAAAAGAGATTTGTCTCATAACTATATTAATATTTTAAGGTTTTTAATAACCTAACTTAATAAGGTACACATCCTTTACTTCATTTTCCTGGTTGCGGTATTGAACCATTACATAACCATCGGCACTCTGTCGGCATTCAGGCTTGCTAAACGTTAAGCCTGCTGCAGCCTCAGTGCTTTTTGTAATTTCGTTTCGCATACCTGCATCAAACCCTATTAATTCGATCGTTCCCTTAGTTAATCCCGGGGTAGTAACATTCCAACCTTCATTCGTTTTATCAACTTTCAGTAACCGGGGTGTTGCCACCAAACAACCAAGGTCTTCGGGCATTTCCCGGGGAAGAAAAATTGATTTTATTCCCTGCACTTCCTGTATGTCAACCTGCCGTTTATTCCACACATCCGTTATATGCCAGTTGTCGGGCAGGTTGATGTTGAATAATTTGCCAATAATCCGGTTGTCGAAAAAATGCGATACGCCTGCATGGTTGGCCTGGTACAGGGTAAATACTTTTACATCGCTCCCTAAAAATCCATTTACAAACAATTCGTCTTTGAAAGTAGGAATCAGCGGTACTACGTCGGCTGAATTGATTGCATCTGAAAAATCGTGCATGATGGTGTTGTACCGATGTATCAATATTTTTTCGTCGGCTGACTGCAGGTTGATTTCGCCAAATACATCGTCCCATACCACCAAGCCGGTGGCATTGAAAAACGCTTTTTTTATGAGTGGTATTCTGTCACGGTCCCAGCGCTGTATTTGAAAGGCCCTGTGTTCGGGAATAATAAAACGAAGCAGGTCTATGCGTGGCATGGGCAGGCTGGTTCGGGGATGATCCCAACTGGTAGTGGTTACTTCCAAACCATCTAGGTCTGGCCTGCCTTCGGTTACAAACAAGGCATCAGGATTGTATACATCTACCGCCTTCCTGAATTTATTATTCGATTTTCTTTCCGTGTCAAGCAATAAGCCATCGGCGTTTACTTTTCCCAATACCACGGCCTGCGTCTGGTACATATCGGTTCGTTTGCCAATTACATCCCATGGATTGTAGGCGAGGTACACGTGGCTGTTTAGTTTGTGTGCCCTGTCTACAAAATCTTTTACCCCGGCCAAACCACCGGGCAGGTCTTCGTATAGCGCAAACTGGTCACGGCTATCCACCCCCACCCTGGGGTAGGCATGCCAAAAGTAAAACTGGTCGAAGCCGCCGTATTCCTTTTTGGCATTGTTGAGAAAGTTTTCGACCAGGTAAGTATTGGTGATCGGATCGTACAACCGATGGTTGAAAATAAATGAATGATAAGCAAGAAAATCCTTCTTGTACTTTGCAAGACCCGGTCGCTTATAAAACGAGAAATCAAATGCATTTCTCACTTTATTGCGATACCAGTTAAAGGCCTGGTGCCAGTCGCCGGTAAAGAATTTTATCGTCCCTTTAAACACCTGTACGGTATCCTGTTTTTTAATATCGATGGTGCTGCTGGGCCATAAAGCTTCTTTAATAGTGGCTGCACTCCAATTAACCTCCGTTTGGGCACGGTCAACCATTACACTTATTTGTTTACCGGGAAACTCAAGCACTGTAGGAAAAGCGGGGTCCTCGTAATATTGCATGTCTACGGTTGGTGCCTTTGGCTGACGCTCCCAGTTATCCACCGCATGGTAGTCAGCCATTACACTTTCGGAATATTTTTCCAACACATAGTTGTATCCCTTTTTATACAGCAGCCGTCTTTCGCCACCGGGATCGGGTTGAAGCAATGAAAGCCATGGAAGCCTTGGTACTAGGGAAGTACTGCTTTCGCTGCGGTACAAGTCGCTAACACCGTCTATGAATTGGTTGGTAATTTTAATGTCTGCTGCAATGGAAGGACTGTTGTCGAAACCCAGGTTAATCAACAGATGAAACGGGTTTTCGGGATAATTGGAATAAGCGTGTATCTGCACACTGGCCGTAGTTCCCGACCGTTTGATGGTTACCTCACGCAGTCCAAACCCCACATTGTTAAGAGTCCAGTTATTGTCGATGCTTACGAGCGGCATAGGTTTGTCCGCCTGCAGCATCTCCGTATTGGACGGTTTGTAGAGCAACGAAGAAACCTCTAACCGGTCGTTTAACTGTATGGTTAACGAAAGGCTGTCGTTGGTGACATAAATGACTTTGGGATTTTGGTCATTGGGTACAGCCCTTATGTTTACCTGCGCTGAAACACCGCAATCAATAAACATAAATCCTGCTAAGACCAATAAACTGCACGTTACATATTTCATACAATCGGGAGGTTTTGGGTAATTGATACCTTAAGTTTAATTCTTATGGGCACCGAAACTAACCGGCATCATCGTTTAATCAATAACCGGGGTTCTGTTGCAATTTGGGATTTTTATTTATTTCATCCTGGGGAATGGGCAAATAATAGAAAGCAGGCCTCCACTCACGGGTCTCCATATCTTTTACCTCGTAGGTATATTGATTGGGGCCTGTTGCGGTAATTTCCATTTTCTTTATGGGTTCGCCCACTAAAACCTCGGCAACTTTCCATCGGCGAACATCAAAGAAATATACTTCTTCAAACGGCAATTCAACTGTTCTTTCGCTTCGTAACTTATCCCTTAATGCGGTTCCAGCCAATGAAGTATTAAGATCGGGCAAGCCGGCACGAGTGCGAACCATGTTGATGTATTTGCGGCCCTCATCATTATTACCAAGGGCTATTTGCGCCTCTGCATAGTCCAGCAATATTTCCACATACCGAATTAAAATCCAATTTTCGTTGGCTTTGTCGGCACCACCAATTGGGTTTGCCTCGCTTATAAACTTACGGCCGTAGTAACCCGTCATTTGGCCACCTGTAGCATATTGGTCAAATTGACCGGGGCCGCTTGCGCCATCTGTAAATGTTTCCACAATTCGACCACGCCATGGGGCACCATTGTATAAAATAGATTTGTAGAACCTTGGATCACGGTTAACATAAGGATTATTAGGATCGTAACCGGAACCAGCTTCATTGATGGCTTTACCATTGCTCATTTCATACATATCAACCAGTTGCTGACTGGGTCTTAGGGCACCAAATGCTCCCTGAAAACCCTGTGGATTTAGCCAGTATTCGGCTCCCTGGGTACGAATAGGAAATGCATATTGCAGATCGAATATTACTTCGGAGTTATTGTCAACGTGAAACAATCTGTAGTAATCGGGGTATAAAGAATAAACACCCAGGTCTATCACTGCTTTGGCAGCGTCTGAGGCAGCCTGCCATTTTGCACTGGAGTTACTTTGGTTATGCAAAGGACTGGCAGCGCTTAATAATATTCTCGACTTTAAGGCCAATGCTGCTCCTTTACTTGCTCTACCTAAATCCGCACCATCCCATTGTTCGGGCAATAAAGTTGCTGCCTGGTCGAGATCAGAAGAAATGAAACCTACACACTCGTCATACGAATTGCGTGCCACCATTAAATCATCGGTCAGCGCCTGGGGCTTGTCAATTAACGGAACGCCTCCAAACAGGTTAACGAGTTCGGTATAGTAATAAGCCCTTAGAAAATAAGCCTGTCCTTTCAGTTGGTCAATAGCAGCAGGACTACCTTGAAGAGTACCTGCATTGACCAAAACATTGTTTGCAGCCCTGATTTGCGTATAGCATATGTACCATTCATCCTGAAAAGGTGCGGAAGCCGGAGTTATATCACCAATATTCCAAGTTTGGGTAGACATCCAGTTATGCCCCTGGTCGCCTAAATTGGTGGCGCAATCCATGTTGCGTTGAATACCTCCGGGTATTGCTGCATAAATATTATTCACATAAAGAGTAGCCAGGTTAACATCAGTCCATACCAGCCCTTCGTCTATTTCGCCCAAAGGATTTTTATCCAACACGTTTTTCTCGCATGAGAATAGCAGCATGCCCGTTGCTATTAAAGAAACTATTTTTAAAATTTTCATATAGTTATTTTTAAATAAGTAAGTAGGCAGTTTACAGTAAGCAGTTGGCAGTTCGCAAAACATTGAAAATCAATTAATTATTCTAAAATAAAAATGTCGTTTAATTCTGCTCGATTACTTATCAGGTTAATTAAAAGGTTAGATTAACTCCAATGCTTTTTAAATTGGTAATTGGATAATAATAAGGCAGGCCAGAAGCCGATTCAGGATCAAAATCTTTTTCATTTGAAAAAGTCAACAGGTTGGTTCCGGTAGCGTATATCCTTAGTTTTGAGATAAAATTGTTTTTAAAGAATTTCTCAGGGAAAGAATAGCCCAATTCAAGATTTTTTAAACGCATGTATGCAGCATCACGCAACCAGAAGCTTGATTCTTCCTGCTTGTAATTATTATCTTGCAAAGAAAGCCTTGGATATGTTGCATTTGGATTATCGGGTGTCCAGTTATCTAAAATCCAATCCAGTGATGAGGAGCCGTAAATGAATTCTGGATAAACTCTCATCACATTATATCCAGCCGCTCCCTGCCAAAGCATGGAAATATCGAGGCCTTTAAATGATGCACCCAATGTTAATCCGTATATATTTTCTGGAGTTGCTGATTTACCAATAGCCGTAACATCAAAGTTATCAATCTTGCCATCATTGTTTACATCTTTGTAAATCAACTGTCCCAGTTTTGGATCCACCCCAACAATTTTTGGCAACTCTTCAATTTGCTCTTGTGTCTGGTATAAGCCCTGGGCTACATAACCATAAAACTGCCCAATAGGATATCCGGTGCGTTGTTGATACGATGGTATATTGGCAGCCTCGTCTATGAAAGTGATTTTATTACGTGCTAAGGTGTAATTAAGGGTGGCGTAATAAATAAACTCGCCGCTCCTGCCCCTATAGTTTAGTGTAAACTCTACGCCATGATTTTTAACACTGGCAATGTTTTCGACTGGAAGCGATGCGCCAAAGGTACCTGGCACCGCCTGGCTTCTCTGAGCCAATATGTTATTTCTTGTTTCGAAAAACACATCGACGGTACCTGTAAATTTATCATTTTTAAGACCGAAATCGAGACCAAAATTGGTTTTCTTGGCACGCTCCCATGTTACATTAGGATTGGCCAATTCGCCAGAATAAAGGGTTTGCACGGGAGTAGCGGTAGGACCACCAAACACGTAGTTGTTATCAAAATAAACCGGAGCTCGGTAAAGGAAACTTCTATAACCAACATTATCATTACCTACCTCTCCATAGGAAGCCCTCAACTTTAACGTGCTTACCAGGTTAACATTTTGCATAAATTCTTCTCCCATAATATTCCAGCCTACAGCGCCTGCAGGAAAGAAACCGAAACGTTTGCCCGGAGGAAAATTTTGTGAACCATTGTATCCAAAGCTTGCCTCTATAAAATACCTTTTGTCGAAGCTGTAAGATAACCTGCCCAGGTACCCTTCTCTTCCCGCTTCAGAGGCACCACCATCATTATTAATATTGGTACGTGGCCCTGCAAACAATTGTGGCAATGCCGAAAAAGCATATTCAGTGCGGGAGGCATTAATATTATTGTTGTAGTAGGCAGTTTGTGTGTATAAAGCCAACGCAGTTACTTCGCTTTTGCCAAAAGTTCTGGAATAGTTGAGGTGGGTTTCAAAAGTATTATTCCTGTATTTTGAAAAGCCCTGGTACAATGCCGGCCGGGCATCTCCGCCATATTCTTCGCCAGTTACACTATTGTACGACAAGTAAGGTGTATAAAAGTCATTGTAATCAAAATACCCAAAGTCGTGGGCTACAATTATTTTAGCCGATAATCCTTTGGTTAAAAAATCAAGATTTTGATTTACCGTAGCAGTTGTTTGCAGGTTAACCGGAACCTCCTCTCTTTTACCTGCCACCGTTAAATCACCTATTGGGTTTGCTCCCCAAAGCGATGCAAACGTTCCATCCTCGTTTCTGACGGGAAATGCGTTAGGTGGTAAATAAGTCGTCAGGCTAAATATGCCACCATCTTGCGTAACACCACCAATACCCGGTCTTGTTATTTTCTGAAAGTCGCCGGCTGCTGTAATAGAAACGGTAGTAGTTTTTGTTATATCCGCATCTATGTTTAAACGACCATTGTATTTTCTTAAATTGGTAGACCTGTAAATAGCATCTTGGTCAAAATAGCCGAACAATGCGAAATACCTGAATTTATCCGATCCTCCACTCATTGATAGGGAATGCCGCTGCTGAAGCGCATCTGGTTGAATGGTAGCCTCGTACCAATTTATGTCAGGGTGAGTAAAGGGAGCAGAGTGGTCTTTATACTTTTGAAGATCATCAGCAGTGTACAGCAATTGGCTTGGCGTAAGACTCGGGTCATCATTTTGTTGTGCTACGTTGTAAAGGCGGGCAAAGTCGTATGAATTAAGATAATTGGGAATATTGATTACGTTTTGCAAACCAGCATAACTGGTATAATTGAAAGTGGGTTTAGAAGTGACACCTCGTTTGGTGGTAACCAATATAACCCCGTTGGCGCCCCTGGTTCCATAAATGGCGGTGGCAGATGCATCTTTAAGAACGGAAATAGTCGCAATCTCGTTTGGATCGATCTGGTTGAAATCACGCTGAATACCATCAACCATAATCAGGGGTTCGTTTCCATTAAGCGTCGCTCTTCCTCTTATCAGTAATTCGGCGGCATCGTCGCCAGGCTCGCCATTACGTTGTACCGCAATAATGCCCGAAACACGCCCTGCCAAGGAATTGCTAAGGCTGGGTGCATTACTTTGTACAACCGCATCACCTTGCACTGTTGAAACAGAACCCACCACACTTTTTTTATTCTGTTTACCGTATCCAACAATTACTATCTCTTTGAGTTGGGATACATCTTCACGCAGTAAAATATTGATATTACTTTGCCCATTCACTGGAATATTTTGCATTACATAACCGATAGCGCTAACCTGCAAAACACTTTCATTATTGGCAGAAATATCAAAGACCCCATCGCTGTCTGATGCTGTGCCTACAAAGCTTCCGCTAACCAATATGTTTGCACCTTCTATTGCCTGGCCAGTTTTTTCAGCAGTTATTTTGCCCGATACTAAAAGAGAATTATTGTTATTTTTTTGGGCAAAGGAGAAACAAAATGTTAGTGATACACACACTATTAACATTATCGTTTTCAACGACGATATTTTAATTTGGAGAAGATGAAGTTTCATATACAATCGTTTTAGTTTTTATCATTGCGATATAATTCCAAGTCTAAAATTCCGGCAAAGTATTTTTTATGAATATTTTTAAATTCCGATCAATCAATTTATTTTTAAATGACAACTTTATTAACTGTCACAGCATGCACCTCATTTTTATAAGGTGCAGAAGCCTGTGCTCCCATTCTTGTTACTGAGATAGCCGCAGCCTGGCAGGCAAATTTGGTGGCAGTTATTACATCATTTCCTTCTGAAAGTGATACCACTAAGGCGCCATTAAAAACATCACCCGCTGCTGTAGTATCTACTGCGACTACCTTTGGTGCTTCAATTATAACACAGTCATCATTATGAAGTACCATAGCACCTCTTGGGCCTAATGTAATAATAACCGTTTCTATCCCTTTTTTATGTAGTATTTGTGCGGCTTCTTTTGCAGAATCGTCATCGGTAATTACAACGCCAGTAAGCATTTGAGCTTCCGTTTTATTTGGGGTAATAATAGAGACATATTGCAGAAAATCATCACTTAAAGCGCATACGGGGGCAGGATTTAGAACAACCTTTACATTGGCTGCTCCGGCAACAGCTATTACATGCTCAACTGTAGCAACCGGAATTTCTAACTGCATTAATACAACAAATGCTTCTTGAATTTTTTCTTTTGCTTTGTAAAGGTTAATTGGGGTTAATTCTGCATTTGATCCTGAAGCTACTACAATGCAGTTCTCACCATTTTTATCAACAGTAATCATTGCAACGCCAGATGGATTCAATGGGTCGCTTATGATAAGCGAAGTATTGATTCCTTCTTCTTCTAATAATTGCACAGATTGTTTTCCAAAAATATCATTACCGGTTTTTGCAATGAACGTTACGTTACCACCAAGCCTTGCTGCAGCAACGGCCTGATTAGCACCTTTTCCCCCGGGGTTCATAAAAAACTTCCCTCCAAGGATTGTTTCTCCCGGAGCAGGCAGGTGTTCCGCTTTTATAACCATGTCTGTATTGGAACTGCCAATTACTACAATTGAAGGAGGCATAAGCAATTTCGTTTTGTGTGTGTAAAATAGAATAGAAATAAAGTGGATTTTTTACCAATATTCGTAACGAAAAGAGAATCCTAAAATGGTATTATCCCTTTTGGTTTGAGCATATTTAAGAATTAAGTTCCAAGATTTAGGCAAACGGTTAAGAATAATTTGGCGATTGGTCTAAGTCATCCAGACTTCTTTACTTTGTGCGGTTCTTTCACAATTCTTAGCATGTCTTTAAAAAAAAAATCAACCAGCCAAGGTACTGATCAGCCTCTCACATGACGCCATGGTTCGCCCGTGCGAAGCAGATATAAAAGCTTGTTCCCTTACTATTCGCAAATCATGTTTGCGCGGGTGTTGTATGGAAAGATATTCTTTTATAACTTCCCACTGGGAATCACGTAGCTCTTCGTACTGAATGGTCATAGACATTAAGATTGTTGGGGCGATTTCAAGTTTATGGTTTATGGACTAATTCCTAATTTTTTACTCGCTTGTTGAAATTTTAAACCTACTTATAAAAGCACACAACAAAATAATAGCTATGGCTCAAAAAAATACCTTGTACCTGCTAGTGCATTCGCTTACCAAGGCTGAAAAAAGATACTTTAAACTATACACTGCATTACAGAAAGGCACCAAAGATTACCTGTATGTTTTTGAATTGCTGAAACAGGGAAATGACGCTGAGGCTGCAAAGGAAATATTTTGTAAAAAAAAACATCACTCCTCTTTTGAGGCTGCCTGCAAATACCTTTTTAAGGTAATAACAGATTGTTTGCTTTATGTAAGAATTAATGATAACATCAATACAAGACTTACTACTGAATTAATAAAAGCAAAGATTTTGTTTGAAAAATCTATTTATGAAGAAGGGTTTAAACAACTACGAAAAATTCAACATGAAGCGGCGGAGCTACAGGAATTTGAAATACAATTACAAGCTTTACGAATAGAAATGTATTATCTCAACAATCTTAATTATTATTCAATCACAGAAAATGAACTGGTAAAGAAGCAAATAAAAATGGATGAACTGCTTAAATATCAGAAAAATATTCATCAACATACTTCATTATATGAACTGCTGCGACACCGCCTGATGTATAAAAGTAGCATAAAGACAAAAGAACAGAAAGAAGAATTGAACGACCTGGTGGTTAGCGAACTTAATTACAAAGCTAACCCCTTAGCCAATACTTTTGAAAGTCAAAAAATTCATCTGCTGTTCCAGGCTTATTATTTTATTACTGTAAGTGATTATAAAAGCGCACTCAAAACTTTTTATGAAGTACATGAACTTTTTGAAATACATAAAAAGCTGTGGCTTGAAACACCAATTGATTACCTAAGTGCTGTGGAAGGATTATTAGACAGCCTTCACTCCATAAAGCATTATGATGAAATGAACTTCTTTGTAAACAAGTTGCACCAGCTTGAAAAGAAGACCGTATATTTTGGAGTGATGGTAGAAAGGGTTCGGTTTATTTATACTATCAGACTTTATATTGACAGCGGACAGTTTAATAAAGCAGAAGAAATAATAAAAGAATTTAATGAAATTCTGATAGCACGTATAGATTATCTTGACCTGAACAAACAGGCCGAAATATATTTATACATGGCCATCGTTTATCTGGGAAAAAACAATGTGAACAAAGCCCACAAACTATTAAATAAGATATTGCTTGAAAGCAATCTTTTTTACAGCTTACCGGTGTACAGGACTTTCAGGTTGCTGCATTTATTGGTGCATTATGAATTAGGAAACCATGAATATATCGAATCCGAAACACGCTCATTGAAAAGAACATCAGGGGTTAATCATAATAAATCATATAAAATAGAAAAAATAGTTTTTAAGTTTCTCCGATATAAAACCTTGCCTTCCACTTCAAAAAACCGGGAAGCTGTTTGGAATCAATTTAAAAAATCATTTGAGTTATCTCTTGCAGATAAATATGAACAACAATTTCTGAAAATTTTTGATTTTGCATCATGGATAGAATCCAAACTCTGTAAAAAACATTTTGAGAAAGTATTGATAGAAAAATTTTCAGGAAATCAGTAAGTAATGTTGCGTGCATCTTAGCGTTGCTTAGTTCGTGGTGTAGCGACAGCCAGCGCGAAGTGCCGCATTTTTACAAAATTTTGGTAAGGAGTTAGGAAGAATCGTGGAAATGCCTCAGCAAACGCTAGAAAAAGACTTAGTAGTTATTTTTACTAAATGAATTTACTAAAAATATAAGAAAACATATAAAATTTATTAATAATTATAGGTTTCTATAATAAATTATTCCACTTGCGGGGCTAATCTTATCAAATGCCATGCGGAAGTTGATATTCATGCGCGGTGGAATTCCTCGCCCGCTGGAAAACATAAAATAATCATGGATATTTATATTAAAATTACCATTTATATAAAATTCGTTTTTCTCGTCCGTTCTTTTGGCTTGAATCGTAATGGGGCGGTACATGCCTCGATAGTACAAAGAGCCTTTCATCGATAGATTCTTTAGGCGAAGTTTTTGCTCTTTAAGCGTGTATCCCTCGTCTTCTATGATTTGGCGGATTTGCTGGATATTTTCTGAAGTAATTTCATTTTGCGAAGAAAACACCATGTCATCGGCGTAGCGGGTGTAAGTCCAACCTGCCCAGTTGGCGAGTTGTTGGAGGTCGTGGTCAAGTTTTACGGTAGCAAAGTTGGATAGCACGGGCGAGGTGGGAGCGCCCATCGGTAGGCGTTCTTGGTGGGTAGTAAGGCGCGTGAGGAGTTGGGCGAGGTCATCTTCCAAAGTAAAGGGTTCACCTTTAAAAACTTGGTAAACCCGCTCAAATTTCACTTGATGGAAAAAATCTTCAATATCGGCATTGAACAACCAGGGTGCGCCAAGGTGTCGAGCGGCGTTCGTCACGATGTGTCGCGGTTGCGAGTCGCCCTTGGGGCAGAGCATAAAGCCATAAGCGGCATCGGAGCGTTGGAGGTAATAGGCGCTTTGTAAAAAGTCATTGAGTTTATCCTGCACTTGTTGCAGTTCGTGTTCGGGGTCTTCAATCCAGCGTTTGGAGCCGTCGCGCTTGGGTACGGTGAAGAGGTTGTACTTTGGATTCAGGGAGAGCAGGTTTAATTCATATTCGGACAAACCGAGTAGGGCTTCGAGGTCATCTATGTGGCGAATGGCACAGAATAGTGCCGCTTGCTGGCGAAGTTTTTCGATGGTACGCGTGTGCGTGAGAAAAGTCTTTATCATAACATAGGGTTTAGGAAGTAAAGTGTAATTAAAACGTTTTGGCAGGGTAGATTATTATAACTATTTACATTATAAAATTGTTTTATACAAACGCTTAAATTTCCCTTGGTGCGTGGATTATTCTGCTGGCTTAGGTGCGCAGTTGCCACTAAAAATGCTTTGGAGGCTTCAATGGAGGGCATTAGCACGTGGCGGTTGCAGGCAGAAGCAAGTTGCAAGTTTACGGTAAACAATCCTACGATTGTTTTTGTGTTTACCGTAAACTTGCAACTTGCTTAGGGGTATCCCCTAAGAACCCCCGGCACGGCACAGAGGTGATTTTTCAACTGCGCTTTTTTCCAATCAAAATAAATCGGCTGAATTACTTGTAAAAATCGGATTTGTTCGGTAATTTTGGACGTTCACTTTTTGTAAAAATTGAGTTATTAAAAATGTCAGAAACTGATATTCTTTATCGAGCGCTGGAAAACCTCGAAATGCTGACAAAAGCGGCATTAACAGTAGCGTATGACAACCATTCGAATGGGCATACTTGGGACGCTATGCTAGATATTCAGTTTGGTACTGCAATAGGGCATTTCAAAGTGGACGTGAAGACCAATGTTTATCCTTCAAATGTGGCTCAGATGGTTGAAAAATTTAGGAAGGAGGAAAGTCTCTTGGTGGCAAAATATATCTCAAATCCTGGAAAGGAATTACTCGAAACGCAGGGTATTAACTATCTTGATATTGCTGGAAATTGTTTTATTAAAAATGATAAAGGTATTTTCTGGCACGTAAGGGGACAAAGAATATCAAAAGAAATTAAAGAAACGAAACACAAATCTTTTAATAAAAATGGGATTAAACTAATCTATGCGCTGTTATTGAAGGAAGAATTAATAAATGAACCGTATCGGGTAATAGCCGATGTCGCGAATATTTCGGTTAGCACGGTCGGTGATATTTTAAATGACCTTCGGGAATCAAAATTTTTGTTTCAAGTGAATAAAGATAAAATGAAGCTTGATAACAAGCCAGCGTTACTCAGTCGCTGGGTGACGGATTTTCACCAAAAGCTAAAGCCTAAGTTATTCAGAGGTAAATACACGTTAACAAAAGACTATCAGTGGGGAAATTGGAAACAACTTGATCTCGGAAATGACGCTTTTTGGGGCGGCGAACCGGCTGCTGAACTTTTAAACCATTTCTTACAACCTTCCATTTGGACTATTTACACCGACCTCGACCGGCGAAGCCTTATCCATGACTTTCATTTAGTTCCTGCTAAAGAAGGGAATGTGGAAATTTATAGTCTTTTTTGGAAGTTGGAAAATCGTACTTTTGTCAATACAGCGCTAAAAACGGTTCATCCACTTTTGGCTTATGCCGATTTAATAGGCTCTGGGAATGACCGAAATTTTGAAGCAGCCCAAAAAATGTATGCACAATACCTCCAAGATATTATTGAATAGCATAACAGATCAGGTTGTAATTGACATTCTCAAAATAGTGATTCCGGTATTAGAGCAATCCAGAATTGATTATTTTGTAGTCGGAGCGTTCGCCAGAGATATTGATTTGCTTGTAAAAGGGCATCGGGAACCGCCGAGGCGAAAAACAAAAGATATTGACTTAGCTGTGTTGATGGGTTCCAACGAAGCCTATGAATCGCTAAAAGATAGCATTGCTGCCTTACCCGATTTTTCTCCCAGCCAAGATGAACCTTATCGGTTTATATTCAAAGAATCATATGAAGTAGATTTCTTACCTTTTGGAGCAATAGCGAATGAAAAGGGGCAAGTGGAATTAAAAGCGAAAACAACTTTTTTGCTTGATATGCCGGGATTTGAGGAAATTAAACCCTGGGTGCAAACGATTGAGACGGAGGAAGGTTTAAATCTTCGGGTATCTTCTTTGCCGGGCATTGTACTGCTGAAACTTTTTGCTTGGGAAGACCAACCTGGAAGAATCAAGGATATAGAGGACATCGATTATATTCTAAGAAACTTTTATTTGTTGCATATTGAAGAGATTTTAGAGACAGATGCCGATTTGTTTGATCTTTTTACAGCGGAAGAAAAGTATTTTGAAGAGCTTATTTCCGCTCGATACGTGGGCAGAAGAATGGGAAGTATGCTTGAAAATGCGCCTAAATTGGAAGCCAGATTGCTTCGATTATTGGAAATTCAGTCCAAAAGTTTTTCGATGGCAAGGTTGATGTCTTATAAAAATGCAGAAGATGGTCAACAGATTATCCAATCATTGTATCAAGGATTAAGAGATTGCATAAAATAGGTATACATTTTGTAAGTTTTGCCTCACTTCTCCCGCCATTTTTTACTACTACGGCTATGATGAATAACCGTATGAATGACGATTTCTTGACGGTTGTGATGGACAGAGTAAATAACATGGTATTTGAAGCGTTGAAGGTGCAATCTCCTTCGATTGGCGTAGAGTGGGGGAGCGCTTTCGGGCAATTCCGTTAATTGGTAAATGAAGTGCAGTTTTTGATACTCGGTAGGTGTAGGGCATGATAAGCGGTTACGATTGACTGGCTTGGGCTAAATAACGGTCCATTTCAGCACGATAGTCTTCATGAGTGAGACCTGGATCTTCCCCATTCTCAATCGCCTCATACGAAGCGTCAATCTCGGCTCGAAGTTCTGGGGTCAGCTCAAAATTTTCCTCTTCCACTAAGATGTCTAAAATAAAGTGAACAATTTCCGCCTGCTGTTGGCGTGGCAGATTAGCAATTTCTTCTTTAATGGCTTGTGCAGTCATGTTGCTTTTTGAAAAAAAACGAATGTTTTAGCAAAATAGTTCTTTTTGTAAATTTCTGCCATAATCGTTTGGAGAACTCTACCCAGCAGCTTACCTGCAAGGTTGGTTAACAGTTCTGAAAAAAGACAAACTGTTTATCTTTAAAGCCGCAGCAGCCGCGCAAAAAGCCGCTGATTATATTTTCAACAAATAGCAAAACACATCAGACCTCACAAAAATGGGGTCTGATTTACTTTTTATACTTTTCGATGTTCAAACATTGATAATTTCAATCTGGCGAGCCCGCCTTTGAGGGCGGACGACAGCGGAAAAAGAATGGTGTTTGCCGACTGAAAAACATTCTAAATTTTTCAGTGAACGATTTCTACAAAATTTAATAGATGATAAGTACAATCAGCTTATTCCTGCTGTGTTTATTGAAATACATTCGGAGGAAAATAACAGCCTGATATTCGATCAACAATAAAGCTTATGTAACTATTCAGGTTCTCTGAATTAGTTATAATGGATAAAAATTGTTAAACTTGGACCTTGACAAAATCAGCACACATATCGAAACTTGAAGGTATCACTGTTACCCAAGGCCAACAGATTAAATCG
>Ga0163148_10001306_pt1 | contig 32753 bp, 3 predicted proteins | sample OliLakLV19MP7P2_FD_148606 | JGI IMG/M metagenome (GOLD analysis project Ga0163148, IMG submission 148606) | Freshwater microbial mat bacterial communities from Lake Vanda, McMurdo Dry Valleys, Antarctica- Oligotrophic Lake LV.19.MP7.P2 | ecosystem: Environmental > Aquatic > Freshwater > Lake >... | reverse complement strand
GAACATTGAAAAATGGAGCGACAACGTTGGCAGTAAATGATACGGTGCCAGTAGCACAGTTATGAAATGTTACCTACCAAGGAGCATTAAATAACAATACGAATGTGACGTTTATCCGACAAGGATATGATGGAGCAGCATACAGTACAAATAGCACGGTAACTATTACCATCAACCCAGTAAATGATGGGCCAACGATAAGTGATGTAACAGATCAGAGTACCAACGAAGATACAGCAAAAAACAATGTAGCCTTTACGATCAACGATATAGATAGCTCATTGACCTGTGCAAGTAGCGTGAGTAAAGCAAGTAGCAATACAACGTTGTTACCTACAGCAAATATTACTATCTGAGGAACAGCGCCAAATTGTACGGTAAGTATGAATCCAGCAGCAAATCAAAATGGAACGAGTACGGTAACCCTTACCGTAAGTGATGGAAGTTTGACTGCACAAGATACGTTTTTCCTTACCGTAGTAGCAGTAAATGATGCACCGACGATAAGTAATGTAGCAGATCAGAGTACAAATGAAGATACAGCACTAAATAACGTTGCCCTTACGATCAACGATATAGATAACAGTCTAACGTGTGCAAGTAGCGTGAGTAAGGGAAGTAGCAATACAACGTTGTTACCTATAGCAAACATTGCGATCTGAGGAACAGCACCAAACTGTACGGTGAGCATGAACCCAGCAGCAAATGCAAACGGAACAACTACGGTCACGTTGACCGTCAGTGATGGAAGTTTGCAAGCACAGGATACGTTTGTCCTTACGGTAAATAGTGTTAATGATTTACCTACGATAAGCGTGATAGCTGATCAGACCATAGATGAAGATACATCGACAGCTGTATTACCATTTACTATCAGTGATGTAGAAACTGCATTGTCTTGTGCCAGTGTCGTGAAAGCAAGCACTGTGCCTGCAGTGATTCCACTAGCAAATATCACGATCTGAGGAACAGCACCAAACTGTACCGTACAAGCAACTCCAATCGCAAATCAAAATGGAGCAACGATAATTACGCTTTCTGTGACAGACGCTTCAGGAGCAGTAGCACAAGAACCATTTACCGTGACGGTGACTCCAGCAAACGATAGTCCTACGATTAGCGATATCAGTGATCAAAGTACCAATGAAGATACTGTTCTCAGTGGTATATCTTTTGTGATTAGTGACGTAGACACAGCAATCTCATGTGCGGGAAATGTCTCAGCGACGAGTAGTAATACATCTCTTGTTACAAATGGAAATATTGTTTTCTGATGAGCATATCCAAGCTGTACGGCAACGATTACGCCATCAGAAAACGCAAATGGAACAACGACGATTACCGTAACGGTAAGCGATGGTACTGCTTCTAGTCAAGATACATTTTTATTGACCGTAAATGCAATCAACGATGCACCGACGGTAAGTGATATAACCAATAAGAGTACGAATGAAGATACCGCATTGAATAATGTGGCTTATACGATAGGAGATGTAGATAGTGCAATCAGCTGTACGAGTACGACAGGTATTACCTTCGCAAGTACAAATGCTGGCCTTCTTTCTTTATGAAATATCACGAGAGGAGGTACCTATCCAAACTGTACCCTCAGTATGCAACCAGTAGCAAATATGAATGGAACGACGACCGTGACGGTCATCGTGAGTGATGGTAGCTTGGTGGCACAAGATAGTTTTGTCTTGACGGTAACAGTAGTAAATGATGCGCCTACTATAAGCAATGTCGTAGATCAAAGCACGAATGAGGATGCTCCAAAGAATAATGTAGCATTCACGATTAGTGATGTAGATAGTGCATTGACGTGTGCAAGTAGTGTGATAAAGACAAGTAGTAATACGACATTGTTGCCTACAGCAAACATAACGATCTGAGGAACAGCACCAAACTGTACCGTGAGTATGAATCCATCAGCAAATGAATTCTGAACGACGACGGTAACTCTCACGGTAAGTGATGGAAGTTTACAAGGACAAGATACGTTTGTGCTTACTGTAGTGAGTGTGAATGATCTTCCAGAATTAAATAGTATCCAAGCATTATATACGTTTGATGCGAACGATGCGACAGATGATTCAAATCGTGGGAATACAGGTTCTCTTGCTGGAGGTATGGCTTTCTCATGATGATTATTTGGAAACGCAGGACTTTTTGATGGGATAAATGATAGAATTGATATCGGAACAGCTTTGAGTATGCCAAATATTACTTTGAGTGCTCGAGTATACAAAATCTGAACGGCAGCAAGTCAAGGAATTATTAGAAAAGATAATGCGTATGCATTGAGTTTGTACAATAACTTTGTTCAGGTAGCTCCATGACATAGTCGATCATTCCGTAATTCAAATCAACCTATTTCTGGTTGAAACTGGACTCACGTAGTACGAACATATGATAGTGCTGCTATGCGTGTGTATATAAATGGAACAGAACAAGCACAATTTGCCTTGGCTGGAGCATTACCTGAAAATAGTAATCCAACATATATCTGATATGATCAGAACAACTGGTGGTGGAATGGAAAAATTGACGACGTCCGTATTTACAATACAGCACTTACTGCTTCTCAAGTAGCTCAGCTTTACACCACCGTGACGACCAACGAAGATACAGCAACGACGTGGAATTATACGGTAAGTGATGTGGAAACAGCAGTAAGTTGTTCTGGTAGTGTTAGTGTGACGAGTAGCAATACCGCACTTTTGCCAGTGGCAAATATTACCAAATCTGGCACAGCACCTACGTGTACACTAAGTCTTACTCCGGTAGCAAATCAAAACGGCACGAGTACGGTAACCGTCAGTGTAACTGATGGTAACGGAGCAATCGTGAAAGATCAATTTGTCTTTACGGTTACGCCAGACAATGATAGTCCTGTGATAAGTAATATAACAGACCAAACAACTGCTGAAGATACGGCGGTGAATAATGTTGCCTACACTATTACTGATATCGATAGTACTATTAGCTGTACAAGTACGACCGGCGTTGTCTTCGCAAGTACGAATACGACCCTCTTACCGGTGGCAAATATCACGAGAGGAGGAACCTATCCGAACTGTACCCTAAGCATGAACCCATCAGCAAATGAAAATGGAACAACTACCGTGACGGTGACGGTAAGTGATGGTACAGCAACGACGCAAGATACGTTTGTTCTGAACGTAACCTCAGTAAACGATGTACCGACCATTAGTGATACGACAAATAAAACAATCAATGAAGATACGTCTACAGGGGTAAACTATACGATTACTGATGTAGATCATACCTTAAATTGTGCTACTAGTATTAGCGTATCAAATACCAATACGACGCTTTTGCCAAATGCAAATATAACAAAATCTGGTAGTACAGGTAGTTGTGTGCTTACTCTTTCTCCTGCCGCTCATCAGAATGGAACTACCACATTAGAAATTACTGTGACAGATGGTAGTGGCGCGACTATTGCTGATAGTTTCGATCTTATCGTAACTGCAGTAAACGACGCTCCGACGATCACTGCTATTAGTAATCAGTCGACCAATGAAGATACACCAAAAACAATTACCTATACGATAGCAGATGTAGATTCTAGCATAGATTGTCCAAATAGTGTGAATGCATTTACTGATAATCAGATACTTCTTCCAAATGCAAATCTTGCATGGGGAACGAGTGGTGCAACGTGTTATTTGACGATGACGCCAGCAGCAAATGCGTTTGGTACGACACAAGTAACGGTAAATGTAACTGATGGAACGCTTAGTGCGCAACGTAATTTTATTCTGACGGTCAATGGAGTAAATGATCTTCCAACCATTAGTGATATTCTAAATCAGTCAACAAATGAAGATACGGCATTGAACAACGTTGCATTTACGATCAGTGATGTAGAGACACCAATTAGCTGTACGAGTACGACAGGTATTACCTTCACGAGTACAAATACATGACTCCTTCCTGTATCAAGTATTACGAGAGGAGGAACCTATCCAAACTGTACCCTCAGTATGCAACTAGTAGCAAACCAGAATGGTACAGGAGTAGTAACCGTAATCGTAAGTGATGGAACAGCATCAGCACAAGACAGTTTTGTCTTGACTGTAGTGGCCGTAAATGATGCACCGACCATTAGTGACGTTGCAAATCAAACAACCAATGAAGATACCGCAATAAATGGAATAGTACTTACGATCTGAGATGTAGATAATACGTTGACGTGTGCAGGTAGCGTCATTGCTGTTTCGTCAAATATTAGTTTGATCCCAAATAGTAATGTTGTTGTTTGAGGAACAGCACCAAACTGTACGATAAGTATTACTCCTGTACTGAACCAAACATGAACTACAACAGTGACCTTGACGGTAAGTGACGGAAGTTTAACTGCAATAGATACATTTGCCATAGATGTATTGCCAGTAAATGATGCACCGACGATAAGTGATGTGACTAATCAGTCAACGAATGAAGATACTGCATTGAATAATATTGCCTTTACGATCAACGATGTAGATAGTATATTAACCTGTGTAAGTAGTGTTAGTAAAGCGAGTAGCAATACAACATTGTTACCTACAGCAAACATCACGATCTGAGGAACATATCCAAACTGTACGGTCAGCATGGATCCCGTAGCTAACGCAAATGGAACAGGCGTGGTAACTCTTATAGTAAGTGATGGAACATTAACTGCTCAGGATACCTTTGTCCTTACGGTGGTCGCAGTAAACGATGCTCCGACGATCAGTGATATCACTAATAAAACTACTGCTGAAGATACACCAATAAGTGTTGATTACTTGATTGCAGATGTAGATAATACGTTAAATTGTAGTGCAGCTATTTCACTTACCAGTACTAATACAACATTGTTACCGATAGTGAATATTACTAAGTCATGAACCTTGCCTACCTGTACGTTGAATATTACTCCAGCAGCAAATCAAAGCTGATCGAGTACCGTAACGGTAACGGTGAGTGATGGAACATTGACAGGTGCAGATACCTTTGTGCTTACCGTAACACCAGTAAATGATACGCCAGTATTGACCGGTATTGCAATTACTGCTACTGAAGATACTACCTACAATTTTGTGTCTTCTATCTTTACCAATGCATATAGCGATGCAGATAGTGACGCACTCAGTGGCATAAGATTTGTAACTGTGCCTACAGGTCCACAATGAAACATAAGATTGTCATGATCTCCTATAACTGCATGAGATGAAATATCTGCTGCACAATTATCTCAGCTCACCTTCGTGCCTGCTACGAACTACTTTGGTAACTTCTCACTTTCTTTGCAAGCATCAGATGGAACAGTATGGTCTCTTATGAATAGTATGACTATTACCGTAAGTGCGGTAAATGATATTCCAACCATCAGTGATGTTAATGTTTCTACTGATGAAGACGTAACGTATACGTTTGCTCGTAGTAACCTTACAGGGAACTATACAGATATAGAGAATAGTGCATTGAGTTCGTTGAAAATTATGTCACTTCCTTCAGGAACACATGGTGTTTTGAAATACAATAATGTGAATGTAACGGTAAATCAAGAAATAGCGATTGCGAATACAAACTTATTGACGTTCGTTCCTACGCTTGATTACAATGGAAATGCTGTGTTCTGACGACAATGATCAGATGGTACGGCGTACAGTACGACTGCACAAGTAACCGTCGTCGTAGGAAGTATAAATGATATTCCTATGGTAAGTAACTTTACATGAACTACGGCAGAAGATACAATATTGACGTTTACTGCAGGACAATTTACCTGACAATACACCGATGCAGATGGAGATCCTATGGCACAGATAGAAATCACGACTCTCCCAGCGCCTTCAGCAGGTATCTTGCAAGTATGATCTACGCCAGTAACAATAAATGAGGTAATTCCTACAGCTGCATTGTGAACGTTAAAATTTGTTCCTGCATTGAATTATAATGGTAACGCAACATTTACTTGGCAAGGAAATGATGGAACGATCAATTCTTCAAATACTGCGACGACAACGATTGTCATAACTCCAGTGAATGATGCACCAGTTGTAAGTTCATTCGTGAAGAATGGTACTGAGGATACGACACTCACTTTCGCAACGACAGACTTTACGACAAATTTCAGTGATGTAGAAAATCAAACTCTAGCATCGGTGAGAGTATTGTCATTACCTACGAACGGAACATTGAGATTGAATACGACTGCTGTGACAGTGAATCAAGTGATTCCAGCTGCTTCGCTGAGTACTCTAAACTTCGTGCCAAATGCAAACCGAAATGGATCTGTTTCATTCTCACGAGAAGCAACGGATGGTAGTTTGTATGCTGTAGTAAGTGCTTCTGTACAAATCAACATAGCATCAGTGAACGATGCTCCTTCGATAAGTGATACAGTAGATCAAGTAACCAATGAAGATACACAAAAGAGTGCAGGATTTACGATCTGAGATGTAGATCATACGGTAACCTGTGCAAGTAATATGACGTGGACATCAAGTAACGGTAGTGTGTTATTGACGTGAGGAATGAGTATTTCTGGGGGAGTATCTACAGGATGTACGGTGGTTATGAATCCTGTAGCAAATGCATTCGGGACATCGGCAGTCTTGCTTACCGTAACAGATGCGGCAAGTGCATCAGCACAAGATAGTTTCGTACTCACGGTAAATAGTGTGAACGATGCACCAGCAGGAACAACCAATACGGTAACAACCAATGAAGATGTACAATATACCTTCACGACAGCGAATTTCTGATTCTGAGATACAAGTGATATTCCAGCAAATACGCTTAGCGGAGTAAGAATAAGTACGTTGCCAAGTGCAGGAAATGTCCAATTGAATGGAACCAACGTCTCTGTAGGACAATATATCAGTGCAGCAAATATCATGAGTGGCTTGTTGAGATTTGTACCGGTAGCCAATGCAAACGGAACGAGTTATGCAAGTTTCACCTTCCAAGTGCAAGATAACGGAGGAACAGCAAATGGAGGTATCGATCTAGACCAGAGTGCAAACACGATGACTATAAACGTGACATCAGTAAATGATGCACCAACTGGAACGAACACCCTGGTAGCTACTGAAGAGGATACGCAGTACACCTTTAGTACAGGAAACTTCGGATTTGGTGATGTGAGTGATAGCCCAGCAAATGCCTTTAGTGGGGTAAGAATTGCTGTGCTTCCAGCAGCAGGAAACTTGCAGTTAAATGGAGTAAATGTGACGGCAGGACAATATATCAGTGCAGCGAATATTACCAGTGGGTTGTTGAAATTCGTCCCTGCAGCACAAGCAAATGGTGTGCCATATACGACCTTTACGTTCCAAGTCCAAGACAATGGAGGGATAGCTAATGGAGGAGTGGATCTCGATCAGAGTGCAAACACCATCACGATCAATGTAACGGTGATCAACGATGCACCGACAGGGACGGATACGACAGTAACGACCAATGAAGACCTACAATATACGTTCAGTACAGGAAGCTTCTGATTTGCTGATGCTACTGATAGTCCAGCAAATGCGATGAGTGGTGTAAGAATTACTACCTTGCCAGGAGCAGGAACCGTACAACTCAATGGGGTAAACGTAACGGTAGGACAGACAGTAAGTGCAGCTAATATAACGAGTGGATTATTGAAATTTGTTCCTGGAGCAAATGCAAACGGAACGACTTATGCAAGTTTCACCTTCCAAGTACAAGATAATGGAGGAACAGCAAATGGATGAGTAGATCTCGATCAGAGTGCAAATACGATGACCGTAAATGTCACCGCAGTAAACGATGCTCCGACGGGTACGAATACCACCGTAACAACAAATGAAGATACGCAGTATACCTTTACAACGGCGAACTTTGGATTTGGCGATGCAAATGATAGCCCAGCAAACACATTGAGTGGGGTAAGAATTACAACGTTACCAGCAGTAGGAACTGTACAATTGAACGGAACAAACGTGACGGTAGGACAGACAGTAAGTGCAGCAAATATCACGAGTGGATTATTGAAACTTGTGCCAGCAACAAATGGCAATGGAACACCATATACGACGTTTACTTTCCAAGTACAAGATAATGGAGGTACAGCAAATGGAGGAGTAGATCTCGATCAGAGTCCAAATATGATGACCGTAAATGTTTCTCCTGTGAATGATGCACCAATTGCTATCGCAGATGTTAGTAGTGTTGCAGAAAGCGGTTCAGTGACGATAGATGTTCTTACGAATGATATTGATGTTGATAATGACACATTAGTGATCACATGAGTAACTATACCGTCGACTGGTAGTGCTTTTATTAGTGGTTCTACGATTGTCTATACAGCTCCTCAAAACACATCTGGAGGAGCAACGTTTGCCTACACGATTAGCGATGGAAACTGAGGTAGTGCAGTAGGATCAGTATCAGTGACGATAATATGTACAGATACAGATGGAGATGGGTATTGTACAAGCATAGATTGTAATGATACAAATCCAGCGATCAATGGAGGAACTATTCGATTCAAAGATGTAGATGATGATAGATATAGTGATGGCGTTACATTGGTTCAGTGTATACAACCAACAAATTACAAACTAACCACAAGTTTAATTTCAACGACGGGTGACTGTGATGATACAAACGATCTCCTCAATCCGACAACTATCTGGTACAAAGATACAGATGCAGATTGATTTTCTGATGGTCCTACGCAAAATGTATGTACAGACCCAGGAGCTACACGATACCTTTCTAGTCAACTTATCTGAACAGCAGATACTGCGTACAGTTTGAATCTTACCAATGGACTTGTAGGTCACTGGAGTTTCGACAGTAACGACGGAGATGATGATAGTGGAAATGGAAATAACGGAACATTGACTGGAGGAGTATTATTTACGTGAGGTAAGATTGGTAAATCACTACTATTAGACTGAGTAAACTGAGAAATGATAACCTCTTTATCGTCTTCTTGAACAAGAACACTTGCTTTTTGGGTAAAACCTGCGTCAACTGTATGAGATATACGTATTATGAGTAGTAGAACGTGATGAACTTCTCCTACATTTAGTTTGCGTTTGTCAGCAAATAAGTTGGAAATACGGAGTTCTGCATGGAAAGTTCTTTCAAATACTACTTTCACTGCATGAAACCGATATAATGTAACCGTTATTTTAAATGGAACATCAGCAGTCTCGTACATTAATGGAGTACAAGAAGTATCCGTGACTGACTCAGCATGATACGTGATTAATAGTCTAGGTATTTGAAGTAAATTAGTAAATGCTTATGGTACAACATTTAACGGATCTCTAGACGATGTTCGTATTTATAATCGTGGATTGTCTGCCACAGAAGTACAAAAACTGTATACCCTAACTGACAAAACACAAGGAGGTGACTGTACAGATACCAACAATGCAATACACCCTCTTGCTGCTGAAGTATGTGATGGGGTAGATGATGACTGTGATGGACAGATCGATGAAGGAGTACAAAACACGTTCTATCAAGATCTCGATAAAGATACGTATGGTAACAGTGCTGTAACAACAGGAGCATGTACGCTTCCTACTGGATATGCAGCGACAGGAGCTGACTGTAATGATACAGATGCTCGTTTGCATCCTGCAACGGTATGGTACACAGATACTGATACAGATGGGTTCTCTCCAGGAAGTACCCAAGTACAATGTACAGACCCAGGAGCTACTCGATACTTACCTGGAGAATTGGTTACGACGAGTACGAGTGGAGCAAATCTTACCAGTTGATTAGTCATTCATGCTACGTTTGATCGATACGATGCCAGAAATTCCGGAACAAGTGGTACAGGAACACTGTGTCAAGGAGCACCAGGTACAGGTTGTAACGGTTATGGTCCTACGGTAGTCGATGGTAAAGTCGGCAAAGCATTATCATTTAATGGTATCGATAATGGTGTCAATATGCCATCATATAGTTCTACCAATCATAGTTTCTCTAGGTTTGCTCGGATCAAATTATCTAGCTATCCTACAAGTTTGTGGAAGTATATTTTTGGAGCAAATAGCGGAATAATGAATTTACTTATCAACAGTAATGGTTCAATAAGTGACAGCAGTAGTGGTTACCGATCTATCGCAAGTTCATGAAATGCTATTCCATTCAATACGTGGACGCATGTATGATCTACCGCACAGTATGTAAATAGCTGAACTATTCATCTCAAATTATATATCAACGGTATAGTAGTCAATCAAACAACTATTTCTTCTACCGGTAGTCCATTTTATGTCCGTTGGGGTGGTATAGGTATGGCGAACAATGTGCCGAATAATACTTCTTATGGATGGTTTAGCGGACAAATTGATGATGCACGTATCTACAACCGTGCGCTGACTACTGGAGAAGTAAAAGACCTCTATATTTCAACCAATGAGTATGCTACGGGAGACTGTCTCGATAGTAACGGCGTAATAAATCCGCTTACCAAACGATATAAAGATGCAGACAACGATGGCTACTCTGATGGAACGATGCTCACGCAATGTACACAACCTACAAACTATAAGTTAGCAACTAACTTGACTGCAACGACGGGTGACTGTGATGATACAAACGATCTCCTCAATCCGACAACTATCTGGTACAAAGATGCAGATGCTGATGGATTCTCAGAATGAACAACTCAAGTGACATGTACTGATCCAGGAGCTACGCGATATCTTTCCAGTCAATTGATCTGAACAGCAAATACTGCGTACAGTTTGAATCTTACCAATGGACTTGTAGGTCACTGGAGTTTCGATAGTAACGATGGTGATGATGATAGTGGAAATGGAAATAACGGAACATTGACTGGAGGAATCGTCTTTACGTGAGGAAAAGTAGGTAGAGCAGCAATCTTTGATGGAGTGAATGATATCATCACAATCCCAGCTATTACGTTGACAGGTAACTATACAGCAAGTTTCTGGACCAAGTATACATGATCTCCAAGTGCCGGTATATGACCTATGTTCTTAGGTGGTGGATATCATGTAAGTGGTGCAGATTATAGATCATATATATGGTATAGACCAGCTAGCAATACATGGTATATTCGTCAGTTTGCAGAATCTTGACCAAATATTGTGGATGCTTCAGCGATACTCGAGAATGGACAGTACCACTATGTTACAGTTCAGAAATTAGGAACGACTGTCTCCGTATATACAGATGGCAATTTAATCGGGACGGGCACACAAGCTGTTTGAAATATCACTTTCCGTAATATTTGACGATCATACAGTTCATACTATGTACAAGGAGAGATGGACGATGTTCGCATCTACAACCGTGCACTTTCAGTAATCGAAATTCAGAAACTCTACACATTGACCGATAAAGCACAGACAGCCGATTGTGTCGATACTGATGGGACTCGTCATCCACTTGCGACTGAAGTATGTGATCTGATAGACAATGATTGTGATGGACAGATCGATGAAGGAGTACAAACGACCTTCTACCAAGACCTCGATACAGACGGCTACGGAAATCCTAGCGTTACTATAAATTCATGTGGTATGCCAGCAGGGTATGTAGCAAACAACACGGATTGTAATGATACAGATGCTCGTTTGCATCCTGCAACGGTATGGTACACAGATACTGATACAGATGGGTTCTCTCCAGGAAGTACCCAAGTACAATGTACAGACCCAGGAGCGACATGGTATCTACCTTGAGAACTGGTGACTACAAGTACGAGTGGAGCAAATCTGAGAAATGGACTAGTGGGTCATTGGACATTTGACTATAATGATGGAAGAGATTCAAGTACCAACTGATATACTGGTACATTACAAAACGGTGTTTACTTTGCCACAGGGAAAGTGAGTAATGGAGCAAACTTTGATGGAGTGGATGATGTGGTGCATATGGGTGATATACTTGATATGGGAACTTGAGATATAACATTGACAGCTTGGATTAAGACCTCAGAAATTACAGATTATGCATGAATTGTTGGAAAATCATATTATTGAGGTAAAACATGACGCTTTGGAATTCACATACGTGCAGGAGGAAAGATTGGAGCATTAACACAGGATAGTTCAAATATCGAAGCAGTTTCCACTACTATAGTTAATAATAACATTTGGCATCATGTTATAGCAGTATTTGGTCGTGATTCATGAATAAGATTGTATATTGATGGTCAGCCTGATACTATTACGTCAGGGAACTACGCAACAACTAACTTTAATACTATAGATTCATTTATTATATGAGATTACAATCAGCATCCTGATGGAAATTTCAGTTGATCAATTGATGACGTACGTATTTATAACCGTTCCCTTTCTACACAGGAAGTGAAAGATCTCTATATTTCAACCAATGAGTATGCTACGTGAGATTGTCTCGATAGTAATGGCGTAATAAATCCGCTCACCAAACGATATAAAGATGCGGATGACGATGGCTATAGTGATGGAACCATGCTCATGCAATGTGCACAACCCACAAACTATAAGTTAGCAACTAACCTCACTGCAACGACGGGTGATTGTGATGATACAAACGATCTCCTCAATCCGACAACTATCTGGTACAAAGATACAGATGCTGATGGATTCTCAGAATGAACAACTCAAGTAGCATGTACAGATCCGGGAGCTATATGGTATCTTTCAAGTCAATTGATCTGAACAGCAGATACTGCGTATGGTTTGAATCTTACGAGCTGACTCGTAGGTCACTGGAGTTTTAATAGTAATGACGGAGATGATGACAGCGGTAATGGAAATAACGGAATATTAAGTGGCGGTGTACTCTTTACCTGAGGAAAATTAAGTAGAGCAGGACAGTTTGATGGAGTAAATGATTATATAAATGTAGGTACTGGAATTAATCCAGGTAGTCAAACTACGATAGCTCTATGGATTAAAACTACGAATGCGGTAGCTGGAAGACGTATACTTGCAAAAGAGACTTCTAGCTATGATACACCATATATTATTTACCAACCAACAGCAAATCAATTCAAATTTTTTACTAGCAAATCCGCGTGAGGTAATCAGTATGTCGATGTTCTTTTTGATTCTTCATGAATCAATGATGGCAACCGACATTATTTATTGGTAACCGTGTCGAATACTGAAGTAACAACTTATGTTGATGGAGTAGTTAAAAACACTTCACCATGGTCATATGGTATAAAAACAAGTAGTGAACAGGTCGTAATTGGAGCAACACGTTATGCTGGTAGTATGCAATGGTATTATCCATGATCACTAGACGATGTCCGTATCTACAATCGTGCTCTTTCACTTACAGAAATACAGAAGTTATATACATTGACTGACAAAGCTCAAGCAGGTGATTGTACTGATACGAATGGTGCTATTCATCCGCTCGCTACAGAAATATGTGATGGCGTAGATAATGACTGTGATGGACTCATTGATGAGAAACTAGGTGGAGGGTTCTGTGGATTTTGTGAGCGTATAAATCTCAATGTGCCTACTCTGGAATGTGAAGCTCTGCAAGCACTGTATACAGGGACCGTTGGAAGTTGATGGACAAATAAGACAAATCGGTTGAGTAATTCTGATATAACTACTTGGTATGGTATTACGTTGACTGGTGCATGACCAATAAAAAATGTTGCAACAATTAGCTTACCTTCAAATAATGTTAAGAATGGACTTCCAACTCAAATGAGTAACCTTTCACAGGTGAAACAACTTGTGTTAAATAGTAATACGATTACTAGTCTGGGAACAGGAGTTACAGCAATTACGTGACTACAGGTATTGAATATGAATACCAATCTCCTTACGTCTCTTCCTACTGCTTTTGGTTCGCTTACTTCATTACAAGAATTGTATTTGAGTAGTAATACAATTACTACCTTGCCAAATGAGATCGGAAATCTTGCGGCACTTGATATCTGGCATATGGAGAGTAATGGACTTACAACATTGCCAAATACGATAGATGATCTTGATCAACTAGATCTCTTGTATCTTTGAAACAACAATCTATCTACCATACCGAGTGAAATAGGTGGTATGAGTGACTTGGATATCCTAAAAATGAACAATAATCAGATCAGCTCGATTCCTGCTAATATCTGATCGTTGAATCAATTAGATCTTCTTGATCTTTCTCATAATCAACTTACAAGTATACCAAATAACGTGATCCAAAATCTGAATGACCTCGATGAGCTGAATCTCGGATATAATCAGCTGACATCGCTCAATTCAAGTATGAATGGATTGACTGGATTATTGAGGTTATATCTTGAAGAGAACGATATTACTTCATTGCCAAATGATATCGGCACACTTGGCTCATTGACCCACATCAATCTGAGTGGTAATGTACTTACTACCTTGCCAGATACGTTAGCATGATGGACAAGTTTGATCTCTCTCGATTTGAGAGCGAATACGATTACCTCATTGCCAGCATCGCTAGGAACGGTAAGTACCCTTGATCACTTGTATGTGCATGACAATATGTTGACGGGAGGACTTGATATTATTGCCCAGATTACTTGACTACAAACCTTGTATGCGAGCAGTAATCAGATAAGGGGTCTTATTCCCGTGAGTTTTGGTAATATGAGCACGCTGACCTCGTTGTATCTTCAAAACAACAACCTCGATCGTATAAATACCTGGGCAGCTAAAACAGATCATCTTAACCAAACACGATGGACACGTGGCTGATTTAGTAAAAATATAAGTAATCAGTGAGATGTGACTCCTCCAGTACTGGTAGCAACGGGAACGATACCTGTATTTGTGTTGAATATATTTGAGTATACTATCGACTGGACAGAAAATTCATATGCTGTCGCTACAGGGGGTAATGGAATACGTGTTGTCTTTAGTGGTACAGGATTCTGCAATAGTTTATGAACGAATGATTTGACTACGAGTACAGGTACTACTACGATAACTGTTTGATCAGTAAACCCATGAACGTATACAGGATGTACCCTTCAACTCAGTGATCATGCGGGAAATCTTTCAAATGCACACCCCCTAACTAGCTTCCAAATTTCTACTGAGCTAGCGGGTATGTGTGATCATCCAAGTCTAACTATCCCAAAGAACGAGTGTCTTACATTAGTAGCTCTCTATACATGAACGAATGGACAGAATCGAACGAATAAATCAGGATGGTTTCAGACAGTAAATGTGGAGAACTGGTTTGGTATCAAGACAGTGACTGTTAGCTGAGACGCATTGAAACACGTGGAAGGTATTTACTTACAAAAGTCTGTAGGTATAGATGAGCATGGAAACTCTAGCTCACGAAATGGAAATAATTTGACGTGACCATTACCAGCAAATCTATGAAATCTCCTATATATCAAGGATCTCAATCTTGCAAAAAATAAGATTTCTGGATCATTACCTACGTCATTTACGTCACTTACTGCTTTGGTAAACTTCTACGCAGCAAGTAATAAGATTACAGGAAATATTCCTTCAGCGATGAATCTTCTCAACAAACTAGAGATTATTGATTTGAAAGATAATTTATTGCAATGAATTTTGCCATCAACAATCGGTCAGATCACTTCTCTGAGATGAGTTAACTTGTCGGTAAATCAATTTACATGAGCTATTCCAGCAACGTTTGGTGATTTAAGTAATATGTTTTATTTGTCGCTGGCAAGTAATGCCTTGAATGGGCAAATTCCTGCTAACTTATGAAATGCGACGGGATTGAAGTACTTATACTTACAGTCAAATAACTTTGTATGAACACTTCCTACGACGTTCAGTCAGTTGACAAATATGAATGCACCAAACGGGACACCGATCGGTGCAAACGAACTTAACTTGTCAGCAAACAAATTAGATCGTACCAATGCGTTCTTTGCATTGATACCAACGTCACTCCAAAATTGGTATAATGCAATACAGACGAAAGATGTTTCAGGTCAGTGAGATATCACTCCTCCTATTATTTCAGGAACAGGAACTATCCCATTTGATCTTACTGCTTCTGGCAGTGCAACTTACACACTTACTCTCCAAGAAAATTCTTTTGCGGTAGCGAGTAATGGTCAAGGTATGCCGCTTGTATTCTGACCTGCTGGATCATGTAGTACGCTAAGTGGTTCCCGTGTTTTTGTGAAGACTGGAACAGTCAATGTGACTTTTCAACCAGTTCAACCATGAGTGTACGAGGATTGTATACTGCAAGTAAGAGATCGATGAGCAAATCTATCGAATAATATCATTCTACCTACTTTCTTGTATCAGTATGGAGATGCAACGATGTGTGTTGACCCATCATTAACCATACCACAATCTGAATGTTTTGTCTTATATGACTTATATAACTCGACAAGTGGAGATGATTGGATAAATGGTAGTGCTCAAAATGGTAATAGTAACGATTGGTTTTCTACGCCAGATGTAGATCAGTGGTTTGGAATAAACACGTCACTATTAGATGGACAGCAACACGTGAGTGAAATCTTGCTTCATAGAAATGATGTGACGAGCAGTCAAGACGCGTTAGCTGGTTGAACAACAGGAAATAACTTGGTCGGTAGCTTGACAACGAATTTCTGATGATTACCATACTTACAGATAATGAGAGCTGATGATAATGATCTTATTGGTCTCCTTCCTGACGTTCTTTCTACGAATACGTGGTTATATATCCTTACATTGAGTAACAATAGTTTCGGGGGAGCATTACCAAGTGCTTGGTCTACGCTCACTGCATTGGAACTGTTAGATGTTAGTCATAACAACCTATCAGCAGGTATTCCAAACTCATGGTTGAGTTTGATTCAATTACATGATCTTGATGTAAGTCATAATCAACTTGTTTGATGATTACCATCGCTATTAAACCTTTGGCCTCTACTTGAGTCTTTAGATATGAGTTATAATCAATTTAATGGTTCACTTCCAACGCAAATAGGTCAGATGAGTGCACTAACGCATCTAGACCTGAGTCATAATACGTTTAGTAATTCACTTTCAGCTATACGATCATGACTTAGTAACATAGAGACCATGAACCTTTCATATAATTCAATTTGATGACAATTACCAACGAGCCGATCTTCATTGATTTCATTACTGAGTATTGATCTAAGTAATAATCAAATAAATGGAGTATTGCCAACGACATGGAGTGCACTTGCTCAACTGGAGCACGTAGACCTAAATCATAATAGTCTTATAGGTACGGTTAATCTGATAGGGTCTTGGGTAAATACTATCACTATAAATATCTCATACAATACGTTTAAATGAACACTGCCTGTGAGTTTAGATAACAACACTGTGCTTGAAAACTTTTATCTCCAAGCAAATAACTTCGATCGTACGGTTACTCACGATGCAATTATACCTGCTGGATTGGTTTCATGGATGAGTTATCTCCCCTCTGTTGATCTTTCTAATCAGTGAGACATAACTCCTCCCGTGCTCAGTTCTACGTATACTATATTGAGTCCTGTAAATTCTCAGATTTCTTTCCCTCTTCTGATTAACGAAAATTCATATGCGGTAGATCAGCTGGGTAATGGAATGGAAATAGTAGCTACGTGATGATGAAGTTGTACTACGTTACATGTAACACCAACTCGTATCGATCAAAATAATGGACAAGTGCAGATAGCTATTCTTCCTACGGTATGATGACTTCATACGTGTTCTCTAGCGGTCAAGGACCATGGAGGTAACCGATGATATTTAGCTCTTACTCCATTCATCTTTGACTCCGATTGTGGAAACGGCTTTATCGACGCAGGAGAACAATGTGATGAAGGAAGTTATTGTGATGATGGAACTTCATGTACGAATAATGCAAGCATTTGTCCATCTGAGTGTAGACCACGTCTTACTGACAATTGTAATCCATCATGTGAAGCATCTCGTTGTTGAGATCTATACATAGATCCAGATGGTATTAATCCTATCGCGACGTACGATGATGAGACGTGTGATAATGGAAGTTACTGTAACAATGGGACGGACTGTACTCGTGACTCTTCAGTGTGTGCAAATGGATCTTTTGAATGTAAACCTCGTACACTTGCTGGGTGTAGTGCGACGTGTACGCTGGGAACGTGTGGAGATGGTTCGAAAGACAGTAATGGTGTTGATGATATTCTTTGAACACTAGATGATGAAGAATGTGATGATGGAAACTTGAATTCTGGAGATGGATGTAGTCCTAGCTGTACGGTAGAATACTGTGGAGATGGATACCGTGATAGTAATTGACCATTAAATAATTGAGTTGGTGTAGAAGAGTGTGATCTTGGAAGAAACAATGGTATCTTGTGATGACTATGTTCATCCACTTGTACTTTGCCAAGTGATGAATGTGTCTTCTGTTATGAAACGTGTGATGGATGAACAGGATTCCATAATATCTTCTTACTTATCGATGTATCAGGTAGTATGAATACAAATAGTAGAATGGCAAACGCTAAAGCAGGTGCTATTAACTTTATTAATCTTGTTGGTGGAAATGCAGCGGCAAATCCAAATTTTACGACAAAGATATGATTGATCAAATTTAGTGATGTAGGAACGATTGTTCAGGCTCCTACCTTGAACTATACTGGATTGAAGACCTCTATCAATAACCTAATTGCATGATGAGGAACAAATTTCTGAGATCCTATCGAAGATGCAATCCAGTACTTCGTGACCAATCCTCCAGCACCAGGATATAAACAGTCTATCATCTTGCTTTCAGATGGAGAACCGACTGTATGAGGGCCGTCTCCTTATACAAATGCAGGGGAATGGGCTATCTATCAATCAAATAAAGCAAAAATAAGAAATATATCTATGTATACTATTGCGGTAGATCAGACAGGTGAATGACTAGCTTATATGTCCTATATGTCATCGTCAACTAAACGCAATCAAGCATGGGTATGACTTGGATTCAATAAGCCAGTACAACAAAGTAGTACATACAATAATTCATCTAGCTATGCTGCAGGTAAAGCAGTTAATGCAGAGACTGCTTGAAATGACTTTGCACTTACTACGGAAGAGTATCAGGCACGATGGGAAATTAATTTAAATAATCAAATCAATATCGAAAAGATTAACGTCTGGAATAGAACATCAACGCCAGAAGAGACTGCAAACTTCCGAGTACATATCAGTCAAACTCCTTTTACTTCAAATGATCTTGATACAATACTTACTGATCCAAATATAGTCAGTATCTATACAACAGGTGCAGCAGGAAGACCGACCGAATTGAATCAAGTTGTTCAAGGGCAGTATGTGAGAGTTCAACTCAGTGAGGAGTCACCACCAACAACGCCTATAGTTTCACCTGCTGTTCTTTGACCAAAAGTGCGGCTTGATGCAAAAGATGTGGATGGAGATGGATTGACAAATGATAACCCTTCTGACTGGACCGCATTTACCTCATGGACTGATAAGTCAGGTAACTGATTCAGTCCTACTATACAAAATGCACTCTACCGAGACTATCAAGGTGATGTGTGAGTGTATATGGATAGTTCGTGAACCCCATTGCCATGAATTCTCTTCAATGGATCAGATGTGACATCATGAACGATCATCTATGTAGCAAAGAAACCTGGTGGAGATACTAACGGGACAATACTTCAAGGAAAATCAGTGCCAGGGGATTCATACATCTCTACCGATCCAAATGGACCAAATAGCAACTACTCTCACAATACTAACTTCTCAGAAACATTTTGTCCTACTTCTACAACAAGTAAGCTAACTATTACGTTCTCTAGATTTAGAACACAAAATAGTAACGATTACTTGCAAGTGCGTAATGGAAATTCTGTTTCGTCACCATTGATTGATACGTGGAATGGAAACCGTAATAACAGCAGTAGCTTGAAGGCTATGACCTACACATCTACAGCAGCGAATGGGTGTCTCACTCTAAGATTTGTTACTGATAACTCATGAAACCTCAGAGAATGACGAGAAGCGGTACTGACTTCGCCTGATCAAGTAGCAGGAGATGACTACTATATAGGTGCTCAAGGATCAAATGCACAAGCATTGAGACTATGAACTGCTCCTATTATCAACTGATCAAGTAGTACTAATACCTCGTTACATATGTATAGTGTGCAAGTAAATGGTGGTACGTATACCTTCCGTGATGGATGAGATCCACTAAGTACGTGAACAAATGCAGGTAGTATAGATTGAGTACTCTGGTGAACAAATGATCTAGTAAGTGCTGGATCTCCAAGTGATCATTTGATTTCAGAGTTTCTTGTCTTCAATAGAGTACTCAGTGATGCAGAAATGCAACAACTTGAATGATATCTTGCTAATAAGTGGTGATTATCGAATAATCTTCCTGGAGGACATCCATACCAGTGAATAGTTAATAATGTAAATCTATGACTGAGTGAAGTCGAAATTATTTGATGCGATATAACTGATCCTACCTGTACAGACGTCTATCATTACAAGGATTTCTGATGAGTCGCATTGGGTACGCTCTATGGACATGTATTCTGACATATTCATTGCGATTGTAATCCAGAACAAGTGTGTGGTATCTGTGGTGATGGAGTAAAAGATGCTTCAAAGTGAGAAGTGTGTGACGAATGAAGCTACTGTGATGACTGGAATGGAACTACAGGAACAGAGTGTACCTGAGATCCAAATATCTGTACTGTACAAGGAAAAGGAGAGTGTAGACCTCGTTATATGCAAGGATGTACACCTACCTGTCAAGCATATAGTTGTGGTGATGGACTAACACAATTTGCAGATGCAGCATGTATTCAAAGCAATAACTTCACCTGAGCAGCATGTGCTAATATACATGATTGTCCTTATGGAAGTTACTGTGCATGAGTGCTTAGTGGTTGAACTATTACTACACAAATATGTCTCGATAGAAACGAACTGGCGACGTGTGGAGGAAACACAGAAACGTGTGATGATGGTAATAATTTAGCAGGAGATGGCTGTAACGTAACTTGTCAACTTGAGTGATGTGGCGACGGGTATCTTGATTTCGACTGAGTAGATGATGTGTTCTGAACGAGCGATGATGAAGAATGTGATGACAATAACCTTATTTCTTGAGATGGGTGTGGGACTACTTGTAGAGCAGAAAATAGGTGTGGAGATCTCTATGTCGATGCCGATGGTAAAAATAATGTTATCGGAGATTATGATGACGAATCGTGTGATGAAGGTAGTTACTGTGATATCCTTGCTACCGTAACATGTAACTCATCCGCAGAGTGTGTGGGTAAGTGATACCCACCTGATTCATGTCAACCTCGTGCTAAAAACTGATGTACAGCAAACTGTAATTATGGAGTATGTGGAGATCAGATAGTAGATGGAGATGGTGCAAATAATCTTACCTGAGATGCAGATGACGAGGTATGTGATCCAGGAAGTTACTGCCCAAGTGGTGTTCCGTGTAATCATAATCCAAGTCTTTGTCCATGACAATGTCTTCCAGCTTGGACGCCAACTTGTACGGCAGATTGTTGATTGCCATACTGTGGTGATGGATATGTCGATCTTGATGGTCTTGATAGTGATTTGGAAACACTTGATGATAATGAAGAGTGTGATGATGGAAATAATCTTCCTGGTGATAATTGTACTGCTACGTGTCTGATAGAGATTGATCCTCTTACCTGTCCATCATGATTTAATTGTCCTTCAGGTTATACCTCGCAGTGGAGTGCTCAAGCACAATCATACTACTGTGTACTTACTGAATATACGTGAGCAGTATCGACGATATGAGTATGTGGTAATACAGTGTGAGCGTGTAATGCATGAATTGCCTGAAATATTAATGACACCGCATGTTGAATAAATGATACGTGGGAGTGTGCAAGTGTGCCAGGTCTATGAACAGCGAATTGTAGTATCCTAGACTCATGTACTCCTCCTTCATGTCCATGGAACTTTGGTACAGGACATATTGATTGTCCATGAAGTACGGCTATGTATGATACAAATCAAAATACTGCTACTCTTCAAGCAATCGGATGTTTTGCTCCACCGACGGGAACGACTGATAAGTATGCCTATGGGTTTGTGGATCATTGTGGTACAGGTGCGTTTGTGGCACATATAGCTAATTATAGTGGCTCTGCTTATGCAGGTATTATGATTCGTGAGTCAGATGCGCCGGGAAGTAAGATGGTAGGTTTGGAAAGAACTAACTGAAGTGCGTTTATTATGCGTACTGTACGTACTACTACAAATGGTTCTAGAACTTGGCAACAACTCCCTAATCGATCTAATCATACTTGGATGAAGTTAGAAAAAATAACATTTAATCAACTAAATATGTACGCGAGTACGAATGGAACAAACTGGTCATTTGTTTGAAGTGTAGATGTGTCATGATTTAATTCGTGTTTACAATACTGATTGAGTGCTTCAACGTTGGCGGGTAATGCAACTGCTACGGTGGTCTTTGATAACATTTCTATGAATGGTGTCCAAAATACGTGTTCACCGTAAAGAAAAATACTATGATTATTTGTTAGTAACAGTCACTACGTAAAATTTGACCCTTTCTTTATCATTCAGTATAGTTATGCAGATATACTTTTTTGTCTCTCCTCTCTTCCTATGAATGCTTTCTTCTCACCAGCCCCTCTTCTAAGGTATTTCCTTGGTGTTGCACTCACTGTATGATTGCTTGGATCGGCGGCATTTGCTCTTCCTTTGTGAGCTACGTGTGAAACACAAAATTGTGATGCATGATTGATCTGTAAAAATGGTAATGGACAAAATGTTCCTCCAGGTGCTGGTCCATGATCTTGTGTCATCAATTGTAATAATAATAGTTTTTGTGATAGCGGTGAGACAGTACAGTATTGTGGTAGTGATTGTCACTGTGGAAATGGGACTTGTGAACCTTCAGCTCCTTGGACAGAAAATAACGCGAATTGTCCCGTGGACTGTTACTGTGGAAATGGAACAGTAGAAGCAGGTGAAAATAACTGTACCTGTGCTGCAGATGTCCCAGCAACGACGTGTGGAGATGGGTGTTGTAAGTGAACGGAGACAGCACAAAATTGCGCTTCAGATTGTGGAGCTCCTCCATTGTGTGGAAATGGTAATGTAGATGCAGGAGAAACGTTTTGTAATTGTCCTGGAGATGTGCCAAATGGTGTTTGTGGAGATGGATGTTGTACGGCTGCACAAGGAGAAACGATAAATAGTTGTTATTCTGATTGTGGATCATGTAGAGATGGACAATGTACTTCACCGGAGATATTATCTACTTGTCCTTTCGATTGTCATACGTGTGGAGATGGACAGTGTACAGCACCATGGGAAAATGGAAATAACTGTGTAGATTGTCAGGTCCCTTCTTGTAATATCAGTGGTCCTCAGGTATGTCGTAATAGTACTTCCACGTTTGACTGTAACCATTATTTCGCAAATGGCCCGTTTAGTATGAGTAATACTAACCCAAATCAGACGAGTCAAACGGATTCTATTACGCTTACTTTCCCTTCAAATAGTCAATGAGTAACCGCAATAGCGTGTTTCAATAACGGAGTGCAGTTATGCTCTACGAGTAGAGCAATCGGATACTGTGGAGATAGGGTGACTAATTGTTCGGAAGCATGTGACTATGGAAATTCGTTTCCAAACGCATGTAATCCCACGACATGTGAACGACAATCGTGTACGACATCTGCTGATTGTTGATCATCACTTTTTGTTTGTACTGACTGATTTTGTGGTGCATGATACTGTGGTGATGGGGTCATTTCACTTGGTGAACAATGTGAACAAAATAGTGATTGTTCCTCGTATGGTAACGACTATGAATGTAATTCTTGTTATTGTTCACCTCCAGGGTGATGAGGAGATCCTATATGTGGTAATCTGCAGGTAGAAATATGAGAACAGTGTGATGATGGCAATGCTATAGATACTGATGGGTGTACTAATCAATGTTCTACGGGACAATGCAACCCGACGACGACGTATGCATCTGGAACGATTCCTTGATGGTACTGCCCAGAAGGGTGGATACTCCAAGGATGTCCTGGAGCGTATCTATGTGTAAGACAGTTTATAGAACCTATTATCTGTACAGAATGTGGAAATGGAACAAAAGATCCTACTGAAGAATGTGATCGGTCTGATCCTTCAGATCCTCATCGTGAAGCATGTAATCAGTTCTGTTTGCTTAATTATTGTGGAGATGGTGAGATATTTACGTGAGCATATACTTGATTCGTCTGGAATCGAACATCGACATGATCGACCTCCTCTCGTCCTGTATTAACTTTTTCGAGAGTTATTTCCCAAGGACAGTGAGGATTTACGACTATATTGGAGTCTGGTGAGTTATCTGGATCGTATCTTTGAAAAACGATGACGATGATAAATGACATCGACGGAGATGGTTTCGATGAACTAGCAGTATGATTGCCTGGTCATGATGTGACCTGACCGACAAAATACGGACAAATTATGTCCTTATCGTTTGATACGTGAGGGAAAGTAGATACGGAGAGAGTATATTTTTCTTGAATTGCTTTATGAACGAACACCTTTACTCCCATGTTTTTGGAAAGTATTTCAAATATTGAAAATAGCATTTTTGGTCCTGGGACATTCCCCGTTCACGATGAATTTATTATTTCAGTAAATTCCCCATTAGCTACGTATATGGACAGATTATTTGCCTTATTTATAGGAAAGTATGCGACGTATGTAGGAAATAATACCTGATCAGTGATTCTTCAGTGATTTGATGCTACTGAAATAAAGGACTTAGCTACTATAGGTGATATAGATAATAATGGGGTAGATGATATAGCAGTGATTTATAAAGATGTTGCACAAACAGATACAGAACTAGCAATTGTTCTTTTGACCTGAAATCCAGCAATGCATCTCAGTACCCAGATTATTTCTGGTATCGGGCTTACGTGATTAGGGCAGGGGAAACTGAGTGCACTAGGAGATACAGATAGTGATGGGATAGAAGATCTGATGGTGAGTTGGTATTCAGAAGTCACCAAAGATATGGTGCTCAAACGTCTTTTGTTAAATAGTAATGGTACCTTGAAAAGCCAATCAACCTTTCATACGCTCACGATCAATAATGCTGAATTTTCATACGCAGTGTACGGACAAGATGTAGATGAAGATGGAGTGAGAGATATTGTGACGTTCCGTAGTAAATATACACCTTATGTATTTGACTGATTATTGATCTTAATGAATGCAAACTGGACGGTTAAATCAGCTAGTTTGCTTAACTTCGGAGCTTCGAAAGCGGTATGAGATGCGAGATACTTTCCTCATGAAGCACTTTTCCTTCCTGATTTTGATGGAGATGGTGATGAGACTATAGCAATTTGATCTCCAAAATCTTTCAACTACAAAGGAGCTATCTATACGTACGAGCTACAAGCACCGTATGGACATGAACTCACGGGTGGTGGAACGATCGAAGAATGTGATGCATGAAGTTTCTGTGATGATTTGACGACGAGATGTGATGCTAATCCAGCAGTCTGTCCATGATGACCATCTCATTGTCAGCCACGTTATATAAATGGATGTACACCATTTTGTCAATTGTGATGTGGTGATGGAGTAGTAGATGCGAATGGAATTGATGGATTGCCAAATACCGCTGATGACGAGATCTGTGACGATGGAAACAGTATAGAAAATGATGCATGTACCAATGAATGTAAACGTCCTTACTGTGGAGATGGGATTCTTACCGATGAGACGTGACGGACAGGAGACAACGGACAACGGACAGGATACTTCGAAATGTGTGATCCAGCAACGACCGGAGGGTCTTCATGTCCAAATACGTGTATCCTTACCTGATGAGTGAATGCGAGATGTAACTATACGTTCGCTTCCGCTACTGCATATGATGCAGCATCCTTCTCAGAACTAGAAGGACTTCCTGGATCATTGTGTTACCCTGTATGAGTAAATACCGTCGAGTGAGCTCATATCTATAATGCAAGTGGGGTATTGATTACACGAAATCGAACATGTGAAGGTATGTGAAGTGGTGCAAACTCTTCGTGTTCACTTGCTCGTCGATCGTGTGGAGACGGCGTAGTAGATACGTGGAATACTGCCAATGCAGAAGAATGTGATGATGGAAATGTAAATTCTGGAGATGGGTGTGATGCTACCTGTAAACGAGAACAAGTACTTACAACTCCTGGAAATGTGTGTACTGTAGGGAGTTACCCTCAGGTAGAAGTGGGAGAGTACTTGCCTGTCTGGTGGTTATGAGAACGAAGTAATTCAGTCTGACCTGCAGGAACGGCTTGCGATACAAATACACCTAGAAATATGGTAGTTCGTGATACCATACAGTGTTATGCTGATATTCAGCGTGGTGCACCAGGCGTATGATGAACACAACTCGTCAAAACTGAGGTAGTTTCTTGTGGTATGCAGTCGACTGTGTGAGTCGGTCTCATTTCTGGTGCTCTTTCAGATTTTGCTCCATGAGTAAGTATCTCTGAAACACTAGGGACGTACTTATTTACCCCAGCTCAGGTGACCTCATGGATTAATTATCAAAACACACCTTCATATGGACAGTATCAGCTATGAGTTAAAAAGGTAGATATGAACTATTGTGCACTGAGAAGAATAAATAGTCTCGGGACGGTGACGTGATCAGTAACGACGTTGAGTGACTTTGAGGACTGTACCAACAACGTCGATGATAATGGAGATGGCGTGGTAGACTGTGCAGATACGACAAGATGTAATCAAACAATCCATCCTCACTGTGATCCCGACCGGTTAGGATGATGATCATGTACAAGTAACTCGCAATGTATACCAGATACATACACCTGTAACGGGCAGGAAAACTACTGTGATATTACGAACGGTGTCTGTATAGCAAACCCAGGAAACGATCCTGTTATCCCTTATGATGCCTGTTGATGAATCGTTCATTGACTGTACTGTGATGATAGTGATCCTCTCGCTTACTTCTGTAGAGAATCACAGAGACAAGCACTGGGTATGATAGTATGATGTTATGAAAAACTTATCACGCACAATGCAACGCATCAGTCTAATCAGTGTGCTCAGTTAAGTTTTGCTCCTACAGATCCATGTGCTATGACCGGTTGTGAAACACCACCTGTAGCTCCTGGAAATGGAAATAACCGAGTATGACCGATCTATGCTCAGATGATTGCTCCGTCAATTCCAGTCTATGCTCAGATGATTGCTCCGTCAATTTCAGCACAACCAGCTAATTTCGATTGATTTGCAAATCTTTTGAGAAGTCAGGCTATGGAAATGAACGGATTTGGACTAAGCGGTACATTACTAACACAGTTGCCTGCACAATTTCCTGGTCTTTCTGGTATTACGTTAACACCAGAACACTTGGCTTGGATGGATTTCTGGCAAACTGATGGACAGTGAATTCCTGTTGCAAACCCTCAGTATATTCCATGATCTGGATGATCATCGGGAGAAGACTGTCTGGATGGAATAGATGATGACGGTGATGGATTTATTGATTGTGCTGATGGTGAGTGTAAGACAGAACTTACTTGTCTCGTGTGAGTGAATGGCAACTGATGAAATGAAGACTGTTTCGATGTAAACGCCAATGGAAACCCAGTCGACAACGATGGAGATGGAGCTGCAAATATTACTGATTCTGACTGTTACCAGTTTTATGGAACATGATATCAAGCACCTACACCGATAGGACCGAGGACGCTATGAGTAGTAAACTATATCGCGACAGGCGCTATGTGTGAAGCATGATTTTCTGTCTCCAAGGGATATTTTGTTCAGCAATGATTTGCTTTTTCTGAGCAAGCAAATACCGGTCTTGATACAGCAACCTTCACGAGTATTGCAGGTATCTCACTCGTAGCAGAATGAACGGCTATAGATGACTCACTAAACCAAATAGCAAATTATCAGGGAGCTGGAAAGCAATATCTCTTCGATGATTTTATCGATACCTGGACTATAAAAGCAGTAAATTCGATCAATTTTACTTTAAACACAAAAAACTATTCTTTCTTGAAGGTGCCAAATGCACAGATTTACTTCTATGATGGAACGACACCAGCAGAGGTGCTTTTCGATGATGATGTCAAAGAGCGTTTATTGCTCGAAGGTGGTGTCCCAGGCGGTGAGGTGAGCACTACGGCAGTGACGATTGTTCTTCCTGAAGTAGGACAGAAACTGACTACCAATGGGTCTATCTATGGAAACAATCTTTTCATCTCGAAAGGTGATATCAAATTCGCTTCAAGTCTTACTGAATGATGTGATGGTTCAGATGTAGTTGAGTGACTGTTTGTCGCATGATGAACCTTCGAAACTGATACGATAGGAAACAAAAATATCAATCAAGACAAACGATGTAAGTGAGGAAATCTCCAGATCAAGGGAACCTTGCTCGGACTCAATGCGTGATCACAACTCGCTCCATTGCGTAGATCAGTCCTGAACGCATGGGGTAGTGGTAACCTCCTCTTCGATGACTCCAAAGTTTATAAAGCGAAAGAGTTGTTTGAGACGTGTTATTTGCCGAGTTTACTTTCTACTAAGGCAAATAGTATAGCTGCAATTTTCCCTAAATATACTGGCCCTATTAGTGGCTGTAGTGCAGATACATTATGGTGATCAGCAAGAGAGACGGTTAAAGCAGGAGCAACAGTCTTGTTAGATTCGTTTTTAAATAATTTTGTTTCACTTATCTTACAGACCTCGCTTACATGTACAACTAACTGTTCTGTTCCAAGAAATAATTTTTTAGTTACTATGATGGATCAAGGTGTACTGGGTAGCTGAATGTTTCTTATCCCAAATGCAATTACTATCAAAAGACCAAACTGATCGACAACCACAATTAGTGTGCAACAAAACCAGGATATAGAATGAACGTTATTATATAAGATGCAACAACAGAACAAATTGTTTCCTAGTCGATGGTTTCAGTGAGGGAGGTATAATACAACGACCAAGATAGTAACTATAGATCTTACCAATCAGCTTGATAAAAAGGAAATGATAGATGATCTTGGTAAAGTGGTAGGAGATGTCAGACAGCAGTTCATGAATTTTCCATCGAGAGAATTACAGTCTCAAATTTCCAATGAAAATGTATTTAATGCTGATATAAACAAACTAAATGTAAATACTCTTGTTGGTAAACTGTATGGAGTATTTGGATTTGGATTTCAAACCAATTTTCTCAACTCGCTTTCTTTGATTAGTTGTGATTGAAGTCTTACTAAATCATGAGGATGAGCGAAGTGATGATCATTTAATAAATTTATTTGTTATCCTGATATGTTGCGATTAAGGACAAATAGAACTCAATATCTTGATGAATCTGTAACAAGATGAACAGATATCATCGAATGATCATCAGTAGTAATTTTATCAAATCCAACTATCTGGAGTGATTTACCTCCTGGGGCAAAAGATTTCTTGAATTCTTTGGTAGTCCTCCCCAAATAAAGTCATTTATGTAAATACTGTTGTATTTGTAATCAACTTATTTAAGTTGACTTTATATATATTTTAATCGGTATTTATGTAGATGAATAAAAATGATTTTCTAAGACATGTCAACTATCCGCCTGGTGGTATAAGTCTTGCTAAAACAAGACTTTCTCTTATTATCGTACTGTTTGCTTTACCTTTCTTTGCTCAACAAGTTACTGCTCAGACAAAAGAGGAAATACGTGCTTGGCTTGATGGAAAAGATGGTATTATGCCAGGAGATATAGATAGTATATTCTATACTGCTCCTGAAGGAGTATGGTCATTAGCTCATGGTAATGCATTTCAACAAGACTGACAAACAGTGAAGATATTTGTTAATAGAGTAGAAATACGTTTTGATAATTCTTTGTTTGTAGCAGTAGATGATATGATAACAGTCGAATGAGTCGCTCCTTGATGAATAGATGATGTTTACGTAGATGAAGCACATGCCAATATCGAGGGATGATATCCATCCTTAGCTCTATGAATTACACACTTTGAGGCAGATGAATTTGATAAACAGACTCGTCGTCCTTCGTTTCAGCTTTCTTTGTCTTCTTCTGAAAATACAGAGTACTTATATGTATCTTGGTTTGATAAATCTACAAATACTCGAAAAAAGTGGAGTGATCATGTCTATCTTGAAGGAGATTTTTTGTGAGTAGAAAAAAATATATCCATAACATGATATCCGTTTCCTCCTTCAGCATATGGAAGTCAGTTATTTCGTGTAGAAGAAGTAGAAAAATCAGGAAATACGAATGTGTATGGAAAAATAGCTCAGGTACGTGTACCGCGATGAGGAGAGTTGTCCTGTTGACCAAATCCAGCATCGACTCATTGTACCATATACTATGGACCAGATATACAAGGAGAATTGATTATCTATGGTATGGATGGAGATATTGTGTATCGTGGTGAATATAGCTGAGATCCCCTTCGTATTGATGTTACTTGCCTTCCTGCAGGAATATATGGGTTTCAGTTGTCTACTTGAGATGGAAAGACCCCTATAAAAGATTCTTTTGGTAAGATGCTAGTAGTACGTTAATCGAATGTATAACAAAAAACTCCTCTAAGCAATCAGAGGAGTTTTTTGTGAATAAAAAAAAAGCTGGCATCTGTGAAAACAGACGCCGGCCCCCGATTTCTCGGGAAGGTTAGAAAATCTTGTTACATCTTTAGGAACCGCTGCGAAACGGTTCCAATTTTCAGTACGTACATGCCAGGGGTGAATTCCCTGACATTCAATTCATTTGTTGCAGTCGTCAATCGTCCGGTTAGGACGACTTTTCCGGTAATGTCGAATATCGAGAAATCTCGATTTTTAACGTTTCCAGAAATTGTGACATGAACCACTTCACTCGTTGGATTTGGGTAGAGGGTTATCTTTGAATTTTCATCAACAGCTTCAAATTGATCTGTTAAGCTGCTAATGACATCGCATTCATCACCGATCCCATTTCCATCGGTGTCTTCTTGTCCAGGGTTATAAGAACCTGGACAGTTGTCAGTCTTGCTATCGACTGAGTCTCCGTCAGAGTCGCAACCCGTGTCAAGGATTTCGTAACTCATGGTGTCACTACAGCATAAACTGTCCAATACTATCAGCTTGTAGATGCCTTCAGGTAAACTATCTCGATCTTCAGATGTTTGACCATTATTCCAACTATACGAATAAGGTTCTTTTCCGCCACTGACCGAAATGAATATCGCTCCCAAGTCGCAAGACTCATGAACGATGGAGTCAGTGATGGACATAGTCCTCACTCTGTATGTTTTCGTCAGAACACATCCAACATTGTTCGTAATCGTTACTGTGTAATAACCGATGTGCAGGCTATCAATCGTTTCTGTTGTGTCGCCTGTACTCCATAGGTATGAGTAATAAGCATTCCAACTGAATGGTGTTACCGTTATCATTCCTAAGGAATCGTTACAACTGGTGTTGCTGATAGTTGCCTGAGCTGTAAATGGAGGATTGGAAAGTGTCCAATTCAAGAACATCTCACAGCCATTGCCATCCGTGACGGTCACCTTGTAAGTCCCTGGTGCCAAGTTTTCTCTGTTGGGAGAGTTTGGTCCCCAGTCACTCCATTGATATGTATAAGGAGGGAATCCTTCTTCTACAATCAAATGAATTGATCCTGTGGGACTATCTGGACATGTCGGTTGTGTTACCGTCGTTCCTGATCCCATCTTCAATGGCTCGTGCCAATCGAGCCAGACTGTGGCACTGGCAGAACAGCCATTAATATCCGTCACCGTCACAGAGTATTCAATGTCCCCAAAAGGAGCAAAGATTGTCTGTGTGCTTTCTCCGTTGTTCCACTCATATTGATATGAGAATCCCCATCCTGGGAAAGGTATCGCAATCAACATGTACCCGTAGTCGCAGTCAGCGACTGTGCTGATCCAAACGGTCGGAGCAGGGTTACCCACCACGGTCGTGCTTTCGGTAACAGAACAGCCGTTCAAGGTTATCACAACGTCGTAAGTTCCAGCATCGTTAACGTCAGAGTTCGGAATGGTCGGGTTCTGCAAAGTGGAGCTGAAGCCGTTGGGTCCAGACCAGCTGTAGGTACCGCCACCGGAGCTTTGCAACTGGATGGTCTCTGTTTCACAATAGGGGCCTGTGTTAGAGGCCGAGCCATTTGGCGGAACGCATGATTGCCACACGCAAAGTTCGATATTTCCGGTAGGGTCCCCATTTGGCTGACCCATTCTCAGAAGATACCAACCTGCTGTGGCCGCATTCAATGTGTGACTACTATTTCCTGCTGTGAACCCACAGAATATGGGTGTACCTAAACAAGAATTGCTTTGATAAACTTCAAAATCCTGCGCACTGGGGACGGAACCGAATTGAATAGTAAAATCCCCAGCTTGGGGAATATTCATTTGGATATATCCATCATCGAAAAATTCCAAGGAATTGCAATTGCTTGCTAGTCCTGACTCGTCCCAAGTCACGTTACTAATATTTGTGTAGGAACATGACGTCCCCACGGTTATGGTAAGCCCTAGGCAGTTATTATACCCTGCTTGGGCTATTACGGATGGGACTCCCCATCCGACTGAAGTAACCACAAGGACTATCCCCATGATTGATTTCAGATTTTTTTGAATTGAAAAGTTGTGTCGTATATCTTCTTTATTTATTTTTTTGCCAATCTAATACCCCTGATTGGCGTAGGGGATGAAAAAAATATCTGTTCCATTTATATT
>Ga0163148_10001299_pt1 | contig 32826 bp, 28 predicted proteins | sample OliLakLV19MP7P2_FD_148606 | JGI IMG/M metagenome (GOLD analysis project Ga0163148, IMG submission 148606) | Freshwater microbial mat bacterial communities from Lake Vanda, McMurdo Dry Valleys, Antarctica- Oligotrophic Lake LV.19.MP7.P2 | ecosystem: Environmental > Aquatic > Freshwater > Lake >... | reverse complement strand
GAGCGCCAGCAGACTGCCCAGGAGCTAGAAGATACCTGTACTGAGCTACAGGCAATCATCGCCTCGGTAGACGAGCTAATTATCGTACACGATCGCCAAGGGCGCTGTCTCAGGATTCCTTCAGCCAATTCGGATTTTTTGTCTCACACACGCGATGAGAAGATTGGCCGAACATTCCACGAGCTGTTTCCCACCGAGATTGCCGATCGCTTTTTGTTCTACACCCAGCAAAGCCTCGACTTACACGAGACGCTCAAACTAGAGTACAGCCTGCTGATTGACGATATTGAGTGCTGGTTTAACGGCAGCATTTCGCCATTAGACGACAACACCGTCGTTTGGGTGATTCGAGATATTAGCGATCGCAAACAAACCGAGCTGGCTCTGATGGACAGCGAAGATCGGTTTCGTGCCGTTTTTCAACACTCGGCCATTGGCATGGGCGTCAACCGGGCAGACGGCAGCTTAATCGAATCGAACCCAGCCGTTGAAGCGATCTTGGGCTACACCACCGCAGAACTGCGCGCCCTCCACTTTACCCAATATACCCACCCCGACGACCTCGACGCCGACCTGGCGCTGCTAGAAGAACTGCTGGCGGGTCAACGCGACTCGTACCAAATGGAAAAGCGCTACATCCGCAAAGACGGCCAGCCCGTTTGGGTGCGTCTTACCCTGTCTGCCGTGCGCGATCTGTCGGGCGAGCTGACCCTCACCATTGCCATGATGGAAGACATCACCGAGGCCAAGCGGGTGGCTGAAGACCTGCGGCGCAGCGAGTTTCAATATCGGGAGCTGGTTCAAAGCGCCAATTCTTTTATCCTGCGCTGGAATCGGGAAGGCCAGATTACCTTCCTGAATCACTACGGACTAAAGGCGCTGGGCTTTACAGAAGCCGAACTGGTTGGGCGCAATATGATGGGGACTCTGGTGCCCGAAACTGAAAGCTCTGGGCGCGATCTGCGCGTGTTAATTGAGGAGATTAACCACAATCCTGATGCGTATCGAGACGTGGAGAATGAAAATATTTGCAAGAATGGCGATCGCCTATGGATTAAATGGTCCAACAAAGGCGTGATGGATGAGCGGGGTGAACTGACTGAAATCCTGGCAGTTGGCTTTGATATTAGCGATCGCAAACGCGCCGAGCAGCAGTTACAAGATGCCGAAGAACGCTACCGCAGTATTGTTGAAAACGCAGTCAGCGGCATTTTCCAGACCACCCCTGATGGCCACTACCTCAGCGCCAATCCGGCTCTAGCAAAGATTTACGGCTACGATACACCCGCAGAGCTGATTCAAAATCTTGGGAATATCCAGCAACAGCTCTATGTTGATCCAGCCCGCCGCGTCGAATTTACTCGGTTGATGCAGACGCAGGGGAGAGCCGCCAACTTTGAGTCTCAGATCTACCGCAGCGACGGCAGCGTCGTTTGGATTTCTGAACAATCGCGGGCAGTGCTAGATGCCAACGGCGCTCTGCTTTACTACGAAGGGATTGTGGAAGACATTACCCAGCGCAAACAGGCAGAGATTGCCCTGCAAGAAAGCATGAACCAGCTGGCGACGGCCAATCAAAAAATTACCCGGCTCAATGCCCAACTACAAAGTGAAAACTTGCGCATGAGTGCCGAGTTGGCCATTACCCGGCAGCTTCAGCAGATGATGTTGCCCCGCGCCGAAGAACTGGAGCAAATTGCAGGGTTAGACATTGCTGGGTTTATGGAACCCGCAGAAGAGGTCGGTGGCGACTACTATGACGTGATTCAGCACAATGGGCGGGTAATTTTTGGCATTGGCGATGTCACGGGGCATGGGCTGGAAAGCGGCATGCTGATGCTGATGGTACAAACCGCTGTGCGCACCATGTTAGCAACCAACGAAACCCGCGTCCAGCCATTTTTCTATGCCCTAAATCGCGCCATTTACGACAACGTGCAGCGGATGAACAGCGGCAAAAGCACCACCTTAGCCCTGCTCGACTATCACAATGGCAATCTGCAACTGAGTGGACAGCACGAAGAAATTTTGGTAGTGCGAGCCAATAGCACGGTAGAGCGGGTAGATACCAACGATTTGGGATTGCCACTAGGTTTGGTAGACGATATTCGCAGCTTTATTGACCAGGTCGAGATTCGGCTACAGCCAGACGATGGCATTGTTTTGTATACCGATGGGATTACCGAGGCCGAAAGTGGCGATCGCCGCTACTACGGCCTGGAGCGGCTGTGTGCGGTGGTTAGCCAGCATTGGCAGCAGGGGGCGATCGCCGTTCAGCAGGCCGTCATTGCCGACGTGCGCCACCACATTGGCACCCACAAAGTCTACGACGACATTACGCTACTGGTATTCAAGCGGAAATAATTCTAGTGCTTAAAGCTGCCTGTCCTGTTGTGTTGTCAGCGGCGGTTCCAGTCCAGGCGGCAAGGCGGCGTCACAGTGATCATGCACCTGGGCAATGTGTTCAAACAGCCAGGGGTAAGATTGCCGATAATGGGGTAAAAGAGCCAGCGGACTCAGCAGCGCGGCAGCGGTGAGGTCGGCAGCGGTGAGGCGATCGCCCACCAAAAACGATGTCGGCAACCATCGCCCCTCTAGAAACGCTAGCGCTTGACTGAGGCGATCGCCCGCCAGCTTAACTCGCGCTGGGTTGATGCCATATTGGCGGCGCACAATTTGAATCACGGCTTGACTGACCAGCGATGGGTCGATTTGTTTGCCCTCTTTGGCTCGGTAGTCATAGTAAACAAACCGGGTAGCGGTGCCAATGCTTTCATCGAACCAGTCTTCCAAGATCTGCGTTTCCAGCCGGAGCGTGGGATCGCTTGGATACAGCGGCGGGTCAGGTTGATAGGTATCGAGAAATTCGAAAATATGAGTAGAATCAGCGATCGCCTCAGGCTGCCCCGCTAGCTGCGGCAACAGTACAGGAACCGTTGTAGTGCCCGTCAGCGGCTGAAGCTTGAGCGCATGCAAGCCGGGGGTCAAATTTTCAACAGTATAAGATAAATGCTTATATCCCAATGCCAGTCGAGCTTTTCGGCAATAGTGAGACGTACTAAATTGCAAGAGCAACATGGATTGACGCACCCACAGACCGAATTAAAACCGTAGCTGAATTAAAACATTAAAACCTGAGTTGAAGTCAGGGCTAGCCCTGCACATTGGTTGAACATGCAGAGCTAACCGCTCAAAACTGATTCGATAACGACTAAGGAGTAGTCGTTGGAGAAGGAGACATCGCAGGATCAGCAGGGGATTCTGTTGGAGTTGTACCACCACCACAGGCAACTAATGAGGCTGCAACACCCATAGCCAGGAGTAGACCAATTACTTTCTTGTGCATATTTGCCCTTTTGAGTGCGATATTTTGACGTTCTAGCAGTTGTTGCGAGAGCTATGACAGAGACCTAACAACCTAGCAATCAGATAACTAGATCTGCTGACTATTCCCACGCATTACAGTGCTGCTGAGGTTTTTAGTTGAGAGTTGCTCTATCTCTTCAGAGGAAGATATATCTTCAGAGGAAGAGGGATAAAGACTCTCAAGTGAATATACCTCATCCTTTGTATCAGATTTCATGTACTTTAGCGCATCTATCGGAGGGCTAAATATTTTGATGGTGTCCATTAATTTTTAACTGCGCAGAGTTAAATAACTTTACGTCTGCGCAGAGTTGACATAACCGGAATTGTGACCGTAGACGATGATTCTTTATAGCAAGTACCCTTCACCCCTTCTCTGCCATGACAGCTTCCGGCAGTTCTCCCCTCCCCGTTTCCCCCACTATCGATCAAGCTTTGAAGGCGATCGCCAGCTTTGAGCAATCCTCTACAGTAGGGGTATGGCCGTTGCTGAACAAAAAAACACTCGCCGCAGAACTGCGCCAACGAGTCCAAAATCCCTACAGCGTCAACCAAGGACAGCAGCCGTTTTGTGGCCCCACTGCTATTTTGTTTGAGCTAGTGCGCAAGCAGCCAGGGCACTATGTAGACCTTTGCCGCATGCTGTTTGAGCAAGGGATCGTGCAAGGCAAAACCAAGCGGATTGAGACGCTAGCGCCGTTACGTCAGGCTCGCCAGCCGATCAAGATGGGCGAAGTCGATTGGATGGTGCTGAGTGCGCTGCGAGATGCCGAAAGCCTAATATTTCCAGTCGATCCCGACGCCCCCAGCGTTATCCGCAACATCAGCGGCATGAGCTTTTCTTGGGAAATGAAAGGCTGGGTGCAAGAGATTCTGGGCTATCCCCAAATCATTCATACCAAAACGTATAAAAAAGGGGATCTATTGGCGCTACGAGATGCCGCCAACAGCGTTAAGTTAGGAGGTGTCGCCTTTCCCCTGATTACGGCTCAAGCGTTATTAAGCAGCTCCAGTTCAACAGAACTACCCATTCCCCTGCCCAACCATTGGGTCGCACTGTTGGGCAATCTCCAGATCCAGAACGGGCGAGTTGCCTTTGACGTTTACAGCTGGGGCAAAAAGATGCGCGTGGACGTCACAGAAGGGGTATTTAAGAAATCCTTCTGGGGAGTTGTGATTGGCATGCCGTAAAATCGGGATGCCGCTGCCTAACTGCTATTCATTGCCCACACCATCATGCCCAGCTCAAGTAACCCTTAATCTAGACGTCCCCGCTGTAACAGGTGAAGCAGAAACAGCAGCACTACTGCTCCGACAAAAGCCACAAAAATGGTGCCAGCCAGCCCACCAAAGGGCGCAGCCAGACCCAACAGGCCAAACAGCCAGCTGCCGACAAACGAGCCAACAATCCCCACCACAATGTCACCCAGCAGGCCATAGCCAATCCCACCCGCCACAACACTGGACAGCAAGCCTGCAATTAGCCCCACAATCAACCAAGTGAGCAAATCCATTTAGTCCTCCAGATCCCTGCCCTATAAATCAAAACTACCTATAGTTTTGATTTATAGGGAACAGTTTATCTGAATTGACCTCGAACGCAGCGGTGATCGACCTAAAATATTTCTAAAGTAGGATAGCGGCTGACGATGATGCACACTTGGCGTTCACAACCTTCACCCGCTATCCCCTTAGCAACTCTCAGCCCTACATCAACTTCAGCAATTGGCTAGGAACGGTTGAGCCGTTGGAAATGGCTGAAGGCAGTTCGCCAACTGGCTTGCGGTAGAAGGCGCTGTGGGGCAATACCCGCCGCACTTCTTCTACGGTGGTAATCCCAGACGTGACTTTGGCGATCGCCCCCACCTGAAACGAATCAAACTGGCTCTCGTGCAGATAGCGCCGCAGTTGAGTGACCGTGCCTTCGTAAATAATGTGGCGCACCGTATCATCCACATTTAGCAGCTCAATCACCGCTTCTCGCCCCAAATACCCCGAATTAAAGCACTGAGGGCAGCCTCGCCCTTTGCGCCAGCCTGGAGCGTTGGCCTCATCCATCCGCAACCCCAGCAGTTTGAGGTCGGCAGCCGTGGGCGTGTAGGGTTCGGCGCAGTGCGGACAGACGCGACGGACTAGGCGCTGTGCCACAATCCCCAGCAGCGCATCGCTGACGAGTCCTGGGTCGGGACCAATATCTTTCAGCCGAGGAATGACACCGATCGCATCGTTGGTGTGCAGGGTAGTGAGCACCAGATGCCCGGTCAACGCGGCTCGCACAGCCGTTTCTGCCGTTTCTGCATCGCGCACCTCCCCCACCATGATAATGTCAGGATCTTGCCGCAAAATAGCGCGCAATCCGGCGGCAAAGGTCATCCCAGCCGCTTCATGCACTTGGGTTTGGGTAATACCGGGCAGCACATATTCCACCGGGTCTTCGACCGTGACAATGTTGACCGATTCGGTGGCGATCGCCTGCAAACTAGTATAGAGCGTGCTGGTTTTACCCGATCCAGTGGGACCTGTAAAAATAATCATGCCCTGCGGTTCGCGCAACCACCCTTCATAGATGGCTCGCGTGCGGGTCGAAAAGCCCAGCCCAGCGATCGTGGTAAACGAGTTTTGCTGACGCAGCAATCGCAGCACCGCCTTTTCGCTGGGTTCCCCCTTGGTGCCACTAATGCAGGGCAGTGTACTCACGCGCAGATCCAGCCCTTGCTCTTGCTGGTCAGCCACGTACTTTTCACTAATTCTGCCATCTTGTGGGCGGCGGCTGTCGGCAATATCCATATCGCTCATCACCTTGAGCGCCACGATCACCTTGCGGCTAATGTCAGGCGGTAGAGTGGTCACATGCCGCAAAATGCCATCAATCCGAAAGCGCACAGCCAAGCCTTCAATTGAAGGAGCCAAATGAATGTCGCTGGCACGGTTGCGCAAGGCACTAGAAATCAGCGTCCGAATCCGCTCAATTTGGCCGTCTACCTGAGACAGGTGCAGCTCGGCCATTTCAGTAATATCTTCAGATTCAGAATCTCCAGTCAGCGGCTGAACCGCGTGGGTGCCATTGAGCCGGACGGTGCTTTGACCTTTGAAGCGGCTCCAATGATGAAAGCTTTTTTCGCTAATTGGAATAATTTGAATTTCAGTATTCAGGCGATCGCCCAAATGCTCGACGAGGTCTGGCGAGAGGGCGGTGGGGCTACCCAAGTAATAACAATTTTGCCAGAGCAACAGCGGCATCACCGGAGGCACATCGCCTTTGTCATTAAAACTGCGTTGAAACCGGGTACTGACTTCTACATCCAGCAGTTGCAGGTCAACCATCCCCTGTCGATTGACGAGCAAATCTAGCGCCTGCTCACAGGTAATCTGCTGCTGCTTTAGTTGTTTCCAAACAGATAGTTTTTTCTGCATCGGCATCATTCACGTCCGTTTCAAGGTTTTGCATCATCGGGTAACGCACTAGTGGGTAGTGCAGGTCGCGTTATGGTAGATGCGCTGCTTTAGGGCGAGCACGGGCGGCCCTGAGCATCAAAAATGAAACATGGTGAAGCACCGTTCCCCCCTAGGCTACCCAAATTATTACCCGAATCAACACCGGAATTTCCCGGAAATGCGGGTGTGCGGTTGGACACAGGTCGAATGATGTTGCCGCGAGTGGCTCGCTCAAATGAAGTGGAGCCAAGCCCATCGTCGGGAAATAGGCTTGGATCGCTGATGTCAGAGGGGGCGGCGATCGCTTGAGTCGGCAACGGTCGGCCACTGCCGCAAAGCTGAGTCAAATCTAAAAGCTGCCCATCTCCGGTTTGCATAAAACAGAAGGGACTGCCGCTATCAGCCGCAAAGCTAGACGGGAGGTCTGCTAGAGCAGCGTAGGGGGTGAAGGCGATCGCGCCGAGTGTGCCAGCTAGGGCAAGGGCAAGGAATTTGATCATGGTTAGAGGAAGTAAGGATAGAGGAGCGGTGGGGCAGGTTTTGTTTTAGCTAATTTGTTTTCCCATCCCTTACTACTGGCTATTCAACTGCAAAACCGCCTGAATTGAAATTCCGATGCCAACTAAGGTGATGCAGGCCGCGCTGAGCATGGGCAGGATTTTGGTCAAGCGCGCGGGGGTGGGAACGTGTTTGAATAGGTGTTTGGCGTAAACCAATAATAGGCCAAGTCCAGTCAGGACAACGGCTAGACCGAAACTGAAGGCGGTGACTAAGACTAGCCCGAAGGCAGTTTTGCCGAGGGCGATCGCACTTAATAACAGCACGAGTGCCGCCGGACAGGGGACTAGTCCACCCGAAATGCCGAGGGTTAACAGGCTAGACCAGGTGACTGGCGTGCCATCGGCTCCAGGTGGCAGATGGCTGTGCCCGTGATCGTGATCGTGATCACGGGCGTGATCGGCGTGACTGTGCTCGGGGGGGTGATCTTGACCGTGACCATGGGTGTGATCGGCGTGACCGTGACTGTGCCCATGATCCTGGAGATGATTAGGGGTGTGCTCAGCCGGGTTTAAGGCAACGGGCGATCGCGCTTGCGTCTGGGTATAGGCGTAGGCGTAGGCATTGCCAGCTTGGGTTTCGTGGCTCGGTCTTGGCTCGGGCGTGTGGCTGTGCTGGCTGTGTGCTGGTAAGTGAGAATGCGATCGCCGCCGGCGGCTGCGGAACAAATTTACCCCAATACTCACCACTAAGGCACCCGAAGCCAAACTGAGCCAAGGATATAGCTGCTCGGGCACAATGTACTGCGCGGCAAACAACGTCACCAGGCCCAAGGCAAACACCCCAATCGTATGGGTAATAGTTGTGACCAGCGCCAGAAACATGGCGTGTTTTGGCGTTGCCCGTTCACCCACCAAATATGCACCCACAATCGTCTTGCCGTGACCGGGCGACATCGAATGAATCGCCCCCCAGGCTACGGCAGCGGCGATCGCCAATGCTGCTTCTGCTCCCGCAAATCCTGGCAGTCCGGGAGTTAGCGCAAAAGTCTGCTGTTTTGGTGTAAACAAAAATGTTTTAAGCTGCCCATCTTGCAAAATAGTGGCCAAGCAGCTAGCCGTGGAAACACCTGGCAGAAATAGCCCGTAGTGAATCTTCAGCCCCCGCATCGGGTTTTCCCAGTCGTAGTCTAGCTGCAAGGTGCTGTGGCTATTGGGTGCGGCCTGAATGCTGGGGGGCAGCACAACGCCGTCTACGGGTTGAACCGTCAACACACCGCGATGATTTGCGCTATCGGTAAGCTGAATTTGCTCATTGAGAAAGGTTTGGAGATCGGCTGCATGGGTTCGAACTTCGGCGACTGAAAGCTGACCACTTTGATCATCGTCGGCAAACGCAGCCAAGCCTGTAGGGAAGGTCAGAGTCATTTGGGTTGATTTTGCCCCTACCTGAATTTCAACAACGGCTAAGTCAGCCCAATGGGCCTGACTGGGAGCCGCCAAACCAAGCCAGAGCAGAATTGCTCCTAGGCAAGAAATAATACTGAGAAGGGGGTAACGCATGGAGGGAAAGGATGAAGGAGGAAGGATGAAGGAGGAAAGAGGAAGGAGGAAAGAGGAAGGAGGAAGGAGGAAGCTTGCTTCTGCGTAGCAGTGGGATTTGGGTTGCTTCTGGGCAATTGTGGGATAAAACGGGAGGCGAGAGGTAGAGATCTGAAAGCGGAAAGCAAGAAGGATGTCCGTTCATTCATCCTTCATCCTTCATCCTTCATCCTCCTCCTCCTCCTTCTTAGCTGCCCAAGCCTGCCCCTAACCCTGCGGCCTGCTGAGCCTGCTCGTCAAAATTGGGGTCTATGGCTTGGGCTTGTTGGCGGTAAGTGGCGGCTTGGGTGGGGTTGCCGAGGGCGGTTTCGATGGTGGCGGCGCGGTGGAGGAGCGTGGCATCACGGGTGCCGAGGGCGATCGCTTCTTTAACGACCGTTTGAGCCTGTTGCCATTGGCCTTGGGCGGCGAGTGCCCAGGCGTAGGTATCTAACGTTTCAGCATCGCGGCGGCGGGTAACTTCGGTTTGCATTAGCGCTACAGCTTCGGCAGTATCACTAGGATTGCCGCGTTCTAGTAACAGTCTGGCTAGGTCGCGGCGGTGCCCGAGGGTAAACCCACTGGTGCCCGCAAAGCTTTGACGCAGTAGGGTTTCTGCTTCAGTCCAAAGGGCTTCGGCAGCAGGGCGATCGCCTTGCAAAGCTCTCACTCTGGCCCTGCCGCGCAGCACCAGCGGGTCATAAACGGTACTGGCTCCGGCTGAGGCGGCGCTCAGTTGGGCATAGTGCCGATCGGCGGCACCATAGCGCTGACGCCGAATTTCTAGCTGCGCTAGGTTCATTTGAGCGGCAGGATAATTGGGCAAAATGTGCAGAGCTTCGCGGTACAGGTCGTTGGCCAGATCCAACTGTCCCCGTTCGTAATAGAACCGCCCCAGCAGGGTACGGGTACGGGCGGAGGTGCTCAGTTCTCCTGGCTCTTCTATCGTTAGAGCATAATCGAAGTTTTTTAGCGCAGCGGCATCTTGCCCTTGAGCCACCTGAACCAACGCCTGGAGCGTAAAGGCGCTGGGGCTAAGGGTCAAGTCTACGAACTGCTGGGCGGCTTGGTTGGCCGCAGGCAGTTTCCCCAAGGCCAAGTTCGTCGTTACTTGCAGGGCGATCGCCTCTTTGGGATCAGGAATTTGCCCCGCTAGTTTGAGCGTGGTAGCAAAGTCGTGCTGCGCTTCCGCCACCCGAGCCAGCACCGACAGCGCTGTCGAATTGTTGATGGGTAGCTTGCTGAGCGACTGTTGAGCGGCCTGGTCTGCTAATAGATACCAGTGCCCTTGACCTGTAGCGCGCGCCATTTGCAGATAGGCGATCGCCAGCGCCCCTTGATCCAATCCACTACTGGCAGACAACCCACTGCTTGCGGGTTGACGGACGACCTGCTGATAGTGGGCAATTTCCTGCTCAATCCGGGCTGTGGGAGTGCTACTCTCGGCCAACGAATCGGGATACGGGTAACGATAGGGTGCGTCCAGCTGGCTCCAGGTCAAACCGCCTAAGTCCTGGAGCTGGGTTGCCCAGTCAGCCTGCGTTAGCCACAGCAGGCCGCTTGTGAGCGGCACCCCAATCAATGCCACCATCCACCAACGTTTGCCAATTTTGGAGGGAGGTAATGTCAGTTGTTTCATAGTTTTTGAGAAGAGGAGGACAGGCAGAGAGGAGGGCAGATGTTGTCTCAGCCTCCTCTCCCCCAACGTCGCTAATTCGCGGGAGCTAAATATGGAAACGCGGGAGCCAGCGGCTGGTGGCCTTGTCCGGAGTTGCCCGGTGTGCCCGTGTAGGAAACATTGTCAGAGGTCACCGCTCCGTTACTCAACACCCCCAGCGTGGTGTCAATCACATCATCCAAGAACATCCGCCCCGCCGCAGGCGCACCTAGCGCATTGAACTTGTTCGCATAGCCACTGGCTACCGTGGTATCGATGCGCATCACGTCGGGCACAAACGCACCCAGCAGTGCACCAGTGCGCTGCGGGCTGTTGCCGATGGCTCCTAGCACCGCTGTAGCTTCATTCACAATGGCCTGGTTCACGCCTCTCGGTTGCAAACGGTTGTAAGCCGCCAGCGTCGATTGGTTGAGAATCAGACCTTCGTTGACTGCCGGACGAGCCAGGTGTTCGGTCTGGACAAAGCGCCCTGTTCTGGGGTCAGGAATGTTGATCGCTAGCCAAGCATCGAACACGTTGATCTTGGCGTTGCCGCCTGCCAAAAACCGCTTAGGTACCCGCACCACAATCGAATTGGCGTTATAGCCCTTGGCAAAGTCTTGGGCGGTAGCAGGAGGCCGAAAGCCAACGGAAGCACCAAGACCCGCCAAACCTGCACGCACCCGAAAGAACTGCTCCACATCAAAGAAGAATGGGTCTTCCCGCAATCCGGCAAACACCGTCAGGTTTGCGCCCCGCACCGTTATAGGGTTGAGGGTAGGAGTCGTAGCCGTCACTGGAGTTGTGAGGATGCGGCCACCGTTGCTGGTTTGGTTGATAGCGGCAGTGCGACCATTGCGATCGATCACGTTGAGCGTGACGCGTTGGCGGTTGGTAGCATTGGGTTCACTAAACGTAAACCGCAGCGTCAGGTCGGGATTGCCAGTGGCAGGCCGATCAACATTGGCAACGCGCCCAATGTTGATGTCGTACTGAGCATTGTTACTGAAGTAATATTGCTGACGAGCCACCGATCGCGGATTGGTGTTCATCACCAAAATCAAATCGCCCTGTCCAGCTCCAGGGTTTTGATCGGTTTCTCGAAATACATACAAATCCGTCAAACTCAGGGCGCGGCTTCTGACATCAATATCGCCGTCGTCATGGTCAGATGCCTGAAGCTTAGGAGGCGTCAGGGTGCTCGTTAGCCCCAAGGATGCCAGTGCCAGCAGCCCAGCCAATGCGCCAATCCCGATCGCCTTGCGAGCCTGAAAGCGTTTCATCCGTTGCAGTGCGGCTCGAATACCCGTCTTTGGCTTAATGTCCATCGTGGTAACTCCTAAAAATGCCTAGAGCTAGGCTTGGTAGATATCCCCCATAAGGGGAAGGGGATATGCTCTGACAGAAAATACGTAGAGAATGGAGAATCGGATTTGCCAAATTCGAGAAATATAACAAAAACATGTCGAAACAGTGCAATTAGGGTGTCATTTTGGCTAGATCACCCCTCAGATCCAGCGCGATCGCGTCATCGTCGTCAAAAAGCTACCTTCAAAAAGCTACCTAGAGAACCCCGAGCTGGACTGTAGCTATCTCGCCGCCATAGCGTTAGAGATATCTCCTGAGTTAGATCTTCTGCCTCTTGCGGATTCATCAAAATTCCGAGGCGATCGCTAACGACCTGCTCTTCTGGTGATCTACGCCCAAACGTCTGGCTTGGATTTATACCCGTTAGAAACGGTCGCAATACCCTGCGGCCTGCGTGCCCTTAACCCCATCCCCCTACTATGGGAAGATGAGATGGCAAGATTAGATGGCAAAATTTAGACAGGGGAATTCACTCCCTCCAGCTCATCCTTCTACCCGCCAGCCAATCTTCAATCCCGACTTCGGTAATTCTTATGATTAATGCTCTTCAAAAGCGCTTTAAATCCTGGTTTCGAGCCGGAGTTTTAACTCTGCTACTGACCACTCTGACGCTGGGGATCAATTCGGCAGTTTGGCTGCCTGTTGCTCAGGCATTGCCTGCCGGAAACGCCATTACCGATGGTCGCACTATCTTGCGCTACGCCTTACCCATCAAAAACCCGGCTGTCCGCAAACTGCAAACCACCCTAGAAGAAATCTCTACGCCGCTGCGTCTAAGCCGCAATCGGCTGACCCTGATCAACCCCAATTTGACCCAAGCCGAGCGGATTTTGACCGTAAAGCAGGCAGACCTATTGGCGTCAGTGACCAGCGATCGCAAAGAAGAAGCCGGACTGATTATTACCCAATTGCAGATGGGTATTAACCAGATGCGTACCTACGTAGAAGAGCAAAACCGCGCGGCTCTATGGCCAAAACGGGCAGAACTGCTAGAGATGGTCGGGCAGTTAGAAGAATTGATGGTAGAAAAATTTCCGTTTGCAGTGCCTGAAGAGTACAGCAACCTGCCCCAACTCAAAGGAAGAGCCACGCTCGCCGTCGAAACTGAGCAAGGTAATCTGACCCTCGTGGTCGATGGCTATAGTGCTCCCATTACAGCTGGCAACTTTGTCGATTTAGTCAATCGCGGCTTCTACAACGGCTTGAAATTTACGCGCGCCGAAGACTCCTATGTGCTGCAAATTGGCGACCCACCCGGTGACGCGGAAGGATTTATTGATCCCAAAACCAAAGAATATCGAGCCATTCCCCTAGAAGTGCTAGTCCAAGGCGACAAATCTCCCACCTATGGGATCACTCTGGAAGATGCCGGACGCTACCTGGATCAGCCCGTGCTGCCATTTTCGTCCTTTGGAGCTTTAGGGATGGCGCGCCCCGGCGAAGACCCCAACGGTGGCTCATCTCAATTCTTTTTCTTCTTATTTGAGCCTGAACTGACTCCCGCTGGCTTAAACCTGCTCGATGGCCGCTATTCTATTTTTGGCTATGTGGTAGAAGGCAAAGAAGTGTTAGAAAAGCTGAAGGCGGGTGACAAAATTACGTCTGCCAAGGTAATTTCTGGCTTAGATAACCTGGTAAAACCTGCTGAACAGTAGAAGCTGCCTAAATACTGCCCAAATAGAGAACGCGATCGCCCTCTGAGCCTTCAGAACCATGAAACTCAAGGGGGCGATCGCATCCCATCAATCTCAGCGATCGCCCCCATTGTGATCCACAGCCCAATCTTGAGCAAGGGCGTAAAATGTTGATGGTAGTAAGGGATGTAGCCATGAGCATCGTTGTCTCTGACGAACTTTTAACCACCGCCCGCATGACTGAAGCTGAAATGCGTCAGGAAATTGCTGTCATGCTGTTTCAAAAAGAAAAATTAACCCTCGCCCAAGCAGGTCGATTTGCGGGAATGCACCGCATTGCATTTCAACATTTACTCGCCAGTCGTCACATCCCAGTGCATTACGGGGTAGACGATTTTGAGCAGGATATTCAAACCTTGCGTGAGATGGGCAGATTGTGATCGTGGTCAGCGATACGTCGCCGATTAATCACCTTGCTGCAATCAACCAGCTCCCCCTTTTGCGTCAACTCTACGGAACAGTCCTGATTCCTGAAGCTGTTTATCGAGAACTGACTGATCCCGGTTTTCCCGTTGCAGGTGCGGCTGAAGTGCAAACTTTTGATTGGATTCAGACTTGCACTATAGGCGATCGCACAATCGTCGAAGCTCTTGGCAATGAGCTGGATGTTGGGGAAGCTGAGGCGATCGCTCTTGCCGTTGAAGTTGAAGCGGATCAAGTGTTAATTGATGAACGTCGCGGTCGGCTAGTAGCAGCCAGGTTTAATCTTCGCTACACAGGACTTTTGGGGATTTTAGTTGAGGCGAAAAGTCAAGGTTTAATTGTCGAAGTAAAGCCTTTGTTGAATGCTTTGATCAACCAAGCTGGATTCTGGATTGCAGAACCCTCATACAATAAAGTTCTACGGCTTGTTGATAAAGATGGTTCGCTTTAATTTTGTGTCTTACTGATCAGCTCCAAATAGAGCCAGAAATTATCGTGCCTTTACTTGGTTAGACGGCGATCGCACCTATCTCAGCGATCGCCCCCACGTTTCTAGAAAGGCTAAACATATCTGTAGGGTGCGTCACGACACATCCTACCAGAGGGGCGATCGCTCTCAGCCCAATGCTTTGAGAAGGTTTGGGCATTGCAAGAGGGGCGATCGCTTTGAGGGTTAAGACTAGAATGTATAGAAAGATAAGCCATAAAAGTTGATATGACCGATTCAGACCCCTATATCTCACGTCAATCAGCCAAAAAATTACTCGACAATTTTGGTAGAGCATTAAAACAGCCAGCAGCGAATCCTCTGGTATTTTATGCGTATGGCATCGGAGGCGTTGGGAAGTCTACTTTTCTAGGCAAGTTGCGGGAAACTTATGCGCAAGATGCGACGTTTGCTGGAGCATTTTTTGGTTCTACATCAAAGATAGATAGTCCACTGGCACTGATGGAACATCTATATAAACAGTTGCCAGATGAGGGATGAGGAGGGGAAGCCTTTACAGAGTTATGCAAAGAGTATAGAGAAACTCTGCACCAGCTAGAAACTGAATCTGCTGAGGGCAAAGGCTCCGCTAGCCCAGAGCAAGTGAGTCTGGTCAAAAAGCTAGTGGTTGAGACAGCCAAAGCGTTTGCTTTATCGAAGAATATGCCATTTAGATTTCTTATTTAAATATTGACGGTGCTGCTTTGTCATTTCTACTGATTTAGTTCTTTGTGCACACAGCGTCACAAGGGCAGAGCACCGACCCGGACTGGTTAGATGGATCTAAAGCTCACTAGAAAGCGCGCCGCTGTCCTGCATGCAGCGTCAGCATCCAGATCCCATCGAACAAGAGATTGACACCAATCAACGTACCAATCAGCCAAGCGGCGCTAAACGGAAAGCTTGACCAAACGAAAATCCCGAAAATAATGCCGACGATGCCGCTTGCCAGCATCCAACCCCAACTCGGTGCAATTCGGCGCAGTTGAAACGCGATCGCCTCAAGAGCGCGTAGACGTTAACACGAGAGGCGGAGAACAATGTTCCTTCTATTTCTTTTTGCCTTCTGCACTCTTGTCTTGCTTCTTCGTAGTCCCCGCAGCAGTTTCGGCATCTAGTCTGGCAGCGATCGCGGCCAAGGTTGCTTCTTCGGCTTCTTGCATCGTCATCATGGCTAAGAAGGTTGCTGTATCAGCATAGCCTTCAGCGTGATCAGCTCGATGTTCAAGTTGCTTGACCTCGCGACTAGCTTTCCATTCCTCGACCTGCGACTTCACCTCAGCTTCTTTTGTCTCAAATTGAGTTTTGAGCTTTGCCCGATACCCATCAAATTCTTGCTTCTTAGTGTCTAGATTCGTCTTCGCTTCGTCAAGTTTCGCTTGAATCTCAGCTTGAGTTTTTTCTGGTGCCGAGCGGATGCTCTTCTTCAATGATTTCACCCGATCTTCAATGGCTTCTAAATTGTCATGTAGCTTTTTAGTGAAGTTGTCGATCGCAGTACTCATGCTGATTTCTCCAGTCAAGTATATTGAGCGTCCAAAGCTTGGCTCTATCCTCGTCGAGTTTCGATCGAATCTAAACTTGGATTACTTCCACCTCTGCTTCAATAGTTGCAGAAGTTGTTCAAGATCACCTCTATCTTTTGAGCGTTTTAGTTAGAACTTATACAATTCACAGAGTATTCAAACGCTTGCGGAAACATCATTCTTTTTCTACAAACTGCAACAGGATTTCAGCATCCGCAGGCATGCCGGGCTTAGCAAGACCACCAGGCTGATCAAGGGTTAGCTTCAAACCAAACACTTGCTCTACCCGATCTTTTTGGAAATAGACATTTTCGGGTGTAAACGATGCCTTCGCATCAACGGCGGCAACTCTGGCACCGAAAGGATGTTGATGGTCTAGATCATTATCGAGATAGACTCTAGCGGCTTGCCCGACCCGAATTTGAGCCACTTGTCCACCCGGAATGAAGCCCCGCAAGTAGACCTGATTTAGATCCACAATCCGCAATAGCGGACGACTGGGTAAGACAACCGTTCCAGGTTCTACACTGCGGGTTGTGACCACGCCGTTGATGGGGCTAGTGACCGTCAAATTCTGCAAGCGACTCTGAATCAGTTGTCGATTGGCGATCGCTGTTTTCACATCTGCCTGTGTCCCCAAAAGTGCCACCATTGCCTGCCCGACCTGGGCTTGCAAACGGCTGATATTCGTGACTTGCTTGTCAGGATTCAGCGTTGTGGTTTGCGCCTGGGTTGATTTCCCTTGAGCGATTTCGATTGCATGACGCGCCACTTCAACCGCCGCCAGACGGCTCTGGAGTGCTGCCTGGGCGGTATTTAATGCCGTTTGTGCCAGGTCAGCCCGCTGCTGGGTTTCGGCACCCAGGCTGGCGAGGCGAACGAAGCGATCGCGATCGACCCGGGTTTGTTCTAGTAAAGCGCTGGCTTCTCCAACCCTTGCTTGCTCTTGGTTTAAGCCAGCTTGAGCGGTAGCAACCAGTGCATTTGATTCGGCAATCTGACCTGTTGTATCTCCCTGAGACTGCTGTAAACTCAACCGGGCATCGGCAATTTGACTCTCTACGACCGAGATCTGCAACCGGGCTGCTGCCTCGCGCTGCTTTGCAGCTTCCACCTGGGACTGGGCTGCTGCCAGTTCAGATTGCACTTCATCATCCTCTAGGCGCACCAATACTTGCCCTTTGGTTACGGTGTCTCCTTCGCGAACGGTGACTGCTTCCACACGACCAGCTCCTTTCGTGCTGACATCGGTTTCATAGCCTTCGATGCGACCACTGAAAGGGATGAGGTGATTGTCTTTAGGACGGAGTAACCCATACCAGATGGCGACACCAATGCCAGCTGTCGCCATTGCTCCTAACAAGACCCATAGCCAACGATGAGAAGGGGCTTGAGGCGCGGGTGGCTGGGAAACTTCAGCGGGTTGGGGTTCTGTAGAAGGTTGAGGAGAAGCTTTTAATTGAGTCATATTTAGTGGCATCCTTAAATTTGAAATTGAAAAGGGCTAAAAAAATAAGTGAGCCTTAACCAAGTTGATTGCGATAGCGATTGGCACTCACCAGCAGTGTTACTGTGGCAAACACAAGCATGGCGATCGCATGAAACCACCAAACTTCTAGTCCAGCTCCCTTGAGTAGAATGCTCCGTAAAATCACGAGATAGTGATAAAGGGGATTGATTTGAGCAATCCAACGAAAGAGAAGGGGCATACTATTGACGGCTGTTATGGCACCGCCCAGTAGAATAATCGGAATGTTCAAAAAGATACCAACTAATATCGTCTGCAATTTATTTTTAGAGAACGTGGAAATGGCTAAACCAATGGCAACGCCAATACTAATGTAGAGAATAGAGAAGAACAATAACAGCAACAGATTGCCCCGAAATGGCAGTTGAAATGCCCAACGAGCCGCGACAAAGCACATCAGCAATGTCACCGTCAGCAAAGCCGAAATGGGGACGATTTTGGAGATCAGAATGGCAGTCGAGGCAACGGGTGTCATCAGAAGTTGCTCCAAGGTGCCCTGATCTTTTTCTCGCACTGCTTCCACCGCAGCGGCTAGAATGGCGCTCAATGTCATAATGACACCAATCACGCCGGGTACAAAGAACCAGCTATCGAGCATTCCAGGGTTATAGCGAAAGGTAATCTGCGATCGCACCGGAATATTTAGCGGCGTGGAGAGGGGTTGCACCTGTTGCAGCAAATCCAGATTGAATTGGGTGGTAATGGCAGTCACGTAGCCTTTAGCCAGCCCAGAGGTATAGGCATTAATGCCATCAATGACGACCGCGACTTCTGATTTCCCCGTTTCCAGAAGATCTCGACTAAAGCTAGATGGAATGATTAATCCTGCATCCGCCTGTCCGTGTTCGACCTGCTGCGTTAGATCTTGTTGGCTATGGGGATAGCGGTTTGCCAGGAAAACATGATTGGCAGTAAAAGCATCTACCAGTTCTCTGCTGATTGCCACCTGGTTTTGATCTAGAATGCTGAGCCGCAGATTTGCCACATTAGAATTGAGCACATAGCCAAAGATCACCATTGAAATGATCGGTGCAATGGTTAGAAAAATCACCAATTGCCGATTTCGCAACAGTTCAGTGGCCTCTTTGATAATGAGTGCGAAGAGACGATGATTCAGCATGAGTTCACTCGATCAGCTAATTGGACAACGGCTAACTGGAAAACGGCTAAGTAGCTGGGCAAAATTAACTGTTAGCCCTGATCGCTGGCTTCGGCTCCGCTCAGCCAGCTAAGTCCCTTGATCAGTCTAAAGGCCGAGAGTTGAGCGAAGTCGAAACCCGTTTACAAAGCACTTGCGCCTACCTACTTAACTGGACAATTGCATCCGACGCATTCCCCACCAGGCGATCCCAAATTCAGCAATTCCCAAGAGCACCATGGCGACAATCAAATACCAGGTGCCAAACCAGCCCGAACCTCGCACGAATACATCTCGGCAAAGTTCGATATAGTACCGGACAGGAACTAAGTAAGAAGCAACAGAAAACGGAAACGGGACACTATTAAGGGGAAACAAAAACCCTGCTAAAAGGAATGCCGTTAAGACTTTAATCGTGCCGATCGCTTGCACCGCCGCACTCTGAGTGGTGGTAAAAATACCAATAATTAATCCTAACTGCACCCCAGTGAACAGAAAGATGAGGGTGCCAATCACCAAGGGAATGGGATCGCCAATAAACCGCACCCCAAACAATAAAAGCCCAACGATAAATAGAAGTACCGCTTCTCCTAGCCCCACTAGCATGTAGGCCAAAGACTTTCCTAGGAGTAGCTCAACAGCACTTAAGCTGGAGGCATAGAGTTGCAGGATGGTGCCCTGCTCTTTTTCCCGCACTAGGGCGATCGCAATCAGCAAGGGTGGAAAAATCGCCAAGATCACGCCATAACTTCCCGGCACAATAAACAACGATTCCTGCCGTCCAGGGTTAAACCACAGCCGCACCTGTGCTACAATTGCCAACTGTTCCAGCTCGCCGAGTTGCCCTTCGCCAAGAGCACGCTGCACAGCAGAGAGCGTGACACCATCCACCGCAAGCTGGGTCACCCGTGCGTTGATCACGTCGCTGCCATCAATCACCACCAGCACCTCGCCCGTTCTACCCGCATTGACATCCGCCGCGAAGCCTGGTGGAATCGTCACTTGAACTTGCGCCGTGCCGCGATCGATCGCATCGGGGAAGCGTACCCCCTGCCACTCGGCGGGTACAAATAAATTAGTTGCATATAGCTGTTCAATATAGCTGCGGCTGAGGGTGCTTTGATCCAGATCGCGCACAACCAGCGGAATATTTTTTGCCTCTAGCCGAATCGCAAAGCCAATAATCAATAACGCAATCACAGGCAAAATAAACGCCAGCGCCACACCCAGGCGATCGCGTTGAAACTGTTCTAACTCCTTGAAAAACTGATTGCGAATGCGGCGCATGATCATGGCGGCGCTCCTCCTGCTCGTTGTACTTCGCCGATAAAGGCATCTTCCAGCGAGAAAGGAATCGGTTGAATTTTAGAGGGCGCGTCAGTTTGCAGCCAGGATCGGATCTGGGGCAACTCCACATCAGGATGATCTAAAACGACGTGGAGGCGATCGCCAAAAATCGAGATCCGCCAGGGTTCCAGATGCTGTCGCAGCAAATTATAGCTAGTTTGCAGCGTCTCTACCTGCAATTCAAATAACTGACCGGGCTGCATCGCCTTAATTTCACTGGCTGAGCCTTCCGTCACCTTGCGACCTGCCACCATAAAACACATGCGGTTACATTGTTCGGCTTCAGTCATATAGTGGGTGGTCACGAGAATGGCTGTGCCGTGTCGAGCAAAGTCGTTAATCAGCTGCCAAAATTGCTGCCGCGCCAGTACGTCGGTTCCAGAGGTGGGTTCATCCAAAAATAAAATCTCCGGTTCATGCATCACCGAGGCTCCAAATGCCACCCGTTGCTTCCATCCCCCCGGCAGTTGGCGCGTCAGCAAGTCTTCTTGACCTTCTAAACCGCACATTGCCAGCACCCAGCGGATTTTTTCGCGCTGCTGTCGGGGAGGAATACCGTAGACGCCACTATAAAAGTGCAAATTTTCCAGAATAGTCAGGTCATCGTACAGGGTAAATTTCTGGCTCATGTAGCCGATCCGCTGTCTGAGCGCCGCGCTGCGGAGATTGCCCCGTTCTCCAGCCAGTGACATCTCCCCGCAACTGATGGGTAAGAGTCCACACAGCATTTTGATCGTGGTGGTTTTGCCAGCGCCGTTGGCACCGAGCAACCCGTACACTTCGCCATAGTGGACATCGAGATCAAGATCGACGACCGCATGAAAGGAGCCAAACACCCGATTCAGCCGACGTGCTGAGATCGCCAGTTTCGGAGTTGCGGGATCGGCTGTAGGAGTGGCAAATTGTTGCGATCGCGGAAAGGGAATCGATTGGGGGATTGAGCCTTTGCGACGCAGCAGCGCAATGAACACGTTTTCTAAGGTGGGGTCTGTGGCTTGAATCGGCTCGATCGACTGTTGCTTTAAGCGATCGCGTACCAGCGCCGTTCCCGGCTGAGCATCTTTGACCAGCACTTCAATGTGATCGCCCAGGGTTGACACATCGGCAATCTGCCCGTTGGGTTCAATCAGGGGGATCAGCGCTTGTTCGGCCTTGACCAGATCGGCAGTGCGGATCACCAAACGACTCAGGTGCAACGCCGCTTTCAATGCTGCTGGAGAACCCACCTGCTGAATTTGTCCGGTGTGGATCAGGGCAACGCGATCGCAGCGTTCTGCTTCATCCAAGTCGGGAGTTGCCACCATAACGGTGATGCCCTCAGCCGTCAACCGTGCCAGAATGTCCCAGAATTCGCGACGAGCAATGGTATCCACGCCCGTGGTTGGCTCATCAAGCAATAGCACCTGTGGCTCTGCAACCAATGCACAGCAGAGGGCTAGCTTCTGCTTCATACCACCCGAAAGCCAACCTGCAAGGCGATCGCGAAAAGGCTCCAACTGCATTAGCTTAAGATATTTTGTCCGACGTGCATCTAGCTGATCTTCTGGCACTAGCCTTAGTCCAGCGCTGTAATGAATATTTTCATCCACGCTCAAATCTGGATAGAGGGAGAATTGCTGAGTCAGATACCCCGTATGGTTACGAGCATTCCTGGCAGGTAAGTCCAGAATTTGTGCAACTCCTGCCGTTGCTTCCATTACTCCGCCGAGAATGTTAAACGTGGTGGTTTTGCCAGCGCCATCGGGACCAATTAACCCAAACAATTCACCGCGCCGGATGTCTAGATCAATTCCCCGGATAGCGATCGTGTTGCCATAGTGCTTGTATAACTTCTGGATGTGAATTGTCACATCCTCTAGTGCAGGTGAACGTGCGATCGACTGCGACAGAACCATCAATTCACCCTTCCTTATAAGTACAGTCCACCTAAGTTTTTGCAGAAAAGAGGGTTTGCCACTCTTGGACAAAGGAGGGTGGAACTGAGAGCTGAATCGCCTCACCGTCGATCGTGGGCAACGTCAAACCAAGGGGAAGTTCTGGCTGCAATTGCGGTAACAATGGCTGAAGATCATATTCTCCGACATTCGATTCGGGAGCGGATAAATCAGTGAAAATGATGCTGGAGTTATCAGCAGCAGTCAGCTTTTCTCCCATAGAATTGGTCAATAATAAAGGTTGGCTGCGATCAATTTCGACTACCCCTGGGAAACCCACTAAACGCAATTCAAAGCTCGTTTTGTTGTTGGGAGAAACCCGTTTGAAAGCGATCGCCTGCCAGCTATTTCCGTGCTGATCGTTGAGGGTTTGCCGAGACTGGTAAACTATTTGCCCAGGGGCTTCTTCCAGTTGTCTAATGACTGCGACTGCATCGGGAGTCGTGGATATCCCTAACCCTAGCAATACAGTCAACACTAGAGTTGTCAACAATAGGAACTGGATAAATATCTTTCTAATAAAAAATCCGATCATAAAGATTCCTCTCTTCGATCAATTCCTAGATCAACTTCTACTTTTCCAAAGGTTCTCCTGCTGCTTTCCAACCTTGAATACTAGGAGGAAAACCTCGGACATTCGTATGTCCTACCATTTGCAAGGTCATGACTCCCATCGCCGTTCGATAGCCCGTTGTGCAATAGAGAACAACAGGGCGATCGGTGGGAATTCTATCCAGATTAGCGATTAAGGTTTGCAACGGAATATTAATGGCATCAGGGATGTGTCCAGAGCTGTATTCAGCAGGCTGCCTGACATCAATTAATGCAGCATTATCGTTTTTGACAATACTTTTGAGATCTGCTGTCTTTGTAATCGTGTAATAATCGCTAGGAAGAGCGGTCAAAAAACGATCGATCGCTTCCGATAGTTGAGCTTGGGGCAGCAGATCGGCGGCTGCAACTGACATGGGTGCGATCGCCCCAATAACAATACATGACAACATTCCCAGCACTAACGTTAGAAAAAGTTTATTCATGCTTTTATCCCCGTTTCTACTATTACCCTAACAGACTGCTGGGTTATCTACTGTATGAATTGAATGAATTGATGAAGCACGTTACAAAACTTGTCTTGGCACACTTGCATTGATCAATACTGCACGTGTTGATAGAAAATCCGTTTGACGTTTTCTGCACTGAAGATATAGAGTCCAACAATTGCGGCTAACACCAATAGAAATTCGATCGGCAAGGGTTGGAATCCCAAAACAGGTGCTAGGGGAGTATAGGGAAGCAGGAGCGTGATCATGGCGATCGCGATCGTTGCCATCAGCAAGTATTTTCCGGGCTTGCTGTTGAACATAGATTGTCGCGTCCGAATCACCAACACAATCATGGATGCAGAAATCACCGATTCCATAAACCATCCGGTTCTAAATTGGGCTGGGTTGGCATGCAGCAGCAACAGGAGCGCACCAAAGGTAAGGTAATCAAACACAGAACTCAGCAGCCCAAATACCAACATAAAGTTGCGGATAAAGGTGATGTTCATCCGGCGGGGTTGGTTGACCAGCTCTCGATCGACGCGATCGGTGGCGATCGTCATTTCAGGGAAATCGGTCAATAGGTTAGTGAGCAAAATTTGGCTGGGCAGCAGGGGCAAGAAAGGCAGCACTAGAGAAATACCCGCCATGCTAAACATGTTGCCAAAATTAGCACTCGTTGCCATAAACACATATTTGAGCGTATTGGCAAACGTGATCCGTCCTTCCTTCACGCCTTCGACCAAAACATTCAGGTCTTTTTGCATCAGCACAATGTCGGCGGCTTCCTTTGCTACATCAACTGCGCCCTCAACGGAAATGCCGACATCGGCAGCGTGGAGGGCTGAGGCATCGTTAATGCCATCGCCCAGATAGCCCACCACGTTTCCTGCTTTTTTCAGCGCAATGATGATCCGCTCTTTTTGGTTTGGCTCTACTTCAGCAAAGACATTGGTTTCCCGGACTCGGTGCATCAGCGCTTCATCACTCAGCTTTTGTAGTTCTGCACCCGTCAGCACCCTTGGTTCTGGGAGTCCCACCTGTTGAATGATGCTGATGGCAACGGCGCGACTATCACCCGTGATCATTTTGGTAGTCACGCCGAGTTCTCTCAGTTCCTTGAGCGTGTCCGCAATGCCTGCTTTGGGCGGATCATATAGGGCAAGGTAGCCCAAAAACGTCAGGCTCGTTTCATCGTCTTTGCTGAAGGAATTGCCATTGAAGTTTCGATAAGCCACGCCCAACACTCGAAATCCCTGGCTGCCCAGTTCATCGGCTCGTTGCTGAAGCTGCTCCCGCTGGTCTGCAAGGTCAATTGCTTTCCCCTCGACCGTTTCGACTATTGAGCAAACATCGAGAATCGGCTTCAGAGCGCCTTTGGTCACGATTAGGTGTTTATTGTCTTTGGCAAACAGAATACTGAGGCGTTTGCGGTTGAAATCGTAGGGCACTTCACCGAGCTTCTGATAGCTAGAAATGTCGAATGGCTTGTGTTCACGAATGGCAGCATCGATCGGATTGGCATAGCCTGATTCAGATGCCGCATTGAGATAGGCGTAAAGCAAAACCCGATCGCTCTCTTTCCCATCGATATCCACCGCCGCGTGAATTTTCACTGCCCCTTCCGTCAGGGTGCCTGTCTTGTCGGTACAAAACACATTCATGCTGCCAAAGTTCTCGATCGCGGGCAGCCGTTTGACAATCACCTGTTTTTTCGCCATCTGCTTCGCGCCACGAGCCAGGTTGACGCTGACGATCGCGGGCAGCAGTTGAGGAGTTAGACCCACTGCTAAGGCGAGAGAGAACAGGAAGGATTCCAAAACAGAGCGCTGTAAGTAGACGTTGGCAACAAAGATCAGCACCACCAGAGTCAACGTCACTTCCATCAGGAAGTAGCCAAACTTGCTCAATCCCGTTTCAAATTCAGTTTCCGGCGGTCTGAGTTTCAGGCGTTCGGAGACTTTGCCAAATTCCGTCTGTTTTCCGGTTTGAACAACAATCGCTTTCCCAGTACCGCTAATGACGTTGGTGCCCAGATAAAGCGTGTTGGTGCGATCGCTGAGTCCGATTTCGGTAGGCAACACACCGCTTAGTTTGTCAGCAGGATAGGTTTCTCCCGTCAGGGCAGCCTCATTCACCGACAGATCTTTTGACTCTAAAAGCAGGCAGTCGCCGGGAATAGTATTGCCAGCACCAAGCAACACAATGTCACCCGGAACCACATTCTCATTGGGGATGTCTTGAGACTGACCGTCTCTCAAAACGGTGGCTTTGACTTGTACCAACGCTAGTAGCTTCGCGACGGCATCGCTGGCTCCCCGCTCTTGCCAGAAACCGAGGAGTCCGCTAATAAGAACGATCGCCAGAATAATCACGGTATCGATGACATCTCCCAAGAAGCCGGAGAGAATCGCCGCTGCGATTAAAATCAAAATAATCGGACTCTTAAACTGATTCAGCAACAGTGTCAATACGTTTGACTGTCGTTTCTGCTTCAGGCTGTTTGCCCCGTATTGAGTCAGCCGTTGCTGTGCCTCCTGGCGACTTAAGCCTTGAGAGTTACTTTTGAGCTGTTGTAGGACCTGTTGGGGAGGCAGGCTCCAAAATGAAGAGAGGACTTGAGGCATAGATACAGATTACTGCTGTGATGAAGCTTTTAATTGAAAGGAACCGCGATCGCAACTTTGTTTAAGTGACTAACGTAACGCAGTCCACCGCTACTGGCCTCGCCTGATATGGCGGCACGCTTTGATTTCTGTCGAAGACTGCGTTTGGAGGAGTCTTCGCGATTGAGGGAATTGAGAGCAAAGCGGCGCAGGAGAGCAAGGTTGTGTGGGGCGTGCATGGAACGAACGCGACAAGCGTCCTCAGCGAAGGAGACATCGAGTACCCAATGGAGAGAATTCTCAATTCCCCAATGTTGGCGAATCGCGGCAGCAATGCGGGAACTGTCAGATGGCAAGCTGCTGAGATAAAACTGAATTTCGTGGGTGGTTTTATTCCATAGATAGCGAGTTCGTTCAACGATGACAATCGTTTGTAGCCCGATCCACTCATTGGCTTCGTGGAGTGAAGGTAACGAGTGGAGTGGTATCGTCCAGACCGTCCGAATTTCGATACGATGATGCCCTGCTTCCGTCTTGTGTTCCCTCGGGTCTGGCAAGGTCGCAGTCATCTGCGCGGTCTTAAACCAGGTATCGATTTGGGCAAACAGGGTCGGATGATTCGCTTTCAGGCTGAGAATATAGTCGGCATGAGCCTGCTGAATTTGCGCTGCGATGGTTTTCTGATACCGATTTGCGTCCATACATGTTATTTAGGTTAAGCTAAAAATTCATTCATAATTTCTAGACTTCATGAGCCGAATTAGTTACGTTAAATCTCATCTAACTGAGGACGAAGTTAGAGACAAAATTGCAACTGCACAAACCGAGGGTAGAACCGGGAAAAACCCTCGGGCTTATTTGACCTTTGAACAAGAAGCCGCGTTTTTAGAATCGTTTAGCGAGGCAGCCAAGAATGGTCATTTGACGACGATTCAACAGATTCAACAAGCGTTCGAGACCAACGTGGGTAGCCAGGTGGCACCGAGTACCCTCTATCGTCTGCTGGAACGGCATGGATGGCGTAAATTAGGGCCTCGACCCTATCACCCAGAGGATGACAAAGCTGCACAAGAAACCTTCAAAAAAACTTCCCCGATCTGGTTCAAGCCGCCCTAACTGGTCGCCCGGCAGCAGACCAGCGCCCGGTCGTGATCATGGTTGCCGATGAAGGACGCTTTGGACGATTGGGTCAAGTCATGAGCGCTTGGTGTGGTTCTGGAATTCGTCCCGCAGGGGGACAGCAGTTGGTGCGTGAATATTTCTACAGCTTTGTTGCAGTCGCCCCAGTTTTAGGAAGCATGACTGCGCTGGTTTTGCCGTTCTCCAACACAGAGATGATGAATTTGTTTCTCGCACAAGTCGCTGAAGAGTTCATCGACTATTTTGTGGTGATGCAGGTAGATGGAGCCTCCCTACCATACCGGACAGGATTTGGTTGTTCCAGAGAACATTCGATTGATTGTTCAATCCCCTCGTTCCCAGCCCGCTGCAACGCTCCAACCATCGGCAAACTGATGATGCAGCTTGGCATTAAAGCCGCCTGTACCAAAGTCGCGATTGGAGCCAAAGCTGGCTGATCGTATAGGACAATTGCAGCCCCACCGAGCGCTGCGCGTTGCCCAAGCCAATGCCGACTCCCAGCGTGCCGTCAGCCGTGTCGCTATAGCGAGTGCGCGATTGAAAGCTGCCGCTGACGAAGCCTCGCAGTTGATCAGCTCCATAGCCAGAGGGATTAGATAGAGTCAGTGCAGGCGCGCCTTCATACTCATACTCGGACTCCAGGGGCTGTAAATTTTGGAGTTCCTGCCGCAGTGTTTCCGCTGTTTCAGCATCAGGCACCTCAGCCGTTGAATTGGCTGGCAGAACGACGATCGCCTCTCCTTCCACTTGCGCCAACCGTTCAGCCGCACTAGTAGAAACTACATGAACCGGAGCCGTTTCAAGCTGGGGTGCAGCAGGTGTGAACCGGGGTGCAGTCGCACTGGCTAGGGGTTGGCTCTCGATCTGTTCTGGTGGAGCGATCGCACCCAAGCCAGTACCAGGAGCCCATCGAGCACAGGCGTCTGCTCAGATTTGGTAGGCTCCTGACTGGCGATCGCTGCTTGGGGCAATTCATTGGCAGCTAACGCCACCAGCGTCCACACCGCTACCGTTGAAACGCGCACAAACCGGACTCATTCATAGGGGGCAAGTTAGTTCTAGAAGATACACGCTACCAGAACTATCCTACTGATACAACCCCTCCGAATTGGCGTCAGAATACAATGATCGGAGGGGCAGAATTTTTATGATCGGCTTACACTTACTGACTGTGCTGCGTCTTCATGTCTGCTGTGCTGCGCAGACGGCTGCGCCAATCAGCCCCACTTGAGGGTTTAGAATAACGTGGACTGGAACCCTCGCCAGCAGGGGTTTCATCCGGCCTTTTTCGAGGAAGGCATGCAGGAAGCAACCCGATTGCAGCAGCGACAGGTTTTTCACAGCAATCCCGCCGGCAATATACAGCCCGCCAAAGGGTAGTAGTTTCAGCGCCAAGTTTCCTGCTTCAGCCCCATAGGCGGCAGCAAATAGCTGTAGCGCTTGCTCAGATAGGCGATCGCCAGCGGCGGCGGCTATGCCAATCACGGCACCGGGATCGACAGATTTTTCGGTTTTTCCTGCTTCGCCCTCCCACTGGCGAATTTTCTGAGCCACGTCCGGTGATTCGTTGGCGGCTTGGCGATCGCGCAGGAACTGATAAATGGAGACAATTCCCTGCCCCGATACTACCCGTTCCGCCGAAATCCGGCTGATGCCTAACTTATCTAATAAATATTTTGTCAGCTGAAATTCTAGTTCTGAGTGGGGAGCAAAGTCGGCATGTCCGCCTTCAGACGGATACACCACATACTGCACGCCCTGGCGAATTAAAAACCCCTGCCCTAGCCCTGTACCCGCGCCAATAATAGCGATCGGAGCCTGGGGCTGGAGGGCACCTGTTTGCAGCGTTTCTAAGTCATCGTCTTCTAGACCCAAAACGCCATAGCCAATCGCTTCAAAGTCATTAATCAGCGATACGTTGGGAATGTTCAACTCGGCTCGCAGACGATCGGCTTCTAACGTCCAGGAAAGATTGGTCAGAATAGACGTGTTGCTAATCACAGGGCCAGCGATCGCAAAACAGGCATTGGCAGGCATCGCCAGTGTTCCCAGTTTTGTGGTCGTCTCTGCCAAAAACTCCCGTACCATCGGCACCAAATCGACAAACTCGGCGCTAATGTAACGTTTTTCATGCAGTGTTTGCAGGCGTAACGTCGCCCCGGTTGAAGCGGATTGCACTGTGGCCAGCCGCAAAATGGTTTTAGTGCCGCCGATATCTCCTGCTAAAAGTAGTGTCATGATGCAATGTCTTCTGCAAATGCGGGGGTAGGAATGGGAGCTTGCGGATACTCGTCGCCGCTATACCCATCGCCATTGTACTCACCGCCATTGTATTCATCGACTGGCGCGGATGCACTTTCCCACACGTCGTCTTCATCTTCGCTGCCTGCGAGGTGGCTATGCTGCTTAGTGGTAGTGCGATTGACAATAACTCCCAGTAGTGGCACGTGAAATTCATCGAGCTGTTTCAAGACTTGACTGGTTTTTGCTCGGCTGGTTTGCCGCACCGAGACAACCATCACTAGGCCATCGGTTTGAGCCGCTAGAAAGTTGGCGTCTACGGCTCCATGCAGAGCGGGAGTGTCGTAAATTACTAGGTCATAGGCCGCCGTCAGCGTTGCCATGGTCTCTTTCATGCAGGGAGAGGCCAGCAGTTGGGTAGATCCAGGAGGCGTTCGTCCTGCGGGCAAGACAAACAGCTGGTTAACAGTAGGGCAGGCTTGAACGGCGTCTGTGAGCGCAACGGTTTGCCGGAGCAGGTCGCTCAAGCCTTGCTGGTTAGATACATTTAGGTAGTGATGCAGTTGGGGCGTCCGGAAGTTGGCATCCACCACTAGTACCCGCTGCCCCGCCGCCGCTGCTGTTTTTGCTAAGTGCAATGCCGTGGTGGTTTTTCCATCTCCAGCCATCGCAGAGCATACGACTAGCGATCGCACTTCCGTCTCTGTGGGCAGAAATTTTAGTCTGGCAAACAGCGTGTTGAATGCATCTAAAAACGGAAAGGTATCCGCACCGAGTTCTACGGTGGAGAGCGCTAACAAATCTTGGCAAGGGTTAGCGTTGCGATCGCTGGGAATGTTACCCAGCAGTGGAACCGGAATCAAATCCGTGACATCATCTAAACCAAAAAAGATATCTTGCCGCTGCTCGATCAAGATGGCTGTCCCAACGCCTAACAGTAGCCCCCCTAAGACTCCCGCGATCAGCTTTTTGCGAGAGGTAACCGGGTCGGGCAAGGGGGTACCCGTTGCGTCACGCGGCACCATCGGTGGCGACATTAGCTCCCAGGGCACCTGGGTTTGGGCAGCTTCCACTTGCAGGGTTTCCCGTTGTCCTAGCAGCTGATCGAGGCTGCGGGTGGCAAGACCCAATTGCCGTTGCAGTTCGCCATAGCGGCGGGCGATCGCTGGAAATTGCCGCATTTGCTGTTCGACACTGGAATAATTGCGGGTCAGCAGCTGCTTGCGCACCTGAAGCATCTGCATTTGGTTGGCAGTATCGATTAATTGCTTAATTAGTCCTAGCCGCAGCGGATCTTGATAGGTCAGAGTTTGAGCGCTACCCGCCAGACGAGATCCCAGAATCTGCTGGGCCTGCTGCTGCATTAACCCATCCAGATTGGTCTGTTTTTGCCGCAGTCGCTGAATCATGGGGCTGGCTTCACTAAACCGGGCTGATTCTAGGGCAATTTGGCTGTCAATCTCGCTTAAACCGCTCATTAGCTGCTGATAGCGCGGATTTTGACTCAGGGCTGAGGCCGCGATCGCCTGCTCCGGTGACAGCTGTAATTGCTGCTGTAGATTGGCATACAGCACCTGCTGTTCTTGCAACAGTTGCTCGGTGGCGCGCTGCTGTTCGGCAAGCTGCTGCACCTGCACCGCAATCTGAGCGCCCTGCGAATTTGGGTCAATCAGCTCGTAAGTCTGTTGCAGCTCTTGCACCTGCTCTTGCAATTTATCCGCTCTTTGCTGAAGGGCTGGCAGCTGATCCTCAATGAACTTAACCCCTTCACTAATGCGGGTTTTGCGATCATCTAGACTATATTGCAGATACTTTTTCGCCAGCTCATCCAACACCAGTTGCACCAGCGCCGGATCATTGGCCTGGTAAGTAATCTGTAGCAGTTTGGTTTCAGTGGTGCGAGTTGTCCCTAGGCGTTGCACCGTCAGCCCTGCAATCAAATCGATGTAGCCAAATGCGGGATACTTTGACTGAACGTCAGTGTAAATGGCTTCTAGCACCTTAGGGCTGCGTAAAATTTCTAACTGTGTAGGATAATCCAAGCTAAAAAGGTCACGACTGGGAACTTGTCCCTCACTGCGGGTCAGCGCCGTCGGTTCAGAGCTGCGGGCTTCAGAGGTGACGGGTTCCACCAACAGCTGAAACCCACCCCGATAGGTCGGCAAATCGCCTGCGGTTGCTAGCCATGCCGCAATCGATAAAGTCCCCGTAATCCCCGCAATCAGCAGCCCTTTGCGTTGAATGGTGCGCAGTAGCGATCGCGGAGACAGTCCACCTCCTTTTTTGGCGGGTGGCGTATCGGCAGCGTCATCACCCGCCAACGCTTGCGGTTCCATTGCTTGAGTCATCGTAGCCTCGTCTAATAGTGTGGCCAATCTGGACGATCAAGGAGTGCTGCTACCGCCTGTCAATCCCAAGCCATCTAATACGCGGAAGATTGAGAAGACTCCATTGAGCGGACTCAGCAGCGTCCCCAGAAAATCGGAGGTGGAGGCTAGCGTGGAACGCCCAACCATCACAATGTCACTGCTGTGCAGGGGCGGATTGGTTTCCTCATTGATGCCAGCGGTAAAGTCAACTGCAACGCTGCGATTGGTGACGCTGCCGTCTGGGTGCAGCCGAATTAGGGTGACGCGGCTGCGGCGCGCCCGCTGGCTATTAAACCCGCCTGCTGCCAGAAGCGCCTGATTTAGCGACACATTCGGCGGTAGGGCGATGGCTCCGGGGCGCATCACCTCGCCTACCACATTGACGCTGATCGTAGTCGGTGACAGGTTAGAGGTCGCTAGTTGAGATGTCTCAGCCGGGTCGAAGGCGATCGCCTCTGGTACCACCACCGTATCGCCGTCCCGCAACTCCACGTCTTGAGCCAGATCCCCAGTCTGCAAAAAGCTCCAAATGTTAACCGGGATAATTTGTTCGGTGCCAGTTGGCTGAGGCCGACGCACTTGAATGTTTCGGACATCGGCAATCTGGGTAATGCCGCCCGCTGATTGAATCGCCAACGTTACGGTCTGTTTTTGGGATGCCCCACCCGTCGCCGCACTGACGGTATACACCCCTGGTCGGTTCACCTGCCCAATAATGCCAATGCGCAGCGGGCGAGACGCTAGCAGTGTAACCGTGATCAGCGGATCGTTAATGTAGGGAGTGTATTGGTCGGCCAATGCCTGCGCCGCCTGTTCTAGCGTCAACCCTTGCACCGAGACTTTGCCAATCCAGGGCAAGTTCAAGCTACCATCGGCCAAAATAGCGTACTGGCCATTGGCTCCGCTAAATTCAGGCACATCAAAAATGTCGATGCGGATGGTGTCGCCACCGCCCAATGTGTAGGCATTGTCTACGGGAATCAGCGCGGGGCTGGTAACGGGAATTAGACTAGCGGGGGAATTTAACCCAGCGGTGGCAGTTTGAGCCGTAGCCATTTGAGCTGTGGCCAGGGTGCTAGAGGCGATCGCTAATCCCCAAAACATGGTGGTTAGGGGCGATCGCGTTGAGCAACTAGAGTAGAAAAAATGGGAATAAATCAGGGAGATCCGATTGGCCATAGCGTGTTGCACCCGTAGGCACTAAAACTCAGCGTGTACTGCTATTACAGTTGGGATTACTGCTATTACAGTTGGGATTATTTGCTCTTAGAGTGCCCAAGGCGATCGCCGGGGTATCAGGCGGAGGGTGCCGATCTCAGACATGCTGCTCGGTTCAACGGGTCAGAACCTCGCGCCGACTATCGTTATGAATCCATAGGCGACGGGCACACTGAAAGGGCACTTGAGGACAGCCCTGGGTTTACTTCCTTCTGGATTAACTTGTGA
>Ga0163148_10001296_pt1 | contig 32851 bp, 24 predicted proteins | sample OliLakLV19MP7P2_FD_148606 | JGI IMG/M metagenome (GOLD analysis project Ga0163148, IMG submission 148606) | Freshwater microbial mat bacterial communities from Lake Vanda, McMurdo Dry Valleys, Antarctica- Oligotrophic Lake LV.19.MP7.P2 | ecosystem: Environmental > Aquatic > Freshwater > Lake >... | reverse complement strand
CCAACGTTTTGCAGCTACAAGAAGGTGCCGATTTCGAAGCACCAAACTGTCTGCCACCACAAAACTTGATACGAAGCACAAAGCTTCATTTAACCACTGAACCGCCAATTTCTTGTAAGTGCTGTTATGGGCTGGTTTGGGTTACAAAGACAATCAAAAAATAGTTACTTCTTTTCATCTGTAAATTTCCAACCATCAGTTATTGCATAACTAAAAGCAACTCCAAATAGTAAGGTTATTAATCCTGCGAAATACGGTATAAAATCAGTCATTTTTATTCTTATTTATAAGGTTTAAGTATATTCCAAAACATAGTATTGAAGGAACCCAAAGTCCAATAAAAATTGCTTGGTCTGAGTTGCCATTAAAAAACAAGATTTCGGAAAAAATAAGCGAAAGTAATGCAGCTACAAATAGTAGCTTGTCAGTCAAATTGAATTTTTTAAACATTTTTTAAATTTAATTTTTTCTCTTACTCATTAGGCTTTTCAGAATACGCCCCGTTTTTTAAAGTGGGTTCTGGACTCCACTTGTAATTGTAATTTTACAGATATTTCAAGAACTATCAAAATTGTCTTTTGTAGTTTTTCTTTCCTGTCTGTTTCCTTAGTGTTTTTTTAAAAACTTGCCACACACGTTTTGCGGCTTGGCGAAGGTGGCGATTTTTACCACAAATGTGTCTGCGGAGCACCGAACCGCCACTTTTGCCAAACCGTTGTTAGGCGTATGTGCTTTATTTCTATTGATATATGTCCATTTACTAATCATTGATTTACATAAGCGATTAGTCAGCAAAGAATGATGCAGCAAAGGGATTGTCTACAAGCCAAAGCCAAACTCCTTCTGCGTTTTTACGCATTATATGTGCTGAAGCTCCTTGCATCTTGATTGGATTTCCTTGTGGGTCGGTAGCTGTCATAGTCCACTTGTCTAAACGATATATCAGGTCTTTACCGACTGGCGAATTTTTGTGCTTGTAAATTTTAATGTCAGGTTTCATATTGCAGAGATTAGCAACAACCTTTTCTATATTGGCAAGTCCACTAATTGCTTTTCCGTCCTTGTCCATATACACTCCTTCTGGGTCAAAGCAAGTCATAGCATTTTTTAAATTACCCTCCCGAATGCAATCCATGAAATATTCATCGGCCTCGTCTGGGTTTGTCCTGTCAAAATTTTGTTGCATATCTTTTTCTGTTTAATGATGTATGTGTGTCGTTTAGCATTACGCCTAACTCTTGAATATGCGTACTTTCCGAGCGCTTGAGCAAAAGTAAAGAAAATATCTGAATCCTGCAATAAATCAATCGTTTTGAAATTAAGCTACTGAATTTGAATTACTTGTAGCCTTGAATCTCATCATAAACAACAACAACAATACAAAATGCGCCCTATTAACTTTTGGAAACGCCCTTTCAGAACAATACAAAATGCGCACCTTGCTTAGCGCTTGTTGGGGATTTCGTCAATCGGCTGCGAGCGGCAAATTTTATTTTATACTGCGTTGATTTTTTTCACCATAGCTGCCGGCTATGTCTGCAAAAATCGCCTTGTCTAAAATAAAATTTCCTCGCACTCGCTCGATCACGAAAACCCCAACAAGCTCTTACGGCTCCTTTTTATCCAATTGGAGGACATGATCCCCGATGATTTCGGTCACATAGCGCTTGATGCCTTGCTTGTCATCGTAGCATCTTGTTTTGTTTTTGCCTTCTAAGTACACTGTACTTCCTTTGCGTAGATACTTTTCCGCAAACTCGGCCAAACCGATCCACCTCACTAAAATCTTAACTGAGCTATAATCACTCACCCCACAAAATACATCCCAATCCTTCCCTTCCCCTTCACCTCCAACTCCCCGCGATAAGCACAATCATAAACCTCCTTCACCAGCGCATACGTCTCCGCTGACAAATTAATTTTACCCGACTCCCCGGCGCCTTCCAGGCGGCTGGCCACATTGACCGTGTCGCCCCAGATGTCGAAAGAAAATTTGTGTTTACCGACCACGCCGGCGACGACCGGCCCGGTGTGGATACCCACGCGCATGCGCCAGTAGGGGCGCCCGGAAGCGAGGTGGTCGCGGTGGCGGGATTCTATGAAGGCTTGCATGTCTAAGGCGGCAGCGATGGCGGCCGAGGCGTGGTGGGGCAGGGGAGAGGGCACGCCGCCCACACACATGTAGGAATCGCCGATCACTTTGATTTTTTCCATGCCGTGGCTTTCGACAATTTCGTCGAAGCGGATAAAGCACTCGTTCAGTTCGGCCAACAGTTCTTCGGGCGACATGCGGCTGGCCAAGCTCGTAAAATCACTGAAATCGGTAAACAACACGGTGGCTTCGGCGTAGCCGCGCGGAGCCGCCTGACCGGTTTCTTTCAGCTCGCGGGCGGTTTCGCCGGGCAGGATGTTGAGCAGCAGCGCGTCCGACTTATGGCGTTCTGCTTCCACTTCCTGGTTTTTGCGAGCCAGCAGGCGGTTGTTGCGCCGCGACAAATGCCAGGCGCCGGCAATCAGCAGCAAAATGAGGCCGAGCGCCCCCCCCAGCAGGTAGGCGTAGCGCTGAAAATTGCGCTGCCGGTCTAATTCTAATTCGCTGATGGCTTTGTCTTTGTTCAACAAGTCAATCTGGCGGGCGGCGTCGCGCTCTTGTTCTTCCATTTCCAGCCGCCGGAGCGCTTCCTGCTGGGTCACTTCGGCGAGGTTGCGGTCGGCTAAGACGCCGCGCAGTTGTTCGCTCGCCAATTTCAGTTCCGATCGGGTGCGCAGAGCCGCCAATTGTTCGTTTTGCAAGCGAATGGTATTGATTTCCTGTTGCTGGCGCAGCAGGCGCAGGTCGTTTTCGCGGTTGGCCGCCTGGAGTTCTACTTTATCGGCGTTGACCCGGATGCGCTCATTGTCGGCCTGCAATTGCCGGATGGCCAGCGACTGCACTTCCTGATCGGCCAACAGCAACTGGATTTCTTTTTCGGTGCGTTCCATCTGCGCCAGTTGCCGGTCTATTTCCCGCCTGCGAAGCTCTGCTTCCGCTTCCAGCGCCTCTTCGATGCGGATGTGTCGCTGGTAATAATCAATGGCTTGGGTCAGTTCGTAGCGGGCCTGGTGGATGTCGGCACCGGTGCGGTAGATTTGGCTCAGCAAGGCCCGGTCTTTTTGCGCTTTGGCGCGGGCCGATTCAAAGTAGCGCAGCGCCCGCACAAAATCGCCCTGCCGCAGGCAAATGGCGGCGGCTAAATGGTCGAGTTTGGCCCGTTCAATTTCGGTAGGTTGAAGGGATTCGCGAGCCTCTTCGATGTATTTTAGAGCGCGGTCTGCATCGTTCCGGTTGAAGGCGGCAATGGCGAGGTTGTGAAAAAGGTTGAGTTGTTCTTTGATTGGCAATTGTTTACGCAATTCGTACGTCAGTTGAAAGTAGCGAAAAGCATCCTCCGTTTTATTTTCCCGGTGGTAGGTGTAGCCGATGTTGTTGAGCGCGGCAGCCAGTTCCGGCAACTGGCCGTTGCTGCGAGCCAAGGTTTCTAAGCGCGTGTAGCAGTTTCGCGCCTCGGTATATTGGCCGGTCACTTCGCTCAAAGCCGCCAATTGTTGCAGCGCTTTGGTCATTTGTTGTTGCTGTTCGCTTCGGGTGTAGTGATCCAGCAGTTGTTCGTACGCCGCCCGGGCATCGTGGGCGCGGTCGAGTTTTTCGTACATGGCGGCTATGCCCTTCAGCAGGCTCTCCCGTTCGGGAGTCCAGCGCTCGTCGGGCAGGCGGTTCCAGGCATTCTGGTAATAATTCAACGCCTTTCCGGCAATGCCTTCTGCGCGATAAACATCGGCGATCTGTTGCAGCATCTGGCGGTGCGAAACGGCACCGTCGTCGTTTTTACTCAGGTATCGCTCCGCTTCTAACCAATAGCCTAATTGTTGCAGGCGGTTCCCACGGAAGTGCATGGCGAGCGCGCCAGCGCCGGCAACAATGGCTTGTGCGTCGCTATTCTGGCGGGCGGTGCGCAGGCAATCTTCCAGAGCCTCTGTAATGCGGATGGAATCTGTCAGCGCCAATGCCTCAGAAATGCAGGATTGAGCGGCTCCGGCGGGAAGCAGGCTAAAAAAGCAGGCAAAAAAAAGGAACCAGCGACTCATGTTCTTTTTATTTCATCCGGTAAGATAATCCAATAAATGTAGTTCGTCCGCGTTGGGGATTGTACAGCAGATCATCGCGGCCTCCACCACTCAGACCGGCGTATTCCGCGCCGGTGACATTGCGCATTTTGAACGTAACCTGCACCTGATCCGTGATGCGAAAATGCCCGATCAGGTCAAGGTTATAGAACGGAAACTGGTAATTGAGCGCGTTCTTTTCTGCGGTTGTGTTGGGGTCGGTAACCGAGCGGTGGTACATCCCGGAAAGGTATTGCTGGTTAATTTGCAAATAAACGCCGCGCGTGATCCGCGCAAAAATATTGGCCTGGATCAGCCAGTGGGGCATTTCGCGCACAAAAGGCAACTCCTGGCCATCGGGCAGGATTTCCCGGCCTTTCCCGCGCTGGAAGTGCAGGTTGAAAAAGCTTTCCTTACTTACGCCGATTTCGCGCCGGGTAAAACTGAATCCCCAGGCTTGCCAGTGGAGTTCGCCAGCCTGGTTGGCAAAAACCCGCACCGGAAAGAAGGTAGCCGCCGGGTCGCCGGGCTGTAAAGGTAGCGGCGCAATCAATTGGCTGGCAACCTGTTGGTGCCAACTGAATTCCAACTCCCAACTGCGCCGGCGCAAGACCAATGCAGCCTCCCAATTGTTGAACAGTTCCGGCTCCAGTAAATTTTGAACGGATACCATCCGCGAAAAAGAATTTTGAACGTTTCCGAAATTTTCGATGGCATAACTATCGGAATTATAGGCAGAATAAGCCGGAATTGCCGCTTCTCCATAACCCGCGCGAATCCGCAGGTTGTCAAATGGCTTGTACATAATTCCGAAACGCATCAGGTTTTGGCTTTTCCCGAATTCCGGATTATAGCGACGCCACCCGGCCAACAGACTCAGCTTGGGCCAGTGGGCAAAACTTTGAGCAAACAGGTTTTGTTCGCCCCTGCTGTAAGCCAGGTAGTACAGCAAGTCTTCGTCTGAGGTTCGCTCCACATCGTAAGGCCGGGTTCGAAAATATTCGTTGTCGCCTTCCTGAAGTTGCCCGACCCAGCCGGTAGTCACCTGTAGCCAGGGAAATGGCTGGTAAAATAAAATCGGCTCTAAACGAAGTGAAAAAGCCGTGGTATTGCTGTAGCGCCTGCCGGAAAAAAAGCGATTGAAAATATAGCGGTTCAGGGAATCCGCCAACACGGGGTCTCCGTTCGCATAAACCTGCGCCACGCTGCGCAGATCCTGGTGAAGTGCTGATTCCACGTAGGTGACAGATCCCTGTGGGTCTGCTTCGTAATTAATGGTGCTTGCCATGGCGCGCAGGCTGAGGCCCCCGCGGAAGGTTTTCGTATAACTCATTGCCACCTGGTTAATGCTTTCTCCGGTAAACGTGCCGTTGTCGGCGTAAGAAACAGCCCCGGGTTGCCGCCCGAGGGCGCTATGGTCGCGGCGGTAATGGGTACTTGCCGAAAATTGCCAGCCCCGCCATTGCAAATCCACCCCTAATTGACGGCTTTCGTAGGGTAAGTCGCCGATATAGGGCAAATAAGTAAAAGGAATGAAGGGCAGGTAATTGGGATTTTGCACCAGCAAAAGGGTATCAACTGCATAATTTGCCGGGTTGAAGGGCAACGAATTGTCAATCGGTTGTCGGTTGGCCCGGGTATGGCTGCCATAGAGCCGGTAACGCAACCCGCGTTTGCTGGTGCCAATTTTCCCGCCAAAAGCGACATTGATGTCGGTGAAGCCCGATACGCCTACAAAAAGGTCGGCTTCGGCATAAGCCGGGCGTTCAGTTTGTTGCAGGATGATGTTGATGACACCCGCTGCTGCTGCTGGGTCGTAGACGTCGGCTGCCGGGCCATAAATGATTTCAATGCGTTCGGCCTGGCGGATGGGCAGTTGTGCGCCTAAGGGCAAGCCCCTTAGGTTGCCGGTGCGGATCGGGACGTCGTTGATGAGGATCAGGGTGTAGGCATTCCCCAAAACGCCGCGCATGAGGAAGGTTTCGCCGAGGTCAGCCGATCCGGGTTGCGATACGCGGAATCCGGGCAGATTTTTGAGCACATCTGCCAGTGTGACGCAGTTGTTGCGCCGGATTTCTTCTTTTGTCACTACGTACACCCCGATGGGCAGGTCGGTAGGGTCTTGCAGGTTGCGCGTGCCGGACAAGACTTTACCGAGCAGACCGGTGTCTAATGGTGTAATCAGATCCGAAGTCACTAAGCGGTTGAGCGGGAGCAGTAAGGTGTCCGACTGGGCGTTCAGCGGAAAAAAGGGCATCAGGGTCAGGCCGATCCAGCAAGAGCGTAACAGGTTTCTCATATATAAGGCTTGTGAATAAAACCAATGGCAAACAAAGCGAAAGGTAGTAAAGACGAAGCATAAACCTAAAGCGAATGGCTGTTTTTCGGAAAAGAGTTGATTTGATCAAAATACTTATAATTCCTGCTCGCCAGCGTCATTAAGGGGCGCTGAATTAATAAGTGTCGCTTTCTCCGGGCAAGGCATTTTGATTCTAACCGAGGCGGGGGTTCCCGACCTTAGCCATAGCTAAGGGAGGCGGTTCCCCAACGAAGGGTAGGAGCAAAAGGCCTCTTGGAAAAGTGGACAGTTATTATTTCAGCGACCCTAAGCAACGCATTGAGAATTCTCCTGGAATAATACCGGTTGTTCTCAAGTAAGACGAGAAAAAGGGGACGCAAAGCCTTTATCAATACCCGTTACAGGTAAGTAAATTGAAGTGGTTTGTTTGACTCTGGCAGATAATTTTTCCAACTCCACTTGAAAAGCCGCAATTTCGTTATGCAATTGCAACTCTTCCCAGACTGCTTGCGGGAGGTAATATTCAACCAATAATTGGTCAAGTAATTCAAACTGTTGAAGCAACAATAATGAGATCAAAGGGCTGGTATCGGTTATCAGGATCATCTATAAACGCTTCAATAATCCAATCTCCTGTTTTACATCTTCCAAGCTGAGATTGGAGATAGTCACCTTCCGCAACAACTCATTTTTTTCTGCTCCACGTCAAATTCCGACATCAATTCAAGGCCGAAGCTGCGTATGACTTTGATGAAGCACCTGCCCCCGTTCGGTCATGGAGTACTCCACGTTGGGCGGGATGAATGGAAATACTTCGGGGTTGATGAACAAGTCTTAGAACAAAACAGCGGAACTATCGTTCTTAGAAACATCGCAACCATCCTCCAACTTCGGATGCGCACAAAATTGATTACATCAAACGAAATATCAACATGAACATTGCAATTATCGGCACGGGCAACGTGGGCGGTGCATTGGCTACCCAATGGGCGAAAGCCGGACACCACATTTTTCTGGGAGTCCAGGACACTCAAAATTTCAAAGGCGCCGCGCTGCTCTCCAACCCAAACACAACGATTCAACACGTCCAGGAAGCGGTGAATGCGGCCGAAGTCATCCTCGTCGCCACGCCGGCTACCGCTGCGGCAAGAGTAGCGCAATCGCTGGGCGAAACGGGCGGCAAAATCATCATTGACGCCATGAATATCATCATGAACAGGGGGCCGCTGGGGTTCAGCAATACTGCTGACGCCATTCTTGCCAATACCGAAGCAACCGACGTGGTGAAATGCTTCAACACCACCGGCTTCAACAACATGCAAAATCCCCGTTACGGCGACCAGGCCATTGACGCCTTCGTGGCTGGCGACAGCGTTCGCGGAAAAGAAGCAGCCATCCAGTTGGCTTTAGACGCCGGTTTTGGTGCCTGCTATGACATCGGCGGTAACGACAAATTCGACCTGATGGAACAATTTGCTTTTTTCTGGATCAATCTGGCGATGTTCCAGGGGCAGGGCCGCGAAATCGGGTTCAAGTTGTTGAAACGGTAAGGGACAAGCTTACCCTACAAATACCGCAAAACCTGCCACAACAACTGCACAAACAAAATCTTCCCAATCAACAGCAGCGGGTACGTCAGCGCGTAACCGAAAGTCGGCAGCTTATTCCCCGCCTTATCGTTGGCGAAATCCAGATTGGCGGGGTGGTGTGAAATCATGCCCATGAGTAAAATATAGGGAATGCGGAAAAGGCGGTGGCCGATCCACAGGACGGTCATCGCACCGAGCAGGGCCACAGTTGCGCCGGCTAAGAACAGCAGGGGGCCTGCGCCGCTGCTCATCGTGCTGACAAACGTATGCCCGGAATTGATGCCGATGGCGGCCAGCATGAGCATCAGGCCGATCTGGCGCAGGGTAAGGTTGGCGGAATACGGCAAAGTCCAGACGATGGGTCCGCTGCGGCGCAGCGCTGACAGAGCCAGACCCGCCACCAAAGGGCCGCCGGCGAAGCCCAGGCTAAACGTAATGCCGATGGGCAAATCGAAACGCACCGAACCCAGCATGATGCCCAAGCCCATGCCCAATCCGAAAGACAGGAGGTCTATCTGGCTCAGCGAATCGTAGGAATCGCCGAAAAATTTTTGCAGCTTGGGCATGTCTTTGCGGCGGGCTAAGATGCGCACCCGATCGCCCAATTCCAGTACCGTATTGCGGGTAGCCAACATGTCTACGTCGCCGCGCCTTACCCGGGTGACCAACGCTTCGTATTTTTCTTCGATGTTCAGCGCAACCAAAGGCTGGCCGGTGATGCCGGGTCTAGAAACGAACATCCTGCGCACATCGAACACCGTGCGGTCGTCCGCTAATTGCTCCTCGCTGTAGCGCCCGATGGTTTCCACCACTTTTTGAACGTCCTGCTCATCCCCCAGCATACTGACTAAATCACCTGTGGCAAAACGGGTTTCCCAATGGCAGATGCCCAGTTCGCCCTGGTGCAGGTGGCGGGCAAACAGCACGTTCCAACCGTATTTCAGGCGCAGTTCGCGCAAAGCGATGCCGGTGATTTCCGGATTGGTAACCTCAATGGTCAGATTCACCAAATTTTGTTCGATCGGGTATTCGTGTCGCAACGCCAGCGTTTCGGCTTTCAAATCGGCCTGTAGCCAGCGTCGCGCCAGCACGACGGCAATCATCGTGCCCACCACGCCCATCGGATAGGAAATAGAATACCCGACCACCGCATTTTGGGATGCCAAGTCCATGCCGGGGCCGGCCTGTTTCTGGATAGCGTCGAGCAGGCCGGCTAATGCAGGCGTATTGGTGGTTACTCCGGAAAGCAGGCCCGCAGAAGCGGCAGGATCAAAACCAAAAAGATAGTGAAAACCCGCTGTGAGCAGGGAAAGTACGGTCAGGGTCGTCAGCGCAAATCCGGCGTTTTGGGCACCACGGGTTTTCAGTGAACTAAAAAAAGAAGGCCCACTGCTCAGCCCAATACTGTACACAAACATGGCCAAACCCAACAAGGTGATGATTTTGGGAATTTGAATATCGGGTCGGATGGCACCTGCGGCCAGACCGACAAACAACACCGCCGCTACGCTGAGGCTGCTTCCCTTGACTTTGATGTTGCCGATCCAGGAGCCCAAAGCGGCGACAATGAAGAGGTATAAAAGTGCTAATTCAGGGCTGGTTTCCTCGTGCATGTCAGTTTGGATTGCTGAGGTTCACGTCCATCTGTCCCCGTGCATTCAGGTGCAACAGATCCACCGGCTCTATTTCATTCAGCAACAGCGGATCGAAAGGCGCTTCAATTTTGATGTAATTGTCGGTAAAACCAGAGAGCAGTCCTTTTTCGGTATGTTGTTCAAACAAAACCGGGCGTTTTTGGCCGAGGTGTTGCTCATAGAAATGGCGGCGTTTTTTTTCGCTGAGCAGGGTCAAAATTTCGTTTCTACGGCGGCGTTCGTCCATGGGAACCACCTCGCCCATTTCAGCAGCGGGGGTGTTGGGGCGTTCGGAATAGGTAAATACGTGTAGGTAAGAAATATCCAGCTCGCTGATGAAGCGGCAGGTTTCTTCAAAATCCTCGCGGGTTTCGCCGGGAAAACCCACGATTACGTCCACGCCGATGCAGCAGTGGGGCATGAGGGATTTGATGGTGGCCACGCGCTCAGCGTACAATTCGCGGACATAGCGACGGCGCATTTCGCGCAGTTGTTTGTTGTTCCCCGATTGCAGGGGCATGTGGAAATGTGGGGCAAAGCGCCGCGATTGCGCAACAAATGCGATGATTTCGTCGGTGCAGAGGTTGGGTTCAATGGAAGAAATCCGGAACCGTTCGATGCCTTCCACTTCGTCTAACGCCTGGATGAGGTCAATGAACAAGGCACCTTTTTTGGGTTTGTCGCCTTCGATCACTTCGGTACCATTGCCAAAATCGCCGATGTTCACGCCCGTGAGTACGATTTCTTTCACCCCCATTTCAGCGATGCGGCGCGCGTTGGCCACAACCTGTTCGACCGTGTCGCTGCGACTGCGGCCCCGAGCCTGCGGGATGGTGCAAAACGAACATTTGTAATCGCAGCCGTCCTGCACTTTGAGAAAAGAACGGGTGCGGTCGCCAAACGAAAACGCATTCACAAAATCTTTGACTTCCCGGATCTCGCCGGCGCGCACCATGCCTTTGCCGGGCGATTTGCTCAGGTCGTCAATGTAGTCGAGCATGCGGAATTTTTCACCCGCGCCCAATACTAAGTCCACCCCCGGCATTTCGGCAATTTCTTCCGGCTTGAGTTGCGCGTAACAACCGGTTACCACCACAAAAGCCTGCGGGTTGTGGCGCAGCGCCTGGCGCACCACTTTCCGGCACTTGCGGTCGGCAAAATCGGTCACCGAACAGGTGTTCACCACATAAATATCCGCGCCGATATCGAAACCCACTTCCGAATAGCCCGCGCCCTCGAACAAGCGCCCGATAGACGACGTTTCGGAGTAGTTGAGTTTGCAACCTAAGGTATAAAATGCAACGGTTCGCGGCGTGGCCATGTGCTTGAATGATGGTAATGAGCCGCAAAGGTAAGAACTTGTTGAAAAAATACACTACGGAACTTCAAGCGCTGCATACGCCCGCTGCGCCACAATTTTAAGCGGACGGAACTTCACCGTTCCGCCAATGCGACCGGCGTCTTCGCCAAAAGTATCGGTTTGGATGTATGCTTTTTGAAGGAGTCCTTCGCCTGCAAACCACCGGAATCCGCGCGCGCCGATGTTGGGGCCGCCAACGCTTCCGGTTGGCGACTCGATCTGAAGCCGGAAATAAGCGTAGGGTTCCAGGGCTTTTAAGGAGAGCACCTGCTCGTATTTTCCAACAATAGTCGTATAGTCGTTGGCCTTTTCCCAAAAAGAGATGGTTCCTTTGAGCAGGAGTTTTGCACCGTCTAAGACTTCCACTTCAAATTTGCAGATCCAGTCGCCCAGGCCATACACATCGCCGTCGCCGCGGGTGACTTTTCCTGCAAAAACATCAACGTCCGGCAGGTTGACAAGGAGGGTGTCCTGGGCGTACGAAACGGTAAAAAAGACACTCCAGGTAAAAAATAACAGAGAAATCGCTTTTGATCGTTGCATGGTGTTTCTGGTAATTGGATGAATGATTTTCGTAAAGGAATACGAAAAAAAAGACAATTTAGGTTTGATAAACTTCCGAAATCTGGCAAAGTTGTCCGCATTCATACAAAAAAAGGGATCCCGGTTTCCCGGAATCCCCTGCATAATAAATTAAGTTATTGATTTCCTTTGGGGTCGCTGAATGAATTGAACATGACGTTTGAACATGACGTTTACTAAACTTTCAAAGTTTAGTAAACGTTACTTCGTTTCCCTCTGATTCTTGAAAATGTCCAGTAGTATGCTCCAAGTTTTGTCTACTACTAACGTAGGGACAAAGGGCTAAAGTCAGGCATAAATTACCATCCCGGTTAATACATCATATTTTCACCACCGCCGTCTTCATCGCGCTTTTTATCGGTGCCCCGCTGTTTGGTTTGATTCAGGCGATAGTTCAGCGTGAGGGTAATTTGGCGTGCGCGCCACTGAAAATCGGTATTGGGGTAAAAATCATCCCCTTCGGAGATAGAGCGCATGCGGCGGGAATTCAGCAAATCCCGGACACTAAGTGTTAAAGTACCTTTCTGTTTCAGGATATCACGACTGGCGCCAAGGTCAATGCTGTACATGGCTTTACGGCGACCCTGGGTCGGTTGTTCCGGCGCACGGTAATCAAATCGAACCTGAAGGTCTGTGTTTTTGAAAACGGTGAAGCGGGAAGTGCTGCGTGTGAACCAGGCGTAGTTGTCGCTTTGGAAGCTTTCGCCAAGGTTTCCACCATCAATCATGGAACGGTAAAAGTTGAAACTGCCATTCATCGTCCACCATTTGAAAGGGTTATAGGAGACGACAAACTCCAAACCATACGCGTTTTCCGATAACAGGTTTTCCGGGCGGGTGAGGAAGGTGACGCCGTCTTCGTTCAGCGTGCGGATGCGGTCAATTTTGCCGCTGGTGTAGCGGTAATAAACCGAAGAACTCAACGAGGCCTGATCCCAGTATTTGATGTGTCCTATTTCTACGATGTCGGTGAATTCAGGGTTGAGGTCCGGGTTGCCCGTGAAAAAATTCCGGTTGTCGCTGAAAGAAGAAAATGGGTTCAGTTCGCGGAAACCGGGGCGACGCAAACGCCTGCTGTAACTCAGTTGCACCGCATTTTGGGCAGGCAGATCGTACGTTACGTGCATGCTGGGGAAAAGGCTCAGGTAGTTTCGGGCGTTCACCTCGTTCGTTTGAAGCAATTGTGTTGTCACATCGCTGTATTCGGTGCGCAAACCGGCCTGGTATGAAAATTTTCCTTTTTTATTGCCGTAGATCAAATATGCCGCATGGATATTTTCATCGTAGCGGAAAGCGTTACTTAGCCCAGGAAAGACCACCCAGGCATCGTTGGCGTATTCTTCCACTAAGAAGTCATTGGCAATGTCGCGGAAGGTGCTGCGCAAGCCCATTTCTAACTTTCCGTCCTTTCCCACCGGCTGAACGTAGTCTACCTGACCCGCCAACAACTGCTCGCGTTCTCTGTTGTAGGAACGTTGAGCCAGATCGGCAGCGCCGGGAGGCTCCATGGCAGGCGTAAAAAAACGCTCGCTCAGGTCGGAGTTTTCCGTTTCGTCATTGCCCTGATAGCGCAGGTCTGCGGTCAACTCGTGCCCCTGTTTTTCAAAAGTCTTATTATAGGTAAGGGCATATTCAAAATTCAGTTCGTCTTCTGCTTCATCGTCTTTCCGAAGGGAAACGCCGGTTGGATCGGCAAAATTCATCAGGTAATCACGGTATTCAATTAGGGAAATATTGGTTTGTTTGCCGCCCCGGTAAGTGAAAGCGCCAGTCAGTGTGTTTTTGTCGTTGATGAAATAATCGGCGCCGGCCCGCACATTGTTCGACCAGCCGCCCCGCGTCCGGTCACTGGCTTGCGTAGTGATGAACGTCGTATCGTTGCTGTAAACTTCCTGGTAAAGCGAACCTACGCCCGGACTGTTGCGATACGTGAGGCCGTAGTTGGTGAACAGGTTCATTTTTGTTGTCCGGTAGTTCAGGTTGATGGCGGCACCGTGGTTGTCCGGATAGCCGGTCGTGAGGTCGAACGAGCCGTTTACGCCCTGGCGTACGTCTTTTTTCAGAACGATATTGATGATGCCCGACATGCCTTCTGCTTCGTAGCGGGCCGACGGGTTGGTGATGACTTCTACTTTATCTATCAGGTTTGCCGGCAATTGCCGCAAGCCATTGGATCCGCTCAGACCAACCAACCCGGAAGGTTTTCCGTCAATCAGGATGCGCACGTTGTCGCTTCCGCGCAGGCTCACGTTGCCTTCCACGTCTACCTGTATGGAAGGCACGTTGTCTAATACATCGGCGGCGTTGCCCCCGGCATTGCCGAGGTCTTTGCCCACGTTGAATACCTTTTTATCGAGCGACATCTGCAACTGGCTTTTTTCGGCCTGCACCACCACTTCGTCCAGCGTTGTCGCCTGCGCTTGAAGCGCAATAACGCCCATGTCTCCCGTGCTTTTATCGCCGGAAATGGTCAGGCTGGCAATGGTTTTGGTTTGGTAAGACAGGAATTCGATTTTGGCAAAATAAGCGCCCGGAGCAGCTTCCAACGTAAAAATGCCGGCATCGCCTGTGATATTTCCAGTCACTAAAGCGCTGTCTTTCAGGCTAAAAAGGCTGATGGTGGCGTAGCTCAACGGTGCCTGCGTGGCCGCATCCACCACTTTCCCGTTCAATTCCTGAAATCGCAACTCAATCCGCATTTCCTGTTCAACAACCTCAACAACCTTTATTCCTACGTACAGGAAAATTCGCCGAAAGCTCCAGAAATCGTTTTACAGCTTTCGGCCATCATGCGCTATATCCTGTATGAAAGCAGGGAAAATTTTATACCCTTGGAAAAAGACCTGCGCTACTTAGAGGATTTCATCCGCCTGCAGGAATTGCAAATGGAGAGCCGCGGCGAAGTTATTTTTTCCGTTGACGGCCAAACGCACTCCAAAGTCATCGCGCCGCTCCTCCTCATTGCTTTTGTGGAAAACTGCTTCAAACATAGCCTTTCCAGCCAATCGGAAGACATTTTTATCCGAATTACTGCAAAAATCGAAGCTGATCGCCCGCATTTTCAATGCGCCAACACTTTTTCAGAAACGGTCAACAGTGCTGAAAAACACCTGCTCAAGCCCATTCCCTTCGAACGCTTTGTGAAGGCGGTTTCAAAAGTGATTTACCATCCGGATCCGGTCGTGGCAGAACCCCCGGCTGTAGAAAAAACCACCGCTTCTCCCGGTTACGCGTTTGTGAAATCAGACCATGTCATCATCAAAATTGAATTTGACAGCATCCGGTACATCCGATCGGAAGACGATTTTACCCGGATTTTTACCACCGGTAAAAACCATTTCCTGTCTTATACGCTAAAGTTCTGGCTGGATTTGTTGCCTTCCGACAATTTTTGCAGAATCCACAAATCTTACATCGTGAACCTGCAGCACATCGAAAAGATTGCCGGAAATGAAGTGTATGTGGAGGGCGAAAGGCTTCCGATTGGGAGGGGGTTTCGGGAAGATTTTATGGATAGGCTTGCCATTTAGGGATAGGTCACCAACGCCTCCAACAATTGCTCATTCTCCGGCGGGGTGCCAACCGTGATGCGCAGGCAGCCTTCGCACCCCGGCACGGAAGACCGGTTGCGCACGATGATGCCCTGGTCTGCCAGATAGTGGTAGAGGCCGTTGGCGTCGCGTACCTTCACTAAGAGGAAGTTTGCATCGGAGGGGTAAATGCGCTCCACGAATTCCAATCCCGAAAAATACTGCGTCAATAAAGTGCGCTGCCACAAGATGTTACGCACCCACTCCTTCTGTTTGTTTTGATCGGAAAGCGCTTCCAATGCAGCGCGCTGAGTGAGTTCGTTGATGTTATAAGGTGGTTTCACCTTGTTGAAAAGGGCGATGATTTCTTCCGACGCAAAGGCCATGCCTAAGCGGATTCCGGCCAATCCCCAGGCTTTGGAAAACGTTTGCAGTACCACCAAATTGGGGAATTCAGCTATCCAGCCGATGCAACCGGGTTGGGCCGAAAAATCAATATAGGCTTCGTCCACCACCACAATTCCGGGAAATCCCGCGATGAGTCGGCGCAGGCGCTCCGGTTCCACATCATTTGCGGTTGGGTTATTGGGGCTGCACAAAAACAGCAGTTTGCTGTGTGCATCGGTCTGAGCGAGGATGGTCTCCACATCGGGTTGGAAGGTTTTCATCAAAGGAACGCTGCGCACTGCCACATTGGCAATATCTGCCGAAACCTGGTACATGCCATACGTGGGCGGTACAATCACGATGTGATCCTGGCTTGGTTCGCAAAAAATACGCACCAACAGGTCAATGGCTTCATCGCTGCCGTTGCCGAGAAAAATGTGCTCCGCCTTTACCCCGCGCCAGGCGGCAATCTGCGCTTTCAGTTTCCACTGCAACGGATCTGGATATCGGTTCAGGCCGGTGTCGTAGGGATTTTCATTGGCGTCAATAAAAACCCGTGCAGTACCTTTGAATTCGCTTCTTGCCGAGGAGTAGGGCGTTAACCGCAGGATGTTTTCCCTTACTAAGTTTTGGATCATGTTGTCTTTTGCTTGAACGTATAAAAATAGAAGATGTCCCCAAAAAGTTGCGCGGGAGTCGGGTATTGCGTTACCATTTTCTTATTGCTGCATTTGAAATTGTTAAATTGAGGTTACGGCAATTTGCCGGTTCGGTAAATCAGAAGGCTTTGGTCTATCTTGCGTCTTCCCCCTGTCCCGGAGTCATACTTCTGCCTTTTTCAGTAGTCTGTCGAAGGAGCTATGCCGGGAATGGCGCAATTTGTTAATATTGCCGGACTTATTCTCCGACGTTTTACGAATGCAGGAAAACCAACACATACCCGACGATTTGTTGCGGCGCTTCAAACAAGGCGACTCAACTGCGCTCAAGGTGCTCTTCCAGCAGCACTATGGGCTGGTTTGCCGCACCATCAGCCGTTTCATTTCTGACCATGTCTTGGTGGAAGACCTTTCCCAGGAAGTTTTTGTCCGTTTTTGGGAAAAGCGGGGGCAGATTGAGATTACTACCTCTGTACCGGCCTACCTGCGCCGCATGGCCATTAATGAGGGGTTGGCCTGGCTGCGCCGAAACCAGCGGTTCGATCAGGTGGAGCTAACGCCCCAAACCCCCTCCGCTGGTTTCAGCGCCGACGGGGAGGCTCTGTTCCTGCACAACGAATTGAACCTCAGTATCCATCAGGCCATTGACGGCCTGCCGCCGAAATGCCGCGCTGTGTTCCAACTCAGCCGTTTTGAGGAACTGACCTACCCCGAAATTGCCCGCCAGATGGGCATCTCCGTCAAAACCGTCGAAAATCAAATGGGCAAAGCGCTGAAAATTTTGCGCGAACGGTTGAAGGGATATTTACAGGTATGAACCTCAATCATTCCGCCAACTCGTCCCCTCGGGACGCAATGCCGGTAGCCCGTTATGATGTCCGAACAGCCGTCCCCTCGGGACGCAATGCCGGTCAAATAAAAGGTTTGAAAAGGTATGCCTCGTCAAATTCTATTTCAAACGCGTTCAACAGCTCCTTGTATTCTGTTAAAAACGTCTTTTTTCGATGGTGTTCCTCTTGCTTTTCAATATAGGTGCAAACCGCCGGAACATGTGACCGGCTATACGAAAACGCACCAAAGAGCTACCGGCATTGCGTCTCCAGGGGGCGAAACGTGACGCCCGTGCGTGCTACCGGCATTGCGTCCCGAGGGGACGAACGTGACGCCCGTGCGTGCTACCGGCATTGCGTCCCGAGGGGACGAACGTGACGCCCGTGCGTGCTACCGGCATTGCGTCCCGAGGGGACGAGCAGACCTACCTTTATTAATCAGTTGGGATCGCATGCCCGTCGAAAAACTTTAGAACCCACCAATATTTCCATGTCTTTTGGAGTTATTGCAACCTGATTTCAAACCACCTGACACATGACAAAAGTCCAGAATTTTTTCCTGTTTTGCTCCGGGGTCGAGCATTCCATCCTTGAAAAATGCCCTTCTGACCGCAATAAATATACCGGGATTGGCGCTACGGTGTTTTTTACCGGGGTACTTGCGTTCTTTTCTTCGGGTTATGCACTCTACACGGTTTTCGATTCGTACTTCGCTTCGGTTGCGTTTGGGCTGATTTGGGGATTGATGATTTTCAACCTCGACCGCTACATCGTGATGAGCATGAAAAGCAACGGCAGCTGGTGGCGCGACTGGCTGGTGGCCATGCCGCGGCTTGCATTGGCAATTTTGCTGGCGTTAGTTATTTCCAAGCCATTGGAAATGAAGATTTTTGAAAAAGAAATCCAGGCGGAATTAGTGATCATGGAACAGGAGGTGTTCAAGGCACAGGAAGATGGCCTGAAAGCCCGGTACGAAAGCCAGATTGCCGGAGAACGCGCCCAAATAGAAACCCTCAAGTCAGAGATTACCCAAAAAGCAGCAGCCCGCGACACCCTCGTTAAACGGGCAGTGGAGGAAGCCGACGGCACCGGCGGGTCGGGTCAAAAAAATCTGGGACCCATTTACAAAGCCAAAAAAGCGGAAGCCGACAAAGCGCAAGCCGAGTTAGACCAACTCATCGCTCTGAACCAGCCCATGATTCTGGAAAAAGAAAAAGCGGTGAAGGACTTAGAAACAACCATCCAAACAGAAATTGCCAGCCTGAAGCGCGAGGGATACGGCGGGCTTGCTTCGCGCATGGAGGCTCTTTCGCGGCTGGGCGCCAGCAGCATGGCGATTCTTTATGCCAGCCTCTTCATCACCCTGCTGTTCATTGCCATCGAAACCGCGCCGATTATGGTGAAACTCATTTCTTACCGCAGCCCTTACGACTACCTGCTCCACGAACATGAGCATGTTTTTGCAATGGCCAGTTTGGAATCCACTACCCTGCGTGCCAATGCGGTCAACGGCAAGTTGAAATACGACACGGACACAGGACGCCATTTGATTGCTGCCCGCATCGCTGCGGAAAAGGCGCTCATTGACCACAAGCTGAAGGAAAAACTCGAAGAACTGAAAACCAAGCCGTATAACTGGACTTTGGGAAAAATGTGAGAATAGGGGAGGTGCAGAAAAAATCCAAACACTTTCTTACTTTTGCACCCGTTCAACAACCCAACCGCTTACATGAATTCTAGCAAACGTATACATTTACTGGCAGGATGGCTCGTTTTTGCCGTTGCCGCGACAGTTTATTACCTGACAGCTGAACGCACCGGAAGTCTCTGGGATTGTGGCGAGTTCATCCTCGGCGCTTATAAACTGCAAGTCGTTCACCCGCCGGGCGCGCCTTTATTTTTGTTGGTTGGCCGGCTTTTCACCTGGGTAGCTACCCTTGTGTCCGATAATCCGGAAGACATTGCTTTTTCGGTCAACCTCATGTCGGGCATTTGCACGGCCTTTACGGCCGCATTTGTAGCGTGGGTGACGATGACCCTCGGTAAAATGACCCTTGTGGGTCGCGATGAGGAATTGGACTTGGGGCAAACCGCGGCGACTGCCGGAGCAGGCATCATTGCTGGTCTGGCTACCGCTTTCTGTTCTTCTATCTGGTTTTCAGCCGTGGAAGGCGAAGTTTACGCCATGTCTACTTTTTTCACGGCGCTCACCCTGTGGACCATGATCAAATGGTACAGCCTGCCCGATACGCCCCAGGCAGATCGCTGGTTGGTACTGACGGTTTACGCCGCAGGCTTGTCTATGGGCGTTCACTTACTGAGCTTGCTGACGTTTCCTGCCCTCGCAATTTTTTATTATTACAAAAAATACACCAAACATACCTTTCTGGGAATGGCTGTCGCTGCGGGTATCGGCGTCGTCATCATTTCTGTGGTGCAAAAACTCATCATCGTCGGTATACCGATCCTTTGGAGCAGTATGGAATTGCTCATGGTGAATGGTTTCGGACTGCCTTTCCACACGGGTTTAATTCCGACCTTGCTGATCGTTGGCGGCTTGATTTACTTCGGTCTGTACATGGCGCATAAAAGGCAAAATGCGCTGTTGCAAAATGTGATGGTAGCGTTGACGATGCTCGTCATTTCCTTTTCCACCATCGGCGTTGTACTGATTCGCGCCAATGCGGAACCACCGGTGAACATGAACGCGCCAAACGACGCCATGCGCCTGATTCCGTACCTGAACCGCGAACAATACGGCGAGCGGGCGCTCCTGTATGGCCCCCACTTCGACGCAAAGCCGAAAGACACCGAAATTACCGACCGCTACGGCCGGGTGGGCGACCACTACGAAATCACGGATTACAAAATAGACTTGGTCTACGACGATAAAGACAAGATTCTTTTCCCGCGCATGAGCGACAATACGCAAGGGCGCCCGGATCTGTACCGCCGCTGGATGGACCTGCCTCCCAATAGCCGCCGCAAGCCGGATATGGGAGACAACATCAAATTTATGTTCCAGTACCAATTGGGCTGGATGTACTGGCGCTATTTTATGTGGAACTTCTCGGGCCGCCAAAACGGCGAACAGGGCTTCGAACCCTGGGATAAATCGAGCGGACACTGGATCAGCGGAATCAAAGCGCTGGATGCAGCGCGGCTGGGCAATCAGGATAAATTGCCCGATACCATGAAAAACAACAAGGCGCGCAATGTCTACTACATGCTGCCTTTCCTCTTTGGCTTGCTGGGGCTGTTTTTCCACTTCCAGCGAAGGCCCAACGAGGCATTGGGGCTACTGGCTTTGTTCGTCATCACGGGCATCGGGATTGTGATTTATTCCAACCAGCCGCCCAACGAGCCCCGGGAACGAGACTACGTTTTGGTCGGCTCCTTCTTTACTTATTGCATCTGGATCGGTTTTGCCGTGATAGCCCTGTATCAGTGGATGAAAGACCTGAAAGTGCCGCCGGGCGGAGTCGTTACGGCAATGCTTTCTACAGCCCTGGTTTTCACGGCGCCCTACCTGATGCTGACACAAAACTACGATGATCATACTCGTAGCGAACACAAAGGCTCCAGGGATTACGCAACCAACTTCTTAGAGTCCTGTGCTCCTAACGCCATCATTTTTACCTACGGCGATAACGATACTTACCCCTTGTGGTACGCCCAGGAGGTTGAAAAAATTCGCACCGACGTGCGCGTGGTGAACCTCAGTTTGATTGCAGTGGATTGGTACATTGACCTGCTGCGCCGGAAAGTCAACGACTCGGCACCGATCAAAATGACCATCCCCATAGATGCTTACCGGGGCAAACAACGCAACCAGGTTTTCTATTATGGCGATGGAAACCGGGAAATGTCTTTGCAGGAAATCCTGACGTTCATTGGTTCAGACGCCAGCAAAGTGAAATTGCAGGGTCGCGATTATGAAACTTTCCCAACCAAAAACGCTTATTTGTCGGTCAACAGGGAAGCTGCCCTGAAAAGCGGCGCCATTACCGCTGCGGATACCGGTATTGTTGATCGCATTCCACTGAACCTCAACAAAGATCAGTTGCTGAAGGACGATCTGGCTGTACTCGATATCATCGGTTCCAACTTGTGGGAACGCCCGATTTATTTTGCGGTAACCTGCCGCCCGGAGAAGTTGTTCGGGTTGGATGATTACATGCAGTTGGAAGGGTTGGGCATCCGCATCGTTCCGGTGAAAACCGCCAGCGACCCATCTTACGGCATGATCGGCAAAGGGCGCGTGAATACGGAGGCGATGTACAAAAACGTGATGGAGAAGTTCCGCTGGGGCAATTTCGACAACAAGGAATTGTTTGTGGATCGCAGTTATGCGCCCAGTGTGCAGAGTATCCAGTTGGCCATGCGCCGCGTCGCATTTACGCTGTTGCGCGAAAACAAAAAAACAGAAGCGCTGGCGATTATTGACAAGTATTTCACGTCGTTCCCGCACATGAATTTCCCGTACGACTACCGCACGATGTACATGTTGTCGGTCTACTTCCAGGCAGATGCTTACGACAAAGCGAAGCCGCACCTCGAAATTCTGGCTAAACAGACGCAGCAATACCTTGCTTACTACGCTTCAGTCCCGGGCGGAATCCTGGACTCCAGCTACCGAAACGAGTTCGACGCCACGTACCAGACCATGCAAAATATTATGGCCGAAGCGCGCCGGGCCAAAGACGAGCCTTTCGTGCAGGAATTGGAAAAAATGTTCAGCAACTATATCTCTGAAACGCCGCCAGCGCCAGAAAGGGATCCGCTGCTGGATTGAGGTAAGGGCGAAGATTTTTTGCCCCAACACCCCTATAGCCCCCATAACATCAACAATATGATCCAAACCATCGCCATCGGCTGCGACCACGCCGGTTATATTTACAAAGACCTGATTGCCGCCCGCTTGAAGGAGCGCGGCATCCAGGTCTTGAATTTTGGTGCTGACAGTGCCGAATCGGTGGATTATCCTGATTTTGCCCACCCGGTTGCGGATGCCGTAGAGCAGGGGGACGCACAGATGGGGATCGTTTTGTGCGGCACGGGTAATGGCGTGGCGATGACGGCGAACAAACACCAGGGGATCCGGGCAGCGCTTTGCTGGACGGAAGATGTCGCCCGGCTGGTTCGGCAACACAACGACGCGAATGTACTAGCTATTCCGGCGCGGTTTGTGAACGAAACGCTCGCCCTTGCAATGGTTGAAATTTTTATAGAAACGCCCTTTGAAGGCGGGCGACACGAACGCCGGGTGAATAAAATTGCCTCTGATCCAAAATAAAGTATATTCCCTGCTAATGGTCATCATTTGTGAGGTCAATCATATCCATACCACACCGCTATGTTTCGTACCTTTTTTATAAGCCTGCTGCTGTTCAGCGCTACGGCAGCCTGGTCGCAACGCTTGGAAGCCAGCAAAACCGATGCCGAATGGCAAGCCTTAGCTGAAAAGCTGGCACATCGCTTCATCATCACCGACGGGCATGTAGATTTGCCTTACCGCCTGCGGGTGCAAAATTTCCGGCTCACCAAAGAATTGATCGGCATCCCAATCGAAACAAAGGAAGGGGATTTCGACTACGTCCGCGCCAAAAAAGGCGGGTTGGATGCGCCGTTCATGTCCATTTACATCCCCTCTTCCTACCAGGTAACCGGCGGTGCCAAAGTCTTTGCCGATTCGCTCATTGACATGGTGCGGAGCATTGCCACAGCGCACCCCGATAAATTTGCCATCGCTGTTTCGCCCAAAGAGGTCAAACGCAATTTCAAAAAAGGCGTCATTTCGTTGCCAATGGGTATGGAAAACGGCGCTCCCATCGAAGAAGATTTAGCCAATGTGGCTTATTTTCATAAACGCGGCATTCGATACATTACCCTGACGCATGCCACGGACAACAAAATCTGCGATTCCTCCTACGATACGACCCGCACCTGGAACGGCCTTAGCCCTTTCGGTCGGGAAGTGGTGCTCGAAATGAACCGCACCGGCATCATGGTAGACATCTCGCATGTATCGGACAGCACGTTCTACCAGGTGATGACGCTGAGCAAAGCCCCCTGTATCGCCTCGCATTCATCGTGCCGGAAATTTACGCCGGGCTTCGAACGCAACATGAACGACGACATGATCCGGGCGCTGGGGCGCAATGGCGGGGTCATCCAGATCAACTTCAGTTCCACTTTTTTGGACTCCAAAATTCAGGAACGCGATGCGGAGTTGCGCAACAAGCTTGCTGATATTTTAGATGAAAAGAGCCTAAAATACACCGATCCGGCAGCGAAGGAGGTCATCGAAGCGTTTCAAAAAGCGCACCCGACCCTTTATTCCGACGTGCAGATGGTGGCTAACCACATTGATCACGTTGTCGCCCTTGCAGGCATTGCCCACGTTGGATTGGGGTCCGACTTCGACGGGGTCGGCGATAGTTTGCCGACAGGCCTGAAAGATGTTTCTCAATACCCGAACCTCATCTGCGAATTGCTCAAACGTGGGTATTCGGAAGAAGATATCGCCAAAATCTGCTACAAAAACGTGTTCCGCGTTTGGAAACAAGTGGAGAAAGTGGCGAAGGGAAAATGAGTAAATTAGTCAACAGTCTTTCAGTTGGCAGTTGGCAGGAGTGTTTTCTGTTTAGATAGTAACCAACATTTTGAGCCCAGAAACATAACTGCCAACTGTATTAATAAAGCAATTTCGCATGAAAAAAAATATTCTTTTATTCCCAATTATCTTTTTTGGAATCGGCCTGTGCAGCGCCTGGTCGCAAGCCCCGGCAGCCTCTGGCGATACGACAATTTACAAGGTAGCCGAAGAAATGCCCCGGTTTCCCGGTTGTGAAAAATTGGACACGACCATCCAGTTCAAAGCGCAATGTGCGCAGCAAAGCCTGCTTAAATTCATCTACCAGAACATCCAATACCCCTATTTTGCCAGAGAAAAAGGGGTAGAAGGTACGGTGGTAGTGAGCTTTGTTGTAGAAAAAGACGGCTCCATTACCCAGCCTAAAATCGTGAGAGACATTGGCGAAGGTTGTGGCGTAGAAGCGCTGCGCGTGGTGAATATAATGAGTGAATACCAGATCCGCTGGTCTCCCGGCAAAAATAACAACCAGGAGGCGGTTCGTGTAGCATTTACCTTGCCGGTTCGCTTCAAATTGGAAGAAGCGCCGCCCTTTGTCATAATCGCAAATGACAGTGTCTGGACGGTTTTTGATACGCCGCTTACTTACGCCAGCGGCGATACTGCGCTGCAAACCTACCTCAACAAAGAAATCGAATACCCAAAAGCTTTCACCGATAGTTGCCGCATTGGCAACATTGACCTGCAACTGCTGGTGCGGCCCAATGGCGATCTGCGCATCCTCGATATGACCGATTACAACGATCTGGGGTATGATTTTTGGGCGGAATCCATTCAAAGTGTTATTTCTACTATGGGCAATTGGACGCCGGCAACCCACAAGGGCCGGAAAGTGCCTGCTGCTTACGACATCAACCTCTCTTTCGTCCCGAAAGCGCCCGCCTGCAAACAGGTCGTAGACAATTACACCCGCGCCATCCGCCTTTCCGACGAAGGGACAGCGCTGGTTCAGGAAGGTAAAAGCGAAGAAGCGTTGGCCAAAATGAGCGAAGCCATTGCCCTGTTCCCGAACAATGGCGCACTTTTGTTGCTGCGCGGCCAGACGTATCTGGATATGAACCGCATGCCGGAAGCTTGTGCAGACCTGAGTAACGGAAAAAAAATTGCTTTGGTGAATTGGTACGACAGCTTGTTGCCGTTGATCTGCAAATAAGGATTTGATTGCTTACTTGTTTCGCACACGTTACTAAAGGCAAATTGGCAAAGGAGAATCTTTGAATTTGAGTATTTGCCAATTTGCAGACTTGCTTTTTATATAACCTCCCTCATTAAAATTCATATTCCCATGAAACGTTCAATCTTGTTTACCTTATTCCTGATGACCACCTGCGCCGGCTTTGGGCAGCAGGTATTTTCCGCTAAGGACTACTTCCCCAACCAATTCGGCGATTCGCTTCAATTTGCAAATGCCCTGGGCGACAAGTTGCCGCCGTACATCCTGGCCTGGGCGAAACGGGAAGCGTTCAAAGGCGATACCCTGACCGTGCGGAGCGAAAATACGGGCGACTCCCGCCTCGAGGAATACCTGCCCGGCAAAGGACTTGCCGTTTTTAAAATTATGCTCAAGGAAGGCCAGGAAGTGCTGCTGGAGCGCCCGATCATCCTCATCCCCGACAGCGTGCGCCAGTGGCAGACCTACAAAGACGCCGTGCCTTATGCGCTTATTGAAAAAGGCGTCAAAAAAGGAAGTGGCACCCAAAGCTTTGAAGTGAAAGTAGAAGGCGGAGACTCGGCTAAAACACCCTATTTCAATTTTAGTGAATGTTTGGTGATTCACACCACCTCCGAACGGAAGGACGGCACCACGGGCACCGTACGCGGCTACAAACTCAAAGAGTGGTACGCCAAAGGCATCGGATTAGTGAAAGTGGTTGGCGAACACTACTGGAAAAATTCACAGGGCAAACCGGTGAAGGCGCCGGTGAAAATGGCAGCCATCCTCGATCGGGCACTGGTGAACGGGGAGGAGATTGGGAAGTAAGGGTTACCGTTCTTGTATCGCCGAACTCCCGTTTGGCATGGAATGAATAGCCAATCCAGGAGAAACGCTTCTCGTACAATTTCAACACCGAAGTCCGGAGTTTGCAGGAACCACCCAACTGTTGGTGATCCGCCGGTCAGAGATCAGCGTTGCGGCACGACCCTGGGCTTTCATATATGTTTAATAAAACTATTTGTTTGTTTGTTTGAAATAAATAAAACAAATTTGTTTTGTTTTGTTATCTTTGGTTGCAGAATTCACCATACTTTTTAAACAAACAAAACAGCTTATGAAAGCCTTGAAAATTGGCGGGATCACCCTGCTGGCCTTGCTGGGCATTGGCCTTATCCTTTCTCTCATTGCACCCAAAGAAATGTTGGTAGAACGCTCTACCGTGGTTGCCGCGCCACGGGACGTCGTTTTTAAACAAATTGCTACTTTTGAAAAACGCGACGCCTGGTCGCCCTGGATGAAACTCGACCCGAACATGAAACTCGAACGCACCGGAGCAGACGGAACCATAGGCGCCATCTCGAAATGGGAAGGCAACGACCAGGTCGGCAAAGGCCAGGAGGAATTTGTGGCCATCACGCCGAACGAGCGCATAGAAATTGTGCTGAGTTTCCTCGAACCCTGGGAATCGAAAGCCGACACCTGGATACAACTCGCCGACGCAGAAGGCGGCACCAAAGTCTCCTGGGGCATGAAAAGCCCAATGCCCATGCCAATGAACATTATGGCCTTGTTTATGGACATGGACGCCATGATGGGCAAGGATTTTGAGGCCGGTTTGTCCGATCTGAAAGCCATCGCAGAAAAAGAAGCAACCAGCATGTCGTCTGCCGCTAATTACGACGTGATGAAAATGGACATGCCCGTGCGCTGGTTCATCGCTTTGCGCGAAACGGTGACCATGGAGCAGATCGCAGCGAAGTATGCCGAAAACCTGCCCAAGGTTTACGAAGCCGTCACCAAAAAAGGCATTGAGATGGACGGTATGCCTTGTGGATTGTATTACGTCTGGGATGAAGCAAGTAAAAGAACGGACATGGCTTTCGCGATTCCGGTAAAAACCAAAACGGAAATTCCGGGCTTTGAAACCATTGAATTGCCTGCCGGCGTGGTGCTGACTGTAGATTATTACGGGCCATACGAAGGTGTTGGCGCGGCCCACGAGGCAATAGACGCTTACGCCAAAGCTGATGGATTAAAAGCAGGTGCTCCGGCGGTCGAGCAATACGTTACTGACCCGGGAAAAGAGCCGGATCCGAAAAAGTGGCTGACGAAGGTGACGTACCCGGTGGAGTAAGCTGGTTAGTGTCTGTCCATTTAGTCGGGTGTCTGATGTTTAGAGTTCGATACCTGCGTTATACTCCGCGAGACTCCGTGATATACAAGGAAGCCCGCAGAGGCTGCCCTCACTTGCTCTCGAACTCTAAAGACAGCACTAAATAGTGTCTGTCCATTTAGTCGGGTGTCTATTCTTTAGAGTTCGAGAACAAGGCGTGTTTAGCCCTAAAAACGGGAGTTTACTCGCGTAAATGACCAGTTTTGGGGCAAAATACAACGCAGCTATCTGACTATAAAGATAGACACTAAATAGTGTCTGTCCATTTAGTCGGGTGTCTGATGTTTAGAGTTCGAGAACAAGGCGTGTTTAGCCCTAAAAACGGGAGTTTACTCGCGTAAATGACCAGTTTTGGGGCAAAATACAACGCAGCTATCTGACTATAAAGACAGACACTAAATAGTATCCGTCCATTTAGTCGGTGTCTGTTCTTTAGAGTTCGAGAACAAGGCGTGTTTAGCCCTAAAAATGGGAGTTTACTCGCGTAAATGACCGATTTTGGGGCTAAACATAACGCAGCTATCGGACTATAAAGACAGACACTAAATAGTATCCGTCCATTTAGTCGGTGTCTGTTCTTTAGAGTTCGAGAACAAGGCATGTTTAGCCCTAAAAATGGGAGTTTACTCGCGTAAATGACCGATTTTGGGGCAAAATACAACGCAGCTATCGGACTATAAAGACAGACACTAAATAGTATCCGTCCATTTAGTCGGTGTCTGTTCTTTAGAGTTCCAGAACAAGGCATGTTTAGCCCTAAAAATGGGAGTTTACTCGCGTAAATGACCGATTTTGGGGCAAAATACAACGCAGCTATCGGACTATAAAGACAGACACTAAATAGTGTCCGTCCATTTAGTCGGTGTCTGTTCTTTAGAGTTCCAGAACAAGGCATGTTTAGCCCCAAAAATGGGAGTTTACTCGCGTAAATGACCAGTTTTGGGGCAAAATACAACGCAGCTATCGGACTATAAAGACAGACACTAAATAGATTTATTTCCTTTTGCTGCGAAGGTGCCTCACCTGTTGTGTCTTCGCAGCAAAAAAGCTATATTTGTTGAAAATCCGGGACTATGGAATTTCATGAAGTGATTGAACAAGAAACGATTAACCAATACGAAATCGAGCGCGGAAAACCTATGCCGAGTACAGTACACGCATACGTCTCTAAAAATCTGTTGGTGCAATTGGAAATCAATTACCGCGGCCAATACACCATATTACCAGAATTGAGCCTGGGAACAGCAGACGCACCGGTGGTTCCGGACATAGCCATTTATCCCAAGTTCAAAATTGATGTACACCACGATACGATAAGACGTAAAGACCTTCCCATAGGAGTCATTGAGGTTCTTTCGCCGACCCAGTCATTGGATGCCCTGATTGAAAAAGCTGGCACATTTCTGCTTTCTGGTGTGCAATCCGTCTGGATTGTGATTCCAAATTTAGAAGCAATTTGCGTCTACCATACCCCGGCGAGTTATATTTTTTTTCGGCAAAACGACATTTTGAAAGACGAACGCCTGAACATTGAATTGCCTTTGGAAACAATATTCCAAGAGACTTGAGATTACATTCCTGTCGGGAATCTATTGCTCCAGAAAAATAAAATCATCTCATTGTGGAAACTTTCCACATTCATCGTGGATAAGTTTTAACACCAGTTACCCGCAATTCCTTTTAGATTTGTAGGCGGACGAAGACCACAGGTCAGCGCAACCAGCGACTTAGAGCTTGTTCAAAATTCCATTGATCGGCTACAAGCGGGAAATTTGAACAAATTCTCATAAAAAAACAGCAAACTACACGGAGCAATACACATAACCTATGGCCGAAACGAACCAGCCTTCCAAGACGAACACCGGGATGCGCAATACCACTTCCAGAAAGCGCGGGGAAGACCTGTCGAACTATGTTTTCGGCAAAGTGCAGCCCCAGGCCGTGCCGTTGGAAGAAGCCGTGCTGGGTGCGCTCATGCTCGATAAAGAAGCGCTTTCGATTGTATTGGACATCATCCGCGCGGAGAGTTTTTACGTGGAAGCCCACCAGTTGATCTACCGCGCCATGTTGCGCCTGTTTGAGCGCTCGCAACCGGTAGACCTGCTCACGGTCATGGAAGAGTTAAAAAAATCGGGCGACCTGGAAGCCATCGGCGGACCAGCCTACCTTGCAGAACTGACCAACCGCGTGGCTTCGGCGGCCAATATCGAATACCACAGCCGCATCATTGCACAAAAACATATCCAGCGGGAACTGATCACGGTTTCCACCCAAACCATCCGCGACGCTTTTGAAGACACCACCGATGTGTTTCAATTGTTGGACAACGCCGAGCAGGGTCTGTTTGCCATTGCGCAGCAAAACATGAACCGCAGCTACGACAGCATGGGCTCATTGGCCAGCAAGATGCTGAAACAATTGGAGGAGTTGCGCGGCAAAAAAGACGGCCTCACCGGCGTGCCCACGGGTTTTACGGCTCTCGACCGCATCACGTCCGGCTGGCAACCCAGCGATTTGATTATTCTGGCGGCCAGGCCAGGTATGGGTAAAACCTCTTTTGTGTTGTCCTTGGCCAAAAATGCAGCCACTGATTTCAAAAAAGCCATCGCTATTTTTTCTTTGGAAATGTCGAGCCTGCAGTTGGCTTCGCGCCTCATTTCGATGGAAGCGGAAATTTCGGGCAGCAAACTCCGCAACGGGCAGTTGGAGGAATACGAGTGGCAACAACTGCACAGCGCCATTGAACGCATCAGCGAAGCGCCCATCTTTATTGACGATACGCCGGGCATCAACATCTTCGAACTGCGCGCCAAGTGCCGCCGACTAAAGATGCAGCACAATATTCAATTGATCATCATTGACTACCTGCAGCTCATGAGCGGCGGCAACGACAACAACCGGGGCGGCGGCAACCGCGAACAGGAGGTCAGCGCCATTTCGCGCGCTTTAAAGGGTTTGGCCAAAGAGTTGGGCGTGCCCGTCATTGCCCTGTCGCAGTTGAGCCGGGCGGTGGAAGTGCGCGGGGGAACGAAAAGGCCGCAGTTGTCAGATTTGAGGGAATCGGGAAGTATCGAACAGGATGCAGACATGGTCAGCTTCATCTACCGCCCTGAATACTATCAGATCATGGAAGACGAGGAAGGCAACTCCCTCAAAGGCATTGCTGAAATCATCATCGCCAAACACCGCCACGGTGCGCTCGATACGATAAAGTTGCGGTTCACCGACCAGTTTGCGCGCTTTACCAACCTCGACGACCTCAATTTCGACGACCTGCCGGGCGATACCTTTGAAAAACCATTTGCTCCGGCGAATATGAACGTCATTACGCGGCCTTCCAGGATGAATGACGATGAAGATATACCTTTTTAGTGTCTGTCTGTAAAGTCCGATAGCTGCGTTAAGCTTGGCCCAAAAAGCGTCATTTACGCGAGTAAACTCCGATTTTTGGGGCTTCACTTGCCTTGCTCTCGAACTTTACAGCCAAGACACGGAAAACAGTGGATAGCAAACACCATTTTAACAAACAAAACGATTCAAACGTATGAGCTGGTTGTACATCATTGTCGTAGGCGGCATCGCCGGATGGTTGAGCGGATTGATCATGAAAGGTGCCGGATTCGGCCTGCTTGGCAACATCGTCGTCGGTGTGATTGGCGCTGTCGTTGGCAGTTGGTTGTTCGGCTTCTTTGGGCTTTCTGCCGGGAAAGGCATGTTAGGCTCCATTTTGATGGCGATGATCGGAGCCGTTATGCTGCTGTGGGTGGCGCGGCTGTTGAAAATCAAAACATAAGATGACGGAAAGGCGGCTGGCACGCTGGCGCTTAGTTTTGGGCAACGACGCCGACCCTGAAAAAGGCGTCCCGCTCGATTCTGAAGATTCGGGTATGGATCAGGTGCTGGAAACGCTGTACAACAAGGAACGCAGTGCAGGGTTGGGCAATTCAACGCCCAAAATCAACCGCTGGCTGGGCGACATCCGGAAATATTTCCCCGCTCCAGTCGTGCAACTCATGCAAAAAGACGCGCTGGATCGCCTCGGCCTGACGCGCATGTTGCTGGAGCCGGAATTGCTCGAAACCATAGAAGCGGATGTCCATCTGGCGGCTATCTTGTTGTCGCTGAACAAAATTATGCCCGCCAAAACGCGGGATACGGCTCGCATGGTGATCCGGAAAATTGTGCAGGATCTGGAGCGCAAATTGCGCCTGCCCCTGCAACGAGCCGTGCAGGGCGCGCTGAGCCGGGCCACCCGCCAATACCGCCCCCGCCTGCGCGAAATCAACTGGCATCAAACCATCCGAGCCAACCTCAAACACTACCAGCCGGAACTCAAAACCCTGATCCCGGAGCGCTTCATCGGCTACGGCAAAAAGAACCGGCAGTTGCGCCACATCATCATCCTGATGGACCAAAGCGGCTCCATGGCTCCTTCGGTCGTATACGCGGGCATCGCGGCCTGCGTGCTGGCGGAATTGCGCTCCGTGAAAACCCGCCTCATCGCGTTCGACACCTCGGTTGCAGACCTGAGCGAACACCTCCACGACCCGGTGGAGACGCTGTTTGCTACGCAGTTAGGCGGCGGCACCGATATTGGCAAAGCGCTCACTTATGCCCTGCCTTTCATCGAACAGCCCGCCGAAACCATCGTAGTACTCATCAGCGACCTCTTCGAAGGCAGCCACCCGGCCACCATGCTGCGCCAGGCTGCCGCCATCAAAGCTTCCGGCGCGCAACTGATCGCCCTGCTGGCTCTCAGCGACGAGGGTGCCCCCGCCTACGACCACGAAGTTGCCCACCAATTTGCCCAATTGGACATTCCCGCTTTTGCCTGCACACCCGACCTTTTTCCCGACCTGATGGCCGCAGCGATTCAGAAAGAAGATTTGAATTTGTGGATGGCGCGACGGGGGATGGGGAGGAAGAATTAAAGGAATAATCGGCTTTTCGAGGCTTGAAAAAATTAACTAACTTTGCTGATAACTATTTACCATATATGAAGATAGGCCTTTCACACAAGGCAGACATGCTTTTAAATTTTCTAACACCCCCTTTGCGTACTTGGCGAGACCTTGGCGTCCTTTGCGGGAAACAGTCTCCCGCAAAGGTTTACTACCGTGAATCTTCGATTTCGCTAAGGCCGCAAAGAAAGGGGCGCATGAGACCTCCCAAAAATTCGGGATGACTCATGTTTTCAAACCTCGCTATCATGAAAATAGAATTGGTCTTAAACACAGAAAACGCAACGGATGAAATCACGGGATTGAACGATTACATCCGCGAACAAAATCTCAAAGGCATCATGACCCGGGTTGCCGAACGCAAACCGCTGCCCGGTGAAATGAGCGCCGGCGACTACCTGCCCATCATTCAATGTGTACTCGGCTCAACGGTAGTGGCTGCCGGGGTAAAAGGTCTTTTTGACCTGATCAAAAATTATTTTGAATTGCAAAAGGAAAAGATAAAAACCAAAGCGGAGCAACACAAAATCGCATTCAATTTGGAAACCAAAGATGGGAAAAAAATTAATTTGCAATTTAGCGCCTTTGATGAAAAAGAAAGAGCACATTTCCTCAAAACGATTGACGGGCTAATCGAAGAATAGTAATTATTTGCCACGTAGCTATGGAAATGGGTGTGACTATACTACAAGCGGACTAAAGCCCGCGAAACAAAGCAGCACACGCGCTACGTTTGGTCAGTTCTTTGTTTCGCGGGCTTTAGTCGGCCTAAGCTCACTACAGGAACAACCGTCATCTGCGAAAAGCGGACTAAAGCCCGCGAAACAAAGCAGCACACGCGCTACGTTTGGTCAGTTCTTTGTTTCGCGGGCTTTAGTCCGCCTAAGCTCACT
>Ga0163148_10001294_pt1 | contig 32865 bp, 56 predicted proteins | sample OliLakLV19MP7P2_FD_148606 | JGI IMG/M metagenome (GOLD analysis project Ga0163148, IMG submission 148606) | Freshwater microbial mat bacterial communities from Lake Vanda, McMurdo Dry Valleys, Antarctica- Oligotrophic Lake LV.19.MP7.P2 | ecosystem: Environmental > Aquatic > Freshwater > Lake >... | reverse complement strand
CTTCTTTGGTTGCTAGTGTTTCTTTGCAGGAGACTAGCAGCCTTTCTTTTTGGTACTGTGACAGTCATCATACTCTTATTATTATTTTCGCTCAATAATAAAGTTTTGTTTTTGTAAAAAAATAAATGTAGATCTTTTTCCAAATCTAGTTTATACTCGTCTCAAGTGAATCCTAAAACCGCCAGCCAAGCACTAGATACACAGAAACTACCCATAGTTAAATATAATAGCGCGCTTGTTTCCTTCTCCCATAGAAACAGATGGGTGAGACAATTAGCAAAATTATTGAAACTACAAGAGAGATACCCACATCTAAAAAGGAAATATGGGGAACGATCCTGAGCATCCAACAATTTCGCTTATGATCAACGGCACTATGTACTATTTGACCTATGACGAATACATGAAGGAAGTAGCCGCTCAAAATCCCATCTTAAAAATCGCAATAGCTCAAACCTCTCAAGAGATAATAGATGAGCAAAATAGCTAAAGAATCGGAATATATTAAAATGCTTAAAAATCGAACAGACGAACACGCCACACCAGCAGCAACGCCAGAAGAGCTACTCTACTTATCTATTATCCAACAGGCAGTTACAGACCTAAGAAATATTCATAAATATTACATAAATAATAACCTCCACCAAATAAAACTTTTCGGACATCAAAATTTAGTGCTATTATTAGATTGGCTAAGCGCAGACTACCAAACAGGACAAGAAGCTTGGACACTTTCTTGGTGTGCCGAAATGTCTCAAGTGGAACCAAAAACCTTTGTAAATAAAGTACAAAGAGTTTATGCTCAAGAGCTAAAATCTTTGGAGCAATACTTAAATTTAAGAAAGCTTATAATCAATTAATATGGATATTATTGAAACAGAAACGCATCTAATTAATGCGTACGAATTTAACAACAGAAAACACAGTGAAGAGCAGATCTCTAGAATCGCATCCTCTATAAGGGAGTTCGGATTCAATCAGCCTATTGTAATTGACGAAAATAATATAGTGCTAGTCGGTCATGGTCGTCTATATGCAGCCAAGTCTTTAAATCTAGACAAAGTACCCTCGTACAAAATCACAGGGCTAACGGAAGTGCAAAAAAAAGCATATAGAATTTTAGATAATAAATTACAAAATGATTCAACCTGGCAATTTGATAATTTAGATTTAGAGCTTGGGTTTCTTGAGGATAATGGGTTTGAGCTTGAGCCTTGGGGTCTTGATCAACTAATAGTTCAGCCTACCATCTTGGATGACGTAGATATAGGCGGAGAAAATCGTGAAAGCGATTACACAAGAAGATTTTGTTTGACAAAAGAACAGGCTGAGGAAGTGGATAGGGCAATTCTAAGCGCATCAAAAATAGCAGACACAGAAGGGAATAAGAACGCAGCGGCACTTGCGGCCATCTGCTCAACGTGGATAACCCAAAATGGTTAAAGATTTAATAATTAATTTAATTGATGCCAAGTCCGCGAACGCTATAGTCAAACGCTATCACTATTCGGGCAAGGTGGTGATGAACAGCAACCTACACTTTGGAGTATTTAAGGGCAAAGCACTCATGGGGGCTATGTCCTTTGGCAGCCCGATGGACAAGAATAAAGCGATCGGAATAGTCAAAAATACGGAATGGGGCGGAATGCTAGAGCTTAACCGCATGGCCTTCGCTCCTAGTTTACCGAAAAATGCAGAAAGTAGATGCCTAGCGATTGCACTAAGGATGATTAAAAAGAAGTATCCGCATGTTAAGTGGATTCAGACTTTTGCCGATTGTTGTCAGTGTGGGGATGGCACAATTTATAGAGCAGTAGGGTTTTACTTAATCGCCATAAAAAAGAATACGAGTATAAGGCGATTAGAAAATGGTCGGATCGTAGTGAAAAGGTCGCTAGATGATAAAAGGATCAACGGAAGATATTTAAGTTCAATAATAAAAAGCGAGCCAATTGAAGGCTTTCAAATTAAATACATCTACTTTCTAGATCCTGAGAAACAGAAAGATTTAACCGTTCCGATTCTGCCATATTCAGAAATAGAGCGCAGGGGAGCAAAAATGTACTTGGGTAAAAAATGCGTATCTAGTTTAAAAGTAAAACAGCAGCCTCCCCAGGCTGGAAAAGGCGGCGCAATACCGACCGATACGCTCCAACAAATCAACGGCGAGGTATTCAATGGCACCCAAACCACATAAATACTCAAAAGCCACGCCAGAAGACAAACGAAAAGTAGAATCACTTGCAGGCGTAGGCTTGCCAGCCGACCAAATAGCCACAATTATGGAATGCGGAGAATGTACAATACAAAAATATTTCCCAACAGAATTGAAAAGAGGGATAGCAACGGCGAACGCTAAGGTTGCAGGTTGGGCGTTTGGAGCAGCAAGCAGGGGGAACATAGCAATGATTATATTTCTTTGTAAAACACGTCTACAGTGGCGAGAGAAAACGGAGGTAGCTTTAACAGCGGCGGAAGGGATAAAAATATCAATTCAAGAATCCAAATAGATGGACTTAACTTTAGATTTATCAATGCACCCTCGCCAGCTCGAAGCATTTCGGTCTAAATCGACAGAAACACTCTTCGGCGGTGCTTCGGAGGGGGGTAAAAGCGCATTTGCAAGGCGAGCACTCAGTAGATGGTGTATAGAAATTTCTAACTTACAATGCACTTTAATTAGAAAGAAATTTTCAGATATTTTAAAAAATCATGTCTACGGAGATGACGGCTTTGTAGTGCTACTTGCTCCACTAGTTAAAGTGGGATTAGTTTCCATTACTAAGGACAGCATCAAGTTTCTTTTTAACGGCTCAATGATTTTCTTGCAGCATTGCCAAGATGAGAGACAGTTTACAACAGCGCAAGGTTCAGGCACTCACGTAATCGTAATAGATGAGGCTACTCAAATAAGTGCAAGATTAATTAATGCATTTCGTGGTTGGTGCAGAATGTCGGCAGAATTTAAAGCCACTCTTCCAGCTAAATATAAAGACCAATTCCCTAAAATTATTTACACAGCTAATCCTATTGGTGCCTCCTTGGGATATTTTAGAAGAGCGTTTATCAAAGCTCGTCCAGCGTGGGAGATTGAGCCAGTAGATGGATTTTTACGGCAGTTTATTCCCTCAAGAATTGATGACAATCCATCAGCAGACAAAGCAGCGCAGAAAGGACGATTAGCAGCCTTTGATGCAGGCACAGCTAAGGCTTTAATTGAGGGCGACTGGGATGCGCCTATGGGTGATTTCTTCCCTGAATGGGATGAAGCCAGGCATGTTATTCCAGATGCAAAAATTCCAGATCACTGGTTTAGATTTCGAGCCTTCGATTGGGGTTCAGGAGATCCGTTTGCAGTTATTTGGTTTGCTTACTCAGACGGTGCGAGACTTGGAAAAACTTATATTCCTAGAGGTTCTTTAATAGCGTATCGAGAATGGTACGGGTGCGATCCTGATGACAGCTCCAAGGGGATAAGAATGAGAAACGAAGATATTGCCACAGGAATTTTACAGCGCACTGAAAAACAATATTGGAAACAACCAACGCTTACAGACAGATTTCCATTTGCTGATAGAGGAGAAGAAACAATTGCAAGAAAGTTTTTAAAAAACTTAGTACCATTAACTTTAGCAAATGACGCACGAGTAGCAGGTTGGTCGATGATGAGAGATCGTTTAATTGGTATCACTCTGGACGAAGAAGACAAAACGAGATACCCTCTATTATATGTAATGCAATCGTGTAAATTTACAAGAGATTATATCCCCATGCTTCCACGTCACCCAGCAGAAAATAAAGCAAGAGAAGATGCATCAGAGCATGGAGAAGCTACACATATTGCCGACGTTGTTAGGTACGGCTCAATAGCTCACACAATTATTAGAGATGCGCCGATACCTACAGGGTTACAAATTAAAAAAGCCATTAAGCAAAAAAGAACGCCGATGGACATTATGAAAGAAGCAGGGAATGGAACTTACAATTGAAGAAGCAAACGCTGGGTATTTGAACGCAAAAGAATTTGCGGAAGACTTTCTTGCGCTAGCAGATCGATCCTGGGGAGAAATTAAGCGACGTGGCAAAGATGGAAAACTATTAGCCGAAAATAAACTAAACCCTAGATTTCCCTTATGGTATAGCACTTTTAAGATACGTCAACCGATAGTTTTTAGCAGAATACCAATTCCAATTGGGCTAGATACTACTCAAGACGGAAGAGACGGACAGGGAGCAAGAGCCGCAGTTTTAAAAGAGAGATTATCTTTAGGACTGATTAAAGACACTAATTTTTATGACGTAATGAGTTGCAGCCGAGACGATTTTTTAGCTACTAATTTTTCCACGTGCAGAACTTACTATAGGGTTGAAGAGTCAGAAGAAAAAGAAAAGATATACCTACAGCCTGCGGCTATGGATGAGCAAACACAGCAGCCTATTTATTTAGATCCAAGTGGTCAGCAGATAAACCCACAGATGTTACAACAAGATAGGAACGGAGTTTATCTTCAAACTGACAACTACGTAACCGTAGAAAATGAAAGAATTATTTTAGAGTCAGTTTATTATAAAAACTTTAAGATCTCAGGAGACGTAACACGATGGGATGGATCTAACACTAAGCAAGTGTTTTTTGAGAATCATTATTCCAAAAGAGAATTTATAAAAATCTACGGCAAAGGAGCCTTAGAAACACGCTCAGAAGATGACTCTAGACGTTCAAATAACGACGACAAGAGCTTTAAAGTGATAGAGCTATGGGATGAGTTAGAGAAGGAAGTAGTTTGGTTCCTAGATGGTGGAAGAGACTTTATTAAACCTTTGAGCATTAAAGATTTAGACGAGAATAAGGAAGAAACAGAAGGGCAGCAAGAAGCTAAGCCAAGCGGATTATATAAACTATCAGGATTTTTTCCATGTCCTCCACCGATGATCATTAATCAATCAACCGATGAGTTTTGGCCTACCCCTGAACATTATCAAGTAGAAGATTTATTAAATATAGCTAATGTTTTATTCCAAAAACGTAGAGCGATGGCTAAGGCAGTAAAAGCCGTTTGTCTTTTTGATTCTAACATTGAAGGATTAAAATCAGCTCTAAGCGAATCTGCTACTATGGATGCCTACGCAGTTACGAATCTATCACAAGCATTAGCAGCAGAAGGCGGCTCTCTACAAGGAGTTCTCCAGTACTTACCGACACAAGAGTTAGCCGCATCTTTAGGCATTATCTCAGAGCAGTTTTCAGCCGTTTTACAAGATTATTACCAGCAAACCGGAACATCTGATTTACTTAGAGGTTTAACTGATGGAGTTGAAAGAACATTTGGAGAGCAGCAGCTAAAAGAAAAGTACGCTCTAAATCAAATTGCTACGATGCAATATAAAATGCAAGAATTTGCGCAAAACACTATTGAATTAATGTGCGAAATGGCGTTAAAGAATTTCTCAGACGAAACTTTAGAACGCTACATTATGCCTGAAACTTTAGACCCAGAAGCACAAGGTACTTATCAAAATGATTTAAAATTATTGCAAGATGATAGAAGAGGAAGGTTTAGAGTAGAGCTACAAACTGATTCTATGATTGCGATGAACGAAGCGTATGACATTCAAATGAGAAAGGATTTAGTGAATGCAATTACTACAGCAATTGAGAAAACTAATGCAAGTGTAGAGCAAGCCCCAGGAATAGCAAAGGTAAATCTACACGCCATGAAGTATTTAATTCAAGGCTATAGACAGTCTAAGCTTTTCCAAACGGAAATTACTGCAAGTATTGATGATGCAATTGAGCAAACAAAGCAGAACGCAGAAGCAGCCGCTAATCAACCTCCACCGTTTGATAAAGATGCAGCAAGTCATGAGTTAGAAATTGCTAAATTTGAATTTGATAAAGCAGTAAAGACTAGAGAAATTCAAGATAGCGTAGTAATTGAGCAGCAAGCGCAGCAAGTAGAGATGATGAAGTTACAACAGGCTGAAAGAATTGTATCTATCGAAACGCAGATGGAGCAGATGAAACAGCAAGGACTTCAAAGCATAGAATACGCTAAACTACAGCAATCTATTGCAAGAATTAACGCAGATATTGAGTTAAGCAAAGCACAGATAGATTTAAAGAGAGAAGAGTTATTGCTAAAAGCACAAGACAGCTCAACGGCTTCACAGCTAGAGCAATTTAAGATTGCGCTTGATAAACAAATAGCGGACGAGAATAAACAGCTTGCAGAAGTAGAATTATCTCTCAAGGCTTACAAAGTGGAAATGGACGAGAAAGAAAAACTAATGACAGAGCAGAGATTACAATCTGAGCATGAGTTTAATGTTCTGCATAGTATGATTAGTATTAAGAATAAGCAGCAAGAAATGGATACTAAATTATCAGCTAAGATACCAGCTCCACAGATAACGGTTCAGGTGCCAACACCAAAAAAGACTAAGAAAATTACAACGATAATTAGAGATTCTAAAGGCGAGATTTTGGGAGCAGAATCAACGCAGCAAGACGACGACAAGGAGAGTTAATTAGTGGCTAGTACGTTTCAATCTGTAGGGAATACACCGCTTAGCAGCTACCCAGTAGCCGTTGCTAAGCTAAGCGATAATGCGGAAGTACAATCTATTTGCGCTATTCTACCGTTTATTTCTAATCAAGCAGTGTCAGGAGATTTTACATATACAGGCTATGCAGTAAGAGGCTCCGCGGACTCTACTGCCTCTTGGTTTATTATCAGAGATCAAGCTTCGACATTAAAAAGAAGATTTGCATCCGATCCTTTTAATTTTGATCAGATTTGGAATAATAGAGCTTCTTTAACTTACACATAAAATGGCGTACATCACGAATTTATATACTGGACTACCTGATGATAATGGATCCCCTGTTAATCTTGCGGGCGGAGTTACCGGAGTATTGCCTCTTGCAAACATGACTAAAAATTGGGGTGCTGAACCTTTAACTTTTGTTGCGACAAACAACAGTCATATAATTCGAACGGGGGCAATTGATGGCGATACGGCTTTATTGTTTTCAAGACCTACGGAAGCATTCCCCGATTTACATATTTCTTCATCTAACGGAGAGGTAAGATCCTATAATAATTTTGTTGCAAAATCTTTGCTAGTTACTAATTCGATGGACGTTTCAGGTGATGTTAATTTTAATTCCACACCTATCTTTACCTCAGGTTTAATTGCACCGTTTTTTACAAGAAACGGACCGAGCGGATATACTGGTTTATTTCCAGACACAACAGACGGCGCAGAAAATATTATTTTAAAATGTGCAGACAGAAATGCTTTTAAATTTGCGAGTAATGTAACCGTTCAAAATTCAACTTTTACTTTAAACTGTGGACTGGATAGCTTAGGTAAAATAAGTTTTACTGAATTAGATGTAGAGTACGCTTATATTTCATACGAAAAAAATCAAGCTGTAGGATTAAAAATTGCAGCCACGTTTCAGAATGAAATTAGATTGATGACTAATAACCTTACACGTTTAATAATTTCGGAAACAATCAGATTTAACGGAGCTTTGCAGCCAGCAAGTTTGGCTAATGCAGACGCGGCGAACGATTCTGTTTACTACTCGACAACGGCGAGTAAATTAGTGTACAAAGATTCGGGCGGTACGGTAAATAATTTATATTAAGGAAACTATGGAAGAATTATACCAGAAAAAAGGTGAGATAATTACAAAGCTTGAGATGTTGCAAGAGCAATTAAAGCATGTGAATCAAGCAATCATGATAGAGATGCAAAAGCAGCAAGCATTAAAAAAGGAAGAAACTAAATGAACAGCGTTCATTTAGTAGAAGTAACATTGGGTTTAATAGTTATCATAGCCTTGCTATGGGATGTTTTTTTATACGCCGACAGAGTAGATGATAATACTATTTCTCAAACTATTATTAGATTATCAAAACGATACGCAGTAATTCCTTTTAGCATCGGGTTTTTAATGGGGCATTTATTCGGCTAAAATATGACGCTTTTGTTTTATTTGCGTAGTAGAAGCGGCAGCGGTAATTTCCCCAGCCCTACGCCTGCGCCTAATTTAGAACATGAAGGGATTCATAAGCTACGAGAAGTTACAACTAGAAGACGGCTAGAGAGAAAGAAGAAAAAAGATTTAGATATAATATTAACGCTATTAATTGAGGATGATGATGAGGAATAGAACGCACTTTGTAATTCAAGACACAATCCCAGCAGCAATACACCCAGGAACAGGGCTTTATACAGAGTCTCGCAGTCAGTGGGCGAAGTGGGATAAGGAAACTGGTTATGTAACATCAGGCACAGTACAGAGAGCAAGGAAAGAAAACATAGAAGAAAAAAAAGGCGTATTAAAACTAGATAGATTACAAGCCATGAGAAAAGCAAAATCCGCATTAGAAAATGGCATGCACCCGAGAAGTCCAGCGTATAAAGAAAGTTTAAGAAGAGAGGCGCAGGATAAACATCTATCAATCTCAGAGCGGAGAGAAAAGAGAGAACGAATAACGGCAGAGTATATTAAACAAATAACAATGGAGATGATAAATGACCACGGAATTACAGGGAAGTGAAGTAGTAGAGAACACAGAAGAAAAAGCAGCACCTAGTGACAGGAGAGAAGAGGTACACAATGACAGGCGTGCAGCGATGGAGAAAGCCATCTCTAAGCTGAACAAAGAAGAAACAGAAGCTAAGGAGCCTAAGGCTGAGATTGTAGCAGAAGAACCTTCTTTAAACGCACCAGCAGAATGGGAATCAGAAGACAAAGAAGATTTTAAAGTCTTATCACGCAAACAACAAGAAGCTACTTTAAAGCTACATTCAAAAAGACAAAAATGGTTTGATTCCATTAGAAAAGAAGCAGAAGACGTAAAGCATTATCGACAAATGGAGCAAGATGTTGCGCCATATTTAAAAGCTATGGACGGCAAAGGAGTAGATCCTCGTACTGCTATGTTCAAAGCTATTCAACTTTACAAAGCAGCAGAGAGTAACCCGAACGAATTTATATCAGAGTTTGTAAAAGCTAAGCAGCTTGATGGTTGGACTAAAACGCAGGCAGAAAATGCAGCAGAGAAAATAATTTCGGATCCTACTATACAAAAAGATATATCCGATATAAAATATGAATTGAGTAGTAGAAGAGAAGCGGAAGATCGAGAATCTCAAGAGTTGTTTAAGACATCTTTTGAATCTCATTGGAGTGACTTTGAGAATACTACAAATGAAGCAGGCAGTAAGAAATTCCCGAGTATTAGTAATACAGAGGAAGGAATTAAACTAGCCAGCAATATCGGTTCCCTCGTAGGCGGACAAACTGAATTATCAAAACAGTTTCTATCCAACGTTAGAACGCAGAATCCCGATGCTACCTATACTGATGCGCTAATTCAGGCATACAAGTATTTTGGAGGAAAGGTTTCTGAATCACGTGAGTTGCCACAGGTACCAAAAAGCAATCAATTTAAAACAAATAACATTAGAGCAAGTGCATCCGTACCAGGGCGCACAGCCTTAGCAGCAAAGACAGGCGGAGCAACGCCACTTTATGCTGATAGAAGAGATGCTGCATTAGCAGCGATTCGTAAACACAGAGGAGAATAATTTATATGGCATCAGCAGAAGAACTATTAGCAACAACTTGGGAGTTTCGTGAGAAGAAACTTTCTGATTTAGTATCGGATAATGATCCGATACTCTACCACATGAAGAAAAAGGGGAACATTAAAGTTATCCCAGGTGGAAAAAACATTTTAGAGCCTACAAGATTTGCTCAAAATGCGTTCGTACAAAGAATCAATGAAACAGAAGAAATTGATCTAGGAACTAATCCAGTTTTAAGTGAGTTTATTTATACACCTAAAATAATTGTTGTACCTACAATCATAACTGATTTAGAAATGGCACAGAATCAAGGTGACGCAGCAGTGGCAGATTTACTTTCTGAAAGATCAGAAGTAGCAGAAGCTTCATTGCAAAATGCGGTAGAGTTTGATTTACAGTCAGACGGTACTTCGTTTGGTGGTAAAGGCTTTGCAGGGATTCAGACTTACATTCCTACATCGAACAGCACTGGCACAGTGGGCGGACTTTCAAGAGTTACTTTCACTCAGTTAAGAAACGAATCAAGTCTATTAGGAACCGTTTTCGGTTCTGCAACAGATGCGAGCAATATCGAATCAAGATTGCGCTTCAATAAGAATAAAGTAGTATTGAACGGTAAAGGCCCTGATTTGTTGTTACTTGGAGAAGACTTCTTCAACTACGCTGCTGATGCTGTATCTGCTAAACAAAGATACACTCAAAATCAAGCTATGGTTGATGCAGGCTTTGAAACATTTAGTATTGCAGGAATGGATGCAGTTTTGGCAACAGGAAAATCATTTTCCGGACTTGCTAGAATTGGAGCTAAAAGAGCATACGGAATTAATACTAGTACCATGCGTTTAAGAATGTACAAAGGGTACAATTTTGAGCCAGTAAAAAAACGTACTGCGGTTAATCAGTTAATTGAAGCTTCTATCCTCGTGGGTATTGGTCAATTTACTACTAATAACCCAGCGGTTAACTTTGTTGCTTACGACGCATAATAAATATAATTAAAGGAAATTTATGAGTTCAAGAATGGGAGCGAATACGGTTACAAGCTCGGGAGCTACCGACGTTGCGCAGTTAAGACAAACGCAAGATGTTAAGGGTACTACGCACATGTACGTTCAAGCATCTGCTACAATTACAGCTTATCAAGCTTGTATTGTTGCGATAGATGGAAAAGCAGCACCTCTAACTACAGCCTTGGCAAGTGCTCAGGTTGGGGCGGAGGTAGTGATTCCACAGTTTGCAGTAGCATCAGGTGAATACTTTTGGGCACCATGTGGGCCATTTGGATTACGTGCTGACAATGCAACTAGTGTATTGGTTAATGCTCTTACCCTAGATGCAGTTAATACGAAACAATATACTAGTGCCACAGCTGGGGGAGTAGATGACGCAGTAACAACTTTGATACAAGGGTTATTTCTAAAATCTACTAATGCAGCGGGTACAACAGTAGCAACGCCAGCTTGGGCATTAACTAAGCTGACGATTGGTAACGCGTAATTAATTAAATAAAAGGTCAAAGGATTATGACAATAGGTAACTTAGAAATAGACACGTTTGGATCTCAAACATTGCAGAATTTTGATTTATCAAATGTGCAAGAAGGAGAAAGAATTTCAGGGGATAAAACAAGGCAGTACGTTAGATTTTATAATAAAGAAATAACGGACTCTCATGCAGTACTAGATGCTAACGGCAAAGTAGTAAAGTACGAACCTAGAAAGACTACTAAGTTATTTATTAATGTCATAAACCAAGGCGACAAGAACGAGGTGGACGATATTGCAACTGATGCACACAAAGAAGATTTCTTTGGTCAGTATCGCAAATTCGTGCAAGGTGGTGGGCGTCCAGTAGGGACACCACTAACAGGTTTATCGTTTTTGTCGCCTTCAAGCCTTTTAGAGTTGAGAGTAAGAGGCATCGTATCACTAGAGCAATTAAATTTAGCAAGTGATTTAGATATTGAAGGGATTGCGGACGGTAGCAGAATTAGAGCGCAAGCAAAGGCTCAGTTAGAAGCTAACCTTGAAAATTCTCAAACTAGCGACATGCAAGCACTAAAACAAGAATTAGCAGAAGAGCGAAAACAGAAACAAGCTTATATGTTAAGTGCTCAAGAGCTAGAAGAGGAAATGAAAAGATTAACTAAGGTTGAGGTTGCAGCAGAAGAAGAAACTTTAGAGTTTGAAGAAGCTCCGATAATAACAAAGAAAAAGAAATAATTATGAAAAAGATTTTAGCGATATTAACAATTTTAATAGTAACAGCAAGCGTAGCGAAGGCTGATTCTTGTAGTGCTTCTTTGGTTCCTGCATTTGTAGGACAGCAAGCGGTGATTCTTTGCGATAGAGGACTAAGAAAAATACAAATCCAAACCAGTTTTGAAACAGTAGCAGGGACAGGAACTAATCAAGCAACAGCTGCGCCTATTTCTGTTTTGTCTGCTGTCAAAAGATTAACAGGGGCTAACGGTACTGTTGCATGGCTTTTGCCAGTAGTAACGGCGAATGATATCGGCAACATATTTACTATGTTAAATACGACTGCTGGTGTAGCTAATTTATTTCCACAGACAGGCGGAACTATCAACGGCGCTGCAGCTGATGCAGTATTTGCAGCTCTTACTGGCATTAAACCTATAATCTGTTACGTAACAGCAGCGGCTACTTGGATTTGCGCTTAATAAATTAAAGTTATGAAAAACATAGTTAAAGTTATCTCTCTTGTCTTAGTTTTTTCTAGCTTTTCTTTGGCACAGACTAGTTACATAAGAAACGATGGCGCAAATTCTACGCCTTCAACTGCCAATATTATTGGTAATGGTGATAAGCAAATATCGCTGGGTTCTGTAGATTCTCAAGGGAAGATATTTATAAATGCAGGAGCAGGAGCCACCAGCCTAGGTAAAACAGTAGCCACAGCAGCGGCGAGTTCTACTTATGGAACAGGAGATGTGGGCGTGCCTGCGGTTGCTTTAATTCAAAACAGTTTAGCGCAGGGGTCAGGGGAGTCAGATGGCCGTTATGGTGTTTTAAAGAGAAACGTCTCAGGCGGTCTTTTTGTTGCAGGTTCTCAGGTAGAAGATGCAGTAGCAGGCAGCGGTGATGCAGGTGTTTTCACCCTCGGAGTTGCTAACGAATCGGCTACAGCGTTAGCCGCCAACGGTGATTATATAGCGCAGTCTTTAACAACTGCGGGGCAAGCTTTGGGTATTCCAATGTACAACTCAAACGTTTTAGATGCTAGACAGCTGGGGAAATTAGAAGATGCAGTAGCAGGTAACGGTGATGCAATAGTGGCAGTCGGCGGAGTGCAGAGAGCGGGAGATAACAACACAGCAGCAGACGGTGACTACTCTCCTATTACTCTAGGCATGAGAGGCGAGCAAATTACCTCACTAGCCAGCGCAAACGCAATGTTTCATTCATGCGGCACCGCTACAGGGGTAACCTCTGACGTTGAGATAGTCGCAGCTATAGCAGGTCAAAGGCATTATGTAACTTCTATTACTTGCAGCAATTCATCAGCAACAGTAGCAACTAATCTAAATTTCAAAGATGGCGCAACAACGAGAGCAGTAGGCGGAGTTTCTCAGATGGCAACTACTAGCAACGGCTCTTTTGCTATTAGCTCTTCTTTGCCGTTAATACGTGGCACAGTAAATACAGCAATAAATTTTAATACAGCAGTCGCCGTAACCTCAACAGTTTGTTGCGCAGCAGGATACACCTCAGCGAATTAGGAATAATTATGATACGATTTTATAAAACAGACTTTAGCCACTTGCTACAAAGAGATAAAGAAAACCTTAAGAAGGGCGATACCTACGTTGAGAAAGATGTTTTGATGTTTGAAAGAAAAGACGGCATTAGCCCTTTGGGTGTTCCTACTTTTCATTTTCTAGATAGAGCTACAGAGAAACATAAAACTGAGTATTTTGTAGAATACGAAAAATTTCTAACAGAGTCGGAGGTTGTAGTTGAGAACAAAAAAGCCTCTAAACTATCAGCTGGCTCAGTAGCAAAGGCTTTGAAAGATTTAGTCAAATAACTTTATGGGAGTAGTGTTCAGTGGCGACAATAAAAGAAACGATAGATGCTTATTGTGCCGAAACAAATATTCCATCTTATACAACTTACGTAAATAATACAGATCCAGCAGCAAAGCAGCTTTTATATTTATTTAAAAAAGTAGGCGACTACTTGCGTAATATGCCACTCCTATGGCCTCAGCTTAAGCGCACGTTTTTATTCACTACTGCTACAGGAATATCTCGCTATCAACTGCCTGGGGACTTTTACAAGCTTTTATTGGGCACTCAGTGGGATACTAGTAATCAGTTTAGTTTAAATGGCCCTGTTAGTGATGCTTTTGCAGCCTTGAGACAGTACTCAGTAATTAGCACCACGACTAGAAGAGGCTATCAAATAAGGGGAGCGACCGAGTACTTGTATAATACTTCTCCCTACACTCAAAGAAGTGGCGGTTCTTTTGAGCTAGATCAAGCGGCTTTAAATAGTACTGATGTTTTAGCGATGGGGTATATTTCTGCAAGCTATATCTGGCCTACAACTTCTTGGATTGCTTCAACTGCTTACACTACTGGCAATATCGTAGTGGGTAATAATAATTTATACGTAGCAACTAATAATGGCACATCAGGAACTACTAGACCGATAGTAGAAACAGGAACGGTAGTAGACGGAACAGTGACTTGGAGGGTTTACACCGAGCCTTATTTAATTTCTACGAGTAACGCTTTGTTAAATGATAACGATAGATGTTTATTTGACGAAGATTTAATGGTTCGTGGGTTAGCTTGGGCTTTTGAACTTTCTAAAGGTTTAGATAATGAAGCAGCTACTAGGCAGTTTGCAAATGTTGCTAAAGGTTCGTTTTCTAGATTCGAGGGAGTAGCAAAAGTAAATCAAGCCCCAGATGTTTATTTTGACGGAATACCAAGAATCCCTGACGGTAGTTGGTACTAGGAGTTTTTAATTTATGGCAGCAAATGCAGCGTATGGGTTCGTACCCGATTATACACAGTGGCAAACTTGGGAGCCTATCACTAGACCTGACGGAACTAAACTTTACAAGGTACCTAATTCTAATAAACTTTACGATCCTTTCTTATCGGGGCAAAGGGGAAGACCTGTTTTATTTAATAACAATAAAGCAGAATACGATACGCAACAGAAAGCTATAAGCGATCAGAAAAAAGCTCAAGAGAACGCTAGTAATCCAATAAATCAATTGGCTCCATTAGCAGGTTCTATAGGAGGACTATATTTAGCTAATCAAGTTTCGAACATGGGAGCCACGACAGCAGCCCCAGAAGTTTTAACGCCGTTAGTAGTGGAAGCCCCGGCAGTAGCAGCAGCGGCCCCAGCAGCCCCAGCGGCTCTAGCTCCCTCGGTTCCTACTATGATGACTCCTGGGCTATCAGGTTCAGCTACAGGGCAAGCTGCATATAATTCAGCGGCTAACGCCTCGACGGCAGCAGCAGCAGCTCCGACAGCTGCTACAAATACTTTGGCCTATCAAAACGGCTTTACAGGGGCTAACATTGCCAGCGGAATAGCAGCAGTCAAGGGAACCTATGACACGATTAAAGGCTTTGACAATGGAGGCGAAGGCATGCGGTCGGGTCTAACCACAGCAGGGGCTGGGATAGGCGGCTTGATAGGTGGGCCTATAGGAGCTGGCGCTGGGGCGGTGGCTGGGAACATCGTAGGGTATGGGCTACAAGGGGACGGAATAAAAAACGATATTGCGCTTGGTTTAATGACAGGAGGCTCAGGGTTACTTTTGAAGAAGCTAGGACTTTTAACACCAAGACAAACAACAAGACAGAAAGCACAGGAAAACACCGTCAAGCTTTTGAAGCAGAACAAAGATGATCCCGTCTATCAATCGTACGTTAAAGCTATGCGCCAGCAATCAAACCAAGCCCCACCAGATCCATCTAAACCATTCGCAGGAAAGTACGCTAATTTTACAGAGTACAAAAAAGCAGGATTAGAAGCAGGAGATTTAACTGGGGTTTTTGGCAATATTAAAACCTTTGGCAAAGAGTGGACGGGGTTAGATTTTGAAAAACAAAAGCAAGCAACACAGGCATTAATAAATGCTGATTTATATGATAGCAAAAAGGGCGAAGTTATCATCAAAGATGAAGCTAAGGCTAAAGCGGTAGTAGATGCATTAGGATTATTCGGCATGCCATCGAATCCAGCAGTAAAAAAGCCAGGAGTAGGAAATAAAGAAAATCCAGCCGTTAGAAACAGTAAACCTTTTCAAAGAGCATCGTAATGGCAGGATTTAGAACCTCTAGTAATGTTGCTGTTTATCTTCCCTTTGAGGGCGTGGATCTCAAAACTCCTGCACCCTTATTGTCACCGACTAAAGCCGTATGGTTAGAAAACTTTGAAATTAATGGACAAGCCCTTTACTCGAGGCTTGGCAGTCTTTTAAGATCGAAGGTGTCGGGCGGAGGACTTGGTCAATTCTTTTCGGCTATGTCTCCTTACTATTATACAAACGGCACTAAAAAACTCTTTGGTTATTCAAGCTCTCCCCTTTCTGCTATTTACGACATTACCAGTACCGTTGCAACTGTAAGCAGCTCTCCTTATTCTTATAGCAACAAGGTAAACTTTGTTACTTTTCGTGACAGGCTTTACTTGCTCGACGGATCTAGTACTGGTGCGGTTTATGATGGCACCTCGTGGGCGCCTATCGCTTTTACAGGGCCTAGCTCGGCAGACAATTTAATCACAGGAAATTCCTATAAGGCAAGACTGTATTTAGTTGAAAGAGACACAGCTATCACTTGGTATGGTGGAGTGGATAGATTCTCAGGGGCGATGCAATCTTGGGACGTCTCATCCTTATTACAGTTAGGTGGTGGGATCTTAAATGTCTTCCCTATTTCGCTTTCTTCAGGATCCTTAGTTGAGCAATGCTTAGCTTTCGTATCAACCCAAGGGGAAGTTTTAGTTTATGGCGGATCTTACCCAGCTTCCCCAGATTGGAACTTGCGCTATAGATTTATAATAGGAAAGCCATTAAACGCTTACGCTTATTGTTTTTTTCAAGGCGACGTTCTTTTAGCCACTACTAGCGGACTGGTTTCCCTTAGCAAGAGAGTAGAAACGAATAGCTCAGAAGGCGGCTATGAAACTGTTTCTAAGGACATAGACGCCTATTGGCAAACTATCACCTCTATACTGATCGGCTCTAGCTCTTTACAGGCTGTTAATGTTAAATATGTACCAAAAACAGGGAATATTTATGTTTCTTTCCCTAATAAACTGATAAGAAATAATAATTATTTTAATAAAACTAACGTTACGGTGGGAAGTATTTTTTTAGTATATAGCACAATATACAACACCTGGAAATTTCACACATACGACATTGACACCCTAAGTTTTATGGCAGTATTTGATGACAATTTAATTGTTGCGGCACAATACGCTTGTGCGGTGACTATAGAGCGCGTGGGTACCTATCGTGATTACGTATCTTCAACAGGGGGCACAGCGAACCTTCTTTGTACTATGCTTTCGGCTCCTATTTCGAGGTATTTAGAAAGTGGTCAGCTTCAAAAGATAAGCGGTTTAAGTATTTATAGTTATATTTCTGACACTTCTGTGAGTAACAATATAGGAGTTTCCTTGGTGGAAAACTTCGGAAGGACTAAAACCAACGTTACAAGCCCTAATAGTTTAGTAGCCGCTTACAATAATCCTTTTTACAATGTGGGTTCTGTGGCTCCTTATGTCCAATTTGAATTAACTTTAAGCACCACCTCTTCAACGACGGATCAAAATACAATTTTTGCGGTTACAGTACTAACAGAATCGGGCGGACTAAGGTAGGATTAAGATAGGTAAAAATTATGGCAGACACATTCACAAGATTAAGCCCTGGGGTTTGGAGAAATAATAAAACAGGAGCAACGGTTAAATCAGCTAATGATCCAGGTAAGGCAGCCGCTAAGCCTGCGAGAACACCTACCGCAGGAGCCGCTCTTAATGGAGCCACAGGGGCTACAGTAGCAGGTAATGTGCAAGGTCAGCTAGACCTATCAAAGGGCGCAACGGACGCAGCAGGGAACCTTATAGGCGCGATTCCTAAGGAAGCTTACAATATTAGACAATTTGACAATCTGCTTCCTACCTACGATCAAGGCTCTTATGATACTGCTTTTAATGCAGCACTAGCTAACGCAACTAAAGGATTAGACGCCAAGGAAGAAAAGGATAGGGCGGCGTATGAGCAGAAATTAGCAGAAAGAGGGATCCCTTTAGGTTCAGATTTATACACACAGCAGTTTAAAGAGCTTGGGCAGACATACGAAGATTACAGAGTCGACGGCAGGAATCAAGCACAAGTTTCAGCGCAGGGAATAGCTAATGATAAATTTAATGTACAAAAAGCAGCCTATGATTCAACGGTTGGGGCTTACAATAATTCTTTTGGCAAACCTATAGAGTTTGCTAATTCTCTCACAGGCATTAGCTCAGGAGCCTTACAGTTAGCGCAGCAAGATAAACAGTTTCAAGAAGAGGTTAAACAATTTGGCCAGGGCGTGGCTCTTGAGAAATGGAAAGTAAGACAAGCTCTTGCCTCTAAGGGCGGAGGTGGTAAGTCAGGAAGTGGCGCAGGCTCAAGCACTACGCCTATTGATGGTGGAAACGCATTTTAATTAGGTAATTTATGGCAGATGATTTTTTAAACGCTTTACTCTCAGGCGGCATTAATGGCGCAGGTGCAGGGATTACTAATTCTTTACTTGGAAATAAAACTAATACGTCATTAGCCGCTCTTTTAAATGCTCAAGACTTACAAAGTTTTCAGCAAGAAGCGCAGCAGAATAATATTTTTAATCAAATAGCCCCAGCAATAGCAGGAACTAAGTTTGACCGAAGTGGTTGGGGAATTGGTCAGAATTTAGGAGTGTCAGCAGGACAAGCTTTCTTAAGTGGGCTAATGAGCAATTACGGAAAAAGCCAAGTCGCTGATCAAGTGGCCAAAGTATCAAGCATATTACCTGAGTTATATAAAGATCCGACTAATGTAGTTTTCCCTGAGGGGCTAGATATTTCTGCTACTAATAATCTAAGAACTACAGCTCTTGTAAAAAAAGCACAGCAAGAAGCTTTGTTGCAGCAATCTCAAGACAGTTTAATTCAAGATATATTCGGCAAAGGGCAAACAGCCAAAGCCGAAGCTTTTGGAAAGTTTGCAGGAGAGAAAGAGGCGAAAACTTTATATTCAAACAGTGCTAATTCTCAACTTGGAGCTACGCAAGAGACAGCAGAAAATAAAACAAAAGCAGAGCAAATTTATTCTAGTGCTTATTTTAAGGCAATAAATGATGATATGGAACCAGCAGCAGCTAGGGAAATTGCTTCATTGGCAGCAGCGCCATACGCACAGCTAAGCAAAGAGCTAACAACGTCATCACTTGCTCAAATTGACAAAACACAAAGAGCCAGCTCTCTCCTTTCAGGCATAGATCAAACGATTGAAAACGCAGGCAATACAGGGCTATTTGGTTACTCTGCTATAGGTGGAGCGATACAGAAAGTTATTTCTAACTTTGACGGTGAAGACTCTTCGGCAGACAGGACGGTTCAGGGGCGCCAAGATTTAGATAATCTAAAGGGAGCAGCTGTTAGTTTATTTAGAGAGGTAGGAGAGGGGCAAGTTTCAGATGCGGATGCTCTAAGATTCGTAGCAAGGCTTCCATCTAGAGACAAAACAAAGGCAGAGAACAAGAAGGCAGCGGCGACGATGGAAAGAACTTTAGAGGAAGGCTTAGACTTTGCTAGAGCTAAGGCGCAAGCAGCGAAAAGCGGTAATCTTGATAGTATCTTAGAAAAAGCCGCAACGCAGTCTAATGTGATGACCAGACTTTTATCAGATGGCACTAGTGTTAAAGTAATTAAATTACCTAACGGACAATTTCAAGAGGTTGAATAAATGGCTCGCGTTTTTTCCGAACAAGATTTTGCAGATGGAGCTTCTCAGTCTTCGGCGAGGGTTATCACTGATCTAGGTACTATTGGGCTAAGTACTCCAAGAGCTGCGACAAGAGTTTTTTCTGAGCAGGATTTTGCAGATAGTGTTCCAACTTTAAGCACCAAACAAAACATATTGGGAGGGGCTAGAAGTATCCTACAAGGGCTGACTCTTGGGGGAGCAGATGAGGTAGAGGGAGCAGTGGCAGGCGTAGAGTCTATGTTAGGCGGCGGTAATTACGGCGCAGGTTACGATCAAGGGCTGTTTGAGGCTAGAAGCTCAGTTAAAGATTTTAAACAAGCTAATCCAATATTAGGCACACTAACAGAGGTGGGTGGTTCCTTGGCTACTCCTGGGGGAATTGCTAAAACTTTTGGCGGTAAGATTTTAGGTGCTATAGGCACTGGTACCGTAACAGGTTATTTGTCAGGAGAAGAAGATCGTGTACAACAGGCAAATAATAGCGGTGTTTTATCAGGTATTGTTCAAAGTTTGTTCGGCACTGTTGGCAAAGTAGCAAAGCCACTAGTTAATAAACTAGGTGATTTCTCAGAGCAATTTAAATTAAAGTCTCTAGGAATTGACGGCATGGACGTTAAGAAAAGTGTTCGATCTAAAATGAACACTAAACTAAAGTTAAAAGAGCCAGAGATAATTAGGCAAGTAACAAAGGCGGCAGATGACGGGTTAATAGAGCCAGGACAATCAGGGCTTGAGAGAATTTTAACTTTAGAAAATGCTAAAAATACTAAATTTGAAAACCTTACAAAAATAGCGGATGAGGCTGACACTGTTGGCAAGAAAGTTTGGGTTACTACTCAATCAGATTTTCCAAATGCTTATAAATATCTTGAAAACTTTAGCCCAGGAAGTGCAGAGCATAAGGCGGTTAAAGATGAATTAACAAGTCGCATTTCTGGAATCACAAAAAATATAAGAGAAGCAGGAACGGTAAAGCAGATATTAGATGAAAAGAGATACTTAAATAATGTTGGCGCAACTTCGCAATTTACTCCTTATGTTGCATCGTTACAAACAGCACTTAGAACAGACTTAAAGGAGCTATCAGAAAGAAAGATAGCCTCTAAGTTGGGAAGCACAGCCAGAGCGGACGAGTTTACAGCTTTAAATAAAGAGTTTGGAGATCTTCAAACTTTGCAGAATACTTATTCAAGCAAGGTATCAAAAGATTTTGCTCCTGAGATGATAACCGATAAAATAATAAGAAGCGGAGCAACCACTGGGGGGGCTGGGGTACCTATTTTACTAGGGAAAGAAATGCCAGGAATTAGCGAGATGGCGCTTGCCCCTCTTTTAGCAGCCAGTAGATCAGAAAAGGGCATGTCCGTAATAGGTGAGGTCTTTGGTGGATTGTCTGACGTGGGTGGTAAGGTTTTAAATGCAGGAGCCAGAGCGAGAAAATATACACCAGGGCTATCGTCGGGAAGTTTGACGGCGCAAGCTCTAGACCAAGATACAGTGCAGCCTATGGATTACAACGATAATTCTAGTAAGAATATTATTCAAGAAGTTTTTAAAAACCCAACAAAACAAGAGGCTACAGTGGTTAAACCAGACGAAACATTTCTACCGAGAGTCAAAGAAATATCTAATGATCTAGGAATAGATCATAAGGATTTATTAAAAGTTATGAACTTTGAAACAGGCGGTAGTTTTGATAGTGCTCAAAAGAACAAAGCAGGATCGGGGGCTACTGGATTAATACAGTTTATGCCTGCGACTGCTAAAGGATTATTAGGAACAGAAACAGGGGCGGAAGCAATTTCTATTTTGGAAAAAATGACACCAACGGAACAGTTGGATTTAGTGCAGAAACATCTAGAGCCGTATAAGAATAAAATAAAAAACTTAGATGATTTATATATGGCGGTGTTATATCCAAAAGCCGTCGGGAAAGATTCTGATTATGTTTTATTTAGAGAAGGTACTATTGCGTATAAGCAAAATAAAGGTTTAGACAAAGATAAAGACGGCATTATCACTAAGGCAGATGCGGCTAGTAAAGTAAGAAATATTAAGGTTTAAAAATGGCATTAGTTTATAGAGATGGAGTTTTTTTAAATATCAGAAATGGATCGGAAGAAGTGGTTCCTGTCCAAACGCATGTGGCTACCTATATCTTTGTTGCACCTGTTACTATCGTAACGGCAATTACTGGAATATCTGGACAAGTTATTCGGGTACTGTCTTTATGGTTTTCTACGACCGCAACGCAAGCTTACGTAGAGCTTAATTCCGCAACAGGGGGGGCTAAGTGGTCGGGGTATTTTGATTCAATTCAGTCAGGGAAAGAGTTTCAATTTTCTGAATCGGGTTTATTTGAAAGCGTTTTAAGTGAGAATCTAAGAACTAACCTTACCAATGGCGGAACTTTATATTTAAACATGCGATACGTGCAATACACACCTTGATTATGAATACATTACTAAAATTAAAACACGCGATTGGAACAACTTATAAAGTGGGGGATCCAATTGTTGCTTGCGACAGACTCACAGCTTTAAAGGCGATGCTGGCAGACTATCGGCACGAAGAAAATGCGTTGCAGAAATTAAAGGAGATCATAGAAAATGACAGAAGAAGAGGGGTGGGAGTTTTACAAAAGGCTAGTGGTTTCGCAGTTAGAAGAAAACAAGTTTGCCACTGAGGAATTGCATGACAAGATTAGAATTTTGGAAGATTATAAAAATATACAGGCTGCACAAATACGGATTTTAATTGTAGTGTGGTCGGTAGTAGGCACGTGTATGGGTTGGTTAATTAGTCATCTTTGGAGTAAATAAAATGAGAATAGGAAACGATGCATTAGCCGCACCAAAATATATTAAAGAAGTCATTGCAGCAGCATACCCAGGCGATGTTCTTGGATTGTTTCATAGAACATTTGGAGACGGTTCTAAAGCCTTAGAAGAATTTGCAAAGTCAAGAAAGTTTTTTGAAATAGTAGATCACTTGGCTCCGTTTGATAGTTCGCATAGATACGATTTAAAAAAGAATTTACCTCAGATTTATAAAGATGCTAAATTCTGCGAGTACATCGCAAACGCTTACCCTACTAACATAATAATGATTTCTCCGTTCTGCGAACATCAGCATCCTAGAAGGGTTATGATTCCTATATTTAATGAATTGAAACGTATTGCGCCCTCTTGCGTAATGGTTAATTCCATTTGGGGTAGAGGCGAGCAGATAGATGGGATATGTACAGAGATACATATTGAAACTACTGCGAGATTACCATCAGCGCCAAGAGGCGAGTATACCGTTTCCTTAGATGGATTCGGAGGAAACAAAAGACATCCTGAGGCTATGGTTGATGCTGACATGCAGAAAGTTTTAATTAAATATGCAACAGCTAGACATATTAGAGCGTGGGGTTCTCGCCATAACGGTAAGTGGGATGCGATTAAAGACCCAGCAGCAAGAGACCAGAGAAAACATTTCCCAGAGGTTAATTACTTGAGAGGGTACAGAATGAGTTTGAAAGTCAGAGAAGGCGTACAGTCTTACAATAAAGAAGACTTGCTCAAAACTTTTTCTGATGACCACGGAGCTAAGCCACCTACTAAGGATAATAAATTATTAGTAATCATAGGTAAGGGTGGGGGAGATAGAATTGCAGAAGTGTTTGACTCGAAAGGAAATAAAATTGACACGATGCGAAGAGTTTTACCAGACCACAAAGATACGCCTAAAGGCAGAAGATATTACTCAGGCAAGTATGCAGTAGAAATAGCTGATAAGGCGGTAAAAAATACAGGTTCAGCTCTGATTGAAATTCGCTCAGGTAGTAGAAGATTACCTTTAATTGATGGGTACTTGAGAAGCAGACCAAAATAATATGGCAAAGATTGAAGTTTCTCTAAGAAATGGATTATATGAAAAAACGCTTCTTGAGACTTCCCTTTTCCCTAGTTTTGCAGAAAAAAAAATTCAATTTGCATCGTATTCTGAGGCAGCTTGTGCGCTAGCCAATGAAAGATTAATTCCTAACTGGCAATGTGTGGCTGGGGAAACATTTCAAGTGCCGTTGTTAAATAAGTCAACGGCAGATTTTAGAATTAAGGACACGATAGTTGAGTATCACCCAATTATTTTAGAGCATGAGTTTACTAATAGAGGACAGGGGAGAAGATTTTTGCAGATACAGGACAGACTTAGACCTCATGACTTGCAGTGTTTTAATAGTACTTTGGTAGAAGAGTTTTCAATTCGTTATTATTCCAAGCGCAGGTTTTTGATGGATAATTCGAGCAATGAAGAAATTCGCAAGTGCTCTTTAATAGTCGCTCAGACGTTCGAGGATTACGCTAGAGACGTTTTAGTTAAGTTTTCGGGTGTTAGCTACAATGCGGCTATAAATACGCTAGTAGAGCTTTATAACGACCTTCCTCGAAGGGGTACAAAATAGCACTATTAACAGATTTCTAAAAACATTGTAAGATTTTAATATATGACAACAACAAAACCAGTAGTGCAAAGTGTTACAATTTGGAGCTCTCTTCTAACTTTCATCCCATTGATTGTAGCAGAATTACCCAATTTAGTTGAGCAAGTGACGCCAATATTAACCCCACAAGTGGCAGCTATAGTTTCTAGTGTGGGCGGTGTATTGATTATTTTGCGGCGTCTTTTCTCTCAGAATAAACGCCTTACGGTTAAGTAACTAAACCCCTAGGGCTTTTAAATTTATCAGCACTTCCTCAATGCTTGAAGCCACAGCGCACTGACCTTGCCAAGTTTGAAAAAACTTCTCTTGCTTCTCGCTCAACTTCCCAGCAGTTTGACCTACAGCTTTTGGATTCTTAATTTCTATTAAAACGTTAATTCCATTTTTGCCGATTAATAAATCAAGCGGTAGTTTTATTATTTCCACCGAATATCCGAGCTTCCTTAATGCTAAAACTATGTCTTTTTGGGCTTTGTCGGTCTGGGGGTTGTATCGGTTTATGCTCATATATAGATTTTTCCTCTATATAGTTATTTAAACATAAAGCCTTCTGACATGTGAAGATTCTATCTGAGCCTAGCTTCTTTTTCTCACTGTTTACTCTGTCACCACAATATTCACAGCGGCGCGTTTTATTTTCCATACTATTGCTGATTTCCCTGATTCGTTTTTTCGTCTTAAATCCGTTTCTACTATAAGATCCATTGCTTGCAGCTCTGAAAATCTTGGTCTGATTGACAACTTATCTTCTCCGAGTCTAAAGGCGCACTCATCCGCTGTTAAATCGCTTCTTTCTAGTTGATGTAAAACTAGAGCTTGAAGCTTTCTAGAATTACAAGAGGATTGCTTTGCTGATAGCTCGGAGGTACCTTCTCTTTTAAATCCCGGGCTAACTGGGTATAGGTCTAATATTAATTGACTCATTTTTCTAATTCCTCTTTAAGCAGCACCAACGCTGCGGTTAATTGTGCAGAAACTCCGGGATTGCTTGCTGCTAAGATAAATCTTTTAAGATCTAGTGTGCTTAAGCAGTGCGCTATGCCAAAGTCTACTCCTTGTATAAACAATGCTTTATCTTTCTTTAGATCGGATCCTTCCTGTGAGTAGCTTTCTTTTACCTGATCCCAAAGTTTATTAATCGTTTTCTGTGAGTTTTTCATTTTTACATTCCGTCCATTTCTTCTTGTTCTCGCTGCATTCGTTCTTCTCTGTCTAGATCTTCTTTTAAGGTTTCTATCTGCTCCTTTTGCGTTCGTATGGTAGAAGCTTGAGCCCTCATCGTAAAAGCTTGATCAATTATAAGCTTTAAGGCCGAATAATTCTGATCGCGTAGCTTCTTCAATTGCGCCGATGTGTAGAGTCCTAGTTTGTTAAGTAGTTTTAATAGTGTTTTTTTCATTCCTCGCCTTGTCCTAAAATAAATTCTCTGACAAATTCCAAAGCCATAAGCTCGCCATCGGTGTGCGTTTCGTTGTCGCTACTTGGACGCTTGACCTTTCCCCTTATCACCGCCTCCATTTCTTTGTCTAAATATTCCAATACTTCTTCTATGGTTTTAACTGGTTTTTTTAAGTATTCGACTAGCGGCTTCTTTAGCTCTGTTATTTCTTCGCATATTTCTTGCGTTCTTATCAACCTCTCGCTGTATTCCTCTCCTAGCGGTTTTAGATCCTTCCTTGCTGCTGCAAAAACATTATTAATCTCTCGCAACTCAAGGAATAGCTCATCTAATTTTTTTTCAGTTTCCTCTGCTGTCTTAACTGGTTTATTTTCTTTCATGATTCGCCTTCTCCTAAAATAAAATTCTTGGAATATCTTAATGCGTCCTCAATGCCCTTACTATAAGCCATAAAAAAGTCGCCTTGGCTAAAACGATCGGTGCTTATTTCTTTATTGTTCCTAGCAATTTCTTTTCTAATATATTCTAATATTTCCTCGGCTGTTTTAACTGGTTTATTTTTATAATCCTTAAAATAAGATCCCTCTTTGCTTAAAATAAACTTCCCAACTTTCTTTAGTGCGGACAATAGGCTCTTCCTGTACTCCACGACATCAACTTCTTCGGTAACACAAGCTAATGCGTCCTCAATATTTTTAACTGATTTCTTTTTGTTCATATTTCCTCTTCTTCTTTTAAAATAAACTTCCTAACCCTCATTAGTGTTTCTAGCACAATCTCTGCATGAATTGCTGAAAACTGTCTCATTCTTCTTGGCTCGGAGATTACGTAAGAATCTTCTAACAGCCTTCCAGTTGCTTTTATTAACTCTTCCGAAACTTCTTATATTGTTCTAACTGGTTTTTCCGTCATAACCCCCCAAAACAAACGTCTTAACGTCTTCTAAGGTGTCCGTTATCCCTGTCGAGTAGCCCTTAAAAAACTCGTGTTTATCGTCAAAGTCGTGGCATACGTTGTCAATTTCTTCCTTAAGATAAGCTAATATTTCTTCTGCTGTCTTAGCTGGTTTTTCTTCGCTCATAATACCTCCTTGTAAATAAAAATCTCTCTAACCTCTGAAAGTTGATAGCTTCTAGTTTCGTAATTAGTAAGCTCTCCCACCGTATAAGGCTCTGCACTGTAAGCTAAATCTTTTGCTACGCTTGTTGTTATGCAATCTCTAATGCCTCCCTCTGTCTCCATTGCTCTAAACTCGGATTTTAAACCGTCTTTACTTAATAATTGATACTGTACTGTTCGTTTCATCATTTCCCCTCTTTAAACAACTCTATTCCGTATTGCATAACCAAGAATTGCAAATAGAGTAGCTTGCCTATCCTCCGTACTTCCTTTACTAATTCTTTTATTTCCTCGTTATTCTTCTTCATAAATGTAAACCTCCATTATTTCTTTAAGTTTATAAAACCTGTTCTCATACGTGAAGGGCGTTCCCATATCTGGAAATGGTTGTATCTCTATTTTTTCGTTTTTCATCCGACAAAAAGCCTGCGTGATATAAGGGACTACTTGTTTTAAGGGCTTAGGATCTGAGGTTAAGCCGTCTTTGCTAACTAATTGATAGTGTATTTTCGGTTTCATGAATCACTTCTTTTAATTAAATCTATTCCGTAGAGTAGTACCAAAGCCCTGGCTGCACGCTGCGTAGAGCAATTGGCAGACTTGAGGGCTATATTAACTTCGTATTCGAACTCTCGGTACTGCTGGATCTCTTCAAACTTAAAAAACTTCTGGATCAACCATTCAGCCCAGCCGAGTCTATTTTGTTTAATTAGCAATTTTAATACCTCTACTAAATCTCTCGTCTTTCGTTTTCTAAGCCAATCTACACCCTCGTCGCAAGCCCCTCTTTCTTTAAGAAATTTTAGTGTTACTTTCATACTCCCCCTCTTTAATTAAACTTAATCCATACTGCAAGTAGCCAGGCATCGCTGCCTCGCGAGTAATATAATCGGCGTACCTAAGAGACTTGCGGACTTTATATTCATATTCGAGGTACCGCTTAGTTTGCTCCATGCTGAAGGACTCCCTCATTAGCCTGCAAGCCCAGTAGTGCCGCCTTTCTTTTATCAGCGTGTTCATTAAGTCGACCAATTCTTTTGACTTTTGTTTTTTAAACCACTTGATAAACCCATCGCAAGCCTTGCACGCTTTAAGGAAGCCTAAAGTTATTTTCATGAATCCCCCTATATTAAATTAGTAACAATTTGTATTAAAACAATGAGCAAAAATCCGTAACAGAAAAGATTCTTAAGTTTCTGCACCAAGCCCTCCCTACTCGTTCTAGTATCTGCAAGTCTTTCCATAGTAAGCTCAAGTCTCGTTTTTGCTAACGCTTCTTGCATTTCGTATTTCCATCGTAGTAATTCTGCCCTTAGGTTTTCAGCCCTGCGTGCGTCTTCCGTTATTCTTTCGCGTGCCGCTTCTTCGTTCCTATACCCTCTTTGTGACAACTCGTCTATTAATTCTTTGAGGTCTTTAATTGTAAGTCTTTTGGTTTTAGCTTTCATAAATTTCCTTTAAATTAAATTAGTGATAATCAGCAACAAAACAATCAGTAAAGATCCATAATAGAAAAGATTCTTAAGTCTTCTATTTTCAAGAATGTGATTAGTCAATTTGTTCTTGATTTCTATTTCGGCTTCGTTTCTCTGCTCGTTAAACCATTTCTCATTCTTTACATCACCCAACAGATCACGCTTCCATTTCTCAACTTCCCTAAGTAGTTTTACGTGATTTCCTCGCATCTCTGCGGCTCTGTCGCTCTGTGCTTTCTCATTCCGATACACCTCATCTCCTAGAGATCGCAAGCTCGCATTGAGGTCTTTAAGTGTAAGTCTTTTGGTTTTAGCTTTCATTCTATCGTTCCTCCATTAAGGCTACTAACCTATTTGCGTAGGCTGCGGCGTCTTCTCGTGTTTTAAACCTTTCATACCAAAGCTCTTCACGATCTCTATTTTGAGTACATACCTCAAAAATATCAGGTGGGTATTTCTTCACTTTGACATAAGCAACCAAAGATAAGTCTATATATTCGCAATCCGCATAATCGTAAAAATTTCTTTTCATTCTATTTCCTCCATTAATTTAATTAAATCTTTTGCGTAAGCATGAGCATCTTCTGCCGTAGTAAATCGCGCTTCCCAAAGTTTTTGACGGTCTATGCCTCGGACAACTACCTCATGATAATCTTTGTTATAAATAGCTACCTTGATATGTATAACCGCAGACAAGTCTATATAAAAATTGGTGTCAAACTGGTGAAATTTTCTTTTCATAAACTCTCCTTATAATAAATTAGTATAAAATATCAACATTCCGATCGTTACAACCATAAAAGTAAGAAATTTCACCTCCTCCACAAGGCTCTTATCTTCTGTCGTGTCTTCTATGAGTCTAATTAAATTCTGTGCATAAGCATCACCCTCATCTATTGTGTCAAATTCTGTACGCCACAGGACAGACATGTTCTTGTCTCGGACTTCCACCGTTTTACTCCCTGCTCCGATGTAGGCGACAAAAGATAAGTCTATATAATTCTTACTTTGGAATCCGTAAAATTTTCTTTTCATTTTATTTCTTCCAATTCTTCCCAGGTAATTGTAACTTTGTTGACTTCAGACTCTACATAGGGATAAAAAGAGTTTTCATGTAATGTGGCGAAAATTCCCTGACACCTCTTCTCTGATTTAAGTCTAGTAAGGGCATAATCAGATACGTAAGCTTCTTGACTCTTCGTAACTTTTACTTTAAAAATATTATCAGGCAACTTATAATAAGTCTGTTTGTCATTAAAGCCACCGATGACATGTTTCGCATCTTCTTCTGTTGTTCCGTATACATCAGCGTAGTGTGACCACGTCCCCTCATAAAAAGTGATTAAACGTACTATTCCCCTATCGTTCCACCACTCTCGCAATAATTCTTTTCTTGTTTTCATTTTATTTCCTTTTTCTTCTTACTAACTTTTACTTTAAAAATATCGGCTGGCAGTTTGTAATAATTCCTTTTATCATCAAAGCCGCCTATGACGAGCTTTGCATCCTCATCTGTTGTTCCGTCTGTGTACTTGTAGTGATATATTCCACCCATATAGCACGTGATTAAATCTACTATTTTATTTTTTTTACACCATTCTATAACTAGCTCTGTTTTTGTTTTCATAATATTATTTCCTTTAATTTCCTGTGATGGGAAGATAGCTTTCTTTATATCCTCAGACCATCTACACCTATTAATCGCTGTTGGGTACTCACCGCTTGGAAGCACCTGAAAGAGTAACTCGCCAATTGATTTCATTTTATTTCTTCTTCCTATTGCTAACTTTCTCTTTAAAAATATTCTCTGGCAATTTGTGATAATTCTGTTCGGCATCAAAGCCACCTATTATAGTGTCCGCACATTCGTCTGTTGTTCCGTATACATCATCGTAGTGTGACAACGCACCCTCGTAAAAAGTGATTAAATTTACTATTCGATTTTCCTTACACCACTCTAGAACTAACGCTGATTTTGATTTCATAATATTTCCTTTTATTAATACCAATCATACCAAACAATACCCTCGCCCCTGCTGTCAGTGATTTCAATCGCTACAACTCTAGGGATAGTTTTTAATATTTCTAACATATCCTTAAGCGTAAAATACGGCTTTATCTTATCAAAGATTATGTGAACATCTTTATTTTCCAACCTGTCCACATCTAAGCTAACTTCCTCGTCTCTCCAAATTCTAATTTGAAATCCGTTCGGTAACGTTAATGTAGCTCTACTTTCTAAAACTTCTTTTCCTTTCATATAATTCTTCTTTTTAAAAGGGGATCTCGAAGTCTTCAAACGATAGCTCAGCCTTACCTGCATCTTTAAGTTTAAGCTCTCCAAAATTCTGCTGCTTTATCTCATCACTGCTTGGCACTTGAGAAAACGGCTCAGCTTGACTCTCTGATTTACTTGATAAAAATTTAACCTGCGAGGCTACTACGCTATGACCAGTTTTTTCTACGCCATTTTTGTCGGTGTATTTGTCAAACTTTAACCGCCCCTCTACTAGCACCTTAGATCCTTTATGAAGAAACTTGTTACAGTTTTCAGCTTGTCCTTCAAACGCCACAACTTTAAACCAAGTAACTAAGTCCTTCGTATCATTGACTGCTACGTTAAATTGACTAACTGCCTTGCCCTGCGGCGTTACTTTACTCACTGGCTCTGCACCTAGCGATCCAACTATAATTAATTTTTGATAGCTCATTTTTTTTATTCCTTTATATATTGTTTAAATTCTTACGCTAGTCGTTTGTTCATCATAATACTCAACGCCTTCAACTGCTAAATTAGCGTGCATTGCTTTTCTTATTTTAGTCTCATTGACTAATAAATAATCTTTTGGGATTAATTTCTCGTCAACTATTCTAAATTTCTTAATCTTTCTTATAGTCACACCTGCCGCCTCTTCTTTGATTATGTTTTTAATCTCCTTAACTTCTAATGCCTCGGACACTCTTTCTATGTGTCTTACCTCAGCTTTTTTCCCCTCCATCTCCGCAAGTATTTGCTCTTCCAAGAGTCTTTCTTTTTCTTTGGCTACCCTCTCAATTTCTGCGACTCTGAGCAACTCCATTTTTTTATTATCCCACGCTATAACGCTTGTTTTATAAGCCTCTTTAGCAATCTCTAAAGAGTCAAGGCAAGGATTTATTTTAAAATCTATTTGCTCTACATAATCCTTTGCTGGCTGTTTCAACTGCTTTGAAACTACGTCAAGCTGCTTGCTCATGTGTGCAACCTCTCTCATGAGATTTCCAACGTCGCACCTCACGATCTCGTCTTTAATTTCCACTTGAGGGATAACGCTAAATTTTTCATAAACTAATTCTAAAAGTTTATTAGCGTCATCCCAGTTTTTAATTGGTTTAAATTCTACTATTTCCATTTTGTTTTACCCTTTAATTAAATATTGTTTAAGACCTTCGATTAGCTCGGGTACTTCCCAAATATTCAAAGATACCTCTACCCCTTTTTTCTGCGTCAACTTTTTAAAAAACATTCCTTTATGCTCCGCCGTCTTATGAGGATACGTTTCTAAATTATATTGAAAATAAACACCGCTAGGCTCCGTCCATGTCTCTACTTGTGTTTCTTCTCCTGCTTTCTTCTGTGCTTTTTCTTGCTCAAAATCTGGCAACTGATCGTCTTCAAAGGGTAAAGGCTTTATAGTCTCTAGTTTTGCACGCTCAGGCTTTACAGTCTCAACCTTCGGCGAATCTTCTGCGCTCATTTCTTCCTGCGTGTATAAACCATTTAGCTCCTGAGGAAAAGCTTCCCTCAGGGCTAGAGATTTAGCGCACTTTGCAATCATGATACTGGGTATTTGTTCCCAAATTCCAACGTTTCCGTATTTGTTGGGCTTATAGTATTCGTGCCACAAGGCAGTAGCCACACTCGGGAATTTACGATCTTTTCTATGTACCTTAACAACCGCTGACAACGGCGTTTTTTTATCTGCTGCATAAAATACGTCACACTCTAAGCCATCAAATTGAGGATGATTATTAGCAATGGCAAGAAAGCCGTTTATCCCTGTCATAATTTGCAGTCTCGCTGCGCCTTCCTGCCAGTTTCCCATTTCGTCTTTGTATTTTTTCCCCTTAGTTTTAATAAACCAAATTTCCTTCTTGAAGGGATTTAATCCAGTTGATTTACATATTTCTATAAAGAGGGATAGCTCTGTATCAGTCGCTCCCACTGCTAGAATTTGCCTCAAAACTTCTATTGTTTCCTTTGAGCTATAATCTATAGCTATTATTTCATTTTTCATTTTTTTTATTCCTTTATTATTTATTATTTTCCAAGCCAAGCAAGCCGATCTTTTAAAAGTGCGCTTGCAAAGTTTTGACATTCGTCGCAAAGATCTCCTTGCTCATCGTGCCAACGATTACAAGCGCACTTTTTATAATTGCTTTCCTCCAAGCCACTGTTTATACAATCTAAAAGCAAGTCCGCCGCTTCGTATCGTGGAGAGTATCCTATTTTTTCTGCGCTGTTTTTTGCTCTTAATATCATTCCAACTATTTCATTTAGATGCCTAAGAAATTCTGTTGTCATATTTTTCCTTTATTCTATTTACATTTTAGTCTAATCTAGTATATAATTACAGACATGTCAAGCAAAAACTATACTACTTTTTATTATTATTTAGAGCAACACTTAAAAAGCCCTACTAAATTCCAGAGGGGGCGAGCCTTTGAATTACGCCACTCAACTAACCCTTTCTTGCCAATTTATATCTGGGCAGAAATAG
>Ga0163148_10001293_pt1 | contig 32886 bp, 52 predicted proteins | sample OliLakLV19MP7P2_FD_148606 | JGI IMG/M metagenome (GOLD analysis project Ga0163148, IMG submission 148606) | Freshwater microbial mat bacterial communities from Lake Vanda, McMurdo Dry Valleys, Antarctica- Oligotrophic Lake LV.19.MP7.P2 | ecosystem: Environmental > Aquatic > Freshwater > Lake >... | reverse complement strand
GCTTTTTAGAGTGTCGCACAATATAGATTGTGCGACCCTTGTATAATATGGCTCAACAAAGCCCTATTATAAACACTGTACAAAGCCTAGAAGTGTGGTGTCTATTGAGTGGCTATGTATAGCCATATAATAGACACGCTCTTTATGTTTCACGTGAAACTCTAATCCGTGTTATGTTTCACGTGAAACCAGTGTCGCAAAACGGTTACTCTATCCCAGACCCTGTGAGATAACAGTTATTTCAAAAAGATATATATTTTTTTATATTTAAATTTGCTATTACTAACTAAAATTGCCTCTATAGACAAAAACAAAAATAAAAACAATCTAATAAAAATATAATATGGCTTAAAATAGTTTTTTTTTAGACATTATCAAGCAATTTTTAAAATGATCATTTTCACGGCTTAAAATACGGCTTAAAATATAGGCTCATTTGACAAGTTCCGCTATTTATGGGATTTACCCCCTAAAAACGCCTGTTTTTCTTGACATAGATAGTATAGGGTATATACTATCTACTAATAGCATTGTATCGCTAATGGTACATGCTATATACACATGACATATACACATAAGTCAGAATGGAAAAAAGCACGTGAAAAGCGCCTATTCCAGATCAAAGCATTGGTTTTAGTTCTTTTATTAATCGCAATAGTTTCATTAATCACATAATTAATCACACAATATGTACAAATCAATTAACGAATTATTTAACGGACGCAACTATATAAAAGAGATACGCAGGCAGACAGCATTTGTAAACGGCCAAGCCATAAAAGAGGTATTGAAATATTTACCAGATAACCAAGCGCTCATTATTTTGCACGATAACACCACTCTAACTGTTCACACTGATAACATAAAAGTATACATATAGTATATATCATCATTACTTTTTAACAGTCCTTAAAACGCAATTTTGAGGACTGAAAAAAGGTCAAGATTATTATAATAGCCCTTGACTGAATAAAACAATGACCAAAACATACAACGTATTATCGCCGGGTGGAGACATAAACATGTATGGCGCTAGACCGTATCTGCAACAAGAATTTGGCCTAGATAGAAAAGAAGCTGGCGCGATATTATCAGAGTGGATGAATTCATCTAATTAATACTATGGGAATCACAATACATCATTGCCTCATACTTCAAAAAATGAACGTGAAAGGCGCACTAGATCGCACACAAGCGCTAGCACAAGAGATAAAGACCGCACAAGCAGGCAAGTTAAACATTCCTTTCAACATAAGGAGAGAAGGCGACCACTCGTTACTGATAGACATAGGTAACTGCGAAACGCTAGGGCTTGTGTTTATGAGTAAAGACGACATTATCAAAGATAAAGGCACGGGATACAGCTACTTATACGAAACGCTAACAGACGGAGGTAAAAAAGAGCTAGACAACGGATACGAGATAGAGCGATATCCACAGAATGAGATATGTTTTTCCTCAGGCTTTTGCAAGACACAATTTGCTCATTCAATAGTAGAGCATAAGTGGGTAGCAGAGCTTATCCGAAGTGTTGCAAGCTATTGTAAAGAGGCATACGTATCAGACGAGGGCGACTATTACCACACAGGCGACTTACAAGACGCCACGGAGGCGATAGACTCTAACGGCAAGTTAATTAACGGCATAGGTTTCATGCTTGCCGGTAGTGGGTGGGACGATACGCAAATAATCAAAGGTCAAACAAACATTAAAAGCCGGAAGAATAACCGTAACTAACATGACAATGTGCAAAGAATGTATCAAGCAGGGCAGATATTCAAAGTCAAATCTAACTATAGACTTGCGTGAAGTTAAACACGTGCTAGAAACTAGGCCAAACATCATGGCGAGCGAATACATAGACTTATGCTATGCAAAAAATCAGATAGTAAAAAAATTACTAGACAAATCATTAGAATGTAACTGCAAATAACATGATCAACACACAAACACTAAAGCTAGAACAAAACATATTCAACGAGCTAAAATTCAACAAAGAGCCTATGGTGGAAGTGGTGGAGGCCTTGAGGCAATATAAGGCGACACTAGAGCCAAAAGCCACAGCCTATAACAGCGAAGTGGAGGCTTACATTGTATCTAAAGAGAAACTGGAACTAGACAGCGAGCTTAAGGACTATCTAGGAACAGAAGTATATCTAGCACAGCGATACCTAGGCAACGAAGCCAGAGCCAAACACGCACAGGAAATGGCCGACAAGGGCTACATCCCATGTCGTGAGTGGAACGGGTACGAGGGACCGGCCGAGCTTGTGGGCAAGAAGCAAATGGACTGGATGACTGCAAACATAAACAAGGTAGGTAAGATAATAAAAAGTTTAGTAAAAGTAGAAGATCAGGGAAGAACGAAAATATACGAGCCTTTCTTCATCCCTAAAGGCAAGCGATCAAGAGGCTACTACCTACGAAACTTAGACGAGAGCTTTTACAAGGCAATTAACTAACTAACATGGAAACAACACTATACAAAATCACATTCAAAGACGGCAGGGAGTACAGAGTATTTTGTGCCAACAAAGCACAAAAAGACCGCATGTACAAAACAGTAAACGCTATCAAAGAAGCCGGAGGGCAGATCCCGAGCATCATCACGAACGGCATACACAACATCAAGCAGTGGGAGGCAATAATCAAACATCCGTACAATAAACAGTGGAAAGCAATAATCAACAACAACTAACATGAAAAAACTAGAACTCAAACAAGAAGAGCTTATATTAAGCCTAGAGCTAGGCTCATCACAATTGGATATACTCCAAGAGATCCTAGAGCTAGAGAGCGAGCTTACACTATTAGAAGAACAACCAATTTATTATCTTATAACTGTTTTGAACGAAAATAAAAGTATATATACAACTATTGCTTATAGCACCAGTTTCAACATAGATAACCTATACAAAACCATTAAAACCATTAAAAATAAGTACCCGGAAAAATTATTAGAAATTACATTTATGACCAACTAACATGAAAAGAAACAGTGAGGGCATTGACGAGTTTATGGCGGAGGCATTAGAGCCAAAGGCACACGGAACAGGTGAGTAGCTTATTAGTGCGTATTCTGGGCACAATTCTGCTCACAATAGTTATTATTGTATTGAGGAAGATTATCAGCAAATGACCCCCCTAGATTAGTCCACACCCTAACAGTGTGGACTTTTCTATACACATAATATATACTTTTTGTATTATCAAATTACTAGAACCCACAGCAAAATGAAATCATATATAAAACCTTTGTTTAAGATTGTGCTCGGTGTTATTGTCATGGCAATTACGACAATTATTATTGTCTGGGCTTTCATCTGGCTCGTCACCTTTGCGTTATCATTACCAGCTCGCCTTTTACCCCAAGAATCTGAAGACCCACAAAAAGAATGTCTCCAAATGTCATGGCGACATTCCGAAGTGTGGATGAGTTGGTTCGGGCCGGCTCTGTGCAAAGACTTAATTAAAAGAATCTAACATGAAAAAATTACTACACTTAAGTTTAGAGGACTCCCATTTTGAAATGATTCAATCGATTGAGGATAGACTTCATCTAGGATCATCAACAGCGGTTATCAAATACGCATTGTACCAAACACGGGAACTCGTTGAAGGTCCGGCTTATGCTCGTGCGAAAGAGAAGAACTACAAACCGGAACTCACGCCAATGGATATTGAACAACGGAAGATTGAGAGATCGGAAGCTCGAAAGCAATTATTGAAAGAGAAGAAGTTGGGAATCCTTGAAGAGCTTAACGGCACGATTATTGACAACAATGAAAACGAACCGATAGTACAGTGGTACAATTACTGGTCCAAAGGAAAGGATCTCCAGCAAATGCCACTGATGATGTTGACCGACGATCTCATCACCAATCAGTTCTCTGGAGATAAGGAAGATATTAAAAAGTATCATAAACTAAAATAACAACGGAACATCACGATACAGAAGCGGTAGCAAGACTATGGATTGAGCTTAACAAATAGCCCTGTAGTACCCGTTAATCAAAGGCTGAGCCTGAGATGACGATACATAATGGGGCGTTACTAATAAACAAATAACATGATAATCACACTACTCATTATCGTAGTCGTAGCGGTCGTAGCTTTTTACATCGTGAATGAAATGGGACTACCAGCACCCATAGGAATGGTTGTTCGTATCATTGTGGGACTTATCCTTCTGGTAGCAGTTCTTAAAATCGCAGGAATCGCATTACCGTAAGTAGCCCTGGCCCTTATGAGGCTGGCAGAGTTCGTGGGAGCGGGGTGAATACAAAGAATAAGCCCTTCAGTCGAAAGACCCCTATTTTAACCTCCCGTGAACTCTACTGGCCCTGGAAGGACACTTATTAACGACTGAAAGGGGTGTTAAAAGCCCTCCACGGTCACAATACAACTAAACATGAAAAACATAAAAGTAGGAGATATTATTGTAGATAGAGACGGAGACGAAGCAAAAGTGCTTGAGGTATTACCAAATAAATTCTTGAGGTCTTCGTGGTTTGTTTTTGAAGTAGCCGGGGGCTGGTACACATACGAAGAAGCAAAAGCGTGCGGCTATAAAATAAAAGGAGAAGACACCATCAGAATCATAGACGGCAAGAGATATAGGCTAATTGAGGAATAAATTAACAACTAACTAGATATGAAGTACACACTAAAAAACAAAGAGATTGAATTAACAGACGAAGAAGTGAAAGAAATTATAAAAATAAATAGCACCCTTAAAGAAGAAAAAGTAATAGGTTTTGTTCTTAAAAACAGAATTACAGGTTCTACTATATTCCAATCCACTAAAAACAAATGAACAAATTTAAAATAGGCGACAAAATAACAGTAAAAGAGAACTTTTGGGAGATAAGGAGTGATGTTTATGCTGGTGCTAATGCTAATATGAAAAAACTAGTAGGAAGAACGCTGGAAGTGTATTCTGTATACGACGATGGAAATGTCTATACGAAACAAGACGATTCAAATGACGATACAGGATGGGGTTGGGACAAAAACTGGCTAGAATTATACAACTCCACAATCACTTGGGACACTCTGAAATGGAAAGATGTGGTGGTTGATAAAGATGGTGAGGAACTAATGGTATTAGATGTTAGAAATGATTTAGTTGATTTATCTTATTGTGGTGAATTTGAAAGATACGCAAGCACCCTCCATAAACAAGAACTACAAAAGTGGGAATACACCATAAAACAAGCCACACCAGAAAAACTAGAACTAACACTAGACCAAGTAGCCGAGAAGTTCGGGGTTGATGTTACTAACATTAAGATTAAGAAATAAATATGACCCACGAAGAAACAAAGACATTTATAGGGGGATTATTAAATAATTAAGAAATAAATATAAATTTATGAAAGTATTAGAAAAATATAACCAATCTAGGCGAGATTGTTGGTGTGATATGAAATGTGAGGGGTGTGGAGCATTAGAAACAGGTAAAGATGCTTATGACGATAGAAACTTCTGGGATAATGTAGTGCCTAATTTCAAGTGTAAGGGATGTGGAAAATCTACGAAAGATTTAGGAATACAAGCAGAGGTGATACCTACAAGATATAGTGATTATGAAGTGATTTAATTATTAACTAACAATTAAACCTATGGAAAACAAATGTTGCGAACACTACAACGGAAAAAAAGACATAACAAACAGTTGTATCTTCTGTAAGACGTATATACCTAGGAACATAGATAAAATCTTAGCGGAGTTTGAAGATAAATTGTCAGGTATTTTTTACTCAAAACCTGTAAATGGAGCTAAGTGTACTGAAAACAAACAGATTGTCAGAGCCTTCCTCACCTCCAAAATCCACCAAGCCATAGCAGAAGAAAGGGAGAGGGTGAGGGAAAAGGTTGTCGTATATGTGAGTCGAAGTAGTGACCACGGTGATTTATCCCACGAAGCTAGACTAAAGCTTAACGCTGAAGAATGTGAGATATATTTAGCAGACACGGCAGATGGTGTTTGGGGAGATGACTGGAACGATGCCCCCGATGATTGTAACTCAGGCACTCCTTACAAAGAAACAATGAAGGGCTTTATTAAGATGAAGGTTAAACTCGGACAACCACTACTACCTTTGTCTCTCACTCCACCCACAGACAAACCATTACCAGATAGAGAATAACGATATATGAACAAACAAGAATTAAAAGAACGCTGGATAAGTATATTAAGACATAAAGCAAGGTATGAACACGATGAAAGAAAATCAGGCAAAATTGTCGCAAGCCCAAGTATTGATGATATTTGCAACGAAATAGAAGCATTTTTTACTGGACTTAATATGGTAGAAGATAGACAACGGATTATTGCTATGGTTTCCTCCCTAGACTCTAACCCTAAATAAATATGAACATAAAAAGAACACTAGATACAGTAAAAGCAACTTACGACATAACAGGACTTTCAAAACAGCAGTTTGGACATCTACTGGCTTGCTATGAAAAACAATTTTATATTTACCGCAACAAACACCCTGAAAAAGGTGCAGACGAATTATTAGATAAACTTCGTGAAATGAAAGATAGCGACACTTTAATTATATGACCTACACAGATAAAGAATTAAGAGAGGAGTTTCAAAACTTTGCCGATAGTATTGTCTGGTCAAATGATGATGGAAGCGAAAAGTATATTGGAGTAGGAAATATGGCAGACTGGTGGCTAAAGAAAATCCACCAAGCCATAGCAGAAGAAAGGGAGAGGGTGAGGGGGGAGATAGAGAAGATTAAATTATTACCTTACTATGCAAAACTTTGTCAAAACAGGAATGGCATGGATTATTGCGGAACTTGTGAACAAGCGTGGGGAGATTGTTCTTGCTCTGCGAGAAATACAGGACACAAAAAGGGTGTAGAAACCGTTTTACACCTCCTCTCTTCCCTAGACAAACCATTAACAGATAAAGAATAAAAATATGGGAAAAGAAACACTAAAAGACAAAATAATATCGTGGTATTGGACTCAAATGAGAAAGCTGATGAACTATACATTAAAAAATTATGGGTATGATTTTGGAATTTACTATATGGAGGAATTAGAGAAAATGTATGTAGCCCATAAAGACGAAATTAAAAGAGATTAGCCCCCCCCATTAACAGATAAAGAATAAGATGAAAAACATAAAAATAGACATTAGACTACAGCACCACTTCATTTGTAATGAATGCACAAGGAAAGAAGTCCACACGGTTATTTTCTACAATGACGATGACAATGTTTGTAGATATTGCGGTAGTAAAAATACAGAATTCTTATACCAGTGTAGACTTAAAGCTGAATTAACAAATAAAGATATATGAAAGAAAAACAACAAACAAGAGAGCAGTTAGTAATAGAATTGGCGAAAATTAGAGAAAGCCACGCTGGCTGGGTTTCTGCTGACGAGAGAAAGCGTAAAGAGTTTGCAAAGGCGTTCAGTTGGTATATTCAAAGACCCTATGGTGGCGACAAAGAAGTTTCACTACCTACTTGGGAACAGATATTCGTTAATCTTGGAACACTTTTGGCGGCAAGAACTTTCCTTGATTGCGAAGGGAACATATCAGAGTTAGAAGTGCGAATAGATAATCTTGAAAGTAAAATTAGAAAAGAAATACATCCTAACCTATAACCATTAACAGATAAATAAAGATATATGAACAACGCAAAATGGGAGGAAAAGTATAACGAGGCAACAGAACGAGCAGACTTCTTTGAGCCAAACACCTTAGTTATACCTATCAACTCCGCAATCCTTTTGACAAGAATGTTGCTCACCGAATCAACCGCACAAGCCATAGCAGAAGATAGAGAGAGGGTGAGGGGGGAGATAGAGAAACAGTTTGGTGATTTTTTACTAAAAAACTGGAGTGGCGAAGAAGAAGTGTATTCTGAGATAGACAGATTAAAAACCGACCTCCTCTCTTCCCTAGACAAACCATTAACAGATAAATAAAGATATATGAAAGAAACAACTATTAAAATTAAAGAGAAAGTCACATTTAGTTTTATGTATATTGATAATGCAAAAAATGTAGCAATGTCCTTAGCACTATCTGGTTACTATGTAAAACTGCGACAAGAGAGCGGAAGCTACATTTTGTCAGTTTATACCGACAGACTTAATAATAAAGATATATGAAAGAAAAACAAAGGGTGTGTAGACAATGTGGAAAGAGTTTATTGGTCCCGTCTTGGACTTTATGTGACAGAAAAGATTGTATAAGAATAAGACAGCACGAGAATTACAAAACGCAAATTTCTATGGTAGAGGAGGCACACAAAAACTCACTAGAGCACAATTACCAGACTTCTTAAATGCACTTGGCTTTCAGGTAGAAGAATAAAGATATATGAACCAAGTCATATCTACTGGCAACTATCGCACCCGTGTTCATCCTGTGGATCACAGATGTTCAACACTGAATCCGTGTTAGCTGTTGAAACATTGTAAGCTGGTATATCGTTTATCTCTATTGGTTCGTTCATCAGAGAATTATACCATAACCGTGAAAATGGGTTGTTTTAACCACTAATTCACTATTTTCCCCAGCAATGCTTTGACGTTCCTGAATACAGTTTTTTATATATTGGAGCATAGAACGTCCCACGGCACGTATAACTGCAAAAATGTTTTTTAGATTTGCTTCTCCAAGTCCCCCGACTCTTTGGAATAAAGGATTTACCACAAAAGGCACACTCTAGTTTATGGGGCCTGTGTGTTGTTAAATTAACACAGTGTTTTTTTTGGTGGCACTCCTTACAAAGGGTCATTCCATTCGTTGTTTCGTATGCAAGTTCTGGGTATTTTGATAGTTCCTTGACGTGGTGTGGATGTAAGTCCCCACCTCTTTGTCCGCACCCTAAACATGTATAATTATCTCTTTCAAAAACGGAAATTCTCCAGTTTCTAAATTCAACCCTTTGGCGTATAATTTTGTTTTTGGTAGTTAGCCCACCTTTCCAGTTGCTTCCTTTCTCCCCCACTTGCCCAAGAGAAATATTTTCTCTCCACTTCTTGGACAGTGGTATTCCTTTTCTTTTTTCCCCAGCAACCAACCCATTACATTTTAAGCACCTAGTTGCTGTTTCTGAAACCAAACATCCACAATCAATGCACGGTTTTTTATTTGAAAGAAATATTTTATGCCTCAACTCCCCGTTGTAAGGTTTGTTGCATGACCAATGAAAATATTTACCAGATTGGTGGGTTTCACACGCATCTTTATTTTTTACACACTTGGGTATTATAATCTATTAATTATACACCAACACTACTTAGACTGCCAGCACCCAAGGCTGGCCGACCAGGGTTTAGTTCCCTGTGTTTCGTATAAGTGCGTTGCGTATGCTGTGTTGCCCTCTAACGTGTAAATGTCCATGCCCAACCTCTTGGAATCTGCAAGGTGGTAATATTCATTGATTTGGAACTTGCCAACATCTTTAGGGTTTTCTCTACCCCGAATAACGGTTCCATCACTATTAAATTGTCGCCCTCCACTCTCACAAAAGGCTATCTTAACCATAATGTCCACATTAAGTGGGGAAACCTCTGTAATAGGCGTTTTAAGGCTCACAGGGGCTACTGGGGCTGGTTGTGGAACTGATTGATAATGCGAGACACCGGGAATCGAGAACAGAAACATGGCGGTAACGCCGAAACTAAATAAGTAATTCAAAAGCCATGTATTAGATGGAGTTCATTCGGTTCTCACTGGGTTCACAAAGCGACTAACGATGGAACCAGATGCTATGACTGTGGATTGACCCTAAAGTACGCAATGGCAATAGTAAGAAATCCTAATATTGGTGTAACCAAGTTTGCTGGTAGCAAATCTTGTACGCCTGTTATCCCCGCAACGAGGAACATTAGGATGGCTGACCATACTGTGCGTGATGATAGAGCTTGTAATACTTTCTGCATATTGTTTTGTCCGAAGACCCTTTAATTATACCACCCTTGTATATATGCCATGCAAGCCCCCTATCCACAGAAAAGGGGGGCATGAACATTGCCCCCCCCTTTTACCTTGTTATTGGTCTCCATCTCGTTGGTCCAGCAATACCCTTTTTCCTGCATGACTCACAGGGGGTAATCAACATCAGTATCGAAATACCTGGGAGTGAATCCAGAACCTCTCTTGCCTGTTCACGATTGGGGTGGCTCACCATTGCGTCACCATAAATGATGTGTTGCAAGTGGTAGTGCCCCTCACCGTGAAAGAAGTCGTCGTTGTTACAGACGACAAAGATAATCTCGCCGATGCTTTTCATTCTAAGCACCCCCTGACCATTTTTTCAACGGTGGGAATTGTCTTCATCGTACCAGTGGTACGAACCAGATGTATTGACAGGTATCGAGCAACAGAATCTTTCTCTGAGACCAGCGACATCGCCCTTGCTTCAGGGCAATACGCTTCCAGTTCCATCTTTAGACGAAAGTCTGCGCTCTTAGTGTAGAGACTTGCAAAGTCCTTACACCTTGAGTATCTCCTCATCTGACTGACGTGGATTTCCTCATGCTGTAAAACCCTGATGACTGAGCCCTTGTCCAAACCTGAACGAATGACCACCAGGGGTCTATTACCGTTACAGATTGTAATGCCCAACGCATCGCCCGTGATCGGTAGCACCACAGTATCTACACGCTGTCTCCCCGCAAACATACAGGATGAGGAGAGAATCGCAAGGAGAGCTATGGGGACCATTAAGCCCACCAAAATCTCCCTTCCTCTGTTTTCCATGACACACCCCCTACTTGAGTTGTTTCTTCTCGGACTGGGACCCATCTGTCCACCATTCCCTCTCCAAGATTTCTATACAAGCCTCCAATGAACGTGCGTTTCCGAATAGCAGGTGATAGGCCGAGTGCCTATGCCCCAATACTCGGATTACGAACTTTGCACCCCTGCTCCGTGGTGGAACGTGGTGCTTGGTCATTCCACGATACTTCTTGTTAGCGGTCACGAAACCTCCTCTGCTGTGGGGTGGACTGAACGGATGCTGTCACTATTTGAAAGAACTCATTGCCACTTCAAGGTGGGCAGTTACCTATCGTTATTCCCAACCTCCGTGTCTTGGACACCAGCGAGGGTCTTCCTCACAAGAGCAAACGCCCTTAACCCCGTGGATGATTTCGTATTCATCTACTTCTGGTGTCTCTACTTGTTGTGATTTTCTACCTCTTGTCATTTTCTTTCTTGCTCGTGCATGATGCCGAATATATTAAAAACCATAGCCGACAAATGGTCATCTTCTTTTTCATCTACCCCACCTTCATATTTGTTGGCTAGATACTTCTGAAGATGTCTTACCAGAGATTGCTCGTAGGACTCGATAGGGAATACCCTTTTTGAAATTACCCTGCCCGTAACGGCTCTTTTTGGAGGTCATATATTGGGCATAACGACGAAATGCTGTCCAAGATATGGTTTCAATGTAATCTTCCTTTTTGTCATCGGAGTCCCTTACAGCTCCTGTTGTGAATTTTCTCATAAAATTAGAAGTGGGTGTCGTAAAGACCACCCACTTCTTTAATCTGTTAGCTCTGCCTTATAGTTACCGTTGGCGTACAGTTCGATTGAAACACCACCTTGTGCTGGTGGTTTGTAGCCAGCCTCATAGGCATAGCTTCCATACCAACCTAAGAAGGCTTGTGACACCACAGTCCACTGCTTGACGAACATCAGTCGGCAGTTTAGTGGGTCTTCAACAATCATGGTTTCGGACTCAGCAATACAGTCATGCGTGTGTCCTGACACAAAGAAGTGAACCAAACCAGTCCAACCTTTTGGTCGAGCTGCCATGTTCATCTTGCCACCCTTCGTCTGGGAGTTTCCAAATCCGTGAAAGATATAGAAAGTCCACTTGAAGGTATTAGACACGACAGACATGGTTACAGGGCCATTGAAGTACGGAACCTTGAGGCGTTCTGCGAGAGTCTGTGCAACGTCAATCCCTGTCTTCTTCTTGGTACGAGCTTCGTGGTTTCCTGGAGTGGAAACTAGAATCTTGTGTGCAATGGTGGAGAGAATCTCCGTCATGCGGTCAAGTTGAGTCTGGGGATTTTCCGACTGGTCATACATCATGCCACGACCATCATCGATGGCGTTCTCCATGACATCTCCACCCAAAATGGCGTAGATGTTGGGAGTGTCCTTAATCCACTGGACATAGCTCATAAACTTTTCAAAGTTATGAGTAACATGTCCGTAATGGATATCGAACAGTGGAGCAATGACGAGCTTGTCCTTGAAGTCAGGAATCTTGACCAATAGATATGGCTGGCGATTCCCTTTTTCATCTGTGCCAACATGGTGCTGATACTTCTTCGGAAGAAGTTTGATTTCTTTCGGTGGAACTGGCAACAGAATGTACACTAGCTCATTGTTGTTGTTACGCTGAGTGTAGAGTACAAGGTCTGTGTGCTTCTGCTTCAACAGCCGTCCTGTCTGGTCACCAAACTTGGCGACAAGCTCCTTGTGGGTCTTAGCGACCTTAAGGAACTTTCGGAAACCCTCATCAGAGGGCGGTATCGTTTTCATTATTCCTCCCTTTCTGAGATGGCGAATCCGAGACCGAATTGTCTCTGAGTCATAATCCGTGCCAAACTTATCATTAACTTCTTTTGCAAAGCTCTTGTAGGGCTTCCTTGCGTTTTCTTTAAGGTACTTTTCTAAGACAATTATACCATCATCACTTAACCTTTAGAAGTGCCAGCAACCCCATGATTTTATCGAAGAAAAACTGGAACGGAGCTAAGTCCTTCTCTATTCCCGTGTCTTGAGATGTGTACCACCTTTTGGCATCAAACTTTGTCATAGCGTCTGTTAGTACCCCATTCGCATAAAGCATTAGATGAATGTGTGCTCCACAATGAACACAAGCATTGGTCGGTGCAGGTCTGACAAGTCCGCTATTTCCCATAAACCCTAATGTGTCTCCTTCCTTGTATGTGTTTTGAGGGTTGACTTCTGAACAGTGCCAAGAGAGCATTTGGAAGCGGTCTACACCCTCTTTCCAAGCAATCTGTATTCCATTTCCTTTTGTGGACATTGGACTATCCCACCAAGTTTTCTCTAGGAACGCAGATGGTACTGGACAGACTATCCTCGCACCATAAGTTGCAATTCTTGATTGCTCTGCTGTCGCCCCTGGAAAGGAGATGACGATGTCGGTTCCGTTATGCTCTGTGAGATTAAGACCATTTGCTCGGTACCACTCCACAGAGGTTTTATCTCCATAGGGTTGTGTGATTATTGGATGTCTGCCTGCTGGCATTGAAAGAGGAAGTGGGTATTTCATGTATGTATATCAAATATAACTATTAAAGACAGTATGGCCAGACCTATTATTAAAACGAATTGGTGTTCCTTGTGAAACATTTATTAAATCTTACTGTTAATGTTTATTATTTGCTCACGAATTACAGCTATATCTATTCCGTTATGTTGAGAGAAACCAAACTGTAAATAAGATGGATTGTTTATTCCAAACGCTTGAGTTATTTTGTAAGGCTTTGCTGGATAAAATAATTCTAATTTACTCATTTTATAAAGTTTAGGTACACCTGGATAAGCGATAGTCCTCCGATAGCCATGCCACCCCAAAGTTCCATTTTTCTTATCCTTGTTTCGTGGTCATTTCTTACTGAAAGAAACTCATCCTTTTTAACATAGGCATCGTCTAGCTTGTCGTTGATGTCTCTCAACGTCTGCATAATGAGTGCGACATTTGCACCCACAGCTTTCATCTGTTCTTGAAGTACAGCTATTTTTGTGTTCTCGGTTGCGGCCACTGTTTTACTTTTTAACTTCATCTTTAGGCTTCTCCGTAAGCTCAACAATCTTTCGCATTAGAGAAACGAGAACTTCTGCCTCCTCCCCTTTAAGGTTGACCCTTGATAGGAAGACACGCAAGTTGTTTGATTCTTCGATGTTAAACATGTGTTTTGTACTTAACTAATAATATCTAATTATACCACGATTACATAAAGGCGAAGAGTTGTTCGTTGGTCATGTTAGACATTTGTATTTATGGATTTGATGTTGGCAATCAAATTTGAATTATAACTTTTTATATTGGCTTTCAAATTCGTATTCAGACTCTTGAGATTGGCTGGGCCTCCTGCAGAAAACGGATAAGCAAACCCCGCACCTCCGTTATAAAGGTCTGTTACTTCCGTAGCACTAAGAACCTTGTTCCAAACCCCCACCTCATCAAGCACTCCGTCATACCAATTGCCCCGACCACCTCCTTCTTGGTAGACTCCAATTTCTAAAGCACTGGTGCCATCAAAGATAGAGGTATCTAATGTTGCGTCTGTTCCTCTACTAACACCCTGTGTGTAGACTTCCATCGTTCCTGTTGAGGCTGTGTAAGCAATAACAATGTGATACCAAACAGACCCATCCATCGTCATTGTGGGAACAGTTACGTCTCCATAATTGAGAGTAGTTCCCGCCGCAGATACTCCCAATCTTATAACGGTGGTTGATGGAAGTTGAACATAGTAAGCACGCTGTCCTGCAGCACCCCACTTCTGCATAAGAACAGCCGCTGTGTCTGACTCTGGCTTAATCCAAAAAGACCAAGACATATTTCCAGTAATGGATAGTCCCGCACTATCAGCAGCAGAGAAGTAGTCGGCTGCGTCTGTCGATTCTAGGTCAGCACCATTGTTAATCTTAGCTGCGACATAGGGAATTGTGCCGTTATTGGTGAGAGTGTTTGAGGCGTGAGCATCGGCAGCATTACCAGAGGCTTCATCTAATTTCCAATATGAGACTAAGCTATCTATGATTGCCATATTAGTTGTATGCTATTTTAACTAATAATAGTGTCCACACAATAACAATAGGAATAGCTACGAATATTTCAACGTGCCAGTAACTCGCCAAAGTTGTATTTTTAAGGATTTCTTTAATTTTTTTTATCATATTTCCTCTTGTACTTTTGCGACGATACCTAGTTTCTTCGCCTCTGCAATGAGTAATTTCACTTCGTCTTTTGTTCTTTTTTGTCCCTTACCAGCAAAAGTATCCGTTGTTTTGTGGCAGGTAACACAAAGTGTACGACCATTATCTATTGCAAACCTAAGCTCTGGGTATAACGCAAAGGGTTTGATATGGTCTGCATTTAAGATAATTGTATCTCCATTACCATTTCTTGCTTCACACCATACACAAGTGTAATTATCTCTCTTAAAAACTGATTCTCTCCAAAGGCGATATTCTAAAGAATGTCTAATTAAATGATTTTTTAACGTAAGTCCTCCTTTCCAATTTGGAGCTTTTTCTCCTTTTAGCGCATTACTTTTTTTCTGTCGACTGATAAAAGATTGTGTCTTTCCTATTTTAGCTAATCGCATTTTTTCTATAGCTTCTGGGGAATGTTTTTTCCCAAGATTAGATAATCTTATTTTTTCTCTTACCTCCATTGAAAAAGTGCGACCTTTCATACCTTTAATTCTTTTTTCCCTAATTATTTTATTTTTCCAACCGCTTTTTGAATTATCAGATATTTTCTTTTTGTGTTCTAAAGAAAAAGGAATAGGTTTTTTTCTATTAGGATATTTCATTCCTGTTTTACCTTTATTCCAAACTGGTACTTTTCTTTTATATATTCCTTTAGGCATAATACTATTATACTATTTTTCAATTATTACGTCATTACCTATCCCTAAATCTGTACAGGATTTGAGAAGCAAATTCACTTCGTCTACATTTGCCTGTGCCACTTCCAATTCCACAGCGTGCCGAGCTATTACATTTGACAGGTCTTGATCTACTTGTATTTGCTGTGCGACCAGAAAATCATAGTCATAAGTTTTGACTTCTTCTTTCTCAGGAATAATCTCTTCTGGGGTTGTCTTTTTTACTTCTATTTCTGACTCTGATATTTTTTTGTATGTGTCCATATATTTTAAGCTACTGTCACCTGATAAATAATCTTAGCCCTAGCCATAGCACGAGCTAAATCACGCTCATACTGATGAACTCTTGCGTGGCAAGGTCTACATAGAACCTGCCCGTTGGAAATCTCATACCTTAAATCCTTTCTGTCAGCAAATGAGATGAGGTGATGAGCCACAATGTTCCCTTGTAAACATTTGATTCCGCAGTCGTGGCAAGTCCATCTATCCCTGCGATAAACAGAATCACGCCACTCCTTATATTCGGGGCTTCTCCTTGCTATTGTGCTTTCATCTGACACGCCGCCTTTCCACTGATAGGCTTTGTCGCCCCTATGTGAGTCGGCAATCTTCTTTTTGTGATCGTCAGTAAGTTTTCTACCCAGATTATATTTGTTGCCCAAAGACTTAATCCCAATTTTTCTTTTATGCTCATCAGACAATTTCCTGCCAATCAGTTTGGGAGTAGTTACCGCAACCCTCTTTGCGATATGTTCTTTTGTTTGTTTGTATCCCTTGGCACTCATGCTTTTATTATAACACATCACTAGGCAACGATGGTCTGGAAATCTTGACTAGGATTGAAGTATATTTCGTCATTTGTGAGGGCAAATCCCACCACTCGAATAATGTTATCCGCACCCGTTGGTATCGACACTTGAATCGCACCCGCTGTCTCACCGACATAGACCGCAGCACCTATCGTCAGAGCAGGGAACTTTGCATCTGCTCGGATTATTCCTTGAAGGAGAATGGTTGTTGACTGAGTATCGTTAGCAGCTAATACACACATTCCAATCATCACGCCCCCTGCCGTAGCTGCGGCATCTGCGTCTGTTAGCACCCACTTGCTTGTGGCTACCGCTAGATAAATCAAATCTCCAAAGGCAAGTGTTGCTCCTGCGGTGCCTGTGACCGTGATACCTGTGTATTTTCCATCTGCTGAACCTGCTGGGTCAAGAGCGATAGAGGCGTTTTCTCCTAGAGTGATATTTCCTGTCATTGTTCCTCCTGCAAGAGGAAGTCCTGTATTTGCTGTTAGAACATTGTTTCCCTCTACAGAGATTATCCCTGCACTTACTCTTGCGATAGTTGTATCTGTAGCGTGACCGAGTTCTATTGTTGGTGTTTGAATACTTGTAGTGAATACTGGAGCTTCCAAAAACGCAAAGGTTCTTCGTGCTGCTCCTGTTGTAATGGTTCCGTAGAAAGCGTCTGTCAAAAACTCCACCGCACCAGCTTCTGCTGTTGTGTTTAGTGTTCCACTTTTAAACTTTAGAGGTGCTGTACTTGCTGTGGCTGTGCCTGCTGCGATTATTACTGCTCCTGTATTTGTCACTACAAATCTATCTACACCTCCAGTTTGTGCTGAAATGAGTCGTTTGACTCCTGAACCTGTAGATGTTTCGGTGGGGTTGATTAGAAGTCCTGTATATCCTGCTGTGCCTGATTGGTTAATGGTATTACTAATTTCAAGTAATTCATTCAGTCCTGAAGATTGAGTCAATGTACCAGTTATCCTAACCCAAGCAGCACTAGAATTACCTGAATTTTTAGCAAAATCAAAAAATCTAACTCCTCCACCACCTGCCGAAATTATAAAATCAGTATCTCCATTTGCAGATAGTCTTATATCTCTTGCGGTGCCACTACCTCCCTTTTCTGTTATCAAGCTAAGTAAATTGCTTGTCCACTTCAACGAACCTCTCTCAAAATTAGTCACTTGGTCTGCTGTATTGTATATAGCTATACCTGTGGAAGATACGGGGAGGGTTAGAGCGTGGGTTGGAGATGCTGTCCCAATCCCCACATTCCCATTATTCAAAACAGTCATCGCAACCGTTGCTCCGTCTGTACCTCCAATAAACTGATGAGCGATACCTGCCGCGGTTCCTGCTCCTGTTGTGGATTTGTAGATTATGTTAGAGCCTACTGCTGTGCCACCGACTATTAAGGGAGTTGTTATGTTGGTTGTAAATACTGGACTCTCCAAGAACGCAAATGTCTTTCGTGCTGCACCTGTAGTTATCGTTCCGTAGAAAGCGTCTGTAAGGAACTCTACTGCACCAGCTTCTGCTGTAGTGTTTAGTGTGCCACTTGTGAGTTTTAGAGGGGCTGTTGAGGCTGTTGCTGTACCTGCTTTGATGTGTAGGACTGCGGTGGGGGTGGTTTGACCGATACCGACGTTGCCTGATTTATCAAAAACAGTGCTGAACACATTCACACCTGTGTGTATTCTAATTCCTCCTCCAGTTGCTCCTCCAGTAAAGGAAGTCCCAATAGTCAAATTTGTATTTGAAGCATCTTGTGCTTCTTTATTAATAAAATCATCTCCAATTGACAAATATTTAGAAGCATCCCCAGAATTGCTAATCCTTAGTTGTTCCACTGCACCTGTCCCAGTATTGATGTGAAGACCAGTAGTTGGCCCCGACGTCCCGATACCGACGTTGCCTTCAACAATAAGACCGCTGGTTGGGGCTGCGATGTCGGAGTATGTTGCACCTATTCCCGCATTTCCCTTTACCGACAATCGTGAAGCACCAGAGTTAGTGTTTATGCTCAAGCCCGTAGCATTGAGTCTCATGGCATTTGGAGCCGAGACCTGATTTATCCTGAATAAAATACTTCCCGATGTTGGAGTGTTAAATATCGTTTCAGTTGTTCCATTACCAATAAGTGTGTAGTTCTGATTAGTGGGGGTTACGTTTCCTGCCCAAAAACCTGCGTAGGATGAAGCTCCTATAAATGTACCAAGTTGTATTGCGGGATTACCTGCTAGGTTTTCGATAAGTAATGTGTTCTGCGAATCGGCTCCGCTTGGGGTAATCCTTGATTGACCGACAACAGAAAGTGTAGAGAGAGGAGAGGCCGTTCTGATACCAACCCTATTATTTGTCGCATCCACCACCAAAACATCTGTATCTACAACTAAAGAGTTACCTGTTGTGAGAGGAATATTTACAGCTCCTGTATCAGAGATGGTTGGTGCACCTGAAGTGTAGTCCTGTATTAGTTTTCCAGTAGCCCCGTCAAATCGAGCAATAGCATTATCTGTCGAGGAAGCTGGGCCTACTACGTCTCCTGTTACCGTTTCAACAACATTAGCAGCTGAGGATATTGTCCCAGCGACTGCTGCCCCCTGAAAGTCCAAAGAATCAGCGTCTTCAACGAGTAAGACGCCTTCATCATATATGGGTAATTTTTTTTTCGCGGTTCTAGCCATTAGATAAGAACTTCATTTTTAATGAAGCATTGCCTGCCCAACCACCCCTCCGTAGAGATTTTAATAGAAACCGCGACTTCACATAATTATACCACAAAAAAAACAGTGGACGTGGATTAAATTAATATCTTCAAACCCCTCTCCGTGGCTAGATCCAGGGAAACCGATCCTGGGGGGACGTCCTGTATTTTGAGTGCCCAGACCTCTTTTGTTTTTTCAAAATATACCACCAAATAGCTTTGGGCTCGTTTTAGTATGAAAGAATCGGCTGGATTCTGAAAGCCCGCGTCGGGCACTTTGAAGTACATCTCACTGTTGGTGGCTACCTCAAGTGCATGGCGCTGGTGCTCCTTCAAAGCTGTTGACGGAAGGGTTTTGTTCTTGCTTACCTTAATTTCAACCAAACAACTGCCGAAACGTGGGTCGTCTCGCATACTTTTTAAAATTTTAGGGGTAATATTCTTCTCCAGCACCTGTATATTATACCATTTTCAACACATCAAAATCTTGTTTGTTTTCCATCGCTTTCATAATTGCTTTGTCGGACTTTCCCGCAATGAGATGAACATAAACATTTTTCTTGAGTCGGTTCATCCTGTGTATCCTGCCTTTCATCTGCTGGTAGTTACGGTAGCTGTAATCCAGGGACGCGAAGATCATGACGCCAACGCTGGGTGCCTCATAGCCCTCGCATGTGGCGCTTTGAAGCATGAGAACACCTCTACCACTAGCTTCCACCTTGTCGAGCACTTCACTGCGATTTTGCACTCCTCCGTGTATTTCATGAACGGTATGCCCCTCCACCCTTAAGATGTTTGCATATTTTTCTAGCTGATCACGATAACGACAAACAACTGCGATTTTAGGTATATCGATGGCGTATTGCTTTATCAGCTCTATCTTATTATCAGCCACGTTCCCAATCCCAGCTTCGATCTTGTGGTCCTCTGTAAATCGCACGATGGGCAGTATCTCCTTATTGTTCTTTTTTGCAACCCCTTGAGTCTTGCTTTCCCCACTGTAAATAGTCTCATCAATCTGTGGCGGGATATCAAACCCGTCTTCAGCTCTAAACACGTCGGCAATTTCCTCTATAACCCTTTTGAGCTTCTCTTCCGTACCCTTCTTTGGTTTTGGAATAACCCTGTTCCCCATTCTTATCTCATCAAAGTATTCATATTTAAATTGAGGAAATGACCAGTCGCAACCCAAGAGGGTTGCCGCTACGAAGATGTTCCACGCGCTACTGCGATAAGGAGTTCCTGAAAGCATCAGCATCTCCGGGTCTTTTTTACCGACATACCACCTTAGGGATTTGGAAAGTTGGCTCTTGAAGAATGGCGAGAAGAAGTGATCGGCCTCGTCAACGATGATAGTTTTCTGGTTGTACTCCTTGTGGGCTTTCTTAAACTCTTCTTTTGAGAGAATAGTGTAGTTCTTCAGTCCCCACGTCTCACACTCCCTTCTCCAGTTCTCTTTCAAACCTTTTGGGCAAATGATCAATGGAGGATTCCTTTTTTTGGCCCATTCTATTGCTCCCCTTGTTTTCCCAGAACCCAAACCCCACACCAAGAGGGCTTTGGTCGGATTCTTTTCTAGGAATTTTTGTTGGTGAGCATACAGCATTACATTGAAAGAAACTGTCTCTCTACATCTTCATCTGATGGGTAATCCGTTTGTTCAACAAAAGCGTCTTCGGCATTTTCTACTATAGATTTATCCTCAAGCAATTCGTCAATGACTTTGATATGTTCGAACTTGATCATGGTTTCTGCGTATTCATTCTTAAGTGACCACAAGTCCCCCTGAGGCCCGCCTTTCTTTTCACGGTCGCAGATACCTAGTCCGTTGAGCTGAGAAAGCCATCCACCGATAACCTTAGTCTCGTATCCAATCTTGGTAGCAAGTCCAGCTGTCCTAGCCCCAAGGGCATAGGTAGCCAATAACTTAAGTGCCATCCTTCTTTTGATGGGGATACTATCAAAAGCAATCTTCCTGAGAATGGCAATGTCGGTCATATCCAAGTCAGTTACCATGGGTGCACCCCTTACAAGGTTCTCTACGTTGCGCATAATAACGAAAGCGGTACCAAGAGAGATGAGCTGGTCAACAAGTCTCATCGGCATTTCTTTTGTGGGAACGAAGTTTACTCGGTTGAATCGGTCGTCCATAATAACTCCCGAACGAACCTTTGTGCAAAAGTCTGCCATTTCGATAATTTCATCTTCGGTTTTTTGAGATATGGTGAGGTTAACTTTTTCCTTGTTCTCTAAAATGAATTCAACGTAGTTTTTTGTTGCTGCCCTAAGGTCTGCGCGAGACTCTTCCTTATCCACGTTCTGGCGTCTCTGGTTTATGACAAATCCCAGAACCTCTTTTCTGTCTGGCTGAGTGATTGAATACATGGCGAAACGATCGCCCATGGCAGAGAGTGATTCCAAGTGCTCGTAAATAACTTCAGTACAGCCAGCGAGCGCACCAAGTTTTCCCCTCCAGTTAACGTTCTTGCTGTTTCCGGTAAGCTTATCGTAAAATCCATCGTAGATTTCTCGGAGCTGAGACATGATTTCTCTTTTAGCGTCATCGTTCTTTGAAAGAATCGAAGTGAAGTCTTTAAACGACATAATTCCCCCACGTGGCATTTTGTGAAGTAGTGATGTTTCCTCACCCACTCGGACTTGGCCAGAGGCGAACGTATTCGGTGTGAGATCTGAAATCGGGGTAATGATTTTCTTTTTAGAGCGTGAGTCAACGATGTCGTTAAACGCCTGCAACAGCTCTGACTTCCCCCCAGATGACGCCGCGACCAGAAGAATCCACACGGGGTCCATAGAATCAATTTGATTGGCAATTACCGTACCAACAAGAACCTTAACGACGTCTCTGTCTTCCAGCAGAAGATACCTATCAAAAATATCTTGTAATTCTTTTAATGATTTTACTTCCATAATGTTCGGCTCAAGGACAACAATGAACCTTGAGCCGAACATTATGTCAACAAACTCATCTCGCTTCGTACTTTCTCAAAAACCTGTTGGCTTTGGCTTTTAGTCTCAGAAATTCAGGCTCGTTCTCGTCTTGTTTTGGTAGTTTTTGAATTTCCTCCAACGCCCGCTTAACCAGTCGCTCGTATGTATGTTTTGTTTTTCTCATGATCGTAGTTTGTTTAGTGCTGTTCTAAAGTCGACGTTTTCAATCTGCATTACCGCGTCTATCACATCGTATGGTTTACCACACCCGAAGCAATAAGCTTTATTGTCTTTCTCAATATAATGAAGAGACGGTGTTTTTTCTTTGTGCCACTTACATTCTGCGAAGCCATGTCTGTCGAACTTAATAAAGTTGATAAGAGGAATTTTTTTTATCTCTTCCAATTCAGCGTTAGAGGCAACGACAACCTTGCGACTCTTTTGTTTTGTGCGCAGTTCGTACTTGCTCTTGAGGAACTCTCGGATGATTTCTAGGTGTGGGGAATAGTCAGAACGCTGAAGCTCTACAATTTCATTTGCGACCCTTTTCAAATCCCTCTCCTTTTCATCGTCAGGTATTTCATACGCGACAGCTGAGTCCACCAACAAACGAAATTCATCAATTCCGTTTCTGTTAATAAACTCTGTAACATCTTTACCCCTTCCTTGCGGAAGGATAATCCATTTGATACCTGGAATCATTTGAGCGATACGTATCATCCCTCTCACCCCAGCATCATCACTGTCCAAACAAACATACATTCCGTCTGGTTTACCCAGAAAGTCTGCCCATTCTTTCTTAAATGTTCCAGCGCCACCAGTCGATGACACGGCAGAAATGCCGTAAGACTGAAGCAACAGGCAGTCAAGTTCACCCTCACAGATAATCAGGGGGCGGGTGCGGTCTTCTTGATGTACATTATATAGAGATGATGTCGATCCTTTGTCGTAAGTATATTTCGGTCCGTTGTCAGAAAATGGATCGCGGCGATATTTATTAAATACAAAATTACCGTCTTTATTTAAAATTGGAATGACAATCCTTTTCAGTTTGTCGTCCCACCTTATCTTGTTGTTCGCAAGGACCCTATCACTGATTCCCCTACTGAGTAGCCACTGAATCGCTTGTTGTGTTGTTGTTTTGTTGTTGTTTTGCATTACGACTTTTTTTATTCATACAAACAATTATATCATTTTTTTTCATGTCAAAAGATACTTATCCACACCCTAATGTTGCAGATAGCCAGCAGTATGCTAAAGTACAATGATGCCAAGAATATACGACATGCCCGATAAGATGTTCCGATTAAGGAACCAGTTGATATGGTCTCTTTCGCTAGATGGATACGATGGACAGGAAATTGGGTATCTTTTGTACCTAGACAAATCTAGTGTTAACCGTATTATTCAAGAGAAGCCCAAGGGGTTCGTTTCCATGCTCAACCCTGTTAGCAAATAGATACAAATGTATTTTAGGTAGGTATGTTTGTACCCATTTGCTCGTAGGTCGAGGGGTGAAGTATTATCAAAAGTAAGTTAGCTAACACACTATATGAAAGTAAAATTAGACTCATTTTTAAAGGCAGAGAATCTTGGTAACGCGACACCAAAAGCGCCACAAGAAGCGGTTATAAAAACAGTTAAGTTCATTGAACCAGAAGACCTCAAGTTTAAGAGCGAAGAAGGAAGATACGAATTGTCCGTCGACTTCGGTGAAGAAGAATATCTTTGGATGGCAAACAAAACATCGCTTCGAGTTTTTCTTAAAGAGTGGGGAGATGAGTCCTCAGAGTGGATCGACAAGAAGATCGGTCTGTATGCTCTGAGCCAGAATGTTTCAGGTGAAATGAAGGAGGTTGTTTACGCAAGCATTATTTAATAATAATCAATACAATCATGGAAGAAAATCAAGTTCCAGTTGAAGAAGTTGTAGCAGCGGAAGAAGAAGTTGCAACTCCAGTTGAAGAGGTTGCAGCAGCGGAAGAAGAATTTGGGGAGGTTCTATAGTAGTGTAGGTAATGTGAGAATCGGGTAAATATCATGAAAGTCGCAAACATTCAAGAAAAAATTAGGGAGAAGATACCGGAAGGGTTGGTTATGGCTCGTCACAGTGAGAGAGGTCACTTCTACGAGTACACCCCAACGCGCTCTGTGTACCCATCCGTAACCACAAAGACCTCCATTCTTGGGTCTGATCACCTAAAAATGTGGGCGGTCAATGAAGGCTTATCGTATCTTGAAAGGGTATGGCACGATATTACGCTTGAGAACCGCTCTGAAATATTCAGGGCGGCTCAACTAGCGCATGTATCTACATTTGAAGATGCTGGAGACATCGGAACCAAGATACACAATCTAATAGAGGAGTATTTAAATGAGTGGATTGATACGGGGGTCCAGCCAGACGATATCCGCAGGTTTGTGGCCGTGCCCGATATCCGCCTTATAGCTCTAGCGCGTTCCGCAGAACTATTCTTTAATGACTACAAGGCCACCCCCGTGGTAGCTGAAATGAAGGTTGCGAGCCCGAAACACAAGTACGGGGGTACCATGGACGCACTAATGATGATTGATAACAAGCTCGTTCTTTGTGATTGGAAGAGTAGTAATACCGTCAAGGGAAAGGACACGTACGCCATGCAGATCTCGGCCTATGCACAAGCCCTTTATGAACTGTCTGGGATACGACCCAAGGAGCTTTACATCGTAAGAATCAGCAAGGAGAAGGCTTGCTACGAGGTTGTAAAGGTCACGAGTCGAGCAAAATCCTTCAAAGCATTTCTCAACACCACCAAAGTGTACGATTGGCTCCACGATGGAGAACAGAAGATTTACCCACTTAATACTAAAACAAGAATAAAAATATGAACCAAGAACAAAAAGACACACTGCACGAGTACGAAAATTTAAAGTTGGGGATTAAGGAAGCGGAGACTCGTCTCGACGAATTGAAACCCCTCTTACTCCAAATGATAAAACCCGATCAGGTTATCGCCACCGACCAAGGGTCATTCACCGTGAAATCCCGACCAAAGTGGAGTTACTCAGTAGACACCGATAATATCGAGAAATCACTGAAGATCAGGAAGAAGCAAGAGGAGGCTGACGGGACAGCGAGAGAGCTTGCTGGAACACTGTTTGTTGAGTACAGAGTTACTCGATAACCGCACGCACCTTGCCTCTGACGTACTTGTCTGCCACCCATTTCTTTTGTTTACCAGCCTGAATAAGTGAGAGCGCCCATAGGGTTGAGAACTCGACATTCTTAGCTTGAGCGGGGGTGATCTGTGGGAAAGCCTTACTATTAATCTGAAAGACACCATGGTCGGCAGAACCATCGGTGTTTTTATTTACCTGATTTGGATTGAGGATGCCTTCATAGATCGCTATACGGATAAGGTAGTTCGTGTATTCAGGGGCAACGGCGTCAGAAATGTTTCTTATTTGCCCAGCTATTGCCAGCTGCTTAGGATCGGTTATAACCTTGCTGAAGCCAGGACGCGGATCGGTAACGGTTATTTTGCTTGGGGGTGGTAAGCTGATAGTTGGCCTAACCATAATTTTGTCTATGGTGGTGGTTGAATCACCACGAACAATGTATGGCAACTTATTCTCACTAAACTTTAAATTTGAAACCCTTAAAGACTTCACTTCCACCTTATTGGGATTTCCATTGCTGGGAAGAGTAAACGCCTCTGCCACTTTGATACCCAAAGCACGTTGCAACAAGGAGAGTTTCACAGGAGTGTCTGCGCTAGAGATTGGTTCACTAGACAAGCCGTCGAGCATTTCTGGAGTTAAGACGGTGGCGCTTATGGTTTTGTCTTGAAATAAGTTACGAAGCAAATCCTTAAAGTCAGCTGGATTCATATCACTCTTCATTGCCGAAAGGATAGCAGTCTTCTGCGCATTTGAGGTTGCCCCCTGTAGAACTTGTTGGCGAGGATCTGTTGTGTCACCAGTAATAAGTGTCCGTGCAAATTTAGTAAGTATCGCCTTAACCTTTACGCTGTCTGATGGCACAGGTTCACGCCCAAGAGTTTCGGTGACGACATCCCGTGCAATCTGAGAAATGTTAGTTTTATCTTCTTGATACAGCTTGAATCCCTCGGCGATAGCGTCTTTTTGCCTGAGATTTTGACGTGCCTCTTGGGTCTTCACTTCATTTCCAACAGACTTGTACTTCTCCTGAATCCCGTAGTCGCTAATTTTAAGCATAGAAGAGAGCCCTGGGGCGACCTGCATAAATGTCTCGAGCCCCGTTTGCGTTGATGTGTCGTAAGTTTGAAACTTAGCAATACCGAGAGTGCTCACTGTCCATTGAACCATTTTCTTTAGCGCAGCGCCTCCACCAGCCTGCCATGTTGTGTCGTCAATCACGTTCCTTCCCCTGAACGCATCGTATGGATTTTTACCAGAGCCGTACTGCATCCACCCCCCAGCAATGTCGATTATCGGTGTGAGTGAAGGAAATTGACCAGCCCCCAAAGCAACAATCTGCTGGAGCTCTTTAGGATTTCCCCCGTTCTTAATCATGCCCATCATTTTCCACATAGAAGCAGAAACAAGTCTTCCTGATTCATCGTGTGGCATGCGCACATAAACAGCCTTACCTTCTTTTGTTTCGCCCACAGGAATAACGACGTAGTTTGTTTTATCGTACTCCGTTGCCTTATCCATCAAATCTTTGATCTTTGGTCCAAAAATTCCCACACTAGCAAGGAACATCAAGAATTTTGGAAGTATGTCGATTTTTACCGCTTTCCACCAGTAGCCTGAACGCGTTTTAGGGTTAGTTGCAATCTGTAGGTCCGTTTTCAATCCCTCTTTTATGATGTTTGAGAAAACAAACAGCGCGTTTGTAGTTCGGGTATTAGAACCCTTGACTCGATAGTTCGGAGTTCCCGTAAAGTTCCTAATGTTATGTGCAAGCTGGGCACCTTCTTCCCCTCCAGCTATTCGAACCCTTGCTCCAGCAATTTTAGAAACAATTTCAAGCGTGTTCGAAGCAAATCTAATACCTTCAAGTAATTGAGAGGTTCTTTTAACTAAAACCTTTTTAACAGACTCAAGAGCTTTGTTGTCCCACTCCTTCATGGGACCCTTTACAAGCCCGTAACGTTCCAGTATGGCACCAAACTCGGTGTCTACAGGATCAAAATTGTAGTCGTTCATGGGGGCGTTGATAGCCTTGCTTGCAACTAATTGCCTAGTAAACTCGCCGAGTCCCCCCTTTGAATACTCCATAGCTTCTGGCAGAGCTCTTACTGACTCCTTGAGCAAACTGAACACTGTTGCGTTTGGGATGAGCTTGTAGTTTCTCTTGAGGTCACGAATCGGGTTGGAGTAAAGGGCAAAACCAAGGTTGTAAGAAGTAACTAATGGTTTGAATAATTTGTTGTTAAATTTATCAGCAAGCGCAACAAGCACATTGAGATCTCCAACTTTCATGGCAGTAAAGCTCTCAGCGATGTATGGGTCTATGTCATAACTCTGTGTCTTACCATCTTCCAGAACCTCAAGACCCCCCTTATCGTTGGCAACTCTAAATATTGAAAGTTTCCCATCTGTAGTAATGCGACGGCTCTCAGAGATTTCAGTAGGAAAATTCTCGTTGAGCATCTTGATAGCCCCATTCTTTGATCGCTGAAATGCGTTAAGGCGATTGAGAGCAACAGTTTTTAATATAGTAGAAATGAATGGGTTGGCAACTTCTTTCAGTGTTCCAACTTGCGCGCTAATAGTTGCGGGCATGAAATCCTGCATGTAATCAACTACTTGAAAAGCTGCATAGTTATCCTTGTTTGGTGCAATAGTAGTGTCAAATAATTCTCGATTGTAACTTCCCACACGCACAGCTTCCTCAACGGAAGGGTACACGAGATCATGGAACTGTTGTGCCTTGTCTTGAATGAGTTTAAAATTATCCTCGCCCAGAGCAGCTTCCATGTCCTTCATCTGGGCATCGGCATTTTCGGGATTAAAACCAAACGGGTTGGCTATCTCAGCTCTTCCCGTTCGAATACGATCAAGCATTAAATACGCACCGATGTCTTCAAGCGTCATTCCCGCGTCCTTGATCGGTTGGGCTATGTCGGCATGAATTTTTTCCACAAACATGAAGTTCTCGTTATCAACAAGGGATTGCTCTTGAAGTAAAAACTTTGGGTTTTCTCCATCAGGAAAGACCTTCCCCGCGGCCTCCGCTTGAGCTTGCTTTTTAAGTATTGGATAGTTGATGTCATCTAGCTGTTGTCGCAACTTTGCCCACATAGAACGGTCTCCGAGCTCTTTCTTTGCCCTAAAATCAGCCTGTATTGCCTCTGCACGCGCAAAGCCCGCCTTGATATCATCCATGCGAGCCTTAAAGATGGCTTCTGGGGTACCGTTAAGAAGCTCTTGGGTGGAGAAGAACGCATCTGCAACTTCTGGCTTAGCATTCAAACCCGCGAAAAATTCCCTATAGAAAATAGGAGCCATCTTTTCAAGGGTTGCTGGATCGTTAAACATGACCGAGAGGGCGTCTGCATAAAGTTCCTTAGAGCTTTCTCGATACGACTTGTAAGCCTTTGGAACCTTAGCTGGATCGTATGGGTGCCAATACTTTGTGACAGCGAGAAGCTCCTTCCTTACATCAACGTTTTTAATAACACCATTTGGCCCAGTAAACTCTGACTGCATGAATTTAGAAACAGACTGTAGACGACCAAGAAGATTCCCCCTTGATAACGTGTGATCTGGTAGCCAGTCAATTAAGTGGCCAATTTCGTGAGCCAATACTCGAGCCGGCTGACTTGCATCATTTCCCGCTTTATCAAACAGGGAAGCGATGAGCTTGATACGCCCGTCGTGATAGAAGCGCCCAGCGGCGTCACCAGTCTTCCTAACAATCGTAGGGAAGTTGCCCATCAATTCGCGAGTGAGACGCACCAACTCTGGCATCTCAACTGGCTTAATGTTTTCTAATCCACCAAAATCTTTAGAGAGCTTTGGAAGGTCTTTTGGATCATACTTAGCTAGGCCAGGATTTTTTCCACCAGGGGTGCCGTAAAGTTTATTGATTACTTCTTCGGGGTTGATTTCTCCCTTTCTTGATCCTGCCACTCTCGCATTGTCGCGTTTATTGCCTTGTGAAACTCCCCTTTCTTTTCCGGTGACATTTCTTTTTTCATATAATGTGTTTATTTTTTCTCGAATAGACGCGGTGTCGGTTCCAATTCGACTATCAGTTTCATCTAATAATAAATTCCACAATTTTCTTTCCTGTGCCCCCTTGGGGACAGTCACGAGGTCTGGATTTGCAAAATACTTCTGCACGCGATCGAACAGATCCTTTTTTCTCACGTCTGCCTCTAGCCAAGAGGGGAACGTGGACGGGGATACACCTTGGAAACCACTTCCGTCTTGAGCAAAAATTTTCTGACCCGCTTGAGACAACTCCAACTGCGTAGAGATTTCTGAGAACACTTGATCGCGAACCTTGCTATCGGACTTAGCGTATATATTCGCAACCCTCTTTTCCAAGTTACTAATGGCACCCTTGTCCATCTGTGGTTTGGTCGCCTTAAGTTCCGCCCTGTACTCTGCACGGAGTTGGGAGGCGTATACACTCTTGTCTTTTAAGACAAATGCTTGAATAGTTGTATCTCCATTTGCTATCGCTTGTTGTAGTCGGTTGTGTCCGTCTAATAGACTTACTTTTTTACCAGCAATAGGTTCTGAAACTATTATAACTGGTTTGGTGATTTTTGTGCCAGCAGTCTTTGGTGTGAATTTTTCCGCACCAAGTAAAGACCTTGTTCCAGCGTCTTCTGTCGGAGATAGTTGTGAGATATTTACAGTTATTGGTTTTTCACCTTTGTAAACTTTTGAATATACTTCATCTGCCACGTCTCTTGATGGAAGTCCGAAGTTTCTAGTCTTTGACTTCACAAACTGCTCTTCTGTGAGACCGTCTTTGATGGCTTGTTGAGCATTGTTGCCTTCTGTTCCCAAGCTCTTTGCTACGGGGGTTGTTTGCGGTTGTGTTGGTGGAAAGGTTTCTATGGGCACTTGCAACTCCTTGGGTATCATTGATGGCGCCGGGAGTGATAGTGCGGGAGATGGCGGGCTGATGAGTGGTGTCAAGGCTTTTGATGTTTCTGCCACAACCAGCAACTCCACAGGGGGAACTCTTGTTGGATCTCCCTTAAATACATTCAAAAATTTATCTAAGAATGACGGCTTAATTTGGTAGAATTTACCAACAGTTGAACCGCCAGGTCCGATGCGAGAAGCTTGGAAAAAAACTGGGTTTTTGGGATTATAATTTGTTTTAACAGGAAAATTATTCTGACTAGCGATCTTTTTAAAAGCTTCAGCGTCCAGGCCCTGCTTAATAATTGTTGGATGATACAGGTGGTCTGTTGTTGGCTGATACAGCTGCCCTGTTTTTGGCCCCTCAACAACCGGGAAACGACCCTCAGGAGCTTTGGCTGGTACCTTGGGCGTAATGGCGCTTACTCTTGGGTTGACTACCTTGCCAGACAGACTATCCAGGTACAGCCAGTCCAAAAGCTCAAATCCCGTAAGCTTCGCCGCTGTGGCAGCAAATTTAATAGGGGTATCAAAATTTGTTAGGGGTTCGTCGAGAGCTTTCTGTTGAACATTCTTTAGCTGACCAAATGGAGTGTTGACGCTTATTGCACCAGACTCACCGACGCCAGGGGCACGAAAAGCTCCCCCTGAAAACCGTTTCATTAAATCACTATTTGCTCCATACGCAGTAAGGAATGGTGTGATTAAAGGTTTACCAAACATGTCAAAGGCGGTTTGAGCTGTCGCCTTTGGAAGTTCTTTTAGGACACCTTTATTGGAAATTCTTGACAGCGTGTCTATTGCTTCCGGACTGCCTTCTTCGGCCGCTTTTCCATAGTCGCTCACAGCAGCTGCTCCAGGAAGTATTTTTCTCACAATTTCACCAGGAAGGTTTCGCAATATTTCACCTTTACTGCCAGTGCGATAAATTGGACTTTCAACGGCCCCACCGAGGAAATCAAGTATCTTCGAAGTCACCTTTGGGGCTTTAGTGGGCGCAGGGGCTTTAGTGGGCGCAGGTTTTGGTAATGGTTCATCAAACAATTTCACACCACCGCCACCAAACTGCTTTTGAAACGAAGAAAAAGCAGGAGCCTTAGGATCCTCTTTTGTATTAGAAGTACCGAATTGCTTTGTGAAATTTTCAAATGCCATAATTTTATCGTCCACCTATAAACGCAGTTAGAATCTCATCTGCACTCTTATTGTAGTAAGAACTAAAATCATAAGACTTAACATCATTTGGGTTGGCAAAAATCTTGAAGTTGTCTTCATAAGTCTTAAGTGTTCCTTCCGCACGAAGCCACACCTTCAATCCATTTTTGTAGCTTGTTGGTGAGACATACCCGTCAGATCCAGCCAACTTAATCAGCTCATCGGTCATGGAGCTGATTTTTTGTGAAGTCAGACTAGCGGAAGAGGACGCAGACGGCGTGCCAATCGCACCGAGCCCCTGTGTTGATATGGAACCATTACCCTTATTGTAAGTAACTTGAGTTACATTGCCGTTTGCGTCCTGAACGTGATAAACATCAATATCAGAAGTTTTGCCAATACCCGTAATGGTTTCATCCCCAAACTGAACCTTCATACCCTGAGGAATAGACTGCAACAGATCCATCTTAGATTTAAATGAATCAAACTTGGCTTTCTCGCTCTTGGCGACCTTATCCGCGTTTGTAATTTCAAGATATTTAGCAGTGAAACCAGGTACACCATAAAACCTATCCAGTTCCGCAGCCTTTTGAGGGGTTGCAATACCAGTAGTTGAAATGACAGAGAGTTCGTCCTTGTACTTATCTTGAAGGAACTTATCTTGAGCCCTGTTCTCCTGCTGTAGTTGCAACTGCTGATCCCAGAAGTCTTTGTTGCGAGAGTAGATGGTTTGCTCCAGGTCCTTAGCCTCCTTAACCTTCTCTTGGGCTAAAGCAAACTGCTTGTCGTCAATGGCATTGTTTGCCAGTTGAATAGCCGCTTGTCTCTTACCTTCAATCGCTGTCAATTCATCACGATGGGATATGGCCAGGCTAAGCATAACCCCAGTTCCAGAACCGGAACCTCCGAGGTACCCACCAGTACGAGCAAGCCCTGCAGATGTTGAACCAACTTCTTTTTCCTGAGCTTTGCCTGTTTGTGTTTTTGCTGTGTCAAAACCTGCGTTGATTGAGGATATTTCATTCTGCCTTCGTTGTTCGAGTTGGGACTGATAATTATTTAAACTTTGAATTCTTGCTTCAGAAGCAGTTGTTGCGGCAGTAGCGTCTGGAGACTGCATACTTAAATTAAGATTTGAAACAGCAGTCTTTGTTTGATTTTCACCAGCGACAACAGACCCTGAACCAGATACAACGCCCGAGCCTGGTGTCGGAGGTGGATTGCCTAAAGAGGGGAGCCGAGTGAGGGTTGTGTTGTTTTGTGCTCCAAGGGACGTAGTCGCCTGATTGATTTTGGCGATTTGGGCGTTGATGGATGCTAATGTGTCTGCTGAGATTGTTGGGTTCATGTGTTTATAATTAAAAGACCGTTACTATTATCCGACCAGCCGCACCTGCTCCACCAGCGTGCGCTCCTGCTGCGTCTGCTCCAGCTCCGCCCCCCCCACCACCTGGGACTGTTCCTGCCGTCCCAGCACCTTGACTACCGCCAGCACCACCATTACCACCGAACAGAGAGACCCCACCAAGACCTCCATTTCC